>Ga0255158_1000506_pt1 | contig 11572 bp, 14 predicted proteins | sample Atl_Atlam_RepC_8_2_FD_188426 | JGI IMG/M metagenome (GOLD analysis project Ga0255158, IMG submission 188426) | Freshwater microbial communities from Altamaha River, Georgia, United States - Atl_Atlam_RepC_8h | ecosystem: Environmental > Aquatic > Freshwater > River | place: USA: Georgia...
GCAATGGTTTTTGGCACACTGGTTCACGCGCTGATCTTGGAGCCGGAGCGCCCGATTGAAAAGGTCGTCTCGATCAAGCAGCTGAACTGGACGACAAAGGAAGGCAAGGCAGAACGCGAGCAGCTGCAGAAGCTCGGGCTCCCGATCGTCAGCCAGCAGGATGCAGACAGGGCGCTGCTGGTGCGGGACGCCGTGTTCGCTAATGAAGAAGCAGCTGACCTGTTGACCGATGCTGTCTGTGAGAAGTCGTACACATGGACAGGCTACTCGGCTCGCGTGAAGTGCAAGGCAGGCGTGGATGCCGTGACGCCGCGTGGCATCGTGGACATCAAGACGACCATCGACGCATCGCCAGACGGGTTTGCACGGCGCATCCGCAGCCTGAACTACCATCTGCAGGCAGCACACTATATCGACGGACTGTCGAACGTGGACGGAGTTATGCACAACTTCACGTTCATCGCCGTCGAGACGTTCCCACCATATGCTGTGGCCTGCTACCAGCTGGACCGCAATGCCTTGTCGGCTGGCTATGCAGCGATGGATCGGGTCGCAAAGGTTTACGCAGACTGCCTTGCTTCAGGAAGCTGGCCTGCGTATCCGTCGAGGTCCACTGTTCTTTCACTGCCGCACCTGTCCGACATGGACATGGGCAGCGTGGACGCAGAGGACTTCGACTAACCCAGCTGTCGGGGGGACAGCAAACTCTGAAAACTGGAAAACGAGGTAAACATGGAAAACGCAAACACACGCATGGTCATCCGCAACGTGCGCCTGACCTACATGCACATCCTTGAGCCGCGTGCTGCTGCTGAAGGTGCTGACCCGAAATACAGCCTCACGATGCTCATCCGCAAGGATGACAAGGAAAACATTGAAGCCATCAAGGCGGCGATCAAAGCAGCCATCAGCAAGAAGTTCGGTGACAAGCCGCCGAAGGGACTGCGGAACCCGCTGCGCGATGGCGACGAGGTGGACGGTGAGACTGGCGAGCGGATGAAAGGCGGCGAGTTCGAGGGCTGCTACTATTTGAGCGCGTCGAACAAGAAGCCGATCAAGCCGGTCGTCGGTAAGGCCAAGTCGCCTGCAACAGCCGATCATCTGGTGAACGGGTACTACGGCTGCGTCGGCGTCAACTTCTACGGGTATGACGCGGCTGGCAACCGTGGCGTGGCTGCCGGTCTGAATGATCTGTGGATCACCAAGAAGGGCGACGTGCTGGCTGGTGCGTCCGTGGACTGGGGCAACGTGGAGGCCGATGACTTCGGCAGCACGGCGCTGTCCGGCTCGATGGATGACGAGGACGTATTCGCCTGATGAAGCAAGTTGGCCCGGTAGCGTATCTGGAACCGCTACCGGGCCTGCCTGCGGTCGGGGGGACCGTGCCGCCAGCATGGGATGAGGAGAGACATGCCGAACGACAGCAGCAATTCTAACACGGTCGTCTACGCCGCCCAAAATAGGCAGGCAGCCCTGTTTGATGCCTTCGATGAATATCTTGAGCGTGCCACCCTGCACATGGGTATCGCCCGCGATTACGGGCTGGCAGGCGACCTGCCCGGCATGGCCTACGCAATGCGGAAGGCTAAGGCGTATTTCAAGGCTGCTCATGACGAGATGGCCGAGATCGTGGCCGAGCGGCAGAAGAATGCCGAGGCCGCGTCAGGCGAGCCGTCAGCTGTGCTGAAGGATGAGAAGAAAGACCTGCTGCCGAAAGAATGGTGGGAAGAATGAGCGGCGACACACTTGACGACTGGTTTGCTGAGGACGACGGCCTGCTGGAGCAGGCAACCAAGCTGATTGAGGCCAAGAAGGTCAGCACTGGAGCCGGTGGGCAGTCCGTCTGGTCCACCGAGGAGGACGGGTCAGAGAAGGCCGTCGTGCTGGCCGATGCATGGGAAGAAGGGCTGATCCGGGACGCCAAAGGCCATGCGCTGTTTAACCAGTACAACGTGGCGCACACGCTGCGCTGCTGCCCGGAGTGGGATGGCGTGTTCGCCTTCAACGAGTTCACGGGTAGGAAAATGGTCCTATCGCCAATACCGGGGTCAAGGACGCCAAAGAAGCATTTTCACGCCCGTGAACTGGCTGACAGCGACATCTTGACCGCGACTGCATGGTTCAACCGGAACAGGTTTCCCCGGGCATACAAGTCAGTCATTGCTGACGCTATAGACGAGGTGATCTTGGAATACAGGTTCAACCCTGTGCGCGATTACCTCGATGCAGCGGCAGCCGCGTGGGACGGGACGCCGAGGATCGCCGGGTGGCTGGAAGCCTATTGTGGCGTGCAGCCGGGCGATCCGTTGGAACTGCAGTACGTGCAGGAGGTTGCCGCTAAGTGGCTCGTCAGCGCGGTTGCAAGGGTCATGGAGCCCGGATGCAAGGCTGACGGTGTTCTCATATTGGAAGGCATCCAAGGAGCCGGTAAAAGCACGGCTGCCAAGGTGCTGGCCGGAGCCGAGTATTTCGGGGACAACCTGCCGCCGATGCACACACGCGAAGCCAGCAGCTATGTGCGGGGACGCTGGATCATCGAGTTGGCCGAGCTTGCTAACGTATCAAAGGCTGAGGTGGAGATCGTCAAAGCCTTCATCAGCCGCACGGAAGAACGGTTCCGCCCGGCCTACGGACGCAATGAGGTAACTTATCCTCGGCAGTGCGTGTTCATTGGCTCCACCAACCGCACAGACTACCTGCGCGACGATACCGGCAACCGTAGGTTCTGGCCGGTCGCTATTGATCGCGTGGACACGGCTGCGCTGGCTAGAGATCGTGACCAGCTGTGGGGCGAAGCCGTGGTCGCCTATAAGGCCGGGGCTGCATGGTGGCTCTCAGAGGCCGTGGAGAAGGTCGCGGCGCAGGAGCAGAAGGACAGGCTGCTGGAAGACCCTTGGAACGCGGTGGTTTTGGAGCATGTTGCTGGTAAGGATGAGGCATGTGTGCCGCAAATACTTGCTGACATGCTCATTGAGACAGGGCGCAGGGATAGGATGATGTCGAACCGTGTTACGTCGATCCTGATGCAGAACGGATGGGTGAAGCATGGGCGCTTCACTGCGGGAGTGCACAAGGGACAAAGCAGGTTCGTGCAAAGGGCTGGATTGGCTGCCCGAAAGGCGGTGGAGGCAGTGGAGCAAAGTCTGCCGCTGGATGATGCGAGTCCAGAGGCAGACTTGAGCAAAGATGTATTCTGAGGTCAGGAAAGACGCCAGATGTGCAGGTAACCAGTCTTCTTGTCCACTCTGGTCATAAAGTTCTTTCCAGCCTTCTTGGCGTGGTAAAAAACGGCTGATCTGATGCTCGGGACTGAGATGTAGTAGGTCTTCGGGTCAATAGAGACATGGGCTCCGACCTTCATCCGCTCAAATGGGTACCTGCTCCAAAGAGACGGGGGAATGAATGTCGGCTTGCTGCGGTGTGGAAATTCCATAGCTACGCTCCTTTGTAGAACTGTAGAATATTCTATAATTATACAATCGGCAACTTCGATTTGCAGCGTAGAGCGGAGGCCCATTATATAGAAATATGGTGATCACTGAGACATGGTGGCAGAAGTCATATGCGCGGTGAATAGGGGATAGTATATAATGCTTTGTTTGTCATTTTATATAAGTTATTGATAATAGGGTATATACGGGAGCTATGTGTAGGGTATGGTGCTATATTCCATATAATGCGTATATGTAGTTACGATATGTAATAGTCATTTCCTGAAATCCATTCCCTCTATTCACTGTGCTGCATTGGGATGAGGAGGAGAGATGAGCAAGGTAAAAACCGCGCTTGCGGACACGCTGACCAATCCGGTTGAGAGCGACACGGAAGCCGCGTGGCGGGCTGCCGTTCAATATGCGGACGAGGCTGCGCTGCGGGTTGAGGGACAATGGGGCATCGGTCGTATCGAGAGACTGGTGCCGCCGGAGCTGGCTGCAAAGTTCGCCATTGCACAGCGGCAGCTGGATGAGGCGATACGCCGAGGCGATCCTGCATTGGCTGCACAGAAGTCTGCGTCACTGGCGAAGGGGTGGCAGCTGATGGACAAGGCGGCGAGGGAGGCCGGTCACAGGCCGGAGGATGCAGGGAACGTCTGGTTTCAAGCCAGCGAGGACGGCAAGCGGAAGTATTGCTTCTGCGCCCGAGGCAGCGAAGGGTCAGCACTAGCTCGACGGTATCCTGATCACATTGTCGTATCGTTCGAGGAGGTCATCCGGCTGCTGGAGACAACGGAGGCTGGGTCTGCAGTGTCTGCAGTTAAAGCAGTGTTTCCCGGCTCTACGCTGGTCGCTGGCAGGATTCCGAAGGGTGGGGATGATCTACCCTTTTGACTTTGTGATGCGGCTGTACGATGCTCGCAGGTGCGTTTATGGCGATGAGGAAAATAATCCTAGATGACTGATAGCAAGGACGCATCAATCCAACTGCTGGAAAGCGAAACGCTTATCAGAGATGAGAAGGGACGCGTGAAAAGCGGCAGGCTGTCGCCTTACGCTGGCATCCCGAAGCGGCAGGCCATGATGATGGCTCGCCTCGACAAGATGACACCGCAAGCCATCAGCAACCTTGAGCGCCTGATGACCTGTGGCAATCCGGCTGTGGAGCTTGGGGCGACCAAGGAAATCCTCGACAGAACAATGGGCAAAGTGCGCCAGAAGGTCGATGTTTCAGTGACAGACACGGCACAGGCGCACCTTGCGGCCTTGGTTGAACTGAACGAGCGCGCACGGCAGCGGCGGGAGCAGGTCATCGACGGCGACACTGCGAAAGATGTGACCCCTAATCAATCGGTCCCAGCGATCATTGATGCAGTTCCGATAGGCAACACTGATGATGTTCCATAATGCACCTTATGCGAACGAGCTTGACTGCAATAGGAACGCCTGCGTAACGGTTGCCGATGTCGCCTTGGATAACTGTGACTTTGCTACAGACCCCCCCCCGTACCCCCACCCCCCGGGGGGCAGCTGCTGCGGCAGCACCCTGTCCTCAGAAATATAAAGCTTGACCGATGACAGTTCAGCCCAAGGAGCAATTCCTCGACTTTGTCACGGCCTACGGCGGCGACCCTGTCGGCTTTGTCGTCGATGTCCTTGGGGCGAACCCGTCGCCTTGGCAGCGCAGTTTCTTGGAAGCAGTGGCTCGTGGTGAGCGGCGGATCACGGTGAGAGCCGGTCACGGCGTCGGCAAGTCAACGGCGTGTTCATGGGCCCTCATCTGGCACATGGTCACGCGGTATCCGCAGAAGGCGGTCGTCACGGCTCCCACGGCGGCCCAGCTGTTTGATGCGCTCTTTGCTGAACTGAAGGCATGGATCAACCGGCTGCCACCGATCCTGCGCGACAGTTTTGAGGTGTTCAGCGACAAAGTGGCGTTTAAGGCTGCACCGGAGAGCAGCTTCATCAGTGCTCGAACAAGCTCCGCTGAACGCCCGGAGGCATTGGCCGGTGTTCACTCGGAGCATGTGCTGCTGGTGGTCGATGAGGCGTCGGCTGTCCCGGAAGCAGTGTTCGAGGCTGCCGCTGGCTCGATGTCAGGCCATTCGGCAACCACGATCCTGATTTCCAACCCGACGCGCAATTCTGGCCTGTTCTACAAGACGCATCACCAGCTGGCGTCGGACTGGTATCGGCTGCATGTGTCGTGCATCGGCAATCCATTGGTGACGGAAGACTTCGTTCGCCAGATTGCTGCGACGTATGGCGAGGGCAGCAATGCCTACCGCATCCGTGTTCTTGGTGAGTTTGCTCTGACCGATGACGACACGTTGATCGGGGCGGAACTGGTTGATGCAGCCATTGATCGCGATGTCACGGTGACTGAAGACGAGCCGATGATCTACGGCCTCGACGTTGCCCGTTTCGGTACTGACAGGACAGCCTTGTGCAAGCGGCGCGGCAACTTGGTTGTAGAGATCAAGTCATGGGGCGGCTTGGATCTGATGCAGACGGTCGGCATGGTCGTCAATGAGGCGAAGTTGGATCGGCCAGCAGAGATATGCGTGGACACCATCGGCCTTGGATCTGGTGTGGCGGATCGCCTGCGTGAGCAGGGGTTCAACGTGAAGGACGTGAACGTGTCCGAGAGTTCAGCCTTGAACCCCAATGCAAACAAATTGCGTGATGAACTGTGGATGTCTGCGAAGGACTGGTTGTCCACGCGTGCTGTGAAACTTCCCAAAGACGACATGCTTCGCATGGAGTTGGTGGCTCCGCGCTACAATTTTACGAGTTCAGGGAAGCTTGTGGTAGAGTCGAAGGACAGCATGAGAAAACGAGGGCAGCGTTCGCCTGACTTAGCGGATGCTTTCTGCCTGACGTTTGCTGGCAATGCTGCGATGGTTGGAGGCCGCGCGTCGGCATGGGTGCCGGGTCGTCCTTTGCGGCGGGGTATTCGAGGGATCGTGTGATGGCGAAGACACCTGCATGGCAGAAATAGGCAACTAGATGATGCGTTCTTATAAAATTTCTAATTGGAATGGTAAGTGTCTTTCCTGCGGGGAAGATGCAAATGTCGTTAAGTTTGGAAAGGGAAAAGCAGGAACTTGTAACGCATGCTCCAAAAGTGAATGGGACAAAAATAATGCGTTAAAAATTCGTTGCCAACGCCTTTATGGGAACGCTCAAAAAAGAGCTAAAGCAAACGGATGGCCGTCTCCAGACTTTACATCTGAGTGGATTGAGGAAAAGGTTCTGGCTGGTTTTTGTGAGGCCACAGGAATCCCATTTGACCTCCAAACGAGGCGGTCTGACATTCATGCATGTAATCCATGGGTTCCTTCTTTGGACAGAATTGACAGTTCAGGCCCATACCTAAAAGAGAACGTTCAAGTAGTTGTTTACATGTACAATGTCTGTAAGGGTGAGTTTTCTCACGAAGATGTTGTTATGTTTGCAAAGATGCTTTCAAGGAATGAAGTCGATGTCACTTAAAACGTCTGCTTGGCAACGCAAAGAAGGCAAAAATCCCAAAGGCGGACTGAACGCCAAAGGCCGCGCGTCGGCGAAGGCTGCGGGTATGAACCTGAAGCCTCCTGTAAAGTCTGGCGACAATCCTCGTCGTGCGTCATTCTTGGCTCGCATGGGCAACATGCCGGGGCCGGAGCGCGATGAAAAAGGAAAGCCAACACGTTTACTTCTATCGTTGCAAGCGTGGGGTGCCAGTTCTAAGGCGGATGCCAAGGCCAAGGCCAAAGCTATCTCCGCGCGAAATAAGGGAAAGGGCGGCAAGTGAAGAAGCCAGTCTGGAAAACGAAAGACCCGACGAAGGGCGACAAGAAGCTGACGCCGAAGCAGAAGGCGTCCGCGAAGGCGATGGCGAAGTCAGCCGGTCGTCCTTATCCAAACTTAGTCGATAACATGCGCGCGGCGCGTAAGGCGAAAGGAAAATAACGATGAGCAGTTTTCTTGCGAACGGTCGCACTTGGGGAGATGCCGTTGCGATCACCAAATCTGACACGGAAACCAACGCCTACTCTGGCATCTATGTCGGCGGCACGGGCGCTGTGACTGTTGTTACTGAGGACGGCACGAACGTCACGTTCAGCGCGGTTCCGGTTGGCACGATCCTTCCGATCCGCACGCAGAAGGTGATGGCTGCAACCACGGCGACCCTGCTCGTCGGCTTCAAGTGAGGCAGTCATGGATGAAGAAATGATGGAAGGCGGCGAGGGCGGCGATGCTTGCCCGGCTGCCACTGGCGACCTGACGCTGAACCTGAAGAATCGTGGCAAGGCCATCGACAAGGCCGACTATGGCCCGATGGACCCTAACCTGCCGAACCGTGAATACTGGCAGCGGATGGCTTCCCGGTGGGACGAGACGCCTGAGAACGCGAAGAAGATGCTTTGTGGCAACTGCGCTGCGTTCAACAAGACGGAGAAGATGCTGAAGTGCATCGAGGACGGCCTGTCTGAAGACAGGATGCAGGATGCGATGGAAGTAGTGGACGCAGGCGATCTGGGCTTCTGCGAAATCTTCGACTTCAAGTGCGCTGCCAAGCGGACCTGCGCCGCATGGATCGTCGGTGGCCCGATCACCGATGAAGGCGAAGGCGAAGAAGAAGACATGGGGGATGAGGAAGGCGAATATGACGAGGAAGCCTATTAACCTAAGCATCTGCGTTCCGACGCGTGACACGGTCAACTCCGGTTTCGCGTATGACCTGACGCTTATGGCAGCGCGTTGGTACGCAGAAGCACCTGCTGGCTCGGCCTTCAATCTGCACTTTCTGCAGGGAACATTGATCGCCGACCAGCGGTGCAAACTTGTTGAGTTAGCCTTGTCGCGAAAAGCCGACTATGTGCTGTTTCTGGACAGCGACATGCGGTTCCCGGCAAACCTGATCGACAGGTTGCTGGCGCACGACAAGGACATCGTTGCCTGTAACTACGCGCAACGGCGTCTACCTGTCCGCACGGTTGCCTTTAAGGACTGGGCTGCGCTGGATTATGTGTATTCGCTCGGCAAAGAAGGCTTGGAGACTGTCGATGCTGTCGGCATGGGCGCGATGCTTATCAAGGCTGAAGTCTTCAAGCGGCTTCCGTATCCGTGGTTCCAGATACATTATCTGCCGTCCGCAAGAATGTGGGCTGGTGAGGACATGTTCTTCTGCAATCTGGCGAAGAAAGCAGGTATTGAGGTTATGGTCGATCACGATCTGTCGCGTCAGATAGGGCATGAAGGCATGTTCACCTTCTGCCATGAGCATACTGAAGACGAAATGACGGCACAGCAGCAGCGCAAGGAGGCAGCGGAATGAAAAAGGGTGGCGGGAAATCCAAGATCGCCAAGGTCATGGGCGAGTATAAGCGCGGCACGCTGAACGCTGGCGTTAATCCGAAGGGTCCGGCCAAGGCTCCAAAGGTCAAGAGCCGCAAGCAGGCCATCGCGATTGCGTTGTCTGAAGCTGGTATGTCTAAGAAGAAGAAATGAACCACTTCTTCGAGGACATTCAAGGCTGGTTTTGCTTCCAAGAGCCGTACCGTCAGGCTGTCCGTGAGGCGTCTGATGGTGCGGTCTTTGTCGAACTGGGCTGCTGGAAGGGCAAGTCTGCCTGTTTTCTTGCGGTCGAGGTGCTGAACAGCGGCAAACAAATTGAGATGCACTTCGTTGACCACTGGGGCGGGTCAAACGAGGAGGCGCACAAGGCCGATCCAGAACTGCAGCGGGTTTTTGACATCTTCCGTGGCAACATTTCACGGGTTCCAGATGTCGATGTTATGATCCACCGGACAGACAGCGCGAAAGCGGCTGACTTGTTCGAGGATAACAGCATTGACTTCATCTGGGTTGATGCGGGGCATGAATACGACGAGGTACTTGCTGACATTGCGGCTTGGTGGCCGAAGGTCAGGGCTGGCGGCGTCATGGGCGGCGATGATTACCCCATGCCGGGCGTCGGCAACGCAGTGAAACAGTTCTTTCGCAGCCACGAAACGGGCTCAGAGGCCGGGTGGCAGTGGTGGCGGGTAAGGAAAGGCACGCAAAATGGCGACTGATGGCATCACCCCCGGCAGGTACAACCCGGACCTGATCCCCATTTCTGCCGATGGCGTCACGGACAGCTCGTACAACACGGAAACCGGCTATCTGACGCCGGATACTCGTCCCATGAGCGACGAGGAGTTCCGGTATATTGTTTATCAGGCCATCGAGGACAGCCAGACCTACATCGACAGCTACATTGCGCCCGAACGCGAGGCTGCGATGTCGTTTTACCTTGGCAATGCGCTGGGCAACGAGGAAGAAGGCCGCTCTCAGGTCATTATGACCGAGGTGCGGGACACAGTTCTTGCGATGATCCCGTCTCTGCTGCGTATTTTCACGGGCGGCGACAAGGTTCTTGAGTTTGTCCCGAAGAACGCGGAGGACGTTGAGGCCGCAGAGCAGGCGACCGACCTCATCAACTACATCTTCATGCAGGAAAATAGCGGTTTCCGCATCCTGCACGACGCCATGAAGGACGCTCTCATCCTGAAGACGGGCATCCTGACGTGGTACAAGCTCGATGACGAGCGCGTCGAGTATTACACCTATTCCGGCCTCTCGATGGTCGAGGCGAACCTGATCACGCAGGACAAGGACGTTCAGGTTGATGCGTACACCGAGGAAACTGACCTGCTGACGGGCGAACAGGTCATCAGCATGACCATTCGGCGTACAATCCGCACGCCGCGCTACATCGTCGAGTGTGTTCCCCCTGAACAGTTCCTCATCGACAACGAGGCGATGTCCATTCAGGACGCGATCTATGTCGGACGCCGCCGCCTTGTGACCATTTCTGACCTTGTGGCGATGGGCTACAAGCGCGAAGACATCGAGATGAACGCTGGCACTGGCGGCTTCGAGATGAACAACGAAGTCATCGTCAGAAACCCGGCTGACCAGTCGTTCTTCGGCGTCACGCAGACGGCAGACGAGACGACGGACAAGGTTTTCTACGTCGAAAGCTATATCCGCGTGGACAAGGACGGCGACGGCATCGCCGAACTGCATAAGGTCTGCACGGTCGGCAATGGCTCCTTCATTCTGCATGATGAAGTAGTGCAGTCGGCTCCGTTCTCCATTCTTGAGCCTGATCCGACGCCTCATACGATCTTCGGCATGTCTATCGCCGATCAGACGATGGACCTGCAGCTGATTAAGTCGTCGATTATGCGTAACACGCTGGACAGTCTTGCCCAGTCCATCCATCCGCGCACCGTCGTGGTGGAAGGTCAGGTCAACATGGACGACGTGCTTAACAATGAGACGGGAGCCATCATCCGGGCGCGCAACCCGGGCGCAGTGGTGCCGTTTGCCACCCCGTTCGTCGGCCAGCCTGCTCTTGGCGTCATGGCCTATCTGGACGAGGTGAAAACTCAGCGCACGGGCATCTCCCGCACGTCGCAGGGGCTCGATGCTGACGTGCTGCAGTCCACAACGCGGTCAGCGGTGCAGGCACAGCTGTCTGCTTCTCAGGACCGCATCGAGATGATCGCCCGCCTGTTCGCAGACGGCCTGAAGGAGTGCTTCCAAGGGCTCCTGCAACTGGTCGTCCAGCATCAGGACAAGGCGAAGATCGTGCGCCTGCGTAACAAGTTCGTCCCGATTGATCCGCGCGGCTGGGATAGCTCCATGGATATGGTCGTCAACATCGCACTTGGACGTGGCTCTGACGAGATGCGCCTGATGGGTCTGCAGCAGGTGGCTTCAATGCAGCAGGCTGCGATTGAGAAGTACGGCCCCAACAACCCGCTGGTTGATCTGACCCAGTTCCGCAACACGCTTGCTCAGATGACCACGCTGCAGGGCTTCCAAGACGCATCGCAGTTCTGGAAGGAGATCAACCCGCAGGAAGTGCAGGCGTTCATGCAGCAGATGTCGGCTGGGGCGAACAAGCCTGACCCGGCGCAGCTGCTCGCTCAGGTGGAGGCCGAAAAGATCAAGGCCGACATCATCATCAGCGCCGCCAAGCAGGAACTGGATCGCCAGAAGGCAGTGGCCGACGCTGACCTGCAGCGCGACAAGCTGATCGCTGACAGCGTTCTGAAGGCTGCCGAGATACAGGCGAAATACGGGGCGCAGGTGGACAT
>Ga0255158_1000510_pt1 | contig 11448 bp, 9 predicted proteins | sample Atl_Atlam_RepC_8_2_FD_188426 | JGI IMG/M metagenome (GOLD analysis project Ga0255158, IMG submission 188426) | Freshwater microbial communities from Altamaha River, Georgia, United States - Atl_Atlam_RepC_8h | ecosystem: Environmental > Aquatic > Freshwater > River | place: USA: Georgia...
GGCCGGCGTCCGCTATATGCTCCGCGACGCGCGGCGCACACCCCTGCGGGTGGCGTTCGGCGCCCCGTCCTGCGTGCCGGCGACCGCGTTCGAGACCGCCGGCGCCCGGCTCGGGCCGCGCGCCGTCGCCCGCCTGCTCGCCGACCCGGGCATTCACTACCTGAGCGAGGTGATGAACTTCCCCGGGCTGCTGGCGGGCGATCCGGGCCTGCGCACGATGATCGCGGCCGCCCGCCGCCACGGGAAACCCGTGGACGGCCACGCGCCCGGCCTGCGGGGGGCCCAGGCCGCCGCCTACGCCGCCGCCGGACCCAGCACGGACCACGAGTGCTTCACGCTCGCGGAGGCCCGCGACAAGCTCGCGGCCGGCCTGCGGATCTTGATCCGCGAGGGCTCCGCCGCCCGCAACTTCGCCGCGCTTGCGCCCCTCCTGCGCCGCCACGCGGACCGGGTGATGTTCTGCTGCGACGACCTCCACCCGGACCTGCTGATCGGCGGCCACCTGGACCGGCACGTCCGCCGCGCGCTCGCCACCGGCGCCGACCGGCTGGACGTCCTCCGCTGCGCCTGCGTCCACCCCGTGGAGCACTACGGCCTCGACGTCGGCCTGCTCCGGCCGGGGGACCGCGCGGATTTCATCGTGGTCGACGGCTGGCGCCGGTTCCGCGTACTCCGCACCTACCTCGGCGGGGAACTGGTCGCGGCCGGGGGCCGGACCCGCCTCCCGCGGCAACGCAGCGCCACCCCGAACCGGTTCCGCGCGGCCCCGCGCCGGCCGGAGGACTTCGCCGTCGCCGCGCCGCCGGGCCGGGCGCCGAGGCTGAACGTGATCACCGCCCTCAACGGCCAACTCGTCACCCGCCACACGCACGCGCCGGCGCGGGTCGAGGGCGGGCAGGTGGTGGCGGATCCCGCGCGCGACGTGCTGAAGCTGGTGGTGGTCAACCGCTACGCGCGGCGCGCGCCGGCCGCGGTCGCGTTCGTACGGGGCTTCGGGCTGCGGGCCGGGGCCATCGCCTCCTCGGTCGCGCACGACTCGCACAACATCGTGGCGGTCGGCGCGGACGACGCGGCGCTGACGGCGGCCGTGAACCGGGTGATCGCGCGGCGCGGCGGCCTCGCCGTGGTCGGAGGCAGCGGCCGCGCGGCGGACCTGCCGCTGCCGATCGCGGGGCTGATGTCGGACCGTCCGGGCGCCGAGGTGGCGCGGCGTTACGCGTCGCTCGACCGCCGCGCGAAGGCGCTCGGCTCCCGCCTCGACGCGCCCTTTATGACCCTCTCGTTCCTCGCGCTGCTGGTCATTCCCGACCTTAAGCTGAGCGACCGCGGCCTGTTCTCGGCCCGGCGCTGGGGCTTCCTGCCGCCGTGGGGAACTGAGTCCGGGCCGGGCTGAGCGCAGCCGGGCTTGGCAAGATCCGCCGCGGCGCGCTATTCCGGGATGTGCCCCTTCCCCGCCCCACCCGCGCGCTCCTTGTGGCGCTGCTGCTCGCGCCGCTCCTCGCCGCCGCCGCGCCGCGCGCCGCCCGCCCGCCCAACCTCGTCCTGATCCTGACCGACAACCAGGGGGCTTGGACCCTCGGCTGCTACGGCAATCCGGACATCCGCACCCCGCACGTCGACCGCCTCGCCGGCGAGGGCATCCGCTTCACCCGCGCGCTCGCCAGCAACCCCGTGTGCTCGCCCACGCGCGCGACGCTCCTGACCGGGCTCCTCCCCTCGCAGCACGGCGTGCACTCGTTCCTCGACCCGCGCTATATGATGGGACCGGAGGCGTACAACACGCTGCGCGAGTTCACCTCCCTCGGGGAGATCCTCCGCGACGCCGGCTACGCCTGCGGCCTCACCGGCAAATGGCACCTCGGCGCCAACCTCACCCCCTCCGAGGGCTTCGATTACTGGGTGACCAAGCCCGACGGGCACACGCGCGAGTTCTACGACCAGGACGTGATCGAGGACGGCAAAGTGCGGCGGGAGGCCGGTTACACGACGGACCTCTGGACGGACCGCGCCCTGCGCTTCATCGAGCGGAACCGGGAGCGGCCGTTCTTCCTCTTCCTAGCCTACAACGGGCCCTACGTCCTCGGCGGGCTGATGAACAACCCGCCGCGCAACCGCCACGCGGCGTACTACCGCGGCCGGCAATTCCAGAGCTTCCCGGTCGACGCGATGCACCCGTGGCAGCACGCGAACAAGGCCTTCCACAACCGCCAGAACGCGATGGAGCGCACGGCGGCCGAGGTCAGCGGGGTCGACGATGGCGTGGGCGAGGTGCTCGCCGGGTTGGAGCGGCTCGGGCTGAGCGGCGACACCCTCGTGGTCTACACCTCGGACCAGGGCTGGATGGGCGGGCAGAACGGGATGTGGGGGATGGGCGACCACTTCCGCCCCACGGGCGCGCACGAGCTGATGATGCAGGTGCCGCTGATCTTCCGTCACCCCGGGCGGATCCCCGCCGGCCAGACCAGCGACCTCCTGGTGAGCAATTACGATTTCCTGCCGACGGTGCTCGCGCACCTCGGGCTCGGGGAGCGGATGCCGGCCGCGCCCCGCTCGCCCGGCCGCGACTTCTCCGCGGCGCTCACCGGCGGCCGGCCCGCGTGGGAACCCGTGGTGTTCTACGAAATGGAGACGACCCGCGCGGTCCGCACGGACAACTGGAAGTACGTCGCACGCCACCCGGACGGGCCGCACGAGCTGTACGATATGCGGCGGGACCCCCGGGAGCGCTTCAACCTCTTCGGCCAACCGGGCACCGAGGCGCGCCGCGCGGAACTCGCCGCGCGACTCGACGCCTTCTTCCAGCAGCACGCGGACCCGCAATACGACGTCTGGCGCGGCGGCCGCTCGAAAGCCAAACGCCACACGCCCTGAACCGGATCCGTCACGGCGGGGGCACGGCCGATCCCCCGCGCGGCCGAACTCAGCGCGCGACCGGAATTCCGGCCCGCAGCGCGGCGATCCGGGCCCGCGTTGCCGGTTCCTCCGTGAGGCGCTCAGCCGCGTCGAGGAGGGAAGCGCCCTCCTCCGGGTAGCCGTGTTCCAGATGGAGCTCGGCCGCGCGCAGCACGAGGGCGGTCTGGCGCGGGAACAGCCGCACGCCCTCGAGCAGCACCGCGAGATGTCCGCGCGTGGGGCGCACCGCCGCGGCGGCCCACGCCTCGCCGATGCGCTCGTAGACCTCGACCAGCGGTGGCGCGAGGGCCCGGGCGGCAAACAGCGGCTCGAGGACGGTGGCCAAGGTGTCGGCATCGAGCCGGCCGCCCTCCGCCTCGCGGCGGCGGGCCGCAAGCCGCACCCGGCCGAGCTCCGCCGCGGCGCGGGGCCGCAGCCGGCCGAGGGCGGCGGCCGATTCCAGCAGTTCGGCGCCCGCCTCCTCCGCGCCCGCGTCCAGCTCGCACAGCGCCATCACCTCCAGCAGGCGGGCGTCGCGGACGCCGCGGTCGTACGCCCGGCGCAGCGTGCGGCGGGCTTGCTCGAGGTAGCGGGGCGCGAGCGCCGGCGAGATCTCGCGGACGTAGGGGACCTCGAGCCGTTCCCAGTCACCCTTGAGGCGCGCGACGTCCAGCTCGGACGCGTCGGCGAGGGGAAAGGCCGGCACCCGCGTCCGCCGCGGCGGGGCGAAGCGGGCAGGTTGGGAGATCGCACGGGGCAGGTAGGCGGCCAGGCGTTCCCGCGCCTGCGCCGGCTCCAGGCCGAGGCACTCGCGGAAGAGCTCCGGCGAATAACCCTCCAGGGCGCCGCGCTCCACCAGCCGCCAGAGTCCGGCGCGGTGCGCCCCGCGGTCGGCCTCGAGGCCCCACCGCACGAACAGCGCCGCCTCGGCCAGCCAGCGGCGGCGCGCGGCGACGGCCGCGGGGTCCGCCGTCGGCGGCAGTCGTGGCAGCACGAGGTCCTCGATTGCCGCCACCGCGGGCGCACCCGCGGCCGCGGGCGGAAACGTCCACTCCAGCGCCGGGAACACCAGTTCCCCGTCCTCGAAGGCGACCCGCTGGTAGAGCGTGAGGAAGCCGGCGACGAACCAGCCCGGCAGGGCGGGTGCCCGCTGGGTCACGAGGAACCGCACGTAGTCCAGCGTGAGCGAGAGCCGGTCCGCCTCAAAGTCGTCGCGCCTCACGATCATAAAGATCGCCAGCGCGTCACGGTCCCAGAGACGGAGGTTGGGGAGGAAGTTGAAGCGGCGCGCGGGATCGGGGAGGCGGAGGCCGCGCGGCCCCGGGGCCGGGGGCTCGTCGGCGGCGCCGCCGGGCACGGGCTGGAGCAGCCGGCGCACCACCTCCTGGGAGGAGGCGGGCTGCAGTTCCTCATCGAAGAGGATGAGGCTGCGCGGCACGGCCGAGTGCCAGCGCAGGGACGGCGGGAGCACCTCGCCCAGCAGCTCGTGGAGGCGATGGTGCGCCTCGACCACGCGCCGCGTGGTGCCGTCAGGGCAGCGCGAGAGGATCTCGAAGCCCATCGCCTCGCCGTGGCGCCACGGCCGGCCCTTGATCTGGGCCTCGACGAGGAACGGCGGCAGCGCCACCGCCTCGTCGCCCTGGGCCGCCAGCCGCGCCAGCAGCAGCAGGAGGAGCAGCGGCGCGCGGCGCACGGCGGCCCGGTCAGCGGCGCGCGGCGTAGGCCTGGTACTGCTCGGCCACCCGCCCGGCACGCTCGTCGCCGAAGTGGAAGTAGAACCGCCAGCGGAAGGTCACGCTGCCGCCCGCGGGGATCACCATCTCGCCCGCCTTCGGCTGGTCCTTGAGGTTCTCGAAGTCGTGCTTGCCGAAGGGATTCGCGGCGAAGAGCGCGTAGGTGCGCACGTGCCACCAGGTCGGGTGGCGGGGGTTCGCGGGGTGGTCGAACATCGCCACGCCGTAGACCTTGCCGTCGCGCGGCGCGTGGTAGTCGACCCACGGCGAGCGCTTGCCCCAAGCGGCGTCGTTGCGCACGCCCTCGGCGTTGACGATCGTCCCCTTGCCCTCGTGCTTCTTGCCCCGGCCCTGGCTGTGCGTCGGGGTCATCCACAGCGGCAGGCGGATCGCCATCGAGCCCTCCTTGGTGTCACCGAGGACCGCGGGCTTGCCGGCCGGCGCCTTGAGCGTGACCTCGTAATCGATGAAGCGCGCGTCCCCGGTCCCGTGCAGGCGGATGACGGTCTCGTCCTCAAGGTGCACCGCGCCGTCGGGCCCGGTCCAGCGGTTGCGGGACGTGATGCGCGCCGCGCCGTCGGCCACCGCGTGGGTGACGGACTGGTTCACGATGCGGCCCTTCTTGTCGGAGTTCTCAGCCCAGAAATCGATGCCGTTGACGTCGCCGTGGGTGAACCAGAGGGAGCGGTGGTGCGGGTGGTCCTCGACCTCGCCGGCCACGCCCTTGCGCATCGGGTAGTGGCGGGTCATCTCCGTGCCGTCGGCGGCGAGCACCGGGTACAGGATGGGGCGGGGCATCCCCTTGAAGATGTATTCGGTGAAGGGCTTGCCGGCGACGGTGATTTTCAGGCGGTCGTCGGCGGCGGTGATCTGGACATCGCTGGCGGCGCGCGCCGGGGCGGCGAGCAGGGTGGCCAACGCGAGGAGGGGCAGGACGCGGGTCAACATACGAGGGCAGGACGCACCAAAGCCCGGCGGGGTGCAAACAGCTTTTCCAACCGGGCGCCCGCCGCCGTTCAGGCGCGCGTCAGGTCGTACAGGGCGTAACCGGCCAGCAGGTTCGGCAGGAGCGGGCAGGGGTCGCGCCAGTTGCCGGCGAGGTGGGCGCGATGGGTGACGCGGATGCCGAGGGCGGCGCAGAAGTCCTCGAAGTCGGCGATCGTCACCGGGTTGGCCGGGCGGCTCTCGAACCAGGCCGTGGTGTAGACCTCGTTGCGCACCTTGCGGCCGCCGAGGAGCATCGCGACGCGGTTCTTCCAGAAGCCGTGGTTGACGAAGCCCACCGTGAGCGCGCGGCCGACGCGGAGCGCCTCAAGGATGACCGCCTTGGGCTCCGCCAGCTCCTGCACGGTGCGGGAGCAGATGACCCGGTCGAAATGCCGCTCCGGAAACGCGCGCATCAGGGTGGTCATATCGCCCTGGTAGGCGGACACGCCGCGACGGACGCAGGCCGCGATGCGGCTGAAGTCGAGGTCGACCCCGACGGCGGCGACGCCCTTGGTCTGCATCAGGTAGGCGAGCAGGTCGCCCTGGCCGCAGCCGAGGTCGAGCACGCGGGTGCCCGGCTCCACCCAGTCCCCGATGATCTGCATATCGACGGTGCGTTTTTCCATCGGGCGGAGGGGTCAGGTCGCGGGCGTTCCGGGGCGGTCGAGGAAGCCGCGGACGAGGGCGTAGAGTTCCTCGGACTCGAGGAGGAAGGAGTCGTGGCCGAGGTCGGTAGCGAGCTCGGCGTAGCTGGCGCGCTTGCCGGCGCGCAGGAGGGCGAGGGCGAGCGCGCGATTCTGCTCGGGCGGGAAGAGCCAGTCGCTGGTGAAGCCGACGATGAGCGTCTCCGCCTCGACCGGCGCGAAGGCCGCCTCGAGGGAGCCCGCCGCCTCCTCGAGGTCGAACTGGTCGAGCGCGCGGGTGATGTAAAGGTAGGTGTTCGCGTCGAACCGGTTGATGAAACTCTGGCCCTGGTGCCGGAGGTAGCCCTCCACCTCGAATTGGACGTCGAACGCGGACGCCTCCGCTTCGGCGGCGCGCCGCTTCCGCCGGCCGAATTTCCGGTCCATCGACGCGTCGGACAGGTACGTGATGTGCGCCATCATCCGGGCGATGGCGAGGCCCACGCGCGGGCCCTCGCCGAGCGCGTAGTCGCCGCGGTGCCACGCCGGATCCTGCATAATCGCCTGGCGCCCCACCTCGTTGAAGGCGATGGCCTGGGCACTCTCCCGGCCGGTGGTGGCCATCGCGAGCACGCGCCGCACCAGGCGGGGATATTCGATCGCGAACTGCAGCGCCAGCATCCCGCCCATCGAGCCCCCGATCACCGCGTGGACCGCCGCAACGCCCAGATGGTCCAGCAGCTGCCGCTGCGCGCGCACCATATCGGGGATGGTGACGGGCGGGAAGGCGGCCCCGTAGGGCCGGCCGGTGGCGGGGTTGGGCGAGGAGGGGCCGGTCGAGCCCTGGCAGCCGCCGAGGACATTGGCGCAGACCACGAAGAAGCGTCCGGTGTCGACCGCCTTGCCGGGGCCGATCAGGTTGTTCCACCAGCCCGGCTTGCGGTCGGCCGGGGAGTGCCACCCGGCGCAGTGGTGGTCGCCGCTGAGCGCGTGGCAGATGACGATCGCGTTGTCGCGCGCCGCGTTCAGTTGCCCGTAGGTCTCGTAGCGCAGGGTGAAGCCGGGCAGCACCTGCCCGCCCCGGAAGGTGAAGGGCGCCGCGTGCGTGTAGTCCCGCGGCGCCACCAGCCCCACGTCGCCGGGGGCGAGGTGGCGGGCCGCGGCGGGCGCGGAAGGGGCGGCTTCGACGTCGTCGGTCATCGGACGGACGGGGGACGCAAGCAGGGCCGCGGAGGCGAGGCAAGGGGCGATCAGACCCCGCCGGGCGCGGCCACGGTCACAGGTCGCCCCCGGCGGGGCGCAGGATCAGCTCCTCGAGCACGGTGCGGCGCGAGAGGCGGTGGGCGTCGAGGATGGCGCGGGCGATGTCCTCCGCCGGCATCATCCGGGCGGGCGCGACGCCGCTGCCGGCCCAGGAGGGCGTCCAGGTCGCGCCGGGATGGACGCAGCAGACGCGCAGGCCGCGGCCGCGGGTCTCGGCGCGGAGGACGCGGGCGAGGCTGGTGACGCCCGCCTTGGCCGCGCAGTAGGCGGTGCCGCCGGGGTACGGGCCGAGCCCGGCGATCGAGCTGAGGAAGAACACATCGCCGCGGCCGCGCCGGAGCATCTCCGGCACGAAGGCGCGGGAGACGAGGAAGGCGCTGCGGAGGTTGGCGGCGAGGAGCGCGTCGAACTCCGCCACGCTCGTCTCGAGGAAGGGCGCGGGGCGGAAGACCCCCGCGTTGTTGATCAGCACCGTGACCGGCCCGAGGCGCGAATGGACCGCGGTGGCCAGCGCCTCGACCGCGGCGGCGTCGGCGACGTCGGCGGGGAAAACCTCCGCGACCGCGGCCCCGAGGCGCCGGCAGGCGGCGGCGACGGCGGCGAGCCGGGCGGTCGAGCGGGCGACGAGGGCGAGGCGGACCCCGGGCACCTCGCGGGCGAAGGTGCGCGCCAGGGCGGCGCCGATGCCCTGGGAGGCCCCGGTGACCAGCACCACGGGGCCGCGGGGACGGGAGGCGCGACGGGGCGGCGGCACGGCGGGGGCCTCAGCAGAGCAGCGAGCCGAAATCCATGAAGTCGCCGGCGAAGCCGCCCTTCACGCCCTTGCAGATGACGCTCACCGCGTCGTGGGAGTGGAGCGACTCCAGGTGGGAGCAGGCGACCTCGAAGTCCGCGATGCGGGCGTCCCCGTCCAGTTCGCGGTAGAGCAGGCGGGCGGCGTCCTCGACGAACTTGATGTGGGCGCCGTTGAGCTCGGCGAAGGCCTGCTCGTCCTCGCGCTTGACCATCACCTGCGTCTCCGTGCGGAGGGCGCGGAGGCAGTGCGCCTGGAGATCCTCGATGGGGAGCGCGCGGCCGGGGGCGAGGGCGACGCGGACGCGGGCCTTGGAGCGCTGGGCGTGGGGCGTGGCGTAGGCGCCGCGGGTGTGGCGGGCGTGCTCGGCGAGCTCGGCGCTGCAGGGGCAGGTGGAGGAGTAGACGAAGTCGAACTCGATCACCCGGCGGAAGGCGCCCGCGCCGTCCATCGTGCCCTCAAAGGCGACGCGGTAGTACTGCCAGCCCGAGAGCCCGCTGCGCAGGCTGCGCTGGCGGATCGGGTAAGAGAACGTGAGGCGGATGCGGGCGTGGAAGGCGTCAATCTTGCGCTGGTACTTGCGCAGCAGCCGGCGGAGCGTCTCGAAGGTGAAGACCTCGTCCTCGTGCTCGTAGAACGAGCGCATAATCCGGCCCATATTGATGCCCTTGAGGCCGGCCTGCAGGGAGACCGTGCCGGTGACGGAGGTCTCGAGCGCCACCTCGCGGCCGGCGGCGGTGCGGAAGCGCAGTGGCAGCCGGAAATTGGCGCAGCCGACCTGCTGGATGGGCACCCGCGCGCCCTCGGCGGCGTTCACCGCCTCCATCATATCGGGCAGGGTTTCCGCATAGCCCGCGCCGGGCCTAAAGCCGGCGTCGAAGCGGCGGCCCACGAGCGGGGGCACGCCGCCGGCCGTCTCGTGGAGGAACATCGGTTTCTGCTTCATCTCGTTTTTGGTGGGAGGAGGCCCGGGCGGCGGGGGGACGATAACCGCCGCGCGCGGGCCGAGCCCCGGTTCAGGGGGGCGGATTCGGGCCGTAGAAATCGGCGAAGTTGCGGGGCGTCTCGAACAGCCGCACCCGGTGGAGGCGGGCGCCGCGCGGGAGGTGCGGCTCGATCTCGCGCCAGAACGCGATGACGAGGTTCTCGGTGGAGGGAATCGTGCCGCGGAGGAAGTCCACCTCGTCGTTGAGGTTGCGGTGATCGCACTTGTCCACGACGGCCTCGTGGACGATCCGCTTGAGCTCCGAAAGGTCGATGATGTACCCGGTCTCGGGGTGCGGCTCGCCGGCGACGGTGACCTCGAGGACGTAGTTGTGACCGTGCCAGTGGGGGTTGGTGCAAAGGCCGTACTGGCGGCGGTTCCAGGCGAGGCTCTTGCCCGGGTTGAAGAGCCGGTGGGCCGAGTTGAAGTGCACCTGCCGGGTGATGTACACCGTCCCAGGCAGCACCAGGGGGTGCGACGGGGCGGGACGGCGGCGGGCGGGCTTCGCGGGCATTGGAGGGTCAGCCGTAGCAGAAATGCCGGGGCGGTCAATCCGCCCGGCGGAGAATCTCGCCCGCGCGCGCGGCGGGGCGATCGCGCCCGCTTCCGGCTTGAGGGCGGCCAGTTGGGGGGGCAGCGTGCCGCCGCCCTCACCCACCCCCGATGAAGATCCGCAAAGCCCTCGTCACCGCCGCGAACCCGCGCCAGCGCACGCTCCCGCTGCAGACGCTGATCGACCCGGCCGGCGAGCCCAAGTCGGCCCTCCAGGTCGTCCTCGAGGAGGCGGAGGCGGCCGGCATCGAGGAGTTCGGGGTGGTGGTGTGCCCGGGCGACGAGGCCCGGTACGGCGAGGCGTGCGGGCGCCTCCGCGGGCGCGTGCGCTTTCTCCCGCAGGCGGAACCCCGCGGTTACGGCCACGCCATCCTCTGCGGGCGGGCCTTCGTCGGCGACGAGAGCTTCCTCCATCTCGTCGGCGACCACCTCCACGTGGCGCACGCTTCCACGGGCTGCGCGCGCCAGCTGATCGACGTCGCCGTGGCCGAGCAGGCGTCGGTCTCGGCAGTCCAGGCCACGCGCGAGAGCCAGTTGACGGCGTTCGGCGCCGTGGGCGGACGGCTCGTCGGCGGGGAGCGGCCGCTCTACCAGGTCGAGACGGTGCTGGAAAAGCCGACCCCGACGGTCGCGGAGCAGCAGCTGATCGTCCCCGGCCTGCGCGCCGGCTTCTACCTCTGCTTCTTCGGCCTGCACGTGCTGCCGCCGGAGCTCTTCGCGCTGCTGGAGGAGCAGGTCGCGCGTGACCCCGGTCGACCGCTGGGACTCTCCCCCGCGCTGCACGCGCTCGCGGCCCGGCGCCGCTACCTAGCCTTCAGTGTCGCTGGCCGCCGCTTCGACATCGGCGCCCCCTACGGCCTCCTCTACGCGCAGCTCGCCCTGTCCCTTTCCGGGCGGGACCGCGACCGCGTCCTGACGCAGTTGCTCGAGCTGGTGGCGGCCCGTGCCGACTGAGCCCCGGCTATGAGCGTCCTCGAACTCATCACCTCCCCGGAGGCCGCCACCCGCGACCGCGCCCTCGACGTCTGGTGCGCCGGGCGCGACCTGCCCGCCCTGCTGGCGGCGGCGGAGGAGCTCGACGGCTACCGGCGCCGGGAGGACAACCTCTACCGGCGGGTCCGCGCGCTGCTCTTCCTCTCCGCCCTGCACCGTTACCACCTGCCGGCGCAACCGGGGCTCAACCGGTTGGGGCGCGTCCCGCCGGACGGTTTCCGGCATCTGCTGGAGCGGAGGTTCGAGGAGGCGATCACAACCTTCCGCCGCGCACAGGAGGTCCACGGGCCGAGCGAGACGCTCTGCAGCGCGCTCGCGGCCGCCCACCACGCGCTCGCCTTCCAGACCCTCGCCGACCAGGTGCGCCGGACCGTCCGCGGGACCCAGGGCAACGCGTGGATGTTCCGCCTGGGGCATCCCCTCGACCAGCCGCTGCGCGTCCGGAGCGACCTCCTCGCCCCCGGCGGGACGGGCCCCCACCCGCTCCTGCGCGAGCGGACCCCGGTGCGGATGGACCTGACGCACTGCGGCTGGAGCGACATCTTCTTCCTCGGGATGGATTACCCCGAGGGGGCCCGGGTCCTGAACCTCTCGGTCGACCTCGGCGTCCACGGCCGGGACGCGGGC
>Ga0255158_1000518_pt1 | contig 11307 bp, 9 predicted proteins | sample Atl_Atlam_RepC_8_2_FD_188426 | JGI IMG/M metagenome (GOLD analysis project Ga0255158, IMG submission 188426) | Freshwater microbial communities from Altamaha River, Georgia, United States - Atl_Atlam_RepC_8h | ecosystem: Environmental > Aquatic > Freshwater > River | place: USA: Georgia...
GCGCTCGTCAACACCATCGGCACCGGACTCCAAAAGGAACTGGAAACCAACTTCGGCAACGTAGGCAAATCATTGACCACCGCCAACCCCACCACCATCGGGTACCAATATCACTTTCGCGACCGTTGGACCATGGGCGTCGAATACACCTGGGCCGAAGTCACCTCGGATACCCTCGCCTACCCCGACTTCGATAAACCCGGAAATTACGCCTACTTCCAGTACGTGGTTAAACTCAACTCCTTTCTGGCCAGCATCGACTACGCCTGGAAAATTAAAAACTCCGCCAAAAGCAGCTATGCCCTGTATTCAGGCATCGCCCTGGGAAACAGCAGAATCGACTACAACACCGTTCGGATGAACTACGACTCATCCACCTCTTACATCCCTGCCTTCAATGGCGGCGTGGACATGAATGGATTTCAAGTCACAATCATCGGCATCAAGCAGCACTTCAAAGGTTTGAGAAATTTTGGTTACCACGCAGAACTCGGCGCAGGCATCAACTCCATCGGCCTGGCCTATGGCTTAACCTACACCCTGTAAGAATCAGCAACCTCAAAACCCGCCAAACGCGCAATCCATTCTCGTGCTAGAAATGGCGCTACCCCTAGAGCTTCCCGGCGCTCCCCAGCACTAACGCAACCACTTCCACAAATCTTTCCACGTGGGCTTCTTGCCATAGCTCAAGATTCCAATGCGGTAAATGCGGCTACTCAGCCACACCATCAGCACAAACATCAGCACCAACAAGCCGAAACTCAAAGCCAATTCGCTCAATGGCACACCAAACGGCGCCCGCACAACCATTACGATCGGACTGGTCAGCGGAATCATCGAGAACAACTTGGCCATGGCCCCGTGCGGCGCTTTTAACGCCACCGTCTGCGCGATCACAAACCCAAATACCAAGGGCAACGTCACCGGCATCATAAACTGTTGCACGTCGGACTCCTGATTCACCGCCGACCCGATGGCTGCAAAAATGCTCGAATACAACAAATATCCCCCCACAAAAAAGAGTAAAAACACCCCGATAATTTCAAAATAAGGCAAATTGCTGAGCGGCTCCGTAAACTCCGCCGCCAAATCCCGTGCACCCTCAGACCCCGCGGTTGCAACCTGAGCACCCTCACCACCCATCGCCCCCACAGTGGCCATCCCCGTGCGCGCCTCTATCCCCTTTTGCACTGCCTGCTGGGTGGTCATCCCGCCGCCCGAATTCAAGAACATCGCACTGATCCCCATCACCAATCCCACCGCCAACAGAATCCACGCCACAAACTGCGTAAGTCCCACCGCCGCAACACCCAAAATCTTACCCATCATCAAGTGAAAAGGCTTCACCGAACTCACAATGACCTCCACAATCCGATTGGTTTTCTCCTCCATCGCCGAACGCATCACCATAGAACCATAGACGAAAATGAAAATGTAAATCATGAACGCCAACGCAAACCCAATCCCGCTCTTCAACGTACTCGAACTCTCCTGAACATCACCGCTATTGCTCACCTCCTTCGTCAAAATATCACAACTCGCCTGTGCACTGTCGATCTGCGATTCCCGCAGCCCCATCTTCGCAAATTGATGCTTGTTGGCCTTCCCCTTAATCCACTCTTTGAGTCCCTCCATTTCCACCAAAGACGGGGTCTCCGAGGTATAATACGTAGCCGAATCAATGGCACGGGTGTCGCGGTCCTCCACCTTCAACCAGCCAAACACGGCCCCACTTTTCACATCGGCGATGGCCGAATCCTCGCTGCTGGGCGCTGGCAAAAACACATAATTCGCCGGCGGATTGTGACTCAACATCAACGAAGGGTTGTAATCGGTTAAATACACCGTTTTCGTGCGGTTGTCTTCCCCGGTTTCCGTGGCGATATAAATCGTAGCGGCATAAAATCCCACCATCAGCAACGGCGCCAAAAAGGTCATGATGATGAAGGTTTTATTCTTCACCCGGGTGAGATATTCGCGTTTAAATACAACAAAAATGTTTTTCATGTTTCAGTAATTATACTCTGTTTTCGATCCGATGCTTACAAGGCGATGGGCGTGCCGCCCTTGGAAACCGTATTGACAAAAATCTCGTGAATGCTGGGAATATGCTCTGAATAATGCACCAAGCCCCCCTTGGCCATCGCCACAGAGAGGAGGTCGGTGGGACCAAAATCCTGGTCCGTTTGAAAGCGATACATCACCTTACCATCGCTGTGATGCTCAACCGACACGGGTTTAACCTTGGCATCCAACCAATCCACCTCGCCGTGGTATCCCACATCAAACATACCGGTGAAATGATTCCGCCTGATTTCGCTCACGCTGCCGTCGAGCACCTTCTCCCCCTGGTGAATGATGGCCAAATGATCACACAAACTCTCTACATTGTCCATGCGATGCGTAGAAAAAATCACGCTGGTACCCCCATTCTTCAATTCCAATATCAGGTCTTTGATGAGGTCGGCATTGACAGGATCAAACCCACTGAAAGGCTCATCCAAAATCAACAACTTGGGGTTGTGCAATACACAGGAAACAAATTGTACTTTTTGCGCCATCCCCTTGCTGATTTCTTCCACCTTTTTGCGGGCCCAATCCATCATATCCAATCGTTTCAGCCAATGCTTCACGGCCGCCTGGGCGTCGCGCGTTGATAAGCCACGGAGTTCAGCAAAAAACAGCAACTGCTCGGCCACCGTCATTTTTTTATACAGTCCACGCTCCTCGGGCATATAGCCCATTTGGTGGGCATGGATTTCTTTCAACGCTTCACCGCGGAACCGAATCTCGCCGGAATCGGGTTGTGTGATGGTCGACAGCATGCGGATGAGGGTGGTTTTACCAGCACCGTTCGGACCCAAGAGCCCATAAATACTGCCTTCAGCTACCTTCAGTGAAATGTTTTTGGATACGCGTTGTTCGCCAAAGGTCTTGCAGACATCGATGGCCTCAATTACCGAACTCATTAAAACAAATTTAGGGATAGTTGGGCGAGAATGTGGATTGGACCCAACGAATCGCTGAATGGGTGCAACAATTCGACAAGCAATCTGGGGGTAGTTGCAATTACAACCGGACGAAGGTACCCAAAGGCAGGGCATTGCCGCCTTGGTCTTGGAGATAGAGTTCGCCGCTGTTCATGTGGCCAACATTGTGGGTAGAGACGTGTTTTTTTACCAAATTCTCTGCCACCATGGCACTAAAACCCATGCTGTAGAGGTTCAAAAGCATAAACCCTTGGGGATCGAGCAATTGTCCGCACAGCTGCATCAATTCATTGAGTTGCTTTTCAAGCAACCATTTTTCTCCATCGGGGCCCCGGCCGTAGGCCGGGGGATCCAGCAGAATCCCGTGATACGTTCTCCCCCTGCGCACCTCGCGCTGCACAAATTTGAACGCGTCCTCCACAACCCACCGTATCCCGTTCAATCCACTCTCCTCCATGTTTTCCCGACTCCAAGAAACAACCTGCTTTACGCTATCTACATGCGTAACCTCGGCACCCGCAGCACATGCCGCCAATGAAGCCCCTCCCGTATACGCAAACAAATTCAACACCCGGGGCTTCTCCCCCACATTCAATGCCTTCACCTTGTCGTAAATCCAATCCCAATTCGCCGCCTGCTCCGGGAACAATCCCACGTGCTTGAACGACGTCAATCCCAGACGGAATTTCAACTTCAACCCACCCTGCTTGTATTGGATCCACCACCGATCAGCCATTCCAGGCTTCAAATACCACTGACCCTTTTCCGCATCAGCCCCCGCGGCCTTCACAAAACTCGCATGCGCCAATTTTTGCCACTCCTTCTCCCCCAATCGCTTATCCCAAATGGCCTGTGGCTCCGGCCTGCGCAATATCCACTTCCCAAATCGCTCCAGTTTTTCAAAACCGCCCACATCAATCAATTCGTAATCTTGCCAGGCGGTCGGACAAATGCGCTGCGTCATAGCAAATTCAATTGTGGAGAGCCATCTCCGCCCAAAATCACGGTACCATCTCCACCGCCGTTCACCTCACCGCCATCGTGACCGTCGTCCCCATCATTTCCGCGCTCATCCTCGCGATCCTCATCGTCTATCTCCTGGTATTCCGATGCGATGGTCTTGCGCTCCACCACCGGAGGTTCCCCCACTTTATCGCTCTTAAGCACCACCTTCTTCACTTTGTCCTGACTCAATCGATTGCCCAACACCTTCCAACCCTTCACGTCCATAAACTCATCCAAAACAATCATTTCCACCACTTTCTCTCCGCTCTTTTTCTCCGTGGTGATCTCTACTTGCGCCATCAAACTGGTCGAGGCTACCGTCAACTCAGACCCCTTCTCCTCCCCAATGAATGGGAACTTCTTGCCCATCGTAAGGGTTTCGATCAAGAAGCGCTTCACATAGTGCAACTTCGATTTGCCCTCCAAATAAATCACCTGAATGACCTGCTCAGCAAAATACTTCTGGATGAAATAGACTGTATCGGGCTCAAAGCGATTGATCAATTCGTAGTTCGATAGCTCGTAGTGGCCATCCTTGTATATCACCAACACCTTGTCATCGCCCTCAAACTCGCCCAAGAATTGTCCTTTGGCGTCGCCATTGAGTCGGCCCGTCATATCATCCCACCAAATTTTCACGCCGCCCAGGGTTGACCCGCCTTTTTCTTTCAAATCCACACGCTTGATGGGGTATTTGGTGATTTGATTTCCACGGGCGCTCTTTCCTTTGATTGCCAACTTTGAGAAATCGTATTCGATGCTCTTGATGCGGGCATTGGCCATGGCGCTCAAATGCAAAGTCACCTTTTCCGCTTCACCATTGGGGTTGGCAGAGAAATATAGGATGTTCGACTTCGGATGATCGCTAGAGAACACGTATTCTTTTTCACGAATCAAGCCCGTAGCATTGAAACGCTTGGCCATTACTTTTTTGGCTTCACCATCCCAATACACCACGTTATAGGTGGTTCGCTCATCGTTCTTGCGCCACACATCCACGTGAATCAAGTCTTTTCCGTAGAAATATTTATCGGTTACCTTGGCGATGCTATACTTCCCATCCTCCCTAAAGGCAATGATATCGTCGATGTCTGAGCAATCACAAATAAATTGCTCCTTCTTCAAACTGGTGCCCACAAAACCTTCTTTGAGGTTGGCATACAATTTCACGTTGGCCACCGCCACCACATTCGCCTCGATGGTATCAAACGCCCGAATCTCAGTTTTGCGTTCCTTGCCCGCTCCAAACTTCTTGATCAAGCGCTTGTAGTATTCTACGGCGTAATCCACCAGATTCTCCAAGTGATTCTTGACCTCAGCGATGTCGTCTTCCAGCCCCTTGATGTATTCATCGGCCTTGAAACTATCAAACTTCGATATCCGCTTGATCTTAATTTCTGTCAACCGGATAATATCGTCCTGGGTAATTTCCCTGCGGAACAAATTTTTATAGGGATCCAATCCTTTGTCGATGGCCGTCAACACCGCATCCCACGTCTCACACTCTTCAATGTCGCGGTAGATTCTCTTTTCAATGAATATTTTCTCCAGCGATGAAAAATGCCACTTGTTTTCCAACTCACCCAACTCAATTTCCAACTCCTGGCGGAGCAAATCAAGGGTGTTCTGGGTGCAAGCACGCAAAATATCATTCACGCCCATGAACTTGGGTCGGTCTTCGTGAATCACACAAGCCAAAGGCGAAATACTCACCTCACAATCGGTAAAGGCATACAAGGCATTGATGGCCAGATCCGGACTGATTCCCGGCGCCAATTGCACTTCAATTTCCACGTCTTTGGCGGTATTGTCGATGACCTTTTTTACTTTGATTTTGCCATTGTCGCTCGCTTTGATGATGCTCTCAATCAGCGATCCGGTGGTGGTTCCAAAGGGAATTTCTTTGATGAGCAGCGTAGATTTGTCTTTCTCTTCGATTTTTGAACGAACCCGTATCCGCGACCCCTTTCTACCCTCATTGTACATCGAAAAATCCGCGTACCCACCGGTTGGGAAATCGGGCAGCAAATTGATTTTCCTGCCACGTAACACATCGATACTGGCTTCACACAACTCCAAGAAATTGTGGGGCATGATCTTGGTGCTCAATCCCACCGCAATCCCCTCAACCCCTTGGGCCAAGAGCAGCGGAAACTTCATCGGCAAGGTCACGGGTTCGCGCTTTCTACCATCGTAGCTCAACTGCCAATTGGTGGTTTTCTCATTAAACGCCACTTCTTTGGCAAAGGCACTCAGCCGCGCTTCAATGTATCGGGGTGCCGCCGCACTATCTCCCGTTCTGATGTCGCCCCAGTTTCCTTGGGTGTCGATCAGCAATTCTTTCTGACCCAAATTCACCAGAGCATCACCAATCGCCGCATCCCCGTGGGGGTGATAAGCCATGGTCGACCCGATGATGTTGGCCACCTTGTTGTAGCGACCGTCATCCATTTCATACATGGCATGCAGGATGCGTCGCTGTACCGGCTTCAATCCGTCTTCCAGAGCCGGAATGGCCCGCTCCAAAATCACATAACTGGCGTACTCAACAAACCAGTCTTTGTACATCCCACCCACGGCGCGAACCTCACCGAGGTGAGCACCCGAGGGAGATTGTCCTGATTCTTCTAGGGTTGATTCCAGTTCTTCTTCGTGATCCATGTTGCAATTTCAAAACAAGCCATTTATTGGCAATAAAACCAAACAGGTTATTCACATTCAATGCGTTCGTGGTGCCCCCGCCCAAACCCTCCGTAGCGCACCAATCGCTATGACAAACTGTCAGTTTTGTTGTATCTTTGTAAAAGTAGCGCAACCATGGATACACACCTCATCAAACAGCGGTTCGGCATCATCGGACATTCGCCCTTGTTGACCACGGCATTGGAAACAGCCGTAAAGGTGACACCCACAGACATGAACGTTTTAATCTTGGGAGAAAGCGGCGTAGGAAAAGAGAGCTTTAGCAAAATCATTCATCATATGAGCGCCCGCAAACACGCCCCTTTCATCGCAGTAAACTGCGGCGCCATACCCGAAGGCACCATCGATTCGGAATTGTTCGGACATGAAAAAGGAGCCTTTACCGGCGCCACCGACAAACGAAAAGGATATTTCGAAACGGTCAGCGGTGGTACCATCTTCCTCGATGAAGTGGGTGAATTGCCCTTGAGTACCCAAGCCCGCCTGCTGCGCATTTTGGAAAACGGCGAATTCATCAAAGTCGGCAGCTCTGCCGTGCAAAAAACCGATGTCCGCGTAGTGGCCGCTACCAACCGCGACCTCCTAGAGCGCGCCCGGATGGGAAAATTCCGGGAAGACCTGTACTATCGATTGGCCACCGTACCCATCCGCGTGCCCAAACTCAGTGAACGTCGAGAGGACATCTACCTGTTGTTCCGCAAATTCGCCTCAGACTTCGCCGAAACCCACCACAGCCAACTGCTAGAACTCTCAGAAGACGCCCAGCAGCTGCTAATCAATTATCCATGGCCGGGTAACGTGCGACAGCTGAAGAACGTCACCGAACAAATCTGCGTTTTGGAAAACGGCCCCATCATCCACGGACAAACACTCTCGAAATACATCCCCCACGTAGAACCCCCACTGCCCATGCTCTTGGGAAAGATGGAGGGCACCGAAGGGATGAGCGAACGCGATATTTTTTACAAAGTGCTGATCGACATGAAACGCGACGTGAACGACCTGAAAAAAGTGGTTTTTGGACTGCTCGAAGGCAATCTCGATGCGCGCAATGCCGCAGCCAATATGCAATCTGCCGTGGTTCCGGTGCCTGTCAACAACACCCCCGTGCCCAGCAGCAACCTCTCCAGCTACAACGATTCAAACAACCTCAATACACTCTCCAGCAACCCCATCGCCAATCAACCCATCATCCTACAATCACACGACGATGATGAAGATGATTTCCAAGAGGCCATTTCCTACCCATCCGTGGGGGAAACGCTGAGTTTGGAAGCCCAAGAAATCGAAATGATCAAAAAAGCCTTGGCCAAGAATTTGGGGAAACGGAAGAAAGCCGCCGATGAATTGGGTATATCGGAACGAACTTTGTACCGCAAAATCAAACAATACGAACTTGAGTAAGTGGCAAGACACACCCCACACATGAAACCTTGCACCAACCATAGCGTCCAGAACACCCACACCCGGATAGCACAAGCCCAGGCAGCGGGTGGCAGTCGCAAATTCCTGGGGGCATGCCTGCTGTTACCCCTGCTTCTGCTGATGAGCGGATGTACGCCGTTTTGGAAATTTTACGATTTCAAAGGAGCCGCAATTCCTGCCGATATTCAGACTTTTTCAGTAGACTTTTTTAGCAATGAAGCGGCCATCGTCAACCCCCAATTGAGCATGAGTTTCACCGAAAAATTGAAAACCAAATTCCAAAGTGAAACCCGTTTGTCGCTCACCAATGCCAACGGCGACTACAAATTTGGAGGGTCTATTGTGGAGTATTCCGTGACGCCAGCGGCCTTGAATGCCAACGTTGGAACAGCCCAGAACCAATTCAATATCAAAGTACGGGTGGAGTTCGTGTGTGAAAAATATCCGGAAAAGAGCTTTGCCCGCGACTACGCCTTTTTCAAGATTTTCGATGCCAGCGCTACGTTTGAAAGTGTAGAGGAATCGCTTTCCACCGAAATACAAAATCAAATCGTTCAACAAATTTTTGCCGCAGTGGCCCTCGACTGGTGAATCCGGAAAAACTTCGACATATCGTAAACAACCCGGCCGATATCGACGCTACCACAGCGGTTGAATTGGAACAACTGTCGGAAAGATTCCCTTGGTTCAGCACCCCATTTGTGTTGCTGGCGCTGTACAGAAAAGCGCAGAATGATTATCGCACCGATAGCAGCATCAAACATGCGGCGATGCGCAGCAGTCGCCGCGATTGGCTTTATCACGCCTTGCATCCCCGCAAACCGGTGAATGTGCCGCAGCCCGCTGCAGAAACGCCATTGCCCACCACCATCCCCACTGTTCATACAGAGACCGAACCAAGTCCCCTGTCGGAGCTCTTAACAGTATCTGCTGATACAGCGATTGAGTCCGCGACTGCGATAGTGGTTGAGGACTTAAAAGAAACAGCGGTTGAAACGAAGGACATGACAGCGATAGAAACTATCGTTGAGGAAACAGCCTGGACACCGGAAATCACGGACATTTCCACCCACAAACCATCGTTCGAACCCTACGTTGAACCAGCAAACGATGCCCAGCCCGAGATCCTGTATGACTTGGCCTCCGCCATGGGAACCACATTGCAGTTTGAACCAGTGGTTGATGGTCCGTGGTTTACAGAAAAACCGCTACCCAAAGTCTATGACTTGGAAGAGTTTTTGAAATCGGGCCTGATCAACACCGACGATAGTCCTGCGGTTGCATCAAAGGATCAGCGCACCCATCGCTCAGAGCCGAGGTTGGGTTCGATGGAGACCAACACGTTCTCCCCTGAGACGAGAACTTTCTCCCCTGAGACGGGCATTTCAACGACGGAATCCGACCCGAGGGCCAGAGACACCTTTGCAACACCGGCAGCGCCCAAGAGCTTTTTCGATTGGTTATCGAGCGATGCAGACAGTCCAAGGAACCCCGATGAACAAAAAGTCAATACCGAGGCTTTGATCAACAAGTTCATCGAAGAACGTCCCCGAATCAGCCAGCCGAAGCGTGAATTTTACAGCCCGGAGCGGGCGACGAAGCGCAGTGAACAATTTTCTACCAGCATCGTAACAGAAACCCTGGCAAACATTTTTAGGCAACAAGGTCATTTTGAAAAAGCCATTCTTTCTTACGAAAAGCTGCAGTTGAAATTCCCGGAAAAAAGTAGTTACTTTGCAGACCTTATCGAACAAATTAAAAAAGAACAAAACCAATGAATTGGATATTAATCATCGGAATTATTGCAGCCACATTGTTGATGTTGGTTATTTTGGTACAAAACCCAAAAGGAGGCGGATTGGCTTCAAACTTCTCACAAGGTAACCAAATCTTTGGTGTTGAGAAGACCACCAACGTGGTTGAAAAAATCACTTGGGGCGGTGCATTGTTGTTGGTAGTCATTTCATTGATTGCCGCATCATACAACAGCGAAAAAACCAAAGCACCTTCGCGTGCTAAAGCAAATACTGAGCAAGGAGAGGCATTGCCAGACGTGAAAGCGGGCAAGTAATTGTTTGTTATTCCAATTTTGTGTTGATGATACGCCCCGGCTCCGCCGGGGCGTATTTTTTTTAATCCCGTTGGGGCAAAATCGAACTGGGCGCTTTGTCGGGCTTGGCATAACTCAACCGATCCAACCACTGACTCGCCACATACCCGTCTAAGCCGATGCTTCCCACAGAACCGGCCGACACCAAATCCACCGATCCATCGTCAAACAGCAACTCATGCGGCAATTCTATATAATCTATGCTGCCCACCACAACCAAGGTATCATTGCATGATATCCCCTGGTGCTCTTGCAAAGTCAAGCCCATTTTGATGGCGCTTTCCCCCACAAACGGCGCAAACACACCTTCGCGGTAAACAGGCGTTAATCCAACAGCGTCAAACTCACTCTGATCCTTGCTGTACCGGGCCGAAGTCTGATGGGCCTTGGGGTAAAAATCCGTCCCCACCGCGTTGAGTGTGTAGCTCCCGGTGGCCAAAATATTCTGCCAAGTGTGACGGTCTACGCTATCCGGACGCACAACCATCCCCAAATAAGGGGGATTGGCACCCACGTGAAAAATACTGTTAAAAATGGCCAAGTTCTCTTGTCCCTCCTCATCCCTCGTCCCCACCAACTGCAGGGCTTTGATACCAGGAATGGAGTTGATCAATTGCGTGCGAAATCGCTTGTCGAGTTGGGCAAAATCGTCGCCCCGAAAAATTTCAATGGTATGACTCATGGTAATTCAATGAAGCTCAGCAACCCGTCCGTCGGGCGATTATCCTTTTGGGGATACCCACTCAAACAGGCACTGAATCGATGCATCTTTATCTCAGGCTACCCAATCCCCCATCGATGGCCAAAATCTGTCCGGTCATCCAATCGCTGCTCTCACCCAGTAAAAACGCAACGGCCGATGCGATGTCTTGGGGTTCACCCACGCGCTGAAGGGGATGACGTTTGCCACTGGCTTCCATTTTCTCTGGGGTCGACAGCAAACGGGCCGCCAAATCGGTATTCACCAAACTGGGGGCGATGGCATTCACCCGAATCTGTGGTGCCCACTCGGCAGCCAAACTGCGTGTAAGTCCTTCGATGGCACCTTTGGCCATGGCGATGCTGGCATGGAAG
>Ga0255158_1000520_pt1 | contig 11272 bp, 9 predicted proteins | sample Atl_Atlam_RepC_8_2_FD_188426 | JGI IMG/M metagenome (GOLD analysis project Ga0255158, IMG submission 188426) | Freshwater microbial communities from Altamaha River, Georgia, United States - Atl_Atlam_RepC_8h | ecosystem: Environmental > Aquatic > Freshwater > River | place: USA: Georgia...
GAAGGCATAAGCTACGATATGTATTCTAGTTTTAATAATGCAGAAAAGGCTGAAGCAGAGCTAGAGCCAAGAAAAACAGCAGGATCAAAGCCAGTAACCGAACTTAAGGGTGGCCAGGTTCTAGTAAAGATGGAAAGAATGAATCCAAGATACGATGTAAATGAATTTACATTTACAAAAGAAAATCCATTTATTGTAATGTCCGAAAAGGACGCACAGGAGATTTTTGACACACAGGAAGGTTTCAGACTTGCCACTCCCAAGGAGGTACAGGAGTTCTACTCCTAATTAGTTAATGGAGTTATACACAGGTCTCACCCAAGACATATACCTTGATGTATATGAAGAGGATGAATTAAGATTAGCGGATTCTAATCCGACAGTATCAATTTATGACGGGGACACAGATGTTCTAATCATCAGTGGATTTGCAAACCCTGAAATAAATGATGAAGGACACTATTCTTTTAGGGTTCTAGACAATTATGTAATGACAGACAAGAGCCTAAAGGCTGTTTGGAACTACGCAATTGACGGCAACCCAATGACTGCTACAAATTATTACTCTGTTGTAACTCCATATCTCTCCATTTCTGAGGCTTATACCAGACTTCATGCTGGGCGTGAAGAAGGGGATCAAAACTACATTCATTTCCATGAGATGCAGCAAGCTGAGAAGTTTGCTCGCTTTATGGTAGAAAACTATACAGGCGTAAAGTTTGGCAAGTATGCCAAGACAATAACAGCCTATGGGCAGGATGCCGACGTTCTTTATTTAGGGGAAAGAATTATTTCCTACACAGCAATTAAAGAAAACGGCAAGACAGTAATTGACACCGTAGCAAATACAAATAGCTTTAATTTCCCAGTAGAAATTACAGACACAAACCATTCGCTGAGAATCGTTTCCCTTGGAGATGACATCAATGAGGGTGGCAAGCTGGATATTGTTTATCCGCTTCGTGGTAATTTCTATAACGGATATAGATACGATATTACTGGTGTATTCGGATGGAAGTTTGTGCCAGAAAAAGTTCAACAGGCAATGATCATGTTGATGAAAGACTATTTTGGTAAAGATAATATTTGGAGAGCCAGATTTGTACAGAACGTATCTTATGGCGATACAGATATGGAATTTTCTAAACTAGCTTTCAGGGGGACAGGTAACTTCTACGCAGACAAACTCCTAGATGAGTTTAAGTCTACAAACATGGCGGTGATCTAATGATTGGGTCATATTCTGTGGAAGCAAAATACGCCATGACTATGGACGTATATCGTGTACAAATTGCTCAAAGCGCAACTGGGCAGGTAAAAAGAGAATGGATCTACGCAGAAACCGTTCCATGTTTAGCTAAATCAATTATATCTTCTGGTGTAAGAACACCATCAAACGATAGAACAGTTGACGCAAGATACTTAATTGAAGAAATAATTAAGGTTATGACTCTTGATAAGCTTCCTAGAAACGCTAAGATAAGCAACATAAAAGATTTGCAAGGTAATGTTCTGTGGGAAGAAGCAGAAGTTCTTAATAGTCCACCTACAATATTTAATATCGTAGGATCTACCCCAATACTTGACGGCTTTGGACAGATACTAGAATACGAAAATACATTACAGAGGAGCGACATTCAAGGTGCCTTCTCTTAAAATAGATTCAAATGCTTTAGATGCCATGAGAAATGTTGGGGCATATGTTGAGGGTATAGCAACAGCTACACGCTCATTTGATATAGATAAAGAAATCGGTCAAGCCATAACAACCATTGCCAAGGTATCTCTTGGAAAGTTTATAGACTCAGAAGCTAGACTTAGCCCAAAAGCTTTGCACCATGTGTATGAGTGGAATCAAACTGGGAAGCCTCTAGGAAGATTGTGGAAAATTGATGGAACATATAAGGCTGGATCAATTGTTTTGTCATCAGAGTTTAGACCATCAAAAACATTCTCTCCAAATAAATATGGATCAAGAAGAAGCAAGTTTATATTTAAAGCAGAGGTAATGGAAAAGGGTCAGCCAGTAAGAATTACAGCCCGTAATGCACAGGCATTACATTTTTATTCTAAAGACGGGGACCCAGTATTTATTCCAAGAGGTAAGTATGTAACAGTAAAGACTCCTGGCGGAAAAGAAGTAAAAGGGTCATATAGAAAAACAATGAATAGGTTTTTAGCAAGCTCAAGACTCCTTGTGGATATACAAGAGTCTGGAATTATTGCTAGAATAGAAGCAGCGCAAGCGATGGCGGGAAGAGAAATGCCAGCGGCAGTATCTGGTAGAGTATCGACTGGATCATTTAAGCGTATAGCAGAATCAAATGTATCTAAGCACATAAGACAAGTAACTAGAGCGTATCAATATACGGACGAGGTAGCAAATGGCTGATTATACTAAAACAGCAATATCAGATGTAATTGGTATTTTATGGAAAGAGCTAAAAGATAACGGGGCTTTAGTAGACACAGATTATCCAGTAGTTGGAGGGCAAAGATTAATGCCTATATTCCCAACACAAGAAGACGAAACAAAAAATTTAATATCAAATCCAAATGCTCCATACCTAGTATATGACTTTGACACAATGTCCTACGATGTAGAATGGGTAATATGTAAAGAAAGATTAACATTCAAGATATATGCTCCAGATTTTGACAAGGTTGTAGAAATCATGAACATCATGTTAGACCTGTTTAGAAGATTTGATGAATCAGCGGCTACGGTCAATGCCTACGTAAAGACGGTAAATCCGACCAGCCCATTTAGGTACAAATACTTTTCCCTGACAGAGGCAAACTCTCCAGATCCAGCCGACGAGTTGGCGGGACGCCTGGAGGCAGACATATCAATAGTCTACGCCTACACAAGGAATTTAAATACGGAAGGAAGATTTGCGTAATAACCCCAGTTCAAGTATTATTGGATTTGAGGAAATGCCGCAAAACTTATATCCTATAAAAAAGGAGGAGGTGAAAAATATAAATGGCAACAAACGTTCGTAATATTATTATCGGTGCAGCAAGAATTTTTATTTCTGCAAAGGATTCAACAGACTCTTCATGGTCTGATGCATACCAAGATGGTCTAGATCCATTCGCAGTTAGCCCACAGCCAACAGGTTCTTATGTAGCAGCAGCTAACTTTGCTTCTGGAAAGGTTTTGGATGATACAAAGTGGAAAGACGTCGGATTCACATCTGAAGGTCTTGAAGTTATGTATGAACCAACATACGGTGAAGTAGAAGTTGACCAGCAGCTCGACGTTGCGAAGCTTTTCAAGTCTTCACAGCGTGTTATGCTTCGTACAACTCTTACAGAAGGTACACTTCGTAACCTTATGGTGGTCTTTGGTGAAAAAGAAAAGAATCTTAAGACTTATGATGGAAATGCTGACTCCCGTCTTGATCTCTCAGTAGGTGCTCTTAACGAAGAGCCAACAGAGCGTCAATTCATAGCAGTTGGTAACGCACCATCAACATCAACAGGTGCAGACCGTGAGCGTGTTTACTATGCTCGTCGTGTTCTATCTGTAGAATCTTCTACACACTCATTGCGTCGTAACGAAGCTACAGTTTTCCCAGTGACATTCCGTCTATTGGGTGACCCACGCTACTCAGACACATATGGAAGAATTGTTGATCGCTTGATCTAAATTTAACCAAAATTGGCTTGACCCCCTCCAAAAATGGCGGGGGTCTTGTCTTTTTATATTATTGTTGCTATAATTATTAAGACTATTTAGGAGGTCACTTTGGCTACCCAGCTATACGATATTGTAGAAGTAGAACTACAGGACGGCAGAAAGGTAACATTAAAACCGCTGCCAATTAAACGACTAAAGGAATTTATGAAGGTCGTTACAAAATTAGATACAGTAAAAGATGAAGAAGAAGCAATTGATATTTTTATCGAGGCTTGTGCAATCGCTTTGAAGAAAAGCTTGCCAGAACTAGCCGATAATAAAGAGGCTCTAGAGGAAGCTCTGGACGTTCCGACTATTTGGAAAATTATGGAGGTCTGCGGAGGTATTAAACTAGGCGACCCAAATTTAATAGCGGCAGCGGCCAAGATGAGTGGGACCAACTAACAAATAAAACCAAGTCTTCCACAACGTGGGAGAATCTTGATCTCGCTGCCTTAGAAAAACAAGCTTTCCTTCTTGGTATTTGGAAAAACTACGAGGAATTAGAAGAAAGTATTTCTCTCGTTGAACTTATTCATACTCTAGAAGAGGCGAATAAGAAAGAGTACGAGGACAAGAAATTCCTTGCTGCCCTACAAGGGGTGGACTTGGATGAAGGAAATTCTTCAGGTGCTAAAACATTTGAAGATATTAGGAGGGAAGCACTGGGAGACGATCCTGCTACAAACGATGTGGCTAACCTTAAGGGATCACTTGCAAGACAAGAAGGCTTTGGTGTAGGCCAAGGTTTAATGTACGAAGAGTGGGACGCTAGGGCGTAATAGGATCGAAAATCTGGGATAATTAGCATATGGCCCAACAAGTTGTAATTAGCTTTAATGCGAATGCCAACTTTTCCGATTTAATCGGAGAAGTTCGTCGTGCAAACGCAGAAATTGCTACGCTTCAAACACAGCTTAATGGGCTTGGGTCTGCTTCATATGCCTCTTTAAACAACTTAAATTCACAGTTTATTGAGGGTATGCGTAATACCCGTTTATGGTCTTCGTCATTCGTAGACGTAACAAATGAAACAAGAGAATTTGGTCGGCACTTAGACCAAGGTAGATTGAAGCTAAAAGATTATTTCCGAGAATTTAATACACAAGTTCGGGGCCAAAGAGGAATGATCAGAAGACTTGCTGAAGAGCAGGTCAAATTGCAGAGATCTATATTAACAACGACGGTTGGTCCACAGGGTGAAGCTAGAAACATTTTGTCAACACCCACAGGTCTAGATAGACTTGACCCATCAACTATGAAGGCTCTACGTGCAGAGCAGTTCAAGATTATTGGAAGATCCATTCAAGGTGTCTCTACAGAGCTTATTAACTTAGGTAAAAACACCCAGTGGGCTGGCCGTCAGTTAACAGTTGGTTTAACAGTTCCTCTAACAATTTTTGCATCAACAGCAGCAAATGCATTCCGTGAAACAGATAAAGAGCTTACTCGTTTAGCTAAGGTTTATGGAGATATAGGCGGAGCAACAACAACAGAGATTGAAAGAATAAAAACTCAAACAGCTGGTTTAGCTAAAGAGTTAGCATCATCATTGGGTGCTGCAGCAAATGAAACTATAGGTTTAGCTGCTGATATTGCCGCAACTGGTAAAACAGGAAATGACCTATTAGAATCTGTTGCAGAAACTACACGTCTTGCAATTCTTGGTGAAGTAGATAGACAAGAAGCTATGTCAGCAACTCTATCTCTACAAAGCGCATTCAATTTAAACACTAAACAATTAGCGGAATCTATTAACTTCCTTAACGCAGTTGAAAACCAGACATCTACATCTCTTAATGACCTGGTAGTAGCAATTCCTAAAGCTGGTCCTGTTGTCAGACAGCTTGGTGGAGACGTACAAGATCTAGCACTATTCCTTACCGCTATGCGTGAGGGTGGTATTAACGCAGCAGAATCAGCTAACGCATTAAAGTCTGGTCTTGCTTCTATAATTAACCCAACAGAAAAAACTGTTGATGTCATGAGTAATTTTGGTGTGGATATCTTAAGCATAGTTAATTCAAATGCTGGAGACCTTGTTGGAACAGTAACTGCATTAAAGGATGCTCTAAATACACTTAACCCACTAGCTAGAGCACAAGCAATTGAGCAGTTATTTGGTAAGTTCCAGTTTGCTCGTATGTCAGCATTGTTTGATAACCTAGGTAGAAGTGGAAGCCAAACCTTACAGGTTATGGAATTAATGGGGGCATCAACTGCGGATTTAGCAGCAATTGCTGAGCGAGAATTAACAACATTAACAGAGTCTGCATCAGGTAAATTTGCTAGACAAATGGAAACACTTAAAGCAAACCTAGCATTGGCTGGAGAAGGATTCCTTGGAATATTCTCAAAGGTTATCGGCGTAGTAAATAAGCTTATGGAAGGATTTAATAATCTACCAGACGGCGCAAAGACAGTGCTTACAATCATAGGCGCAATCGTAGGACTTGCTGGACCACTTATCATGCTTTCTGGTGTGTTCCTTAACTTTATTGGATACGTTGTAAAGTCTATAGGATTTTTAGGAAGACTATTTACAAATACTAAAAAGTTTGAATTATTAGATGAACAAATGATGGCAATGAAGCTATCTGGAGATAAAGCTGCAAATGCTCTCTATAGCGAAGCAGATGCTGCAAAAGCAGCAGCAATGCAAATACAAAATCTTATCTCAAGAATGAGAGAATTAGTAGAACTACAAAATACTTATGCGGCAGGAGCAGAAGCAGCACCTGGCTTTTCAGGATCTAGATTTATGCCTGCACCAGAGTTTGGAACGGGCAGCGGAGTAAGGCCCACTGGAATTGAAAGATCACACTTGCTTAATAGAGCAAGACGTAGAGCAATTATGGGAGATGTTGGGCTAACAGACGAAGAATTGGTAAAGGTATCTGGAGTTTCTGGCGGAAGAAAGACAGCTGGCGTAGGGAATATTAATAACCCACTAGAAGCATTAAACGCTCCAGTTATTGCAGTACCAGCAGATAGCATTGCTGCACAAATCCAAGGTGCTTTTGCAGAAAGCATGCCAAACACCATAGTTGCTCCAGGCACAACCTTTGAGCAAAAGAGAGGTATGCTTTCAGATATTGCTGCAGGCGGAACAAACAAAGAAGCTCAAAAAATTATGGCTGCTGCTATGAAAGATCCAGGAAAATACAATGTTGGTATAGAACAAGTTTTCCAAACTAGCGAAGAGTATGCAAAGATTCAAGCAACACATGTTGCAAATATGACAGCTATTAATGATGCATACAAGACTAGTGCAACAGAGGGTGAAAAGTTTGCAAATCAGATGAAGGACGCTTGGACTAAAGAATTTGCTGCTACACAAGATCCAGCAGCTGCAGCAAGAGCAGCGGCACAGTTGGCTAGAGAAAGAATAGGAACTAGCTATGATGATGTTATATCTACAACAAACGCAAGCATATTAAGAGCATTTGAAGAGGGCGGTGCCGACTCTGCAGTTATTGAAGCAACAAAGAGAGAGGTTGCTGCTATGCAAGGTGGCATACTAAAGAATGCAGCGGCAACAACGGTAGAAAGAACTGGAAGACTTTCGCTAGCTATTGCACAGGCTTCTGCACAGATAGATGCAGTAATGAATGCAGAAGAGATAAAGGTTAAGACTGGAACTAAGAGTTTAGGAACTGCTACAGTAAGAATGGTAGATGGAGTTGTTCAAGTAATAACTGAATCTGGAAAAGTTTTATCTGAAGATGCAGTAAAGAATCCACAGCTAAAAGCTAAAATTGCAGAGCTTAGAGCTAAAAAAGCTCAACTAGAGCAGGAAAAAGTTAAAGAAATTCAAGAGATTATTAATATAGAGAACGCTGGCATATCAACATTAGCAGCGGATAGCCCAGCAGCTAAAGTAGGACTTCTTGGAAGAGCAAGAAATGGAATGCGTGGAATGTTTACTGGAAGAGCTGGACTAGGATCTTCTATGGCAATGATGGGCCTAGGTATGGCTACATCTATGATTCCTCAAACTGGTGGGGTTGGAAATATTGCAGGTGGAGCAATGATGGGTGCATCAATGGGTATGATGTTTGGTGCTCCAGGTGCAGCAGTTGGAGCAGCATTAGGTGCACTGGTTCCTGCAATCAAGATGACTATTGATTATTTTAAAAAGTTAGCAGATATACAAGCATTAAGTATTAAACAATATCAGATAGATAAAGAGTATGCAAAAGCTGCTGGATTAAGCTTAAAGACAATTGGAGATATACAGTTAACACAAGTAACTGGCAAATCTGAAGAAGCAGCAAGTGCATTAGAGATACTATCCCAAGCTGCATTAGAAGCAGCAACCTCTACATCCACAGGTGCTTTGCGTGAAAAAACAAAGGGAGCGGGCAGCTTTAAGGAAGTTCAAGATGAATTCTTAAGCCAGTACCTAAGCTACATTGCTGCAGGAGTATCAGAAGAAACTGCTAAACAAATGATGGCTGCCATTCTTAAAGCGGCAGGTAAGGAAGGATTTGCTACAGATCTAAAGATGCTTCTTGCTGGAGAATCTGGACTAACTCAAACTGGAGCACTTAAGAGAAATCTAGAAAGAATTCAAGTTGGACCTGGATCTGTTGCAGGAACTCAATTCTCAACACTATTAGGTCAGGCAGGTCAATTCGGTGTTGACCAAGGCATGGCACAAAGAATGGCTCAGTATGGAATTACTCCTACAAATATGAGTGCTGAAGCAACAAAGTATATAAATGATTTAACAACAGCTTATCAACAATTAAATTTAGCACAGCAGCAGAATGTAATTAATGGAACATCTACAAAGCAGGCTATAGAAGCTATTAATAATGCTATGGCTAACTCAGATGCTGCAACATTTGCAGAAGCAATGAAAGAAGTTGCTGGATCTGGTCTTATTACTCAAGATGCAGTAAATGGAGTGGCTGGATCAATTGAAGGCTTAACGAGAACAGACAAAACAGTTCTTGAAGGATTAAAAAATAATGGTGTAGATGCAGAAGCACAAATGCTAGCACTTAAGATGCGTATTGAAGGAATTATTCCTAGCCTGGAAGCAGTCAAGAATTTTGATGGAATGAGAATTCGTGCTTACTTTGAGCTGTATCAAGCAAATCAAGCACTAGATAAGGCGAAGTCAGATTTGCAGGCATCATTGCAGGGGATGTTCTCTGGTGGGGCAGCGGGTCCAAACAAAGATGCTCAGAAGAAAGCAATTCAAGCACAGATAGATGCGCTTGAAGAAATTGAGCGTAAAGAAAAGAATATTAATAAGATTAAGGAGCTTCAGCTTAAGTACGAAGAAAAACGTAGAAGCTTAGCGTTAGATTATCTAGGAGCATTAAGTTCTGGAGATATGGAAGGTGCTTTAAGAGCACAACTAGAAATGCAAGCAGAGTCTGCTAGATTCTTAAAAGAAAAAGCAGAGACTGAAAAGGAAATTGCTAGAGATGACAAGAAGAAGGCACTTCAAGATAGACTAAAAGCACTAGATAACTCTGCTGGTGGATCTGTAGCTAATGTAGCTAATAAGGCTAAAGAGATGGAAAAGAATATCGATGATGCAATAAAAGCCGTACTTGGAGGATTCCAAAAAGACGGAAAAGTAACAGTATCATTTAAAGAGTTTGTGGAAAGCGAAGCGTTTAAAAACTTTGAAAGTAAGTTTAAGGGTGCACTATCGGGGGACGCCTTGCAAAAAGCAATGGAGACCTTGAAGGCATCATTTAAGCAATTAGAAGCAGATTTGGCCAATGTTGGAGGTTTAACTGGTGGAGTAGGTACTTCAAGTAGTCCTAGAGATATTACTGTAGCAGCCGCTTCTGCTGGAATTACAAGTGCAGAAGGAAAAGATGGAGTTGCAACAGCATTAAGTGGAGATCAAAAACAAAAACTTTTAGCATACTTAGCTGGACGTGGCGAGTCATTTGCAGATAATGAAATAGTGACACTGTTTGGTGAAAAGTACAGATATGATAAATCAAAGAATGACTTGATTAGAAGCAAGAATGCCCAAGGAAAATGGATGGGTGGTAAAGTTCGTGGTTACTATGGTGGCGGATTTATAACTGGTCCAGGAAATAGCGTTTCAGATAGCATTAATATTGCTGCATCAAATAAAGAATTTATGATGAGTGCTAGAGCAGTATCAAAGTACGGCGTAGCAAATATGGAAAGAATAAATAATAGAACATTAGACCCACGAGCATTTGAGACTATGCGTAATGCTGGTGCATATAATGAGGGTGATGTTCGTGTTAATATTAATAATATAAATATTACAGATCCAGGCTGTTCACCAGAAGAAATTATTGCTAGAATTAAGAAGGACCTTGGTGCGGCCATTAAGAGAACCACTGACGATAGGAGGCTAAGCGTATGACTTGGGTAGTAAACGGACTTAAAGATTCCCTTATTTATGTAAAGGGAGTTGGAGCAACTACATATACTAAAATAACTGATCATAACCGTAGGCCTCTAGGTGTAAACATAGATGAGATATCAACCTCACAAAGAACTGCTAATGGAACTATGCGTAAAAACGTAATAGCACAAAAGCACACATTTAATATTTCTTGGGAAGATGTCCCAAATACATCTACATATACTGTCGATGGCGGGTGGGGAGCAAGTCAGATATACGAATTCTATAAGGCTAACAAGCAACCATTTTATATCAAGATAGTACAAAAATTCAGTACAACAGGTACTGATGCATATCAGGAGTTTTTAGTTAATTTCTCATCATGTTCGTTTGATATAGTCAAGCGTAATCCAAGTGCGACTACACCATACATACGGATGAATATGAACATATCATTAGAGGAGGTTTGATGTTAAACTTCCCAGATATTAAGACCAAGATTGACACGTCTCATAATATAGAGCCATCACAAAAAGTATGGCTTGAGTGGAACTATAATGTTACAGCAGGCGTTCAAGAGATGGGCATAGATGATATTAAGCTATATGAGTGGGACAATAATGAATCTGAGCTTAAATTAATAGAGACTTCTACAGTATACAATAAGTATTACGAGTCCCTATACCCATTGACATCTGTAGTTAGCCTAGTTAGACCTAGCGAATATGCTGTTCATAATAATCAAAAGGTCGGCGGGGTTGTAAAGGCAATCGCTGGATCTACTTCTGGCAATACAACATATAACCATAATGCCGCATCTAGAAACTACTTTGCCTCAAAAGACGACGGGTATAAATACTGGGCCCATATCCGTAAAGGTCAAGCATCTACTGCAGTAAACAAATCAATCTATGCAATATATGACAGAAGCATACAGGTAAATAAGATCGTTGTTAAGTTTGAAACATTTCATACAACTCCACAGGCATATAAGATTTTTGTAAGAGTTGCTGGGTCATGGGTTGAGGCATATGCTTCTACGACCCCAATAACAAATGGTGGTCTTATTTTGTATCGTGGTGCAACAGCTTGGAGCACTACCAAGCATACTGCACCAAGCATATCTGCAAATACTCAGACCATAAGTGGTATAAAGGTATTAGTAGAGTCTGTAAATGTCGGATATGTTCCAGTTGAGATTATTGAAATGTCTCCTAGATTAGAGATTGATA
>Ga0255158_1000527_pt1 | contig 11184 bp, 9 predicted proteins | sample Atl_Atlam_RepC_8_2_FD_188426 | JGI IMG/M metagenome (GOLD analysis project Ga0255158, IMG submission 188426) | Freshwater microbial communities from Altamaha River, Georgia, United States - Atl_Atlam_RepC_8h | ecosystem: Environmental > Aquatic > Freshwater > River | place: USA: Georgia...
CAGCGATGAAGACAGATATAAGACATATTTGATATGCTTAGTGTTTGAATTTACAGATAATTCTACTGCTGTAATATTCTTGTTAACTATAGCACCATACAAATACAAAGTGTCTTTCGTTTGATCAGTGAATAGACCATTGTTCATCAACCATCTGTGCTGATCTACGTGTTCATGTATGTTGTCGTTCATCATCTCTCCGTGTACTTTCTTAAAGTGCTCTTAAGGTTTGATTTATCGATCGCTCCGTCGTACACCTGATCAACGTATTGTTCAGCCATGTTGTACACCGTCGGCGCAACGATCTGGGTTCTGGAGAGTTTAATGGAGTCTGTGAACTGTGTTCTGAACGACACCTGAGTTCTCTTCTTCAGATCTCGTATGTGATCAGACTCCAATATCGACCTTATCTCCGCTCTAGGTCCAGTTATCTTGATCACCCACCTATCTGTTTCGTTCAACTCTAGATCTTTTACGTCCTCGACGAGGATATCCATGGTACGCCACATAGGAAATGGTGACTGCACATACTCTATCGACAGAGATGCCGAATCAAGTAGCATCAATCCTTTTGTCTGATTAGCGTCAGAAGCCGTGAGACTCGTCGGAGTGCCGGGATATATAATAGAGCCTTCTTTAAGCGATTGTCTCTTGTGGATATGGCCAGAGACGACAAGGTCGTTGTGAACCTTGTCAGGTGATACACCATCATCTGCGCATTTCGAAAACCCATAGTCTGCTCCAACGAAAGTGTTGTGTGTCACAGCGATGCTGGTATCGATAGATGGCCAATCGCGTATGTTAGGGAGGTACGGAACATAGGTGATACCGTCGGCGACCGTGATCTCGTCGACGACCGTTACGCCATTGACGCTCTTGAACACCTCCAGAGCATGATATTTATTGCAGTTGGGTTTCCACATGTCGTGGTTTCCTAACAACATCACGAGTGGTATCTTCATCTGAACTATACGGCGCACATGCGAGTTAACAAGAGATAAAACCTCTGCACGCACGACGGCGTGCGTATCGAAGGTATCGCCCAAGTTAACTATGAGATCAGGTCTCCTCTCATCTGCCACTGATTCTATCCATCTCAAGAGCTCTAAGCTCTCAGATAGATGAGTGTGACGTATGTGTGGATCGCCGATGAAGAGTATCTTACCCATGCGCCAATCCTTATCCAAATATCCTATATATCCAATTCTTTAAAAAGAGGTCTCGCAGAAACAATCTACGAGACACCCTAAGCCTGAACGTGGACTCTAGAAAACGAAGGACAGCGTGACTTTTGACTGTTTCAGTTGCCATGGCTATTCCTCGCGCGCACGCGACAACCTGCGCATGACAATCGAGACCGCATAAAACATCTGCTCCTCGCCCATGTCGTGAACCTTAATATCTCTAAGAACTCGAACAAAAGATATGACCGTTGTCCCAACGATCCAGAGTGAAGATTCTTTGTAGTATGACAAGCTCAAAGCGCCTCCTCGAGACCATCATCTACAAAACCTAGAGCGTCAGTTTCAACTTTTACGTCTTGGTATTCATAGCATGCGCGCAGGATCCGCGATTGCATCTCTTTATCCGCAAGGACGCAGTTCTTCATGTTTTGCTCGCCGCGGATAGGAGGCTCATTGCCAAAACACCACATCTGAGGGTTTTCACGGCCAGTTTCAGGATTCATTGGGTGTCGAATAACACCAAGGGCTTTTGCGAGCTCAAATATCTCGCCAGCTGTATCGATGACGCCTTTGTCGTAGTGAAAAGTAAACTCTGCTTGACGAGCAGGTGCGCCCATGCGATTCTTCTTGACCTTTACGCGAACCTTGTGACCGACCTGAGCAGCAGCACCTGTGATTGTCTCACCCGACTCAATCACGCCCTTCTTTGAATCAACTCGGGTAATCTCAAGCATCAGATCTGCAGCATGCTTAAGGGCGTGACCCTCCGAGATAACGTAGGGATTGCGGAGAGCCTTCATCGGGTCGAGCTGCGCCGTTACTTGTTGAATAAAAAAAGTCAACAACTTATGCTCCGCAACAACAGGAACAACGAGCTTAAGGGCGCTACCGAGGTACTGAGATCCACTGCCGCCCATAATTTGATCAGTGGTTTGCTTGCGTACATCCTTAGGATACCTAATTGATTTAATCGAGTCAATAGCAATAGCCTTAATTGGCGCACCATCTTGAATCAATTCTAGCATCTCGCCGCCGATGTAATCAAAGATCTTAACTGGATCATTAGATTTTCTGACGACCAGGCGATCTGGATCACCGCCTAGCTTCTCGAACATTTGTGCATTAAACGAAAATTCAGCATCGAACCAGATCGTTAGTGCTTCTCGGTCTCTTCTTTGAAGTTCAACAATCGCCATCATGGCCAACATCGACTTACCGGCGCTCTCTGGACCATAAAATATATTAATCTTTCCGGGGATAAGCCCTCCCTGCGCGGTAGCCCAGTTTAAGGATGGTGACCAGGTAGGAATAGGATCTGGTTGCTGAACCTTTAACTTAGACGCGGCAACGCCTAAATCGTTGGTAAGTTTAGACATCCATTTGTTGGTTGACATTTTTATGCTCCTTGAATTCTAGATACTGTTCTTTAGTATTTAAGATCTTCTTATTTCTTTGCGTTCGACCATACTTAATATGGAACTCTTTATGGCAGGTTTCACAAAGACAAACTAAATTAGTTAACTCGTTAAGTAGATGAGGATGATTTGCGTAATCATATAAATGATGAGCATTCAAGGCAACACCTCGTCTTAAGCAGCAGTCACAGGTATAGTCTGCCAACTCGAAGCATCTCTTACGAAGTTCTGTGTCGAATTTCTGCTTCCTTACAGAGTCTTGTTTCCACCCAAAATCATCGAATTCGTCTAACGATATGCCGCGAACTTTACAACTAATTTTTATCTTTGTCTGTTCTGAAACTTTTTGTCCTTTGTTGGGAGGAGACTTACCTAGATTTGCTTTGCGAAGCTTTAATCTAATATCTTCGCTTATTGGTTTGCCCTTATTTGTGGGTACTCTGCCTTTTGATGCAGCACCCACGACAACGCCCATGCACTTACCGCACATCCTGTCTGCTGAAGAAATGCCATCAATTTTACCAAAGTGAAGATAACCTTTATCAAAGCCGCATTTATCACAAAAATGCCTGTAGAGCTTATCTTTTCTGCCATTCTTTCCATACTTTATTTGAAAATCTGTCTTATCTACGGACATATCACTTCATGCCTTCCCAAGGGGTCATATAACCATCTTCGGATAGCTTCTTAACGGCATCAATTGCAAACCTAAACTCTTGAACTTTATTTCTTAAAAGCAAAGAGAGCGCCTGTGCGCGAGCATACACATCCTTTGCTCTCTGGACATCGGGGTCGAGTGCTACGTATGCCTTGCGCGACTCGACCGTGGGTTTCTCGCCCTTAGTCTTAAAGTAGTCTGGCGCTCTATCTAGATAAGCGATAGCCTCGGCGGTGTCTAGTGCCGCCTTGGAGTTGAGCTCGGCTTGAACTGCTTTCGCGTGCATGACAGACGACACGTCATAGGCGATGATGAAGTCCCGCAGATACACGGGAGCCATCATCTTGTTGAAGCCTTGACCGATATCGCTCAGCTTACGAGAGAACGCTGCTATGTGTTTTATGTCTATCGAGTCGATGTTGGACTCAATAGTTGCAAGATCGGTACTCAATTTTCACCTCAGTTGTCAAGAAGTGATTCTGCGAACTTGAATATCTCATCGTCTGACTGTTGTTTAGCATTCCTAGATTTTGTGTCCACTGTGGGCTTGGTTGCCTTAGGCATGGGTCTCTCATCATCCTCGAGATCGTCGAGACGGATGTTAATAGGTTTCTTGATCGGAGATTTAGGTTCCTGCGCGTCAACGTTTCTTTGAGGTTGTTTCACCTGTTTTGGTTTAGGTTCTTCAACCTCTACCTCGAAGCCGTCAACTATGAGTTCTGGATACTGAGCGTAGATGTTGGCAAGATTATACATTAAAACGTCTTTGATATCCTCATACGACATTCGCTTGTATAGCGTAGTCAGATCGTACCCGAGATTGTCGTAGTTGTCAACTACGTTGTCTGGCAATGAATCTCTATCATCAACCCAGACGATTCCCTCAGATGTCTTCTTCTTGGTCTGATTTTTAGACACCGAGTACTCTGTGTCGGTTCCTTCGCCCTCTCGAGTGATCTTGAACCATACTCCAGAATCATCAGATTCTGATGCTAGTGATGTAGGATCTTGACCGTAGTCTGTAACATATTGCATCATCTGCTTCTTCATGGAGTCGTGCGCAGTCTTCTTAAGCTCTAGAAGACCTACCTCTCCTGCTTTGGAACAGGCATTATAGATGTATGAAGATTTAGGCTTGATGGTCCATAACACTTCTGTGTACGGCTTAAGAGCCTCTTTGAGTTCTTCTCGCGAAGCACCGCGATTCTTAAGAGAAGCTTCAAGCGCTTCTTTCTTCTTCTCGACTAGTGAAATATACTCCGACACGGGGCATGCAGAATCCGCCGCGAACGATCTAGGAGATGCATATGGACGCTTGCGATTGGTCTGTGGGTCCATAAGCCACGCGATGACCCATCGTCTGTATGGGTATCCCTCAGCTACGTCGCCGAAAGGTGGCAAGATCCGATAGATATTATCGCCTTGATTTACTGGATGTCTTTTCCAGTCTTTGCGTTCCTTAAGTGAGTCAAGATTAATCTTCAATGTGCTCTTTACCATTGTTAATTCCTTTCCTATATAGGTTAGTCAAATACCCAAGATTGGGTAATCTTATTATACATTAGTATCATTTAATAGATGCGTCATTCTTAGATACATGTCGGTTTAGACTAGACTGTCTATTCAACGATCTCTGATGTCTAGATTTTTCCGTCTTAGCATTGACATCAACTGGCCTCTCTTGTTGATCGATCTTGGCCAACTCTTCAAGAATAATCGATTGCTCAGGAGCCGCAACGTGAGTCGTCTGGATGACTTCCGATATCGATGCAGGTGTGATCTGCTCCGATGCGGAATCTACACTCTTAGTAGAGTGTACCGCGTCTTCTTGCACAGATCTAGGCCAGATAACTCCGATATAGCTCGGTACGTCATCGATAGATATCTTACGGATACCTAGACGATTGAATACCGTAACGTGACTAATGTCACCTGAGAAATATATGACTCTAGTATTGAAAGGACGCGATCTTAGTATCGTCTCATAGTATTTCTCATATATGATCGGATACGTAGCTTGAAACATATTGTGCACCACGGCAGCGATTTCCTCGTCAGATTCGCATATTCGACCAACGAAATCTTGTGGAACTACGTTGCGATATGGGTTGAAGAACTTATCGTATTTCCTACCTATCTCATCAGCAATCGCTCGCAGGTAGTTGGGTCCAAGAGTAGCGGAACTACCCTTCTTGCGAACACAAGCTCGCACCTCATCGAGGAAGGTGGGTGGGGATAGGACCATCTCCTTGTCCGAGAGTGTCTCGGGCGGATTGCTCGTCACAACAAATACGCTATCCATATTTTCTCCTTATATTATTTATAATCTTATACTTAAGATAATTTTTTGTTTAGATGATCGAACTTATTGAGTCTCTCTATCTCTAGGAGATCAAGGGTCGCAGATCCTCTCCAGCCACGCTTGATATACCCCATAACGTAAACCAACGAGTTTACTGGATACCTCAGAGATTTCTTCTGATCCCAGAATACGCACTCTATACTTGAGATGCCATCGGACAGGATCACATCTACCTTTGACCAGGGTTTGCCTCGCTTTGAGATCCCACTCCTGTGAGATGAAGAATGAAATAAACCGATCATAGCGACCTTGATCCTATCCGTGTTCTCAGATCTCTCTTGAGACTCCAAAAGTTTCTCAGCGACCGCGACGGATGCTATTACTGGTATCGTAGGAGCAGTCCCAAAAGCGAATGGTATGTCGTTTCTCTTTGTCTCGCGCATTGACGGCCAAATCGCGGATATCTCGGCTCGTATAAGTGGATCTAACAGTAAAGCCTTATTGAAGCATTTATATGTATCTCTCTGGTTTAAGAACATATTGAGCGGTGAATTATCTGAAACTTCTGATGGAATAGTCTTTACTTTCTTGATCTTCTTCAGCAGATCTATGAATCCTACCCTAGCCTCTGGCATGGAGATGTTTTTGGACGCCATCTCGTCGAATACACCTGCCTTGAGCAGAGCCCAAAAGTGAGACGACGTTATGCCACCAGACATCTTGCCAATAAAATCTTCAACGGAGAAGTATGGACCTTTATTTATTATGGCCTTTATACTGGCGGGGCCTAAACCCTTGATGGCGGACATCGGAGCGGCGATGCGGTTACCAACTATAGTAAACCTATCTGCTGGAGCATGAAGTGACGGGGGCGTGATCTTATCGCCCAGGATCGTGACGTAATGTCGTATCTTGTTTTCGTCTGAATTGTTTAGTTCCGCGGTCCACCACTCCAACGGGTAGTGGTGTTTCAGATACATGGTGATGTAGCCTAGTTCAGAATAAGCTCTAGCGTGACTCTTGTTGAAGCCGTACGAGCTAAACGCTAGTATTTGTTGGCAAATTATCTCAATGGAAGCGCGATCCCATCTCCTATCTGAGCACGCAGCCCTAATGCGATCAAAAACTGAAACTATAACATCTCTTTTCTTCTTTGCTATTGCCGATCTTATTTGATCGGCTTCTTCCCACGAATACCCTACTATCTCAACAAGAAATTTCATCACAGATTCTTGGTAAACAAACACACCATTGGTTTCAGACAGTATTGTGTCTAGATCCGGATGAAGATAGTTTGCTTCAAGTTCGCCAGATCGCACCTTAAGGTAAAATTCGGTGCCACTTATTTCTGTTTTGTATTTTATGTAAACTCTTTTAATTTTTTTATCAACTGATTGACCGATTCCCAATCTACACCTCTTTGTTCTTTTGAGAACTTTATTAGGTCCTGTCTATAAAGTAAGAAAAACACTTCTTCGTATTGTTTGTGTATTTTACTGTGCTCTTTTGCATCGGTGAGAAACAGATTAGAAATCTCGTTGTTGTCTTTGTCGCCGTCTATGTGGTGAACCTGTTCTCCAGCTAGAGAATTGGGCCACGCACCGGTACTTTTAAAGTACACATAATCGTGTATTTTTACAGATTTTTTTAATTCTTCGGAGTAGAAGGTTTTGTATCCGCTTCTCCTTCTGTCTCTTGATCTAACCTTAGACAGAGAGGCGGAATATTCCGCTATTTTAGCGTCTGTGAATTTACTCTTACCTTTGTTCCAAGAGCCACTTTTAGGAACGTGTCGTTCGACATTTCTTTTGTATCTTTCGGATCCAGAGTTTCTTATTATTTTCTCAACGCGAGTCGAACTAACCTGGTACTTCTTAGAAAGAGACCGCATGGAACAATTGCCATTGTTGTATTCGTCTATTATTAGTTTTTCGTCTAACTGTTTAGCTTTTTTAGCCATTTTTCATACTCCGAGGTTGGAACTTCCAATATGGTTCCATCCTCGTATTCTACAACGCAAACAACGTCCATCCCCATGGGGCTATCAAGTGCACCAGGCCGACATAGTGCCGTAAGATCTGCCAAATCCTGGCGCCTTATCGGCGCAAACTTTTGAATATACCCTTTAATAAGATCAGTGTTAAACTGAAAAGCTGAGTCGGTTTTTCTCTTATAAAAATCTTCATAAACCTTATTATCTTCTGGTAGGCGATATAAGAGCTGCACACCTTTATCGTCTTCTTCTAACAAATCAACGCCAGCATTATTCTTAATTAAGGAAACGACACTCTCGAGTGTTTTGACAGTTGTAAGACCAAGTACGTCGGCCTTAACAAGGCCCGATTTCTCTATCATTGGTGCTTCAAATTGAGTTACAGCAACCCTTCCAATGTCCGGATCGTCAAACAGCATTGTTGGAACGCGCTCTGACGATAAATCTAACGTAGATATCACAAATGCAGATGCATGGCGACCCATGCCCTTCGGTAAACCAATTAACTTCTTAGTTACCTGCTCAATCTCTGGATATTGTTTAAAAAAGATCTGAAGTGTCTCGTTTTGTTCTAAGTGGCCTTTGTGAACAACGCCCTCAGAGTCCGTATAGCCATAGAGAAACTTATCTTCATCCAGACCTTGAGGAGAGTCTGGGATCGTGTCGCATACGTCCATTATCTCTTTGTCTGCGCGGTTTCGACCAAACACCGCGAACATTGCGTCCTTGATTGCGTTCTTAGTTTTGAAGCGCTGAAACGTACCAATTTGCGCAAAACCCGCTTTGTATTTATCGGCCAAGTATTTTAGTACCGGCCCGCGCTGCCCAAGATCTAGATCGATATCTGGAAAGCTGCCGGCATTAATACGAGCGTGCGATAGGAATCTTTCGAAAGGCAGATGCTCCTTAATAGGATCAATGTGAATAATTTTAAGATAGTAAGATATTAAGCATCCACCAGCAGATCCGCGCGCTAAGTTCTGCAAAATACCTTGCGATCTGGCGTACGAACAAATATCCTCGTACATTAGGAAGTACGGTATGAAATTTAATTTTGAGTTCTTCCAAATTACATTTAATTCTTTTTTAAATCGTTTAACATACTCAGGATCATTTGACCATCGGCCGTGCTCTTTTATCTTCGCCATTAAAAGCAGATATAGTTGCTTATCGTATTCTGACGTGTTTTGCGAAATATGTTGTGGTATAGAAATGCGCGGTAGATGGTATTCGTGTTTTATGTTTATTTGCTGCGCAGCTAAGGCAATAGATTCTGCTGTTGTCCTAGCTAAAGCGATCTGCTCTAAAGATAGCCAATCCCCGAGATGGCGCCTTAATATAGCAGCACACTCATCTAGAGATCTTTGATATCGCGTGTCGTAAAAAAAGCGCTTGTCTTTAAAGGAAGACTTCGATACCACGTCTTGGAAGACCTTGTCTTCCTCGTTTATGAAGTGAGCTGCGGTAGATATTATAAATCTATAGCCGTATTTTTCACCTACGCTTTTAATAAGCGTGTTGATTGCTTTTGTTAAATTTCCGTCTGGGATGGACGGTGTCTTTGAAAAGTTTCTAAAGCCTAGGCCTTTGTCGAAGTATTTAATGACGTCGAAAGGCAATAGCTCCAATACGACTCGATGAAATTGTCCGATAACTTGATTGAGCTTTGAATCTTTCACTTTCTCGTCGTCTTCGCACAAGACAATAGCACCAACCAGCCCATTTTCGCATCCTGTGCCAAACACGACTCCTTCCTGGAGGGCAAGAACCTCTTTTATGTTAAGTATGGCAATTGGGATACCAGAGTCTTCTATGCCGCAATCCCAACCCATCGATGCCAACTTTAACAGGTTTCTATAACCAACATTGGATATTGCCCAGGCGTTCATCTTGAACGGTTTATTGAGTCCATTATCGGGATCAACAATGTTGATGCTGATGGCTGGAACAATACTGATGTCAGATTCAGATAGCGATATTTTGTGGGTTTTGTTTACTTTTTCTATTACCGATTTGACGTTTATTGCCTTATAGAGAGAAGCCGCCCAGTTGTGGTCTGGAAAAGATAAAACTTTTACGCCTTTTGTTGCAGCCCAATACACCCACTCCTCTATTGAGGAGACAGAATCTGTGTTGCTGTACTCTGAATGAAGATGAAGTTGAGGCAACTCAGAAAGTCCAAGAACTTGCTTGTCGTCTTTGACAGATATCTCTTCGAAATCCTCACCGATGATGGCTGATAAGTTTTTATCAACCTCTATCGTTGCCTGAATATCACTTAAAGCATCATGCGCTTTAATCTCTATTCCAAACTCTTCAGCCAAATTAACAAGCTTTAATTTTGTAGATGTTAGCTTATCTTTGACGGCTTTTGCTCTGGCGTGGACATCACGAATTTCGTTTAGAAAAAACTTAGAATACTCGTTAGATCTAGCATTTTTAGCAAAAATTGCACCTAAAAAGGCTTTATCGAAGTTTGAATTGTATCCAGCAATAACAAATTTAGTGTTAAATTTTGCAAGATACGCGACAAACTTATCTAACATCGCATGTGGGGATTGAAATCCCCTCATCATCTCGATTGTTATGCCGTGAACCTCTATAGATTTGGCATCAATAGTGTTCCAGTTTGCCGGTTGACAAAATTCATTAAATGACTCGTGAGACCTACCATCAATAACAGGAACACATGCTAGTTGCACAATGTCGTTAATCGACGGACTTAACCCACTGGTTTCAACGTCTACGTATAGATATGCTTTCATCTGACCCTCATCTTTGGATTGTCAGATTATACATCTATATTTAATATTCGATAATTAGAGTTTCCATCTGCCGTCAATGCAATTAATGAGCTGTCTGGATCCGCCTGGATATATTAGACAGGAAGAATGAAGCCAAGAAGAAGCGCCACGATTATACTCCAACTTAAGAAGAGAAGACGTACCTACGCACCACGCCCCACGAAGAATTTGAGGCGTATGAGAGTGACCGGAAACCGAGTTTCCGTACGCGCTCTCCATCGCCTCTATAGAACCCTTGGCACCGTTGGCACCGAGATGACCGTGGGCGCCGCACTGAATTCCTTCCACGCGATAATCATCATCTATAGCTAACCATTTAACCTTAGTGGTTACTATATCGTTCTTGAGACAGATATTATTTATAGCAAACTTCAACGGATCATTCCTATCTAAGAACTGCAGAGCAAGTGTCAACGACAAACGATGATTCTGAGGATCGTTTACGTATTTGCCTTCCTGAAGATAGCGCTCCAAGAACTGATCATGGTTCGACTTCACCACGACTACCTCGTCTGTTAGACCAGCTAAATCTTTGATATCTTTTGCTAAGATGTTTAGCTCTGATAACAACGAGAGTTGCCCTTTCTCAGAGCGTTGAGCCTTAAGAAGCTTATAGTTACCCTCGTGGTGATTTATAGAGATGCCGTCGAACGCATCGTGAAGGATGATCCTCTTAGGCCGGATCAACTCGGCTACCTGCGTCCAGGCGGCCCTGGCCTGAGGATCAGTCGATCCAGCGTGCCAATCTCCCAGAACGAAAGCTTCTGGTCTGACCTTGGATGTGGACGAGGGTGAATACCTCACACCCAGATCGAAAAAAGTTCCCTT
>Ga0255158_1000535_pt1 | contig 11070 bp, 13 predicted proteins | sample Atl_Atlam_RepC_8_2_FD_188426 | JGI IMG/M metagenome (GOLD analysis project Ga0255158, IMG submission 188426) | Freshwater microbial communities from Altamaha River, Georgia, United States - Atl_Atlam_RepC_8h | ecosystem: Environmental > Aquatic > Freshwater > River | place: USA: Georgia...
AGGGGGCGGGCCGTTACTTCAGCCTCTCCGCCCAGATCCGCAAGGAACGCGCCCAGTACTACAAGGAACTCGAGGCGGCCCAGGCGGGCTCCCTCGACGCCACCCGTTGGTGCGTCTGGTTCCTGGGGTGCCTGGGGCGCGCCGCCGACGCCTCGAACCTCGTGGTGGAACGCGTCCTCAGGCGGGCCAGGTTCTGGAGCCAGGCGGCCGCCGCGCAGGTCAACCCTCGCCAGCGCAAGGCGCTCACCCGCCTCCTGGAGGGTTTCGTGGGCGACATGACTTCCGGCAAATACGCCAACCTCACCAGGTGCTCCCACGACACCGCCGGCCGCGACCTCGAAGCCCTGGCCAAGCTCGGGCTGCTCAAAGCCAACGGCAAGAAAGGCCGGAGCGCCGGCTACCAGCTCCCGTAACCGGGCCGACGACCTGCGGGGCACGCTGAAGCCCTATATGCAGGGCGCCCCTTGGAGCAGCATGGCGTGACCGCCCATGTTCCAACGTCAGTGTTGTTGTAATCACCCCCCGAAAACTACATCCTGCTGGACCAACAAGCCGTGACTACCCCACTACAACTCCTGCTTCCGCCGGGAGTTCGCCGACCGGTGGTGGTTCCACAACTACGACGATATCGCCGTCGCCATGGGCGACTGGCTGCGGGACTACAACCGCTACCGCCCCCACGGAAGCCTGGGCTTCAAGACCCCCGAGGAGTTCGCCGGCAAGCCCATCGACCGTAGAGCTCACTTGTTGACTCTAGTAGCAGCTTAACCATAACACTTAGCCACCCCCTGAAATGCATGACGCTGGACCAAAAACGGAATTATCCCAGCGTCTTTAACGTGCCCCGAAATCAGATACTTGGGCTACTTGACGAAGCTTACGTGTCCTCAGCGAGAGTTTCTGTCTCAGGCGACTCGGCGGCATTTATTACTCCCATGGGCCGAATCGTTGGAACGGGTGGGGAGAATGCAGTTCGGCTCGTTATAAAACCAGGAACGTCCGAGGTCATTTCGGCTTACCCCGTCAAATTCCCATGAGGACTTGGTGTCCGCGCTGCAATCAAGGCTGGGTTTTTGAGGGGCGAATTAATGCGACCAATGAACCAGTGTCTGTATGTGAAGAATGCGAAGCCACATGGGTTGAGAGTAAACCGATTGTATTCGAGACTTTTGTGGACATGAGCACTATGTTGAAGGCAAAAGGACTTTCGGGTACGTGGAGCGACCTCCATTTGGTGGAATAGTTCGACTGGGGTAGTCACGGTTTGTTGGTCCGGCCTCGCCTATTTTTCGGAAACGTCAGCGGGTGCGGTTGGTACCGGGGCGCTTCCGGATGCCGTCAAGAGATCAGGATCAGGAAATCCTGGAACGAAGCGTGCTCTCTCCAGTCAGCCGCCTACATCCGGTTCTGCTGATCCGATAGGTAACTTAACCTGCTTGTTCGTTTCGATATGGGATGGACAGGTCCGTGGCCCAGGTTTGTCTGTTGGGGTGAGCTCTGCCCACCACTGCGGTCCATTCGCCTGGAGGGTGCGTTTCGCCGGGTGGCTGAGGCGGGCGATGGCGGCGCTGATGCTTCTGCCCTTGGTGGTTGCCTCCGCCAGCTCCACCGTCGATCTCTTGGGCCGCGACGCCGCCGGCCGCCCCTTGGAGGTCGCCGCCACCTCCTCCTCCGGCGCCCAGGCCGGCCTCCTGCGCACCCTCGACCCCGAGGGCGCCCCGCTCACCCAGGTCGACCAGTCCGGCAAGGGCTGGTCCTTCTCCCGCGACCTCGGCACCCGCGAGCTCCTCGGCGCGCAGGAGATCGGCGGAGGCTCCGCCTCCGTCGCCACGGGATATGATTTGTCGGGGCTTAGGTCCTCCCACTCCGACCTCCTCGCCTCCGGCGCCTGGTCCACCAACTCAGCCGGCGAAGTCAACCAGGCCCGCGGTCGTCCAGTCGTCAACGACCTCCTCGGTCGCGTCACCTCGCTTGACGGCTGGAACCACACCTACTCCTGCGACGGCCTGCTGCTGTCGTCCGAACCTGCTTCTCCTTCCGAAGGCTCCCGCAGGTCGGTGCATGCCTACGACGCCCTCGGCCGCCGCGTGCGCACCGTCGTCCAGGCCTACGTCGGCGGACAGTGGGTGGCGTTCAGCACCACGGAGAGGGACTTCCTCGGCAGGTTGCCATTAGGCATCGAGACCTCCTTCGCCGACGGCTCCGCCAAGAGCTGGCGCTTCATGCGCGGCCCGGATGCCTCCGGCACGCTCGAAGGCGCCGGTGGCGCCCGCGGCGTCCTCGCCGTGCTGAAGGACGCCTCCTCCTGGAAGGCCGTCGCCGCCGATACCCTCGGCAACGTGCTCGCCTTGGCAGGCACCAATGGCGACTTCCAGCGGAGGACCTTCGACCCCTGAGGCAACCCGCTCGCGCGGGATGCGGCCGGCAACTTGCGCGCATCCACGCTCAGCGAACGAAGGGCCGACTACGACGCCCTCCCGCTCGCCTGGGCCTCCCAGGAGGTCGATCCCGACACCGGCCTCACCCACTATCACTTCCGCGAGTACAGCCCAAGCCTAGGAGGCTGGCTCACCCGCGATCCCATCGGGCTGGCGGGCGGGTATTTGAACCTACGCTCCTACCTCGGCAACAGGCCGTCGGACGCGCTGGATGCGTGGGGGGAGGAGAGAGATGCATTCTCGGCAGGATTCTCGGACGCATACCACCAGAGGATGTCCGCCGATTCGCCGGTGGATTCATGGATGTACAAGGCAGGCCAGGCCGCAGGAATAGCAGCAGCGACAGCAACAAGCAAAGAAGTGTACGTTCAGGCGGGCAAAAACATCGCAGGGATGGGCAAGGGAGTAGCAAGGGCCATCACTGACATTCCCGAAGACATCGAAGGCATAGCACAAAGCATCGCAGCAGTTGCCTCAAAAATTACGGACCCAAATACTTACCTAAATACAGTTAGAATTATAGCAGCGCTCTATAGCTGCAAACAAGACCCATGCTGCTGGAGAAAATTAATGGAACGAATTGGCGAACTTCCATCAGCAACACTCGAGACTGCGGCAAGGAAGCTAAAAGCACTTGGAAAGCTGAAGCAAGAAGATGTCTTTGAGATGTTCGGCAAAGAGTGGGGAAGACTTGCACTAACCGCAGGGACGGCGGAGATCATCGAAGGGGCAACAGCAGCCAGAGCAGGCAGCACCGCGATGGCTGTTGATACAACAGAAAGCATAAACGCGACTAGAACGGCTCGTCTAACCGGGGCAACGGCGGAGGGCGCATCTGAAACAACAGCAAACGAATTAACGGAAGCAGCCAAAAGAGCCGCAGAGACGGTAGGCCAAGGGAAGGGCGCAGCATATGGAACGCGAGTACACAGCGCTTTTGAGGCTGAGGTTAAGTCACTTGGGAATACAAACTTAACAACTGAAGTTTCGTACTTAGATGGGAATGTGGTCAAACGCGGAACTCCAGGCTCAGTCAGACTAGATGTAGTTGAAGGACCATTGGAAAATCCAACGGCCGTCTATGATCTAAAGACAGGGAGTGCAAAACTAACTCCAAAACGCATAGAGCAAATCCAGAGACACTTGCCCGGCGACGCAAACACACCCATACTTACAATAAGACCATCAGGTAACTGAAAATGAAATCAAGTGAGATTAGAAAAGTAATTAATTTACTCAAACCCCACATGCCTGGCTTCAACTCAAATGGGGCAATGGTTTACAAAGAAAAGAATGGCGTTCTGCATGCCATTTACGTCGAGGACTCCGGGTTAGACAAAAAATCTTTCTACGTGTGGGTCTTTTTTCTTCCTCTCTACATACCATTAAAACAGCTCGTCTTCACATTCGGCAAACGACTTTCAAACGGAAGGAGATGGACTTCAGACGCGGAGTCGACATCCCTACTAGAAAAAGAGATAAAAAATGAAGCGCTGCCCTACCTACAACGTATATATTCTGCCATCAAGATATCGCATATAATCGAGGGAATAGACAGCGGCCCAACGGGGAATCTCAACATCAGGCAAGCCCTGGCCTACAGTCACGCGAGAGAAGGGAATCGAGTAAAGTCATGCAAAGTCCTGAAAGAAATCATCGAACAAGTAAATGCATCGAAAACTCAGTACCCATGGAAAATCAACATACGCGAACAATGCAGATTAATGCTAACACGGATAGAAGGCTGCAGTGAGATGCAATTGCTCGAAGAGTATGCAGAAAAATCTCGGAAAAATCTCGGCCTCAATCAAGCATTGTGATTCTTGAAAGCGTCAACCTGTGCAGCCAGAGAGGGCGGGCGACGCTGAAGATTGGGATAATTCCGTTTTGGTCCAGCATGGAGCATTTCGTGGAGTTGGGCGGGTTACGCTGAGATGTGCCAATTTAAATGATAGCGCGGGGGTTGCCCCCCCCCCAGACCATACCACAGGACATGAGTAAGAAGCGCCACACGAAGGAGGCCCGAATCCGGGCCATCCGAAAGCACGAGTCCGGCCGAAGCCAGTCCGAGATCTGCCGGCAGCTCAACACCACCGCCCCGCCCCGCTACCACATGGAGAAGCCAGACACCGAGATCGCGCTTGGAGGAATCCTGCGACCGCAGGTCCTGCGAGAGCTTCTGCCGGCCGTCCTCGCCAGGCCGACGCGCATGGAGCCGCCAGCAAGTAAAAGCCTTGAAAACATTACGTCAGGCTTAGCCAACAGATAAGCATCTAGTATCATGCCCAGATTCCCCCTCGAGTTGAGGAATCGATGCCAATGGCTTCTCGATTTCGAGAAATCGCCAAATGTAGAAAAGCACGAGGCCGTATTCCTGTTAAACATAGACTCGGACGTCCCAGCAGAACCCGAACTCATAAACTTTTCCGACAGCGGTGCTGTAGTTGCGCTTGGAACTGCAGCTTATGCAAATGACGAAAAGCTTTCAGCCGATTTCCCCTGGAACGCGGAGCATTATAGCATCGGAGGAACCAACCTACCAACTCAACGAGCTGGTTTGATTAAAACCGTGGAACTTGGCCTAACCATGGATCCGTCCCTAGGGCCAACCAACGGCGCATTCCCTGCATGCAAGGCGGAGTTTCATGACGGGAGGATAGCCAAAGGACGAGGGATTATGATACCTTACGGACGAGGCCTTGCCGCCCTAGACGGGGGAACGAGCGGCAGCGTAATAAGCTGGGCAAGCTTCATAAAGAAATACGAAAACCACCCTCCAAGTGCGAACTACTTGTACCGCGGTCAACCAGACAACAACATGGACCTAATACCGAAATACTTCCGCGAAAAGCACGATAAGAAAATCAAGACCAAATTCACACCGCACATCAAAGAAGTTTTGAGCGCCTGCGATCAGGAAGGGAGCTCATCTGGCATCAATAAAATGGCCGAAATGCAACACCTGGGGCAGCCCACAATGATTCTCGACTGGACAGAGTCGCCCCTAATTGCCGCATATTTTGCGTTCGCATCCGAACCACAAGGAGAAACCAAATACGTACGTATATTCGAAGTCTCAACCAAACATTATCGACAAGATTATCCTGACATATTCGGGAAGAAACTTCTCACCTTTTTTGCGGCAACAACCATGAAAGACTCATTGGCAAATGAACGCGCCATCGCCCAGAAGTCCCACTTCTCATTCAATAAAATTAGGCATATTTCAACCAAACTACCCGAACCTTCTCCTCTCAGGCAGTGCTGGGACATACCCATTCATGAACGCAAATCGGCATTAAGTTATCTTGATAACAGCTGTGGCATATCCGGACGGTCGTTGAGACTAGAATCCTGATCATCAGATTTACGAGCACAGAGCAGTAGTAGCCTATTGGCCTGAAGTGACGCAATCCAAGCATCCCCAAGCCGAAGGCGCTTTTGATGGAATTGCCTTCTTATCCCTGACTATCTCTGAACACGTCTTTCGAATACGTAGACCACGCCCCTCTCGTGGATGCGCCGCGAAATCGCTTCAACATCCTGCTTCTTGGTTATTCCCGCCAGGGCCTCCGTCATGCTGTACTGGGTGGTCAGGATGGTCACCCTGCCCTCGCCGATGCGCCGCTTGATCAAGGCAGTCAGCACGCTCCCGGTCACCGGCGTCGCCCGTCCGCTGCCTAGGTCGTCGATGATCAGGACAGGGGTATCCGCCAAACGGGCCACCAATCGCGACTCCGAGGAATCCCGGGCGTTCTCGGTGGATTGGGAGACGAATTCCGACCAGGTGATGAAAGTGAACTCGGCCGAGCGCTCGATGAAGTAGCGCGCGGCGAGGGCGCAGGCCGTCCGGGTCTTTCCCGCGCCGGTAGGACCAGCCAGGCAAAGCACCAGGCGATCGGCGTATGGTTCAGCCATGACGGTATCGTGTGTCGCTGGGTCGGCGAGCTTCTGCGGGTCGACCTGTTCCTTGAACCCTTCGGGAAGCAGGTCCATTGCCCGGCGGGCCTTAGCTTCGACCGCCGACTTCTGCCTGTCCTCGAGATGACGCCTCTCCCTGGCCAAAGGCTGGGAACACTCCCGATACTTGGCGCAAGGCACCTTGCACTCGCACAACTTGGCGGGAATTAATTTTCCGCTGAGGAAATCTCCGACATGGTTCACGTTGCCGAGGGCGGCGGTTGATTCGATCATTCGTATTTGGGAAGAAAGTTGTCCTTCGTCAGCCTAGGCGCATCAGGCGCAACCGCACGAGTTGGGGATTGTTGGTTGTAAGCAGCCGGCTTCGGATAGGACTTGGGCAGGCCTATGGCGCTGAAACCATGCATGATGCATTCGTTGAGACGCAGGACGGTCTTTTCGGATCCAAGAGACGAGAGCATCGACTTCAGGGCATTTATGTCCTGGTCGAGCTTGACGTTCGAAAGCCGTCGGAGATCCCGGACATGCCTGACCCAATCCGACCAGGCCTGAGGCAAGCCGGGCACCTTCCGAAGTTCTTCCGGAAGGATCCTGACGACCTCGACCGGAGGGGGCTGCTTCTCTCTCTTTGTATTTTCTTGGGGGATAGGGGTTATAGGGGAAAGGGGGAACCCGTCGTGTACTTTGCTAAGTACAGGTTCGTCGCCGGCGTCCTCGGCCTCTTCCTGCCGCCATTTCTCCACGAGGCGGAATACCCCATCGGCTTCCCGAATCAGGAAGCCAGCCGACTGGAGGCCGTGAAGGCACCCTAAGGCACCGCCGCCTCGATGAGGGCTCCGCTCGGCCAACATGCGAAGGCTGAACACCCTCCCCTCTTCGATGAACCGGCCTTCGGGGAACCAACGCTGCTTTTCCGCGATCAGCCACGTCAACACCCCGAACTCGGCGCACGACAAGGCGGTCACCGCAGGGGAGTCGCAGATCCAATCCGCCGGGAGCCTCACTTCCTTACGTCTAGCCATGACCGCCTCCTCCTACACATACCAGATGGTCCCACGGAGGGGATAGCCGCGCCCAACGGTTGCCGGAGGCTTCCGGTTCCGATGCGCTGACCCCATGCGGGGCCTTTGCGGTCTGGCTTGCGTGTTGGTGTTTCATGTCATGGGCCGGCGATGAGCCGGCTCCTCGGAAAGGTTCGGTGATTTAAAGGGCGATCCGCGCTAAGGCTGGCAGAGGCATCAGGCGGAATCGCCCTTACCACGTTCGGCCAGCTTCGGCTGCTGCCTTCGGCGGGACGTGATTCGTACGCCCGACGAAGTACGCAGGTACTCGTCGAGCTGGTTACGGGGGATCAGGCCGCTGCCCATCCGCGACAGCTTGCCTTCCTCGATACGCCGATAGACCCACCAGATGCTTCGCCCGACCAGGGTTGCGAACTGGCGCGGGGTATATCCCGCGTAGTTCACGGGCACCTTGCCGGCCTCCTGACAACTGGCGAAGTTGCGGACGATGTCGGTCAACCCGTCTTCCAGGGACCCAATCCGCTTGCTCGTCTCATCGATCCGGACCTCAAGGCTGGAGATCCGCTCAAGCATCTCAGCCACGTAAACAGGAAGGATGGCGCGGGGGCGCGGCGTCAGGCCGGAGGGAGCCGGCATGGGCGGGATCGGGCTAGGCTGGGGGGAATCCTGCTGGCTCATGCGGACTTTTCCTCGACCAGGTTGGACATGGCCCCGATGACGATGCGACGCACCAGAGCGGATGGTGCCATCCGCAGCAGCACGGCGTGTTCTCGAAGCCTGCGCATCTGGGGAGCGCTCAGCCGGAAGGTGACCGCAGCCGTCCCCGTAGGGGCTTCTTCGGAAGTCAGCACGACGGCCTGCGTTGCGAGCTTTTGCAGAGATGGAGTTTCCATGCGGCCGGCATCTTCCATGAAATCGCCTCTCCTGTCCTGCCGAATGGATTTATTTTTGCTCATCAGGGTTCGACGAATCGGTGACCAGCCCGAACAACGCATCGGCGGCTTCCATGATGCGCTTCTGGGCCTTGCTTACGGAGGATGACCAATAGGAGGGCGCGGGGTCGTACGCCTTGCCCCCCATCAAGTTGACCCCGTAATCAGTGGCGTTGGTCGGCCGCTCCCCGAGGAACCCACGGAAAGTGGCGTAATCCTTGCCCCCGAGCCGACCGATGGAGTACCTGAAGAATGCCAGATGCAGGAGACGATGGGACTGCCGCCCACCGCTCATCTTGGCGACCGTCTTGCTGGCATCCAAGAACCGCCGGACCTTCCCGATGATATCCTTCTTGTTTACGGGCCCGACCGTCGCCCTGGGCATGAATACCTCTAGGCTGCGCCTGTGCGGATTGAACAAGCGCCAGTCACCCAGTTCCTTCTCGTCGGACCAGATGACCTCGATGGACTGATCCGATTTGAGCTCCTTCATGACACGCGCCAGGGCAGGCAGCATGTCAAGGGACAGGGGCATCTTATCGATTTCGCAACGCACATGCCGACGTAGCCTTGCGATGACGTGCAGCATCCCCATGAAGAACGGCGACCAATCGGGATCGGCCCCATGGCCGCGGCACAAAGAACCGAGCCTGTCGACATCCAAGCGCCACAGCAGGTTCGGGTCATGTCCTTGACGGACCAGGCGCTCGCGGACCAGCCGGATCGCTTCCCGGAAGTACTCGCAGTGCGTCACGACGAACTCCATCTCCTCGGACTTGACCCAGCGGAAATCAATCTCGGGCAAGCTCCTTTGGACTGGGAGTTTCTTCAGCTCGCAGGCCAAATGACTGCGGCGACGGGCTGGGCTGCGGACGATATCGCGTCGGGAGCGATGGGGGCGGGACGGGGGATGAGGGGGATGTTCCATGGGGATTTAGGCGTCGGCCATGACCTTCGCACAATGACATTGAGCGCCTCCATTGTCCCGTTGAACAGAAGAAAATAATTTGCAGGATTAGGCACGTTTTGCAGGTTTTGCGGATGTGGGCAAAATCTACTAACACTCAGCAAGCACTTTGGATTTTGGCACGGTTCCTAGCGCGTAAAAACGCCGTGCAATCTATCCGCTGATCCGCGTTGGCACGATTTGAGACGCTATGTCGGCAAGAAATCGCCGCGTCCTTTTGGGCGCAAAACCCAACCGAAAAGTTATGCGCATCAAAATCACAGACCGTGAGCAAGCATCTGCAGGCAAGCCCGCTCAAGGCCACTGAGCCTTAGGAGGCAAAGGCCGCTTGCGCGCCGGTCCGCGCACGCGGATCACCTTGCCCAACGACTCCGAATACCGCTCCCGGAAAGAAGGCTTGGGCGGCGCAGACGTATCGGGGACCATCTTGAAGTACTCCTCGGCATCGGCGTGCTTGGCCAAGCCGCGGTAATGGCGGTAAAGCATGTGCTGGCTTGCGTGCTGCATGAGGAGGGCCGTCTTGCCCGCGTCCATATGCAAGGCCACATGGTAGGAGCAGAACGAATGCCGGAGGATGTTCCCAGGGTTCACCACCCCCGCCCGTGCGAAGAGGGCGGCCTTCTCCTTGCCGTACACAGCCGAACTGAACCCGAAGGAGCCGTCGATGCCCTTAGCCTTCTCCAGCCATGCCCAGAGGTTGTCGGGCAGCTTCTCCAGCAGGTAGCGTCGGCCGGTCTTGTGCTTGGATGCGGGCAATAGGATGCTGCGCTCCTCGAAGTTGATATCGGCCAGCTCCAGGCGGTAGGCGCTGGAAGCCCGCAGCCCGCCGAAGGCCTCCAAGGCGAGCATGCCCGCCATGCGGGTGCCCTCGGCCTCCTTGAACACCTTCCGGGCATCCTCCAGGGAAAGCACCTTGATCTCCTCCGTGTGCCTGCGGCGGAACTGAATGGCCATGCAGGGGTTCCGGCTGACCCATCCCTCGGCCACGCATCGGTTGAAGAACATGGACAGGGTGCGGAGGTGATGGTGCACCGTGGTCCGGGATAGCCCCTTGGCGGCCAAGGAATCGAGCCAATCGCGGATGTCCTGGGGCGTGATCAGGTTGGAGGCCTGGTTGGGGTCCCTGCCCTCCAGGAACCGGCTGATATAGTTCCGCAGCCAGAGGTTCATGCTCTTGGACGCTCCCTCCTGCTGACGGGCAGCCAGGAACCGGTCCCGCATCTCCCCGAGCGACATACCGTTGACGAGCTTCTGGTGGGCGTTCCAGACCGCCAGGACCTCCGGCAAGGGGGCGCGGTTGGTCGCCTCCCGGAACTGGCGCCACAACTCCAGTTCCCCCGGGGTCAGGTCGTTGGCGGCGGCCACCTGCCCTTTCCGGCGGACCTCATGGTAGAGCCGCTCCGCGTAGGTCATGGCGTCCTCCTGGAAACGGAAGGTCCGGTACCGGCGGCCGCCGGAGGACCTCCAGGAGACCTGCCAGCTGCCGGCCGTTTCGCGGCGCGGGAATACCTTGATGCCCCCGTCGAAGGTGACGGAACCGGGCGTGGGATTGGGATGCATATATGCGGGGTTCATGCCTCCGAAGCGAGACGCAGGAGGATGGGTGCATTTCCCATGATGAGACCGACTTCGGTCAACGTTGCCGCGGTTTTGCCGCGTCAAAACCGCTTTTTCCCGCCCACCTTGCCCACGCCCGCAAACGCATTTCGAGACGCAAACGCACGCAAAGTCCGTTTGAGGGGGTTTTTCCGCGTTAAAGTGGCGGAGAGGATGGGATTCGAACCCACGAT
>Ga0255158_1000542_pt1 | contig 10911 bp, 30 predicted proteins | sample Atl_Atlam_RepC_8_2_FD_188426 | JGI IMG/M metagenome (GOLD analysis project Ga0255158, IMG submission 188426) | Freshwater microbial communities from Altamaha River, Georgia, United States - Atl_Atlam_RepC_8h | ecosystem: Environmental > Aquatic > Freshwater > River | place: USA: Georgia...
TCATTCTCTATCACCTTGTCAGCTACATCCTAGAAGCGTGGCCTGGGCGCTGAAATTCGTTGTTGTTGTCATGCTCGCCATCGTTATTATGATGGTGACGTTAGCGGAGATTGCCAAGTGAGAATGACGACGGAAGAAATCGAGGTTCGCGTTTGGGCTGCGATCCTGTTGACGCTGGCAGCGATACTTGTCATCAGTGTGATGGCTATTATTGGTGGCGTATTGTTTGTCGAGCAGGATAAGGACAAGATTGCGCCGATTGACCAAGCATTCCTAGCGATTTTGAAAGATGTAATGCTGTTGTGTATCGGCGCGGTAGGTGGTATCGCTGGACGTAAGGGTGCCTATGCTGCTGCAAACATGATTGCAAAAAAGGACGACGATGCTACCACTCGGCCCACTGCTTGAGGTTGGCTCCAAAATCCTAGACCGAGTGCTGCCAGATCAGGCGGCAGCGGATAAGGCTAAACAAGAACTTGCAAAACTTCACCAGGACGGTGAGCTTGCAAAGCTAGCCAACGAGACAAAACTTTTCGAGGTCGAGCAGAACAACCTGACCGACAGGTTGAAGGCTGATATGGCTAGCGATAGCTGGCTGTCGAAGAACATCCGACCGATGACGCTGATTGCCATCCTGCTCGGCTATTTTACGTTTGCGATGATGTCGGCATTCGACAAGAACACGAATCAGGCATACGTTGAGCTACTAGGCCAATGGGGGATGCTAATTATGAGCTTTTACTTTGGTGGCCGGACGCTTGAGAAAATCATCGACATGAAAGGTAAGAAGTGAAAGAGACTTGGCAAGACGCACTCGCGCACGTTCTGAAGTCGGAAGGGGGTTATGTTTCGCATCCGGCAGATCCTGGAGGCAGAACTAACTTAGGAGTCACCCAGCGTGTATGGGAGGAGTGGGTCAAGCACGACGTAGACGAAAAGCAGATGCGCGAACTAACCCCTGAGATGGTTGCTCCGCTCTATCAAGAGAAATACTGGCAGCGTGTAAAAGGCGATGAGTTGCCAGCAGGGATTGACTATTGCGTGTTTGATGCGTCCGTCAACAGTGGTGTTGGCAGAGCGTCTAAGTGGCTCCAAGAGGTATGCGGAACTCAGCCTGACGGTGTTATCGGACCGATGACTCTGCGTGTAGCACAGGCTATCGTTCATACTGATCTGGTGAATATGTACTGCGACAAGCGTCTGGCGTTTTTGCGGGAACTGAAGACCTGGGAGACGTTCGGTAAGGGTTGGGAGCGGAGGGTGGAAGAAGTCCGCTCCCATGCGCTCACAATGATCGCAAAAGCCGGTTGATATACCAACTAGCTTTTTCTAAGTCCTCTCTGCCGTTCTTCTTCTTCCACCTCCAGAGGTACTTGATAGCGTTCCCGGTGCAGAAGGCTTCTATTCCCTGCAAGCCTTCTGTTGCCACCGTTATCGCGTCAATGCATTCGACCGCGCCTTTGTAGTGGTCGGGGTTGGTTGGGTCAGAAGGGGGGAAGTGAGTCATCTCGTGCCTTTGGTTCAGCCAACGTTGCCCAGCCATCCCAGCCGACAGGGACGGACTCCATCTTCAGCGTCAGACCTTTCGCGGTCTGCATGACAACGCCGATCTTCTGCCAGCGTTTCTTCTCCTCTCCCTGCTTGTTGGTGTAGGTTCCGGTTGTTGCAATTACTTCGTAGGCGATGGGCATAACTTTTCCATTAGGTTTTGTGCTTCGGTTAGGAATTCTTTGACCTTGCTTTCAAACTTCTCGATGTCCTCCTGTGTTGGTTGAAACCGTACTACGAACAACTGAAGATGCTCGGGGAACCTGTCATCAAAGCTAACGAAGTCCACCCACTTCCGTTTAGTGCAGGACAACTGAGCCAGCATCTGCGGGACGTACTTCGTAGGTGGCTTGCCTGACTGGATGTAGTCCAGGTGAGTAGTTGACCTGGGACACTTGATCTCGACCAGACCATCCGTCCCGACAAGAGCATCCGGGCTGGCACCAAACCAACGAATAAGCGGGTGCTTTACGAACCCAACGTCATCCGTCAATTCGTGCGAGGCTTGATAAGCCGCTTTTGCCATTGGCTCTATGTCGATGCCGCGCTGCATATCAACGTTGACAAACGAGTCCTGTGCTCGACCTGTGAGTCGCTCCGTGACTATCTGGGTCAGATAGCCTTTGCGAGCCATTGTGTCTTTGCCAGCTAGGATGTCGCTTGCACGTGACCCGGTCGCATGGCCGAGCCTGTCGGCATACCAGTCATCAGTCCGTTGCAGCATCGTCTCGCTCCCGTAGAACGATTTCCGACAAAACGGCAACTGCATTGGACAGGACGACAATGGTTTTCAGCATTTCATCATCATCAATTTCGTCTTTACCTCGTACAAGGATGATTAAGACGTTTGACAGACTTTGAAGCAAATCAGTATTGCTAACCTGAAGTACACCTTTTTTCATTATCGATCCCCAGCGATGTAGCGGTTGAAGTAGTCCAGCGACTGTTCTTTGAAGTCGGCAGGATCTACATATTCCAGAACCCTCTGAGAGCGTCCAGACGAGGCTTTCCTGCGTCCGGTTGGCATCAGGAAGCCTTTGCGTACCAAAGGCGCTATGCGTGGCGTTATCGTGTTGAGCGGCAGTCCTGGCAGACGCTTTGCTAACTCGTCTGCTGTCAGACCTTTCTTGGCGCGTTTGAACTCCTCCAGCACGATCATCTCAATTCTGCTGGCATCGATACGCTTAGCAGCATCGTGACTGGTGTCCGGGTCTGTGTGTCGTGCAAGTCCAGGCCAATTCATATTGTCACCTCCAGAGATTTAGCGTCCTCGGCAAACAAGATGAGTTCGAGGACTTTACCGTTGTCATCATGAATGAATAGCTTCCGTACCGAGTAGCGATCGGACTGAGTTTCGTTCGACTCGATGTCAGTGAGTTTGATTGATGTCACGCGGTGGACGTTGGTGTAGATCATGATTGCACCGCAGCGTATTGGTGAGGAATCGGGAACTTTGGAGCGTGGTGGAACTTACGCAGGATAAGCGTATCAGGCGTCCAGAATGCGTTAGGGTTGGCGTTCTTGACTTGCGCGATAGCGATAGCCAGTGCGCGGTTGTCCTTGTCGTACTCTCGACCGACCCTAGCTGCTGCGCGTAGCATGGCACGTTGCTGGTCATTCAACAGGATTGCGGGTTCCATTACTTCACCTCCATCAGTTGTGTCTTACGGGTGTTTTTAGCTGCTTCCAGTTGCTGCATAAACTCTGTGTCTTTCAGTGCTTTGTAGGCATGAGCAAACACTGTTTTGAGTCCGTCCAGGTTCTCAGCCTGAGCGACCTGTTTGAGATACGGTGCTGGGTCAATCGCTGGCTTCTTAGATGCAGCGTTACCGTCATCGTCCTCTGGAGCAATGCCGCAAGCTGCCATCAGACTGTAGCGACGAGCATAGGTCAGGGCTGAGCCGTATCCCTGCGGGTCTTGCTTTGCAGCTGGGACATGGAGTTTACCGGCTGACAGCGTTTCACCAGACTCGTGGACGAACACGGTCTCGACGATCACCCCGTCCTCGCACTCGTGCGTATGCTGCATGAGCATGATGCCGTTTGCGTTTAGCCCGTCGATGACTGCCTCAACGCAAGCTGCAAGATCAGCGTAGCGCGACTTAAAGTGAGGGTTGCTTGAGGACTTTAATGCTGGTCCGAATGCCTTCTGTGACTTGACCAGTGCTGCTGCTATCTGTTTCATTGCCTGCTCCTTTGTATCGCTTCCACTTGGTTGTGTAATGTTCCTGCTCGCTTGGTGGAACCCACCCGAATCGCTTCCAGGTCTGAGTTACGTCTGTAGCGACTCCGGGGGTCCACTTGAACTCTAAATCCGTGAGATGAGTTGCCAAACAAAGTCTCCTATCGTTGAGGTTGAACCGATGCTCCAATCGACTGCGGTGATGCCGAGCATTACTCCTGCTGCGATGATGGCAATGTGTCTCATGACCGCTCCTTGTATGCAGCTGCTGAGCAACGTTTCCAGTCGCTGAACTGTTTTTCTGCAATGTTCTGGATGTGCTGCTTGAGCCACGATTTGGCGTCCAGCCCGTCCAGCACCATCTCGACCATCTTGTCGGTGGTAGCGCCGAGGTCATAGTCCAGATCAGCCCAGACTTGGTTGATTTCTGCGCTGCTAGCAACGTCCAGCCAGCAAGCGATCTGCTCGCTCTCCCACTCCTGTTGCTGGTCTGCTGCGTCCTGGCGCTCGTCTTCACGAATCCAGTACAGGTCGATGCTGTAGTAGTCGCTCATGTTGTCCTCGGTTGTTGTTGTTGACCGTGAACGAATATTAAAGTAGACTGCATCCCTGTGTCAACGCAAACATTCCATTTTTTACAACTTTTACAATTTAGGGGTCAGCATGACGGTGGACGAAGCGATCAATCTTGCAGCCGCGCTAGTCGGCACGAAGGGCAAATTGTGCGAGCGACTTAACATCAGCAGGCAGGCAATGAATGCGTGGAAGGTCAAGGGGGTGCCGCTCAAGAGGGCATTGCAGATTCAGGACATGACGGGTGGAGTGGTGAAGCTGGGCGACCTGTGTCCGCAGTACAAGTCCATCGAAATCGTGCAGGTCGAGTATGTCGCTAACAGCTAGGTCAACCGCGCACCTCCGCGACTTGGGCTACATGGTTGCCACCGTTGAGCACTACAACTCGTTTACGAGGCGCAAGCACGACCTCTGGGGCTGCATCGATCTGCTGGCAATCGGTAACGGGGAAACAGTAGCCGTCCAGGTGACGAGCAAGTCCAACCTGTCAGCCAGGAAACACAAAATAGAGGAGGCCGAGGCTTATCCGGAGATGATTCGCTCAGGCTGGAGGATCGTCCTGCATGGGTGGTGGAAAGAGAAAAACCGCTGGCAACTGAAGGAGGTGGAACTGTGATCTTTACCCTAGCGCACGACACTGCCCGCCAGAGGGCGCTGGAGGCCGTCAAAAACGCTCGAAAAGGCTGGGTGGTACGGATAGAGCCACCCAACAGAACAAGCGCCCAAAACTCGTTCTATTGGGCCACACTGTCAGCGATCAGCGAGCAGATACGTCCGCAGGGTCAAGAGCATTCGCCAGACATTTGGCACGCTTACTTCAAGACTCGGTATCTACCTGGGAGGATGTTGGAGTTGCCAAACGGTCAGGTGATGGAGGCAGAGCCGACTACAACAGGGCTGACGAAAGCGCAGTTTTCTGATTACGTTGAGCAGGTTTTAGCATGGGCGATCAATCACGGGTTGACGCAGACGGACGAGATGTCTGTTTTGCGTGCGGCGAACGACATGACAGCGCAAGACTCGTCACTCTCCCTGATGGCTCCATAGTCGGACTACAGTCGAGAGAGTACGCATTGCACTGCGAGGCTGTCACTGTGCTGAGATGGCCGATCAAAAAGCGCCGAGAGCATCTGGAGCAGGTTGAGAAGGCCAGAGGGATGCCAGCAAGGCGAGAGTTGGAAGGCGAGCTAAGAAAACAACATGATTCACTATCACGGAACACCAGTCACTCCAAAGCACGCTCTTGAGTCAATGGCAGGTGAGCATTTTTGCGTTAGCTTTTTCCGTCCTGACAGTCTAAAGATTTGCTTAAAAATCGGGCAGTCACTCATGCTTGATAACGGGGCGTTCTCTTGCAAGACACTAGGAGTCGAGTTTGACTTGCAAGGTTTGTACAACTGGCTTGACCCAATCCTAGCGCATCCGCACTGGGCAGTTGTTCCTGACGTTATCGACGGAACTGTCGAACAACAGCGAGAGATGACAAAGACATGGCCGTTTGGCAAGACTCACGGAATCCCAGTCTGGCATCTTGGTCTGCCGATAGATTACCTGCTTGAGTTGTGCGATGACTGGGGGCGGGTGTGTTTCGGGTCAGCTGGTGAATATTGGCAGGTTGGAAGTCCGAAGTGGGCGCATAGGATGGACGAGTCTTTCAACGCTCTGCATAAGACGTTTGGTCAGCGACTGCCTTGGGTACATGGGCTAAGGATGTTGGGACAAGGCGAGCAGCAATGGCCGTTAGCAAGCGCAGACAGCACTAATGTTGCTGTCAATCACAGCGGAAAGAAGGTTTGCGCTGGTTGCATGGCAAAGGCAATCAACAAGCAAAACCCACCAAATCATTGGAAGCATCAACCATTACAAGGGGCAATCTTTTGAATAAGTACAAGGTCACTTTTACCGCTCGATGCCCAGTCAACAACAAGAAGATCACTTACAACCTTCAGATCAAATCTGAAGCAATGATTAGGGTTGAGGACTTGCTAGCGTTTGTTAAGCAAGTAAACCAAGGGTTTCACGAAGAAATTGCAGACAGTCTTATGGAAAGGTTTGGAGGCCAGCAGATATTGCGGGCATATCACCACGGAGCGTTCATCAAGACTGAGCGAGGCTTAGATGTTCCGCAGTAAGTCATGGTTGAAGGCTGTTGCCTCTCTATCCTGCCAGCGATGCGGTCTAGACGGTCAGACGCAAGCTGCTCATGCCAACTGGTCACACTACGGCAAGGGGATGGGGATGAAGGCGCACGACTGCTTTACCGCTGCACTGTGCCAGCACTGCCACTTTGCTATCGACCAGGGGTCGAAGATGACAGGAGAGGAACGGCGGGAGGCGTGGGAGGATGCGTTCCGCAAGACGTTGGTTGCGCTGTGCGAGGCTGGCAAGATTCGCGTGTAAGGTTGGCGTAAGGTTGCAAGCGCAGCATTGCAATTGTATGATCGGTTCTGCGCCGTGGAAAGCGCATAGCAGGTCAGCAAGACAGTCTTTATCGGGCTGGTCTATCTGACCGTTTCTAACCCGTCCTGGGTGTGACCTGCCGGAATTTCCACCGGATAGGCCAGCACCGATGGAGATTGTTCGTGCACTACTACCATCACCACATCGGTGATTTCATCAAGGCTACGGCTCGACTGACAGATGCTCAGTCAATGGCGTACCTTCGTCTGATCTGGATGTATTACGACCGGGAGCGACCGCTTCCAGACGACATCGAGGCACTGGCTTTTCAGCTAGGGATAGACGAAAAGACCGTCCAACTGATCCTTGTTTCGTACTTCAGGCTCGAAGACGGATGCTGGCATCACACGCGTTGTGACGCTGAAATCAAAGAATACAAGCAACTTATCCATAAGCGTAGCAAGGCTGGTAAAGCATCTGCTGAACACAGAGCTAACACTAGTTCAACACCTGTTGAGCAAGTGTCAGACACCCAGCCAACAGATGTTCAACTAACCAATAACCAAGAACCAGTAACCAGTAACCATATAAAAGAAAAGCAACCGCGCTCGACGCGCTTTGATCTTCAGGAGATGCCTGACGAATGGTTTGACTTCTGCAAGCAGGTGCGTCCAGACCTGAAGCCGGTAGAGGTGTTCGCTACCTTCCGCGACTACTGGATCGCCCAGCCTGGGAGCAAGGGGCTGAAGGCTGACTGGACTGCGACATGGCGCAACTGGGTGCGGAGCACTAGGGTTCCCCGCGACTCCCAAACTGCCAAGCAAGATCGCAAAATGGACTTATTGATGGGCCGACGTCAGCCAGACGTTGTGACAGTTATCGATGCTGACTATCAGGAGCGACTAAATGCACTTAGCGGACCGAGTTTTTGAGAGGTTTGTCGCTCTGTACGGGGCGCAGAAGTTTAAGGTCATGTTTGAGCATGACGACAACGCGATCATGCCAGCCAAGGAAGCCTGGAATAACTTCCTGCAATCCTGCAAGCCAGATGTTTTGCGAAAGGTTATGGAGGCTCTACCGCATCAGAAACGCGAATGGCCCCCCAACCTCTCCGAGTTCATCGGTATGTGCAAGGACTTCGACCGAGTAGAGCACAGAACCTACGACGCGCTGCCAGCCCCGAAGGTTCAGACAGACATTGGTCGGGCTGCACTGGCAGAGATGAAAGCAAAGCTACGGGTTTCCCCTAATACACAGTCATGACAAACGAGCAGAAAATAGTTGAGTCGCTAATCGCTGACTGTAAGGGAATCGTGGAGTACCACCTGACAGGCAAGCGGTTACCTCTTAACGGTAAGCAGATCATTCGCAGGACGCTTTACTGCCGGTTGGAGAGGCTGACGTTTGCAGGGTTTGGCGACAGAGTGCCGATCATCATTACAGGGGAAAACCGTGTGTCCTGAGTGTGGAGACTGGAAAAGCAAGGTTAAGGAGTCGAGGCGAGATACTCGATTCGGCTGGAAATGGCGACTTAGAGATTGCGTGGAGTGTGGGCACCGTTGGTCTACCTACGAAGTCCCAGCTACCTCCGTCAGTGTTGACGGTGATGGCAACCCAGATGGTAGGTTGGAGCGATGAATCGAGACAACATCATCCGCATGGCGCTGGAGGCTGGAGCGTTTCCAGAACTGTCTGAGACGCCGGAGAAGGATGTTGCATTTCTTCAACGTTTCGCTGCCCTTGTCGCAGAACCTTTGCAATCCCGAATCACAGACTTGTATCGCCAGCTTGACGAAGCTGAGAAGCGGTTGGACCAGCAGTACAAGATGGGCATAGAAGCCGAACGAGAGGCGTGTGCTCAGTTGTGCGAGTCTAGGTTCATGGGGGATCTAAATCGAGAAGACATGGAAGCGCGACGTTGCGCCGCAGCCATCCGCGCACGAGGTGAAGCATGAACCAAAACGAGATTCTAAAGATCGCTGCCGAGGCCGGAGCGTTTTTGGAGCTATCGGAGACGCCAGAGAAGGATCTGGCCTTTCTGATGCGTGTTGTAGAGCGTGTTGCAGCCTACGAGCGTGATCGGTGCGTGCTGATGCTTGAGCGCCTGTATGAACGGTCTGGGGAACAATATAAACAGTATTTGCACGCAGCCAAAGTGCTGAAGGGGGAGGCATGACAGAAGCATTCTTCATCGGCTACGCAGTTGGCATCGTGCTTGGCTATGTGATCTGGGCGCCAGAGACGCGGTTCAAGCGGAACTTCGTTGACGGCCTGACGTTGCGGTTTTTGTGGAGACAGAAATGAGCCTGATAGAACGACTTCTGTGCGCGGTTCTTGGTCACAAGTATGTGGTGCATCGAGTGTTTAATCCCGGCGCTCGGCAGGTTGGTTGCACCAGATGCAATCGGCAGTGGGCTATGCACGATGGCACACGGTCGTTTGTTCCGTGGGATGGTGAGTTTGAATCGATGTATCGACAATTTGGAGAATGGAAATGAGCGCACTAAAACCTGTAGACATTCCCAATCAATACAAAGAAGCCGCACAAGAAGCTCTGCAAGATGTGATGGACGAGAACCCAGACACAGTGATTATCTTGTCGTTCTGGAAAGATCGCGGTCAGTTCAAGATCAAGACATCTATGGTGCCTGACCGGCTGATGTTGATCGGTGCGATAGAAGAAGCCAAGGCGAAAGTCATTTCGGATGGGTACGCATCATGAGCATTGAGGCTATGCGACAGGCTCTGGAGGCGCTGGACGGACTAAGCGAACCCTACGATGTATTGAAAGCCCAAAACGCCCTCCGCGCTGCCATCGAGCAGTCTGAGAAGCAGGAGCCGGTGGCATGGATATACCCCGAGGCGCTGGAGGCATTGAAAAGCGGCAGGCCATGGACTGCATACGGCAGCAGTGGGGACGGACGAATTCCTTTGTATCTTAATGACGCAGTAGCTCGAAGGGTAGAGCCTCCGGCAGCGGAGAGTGGTGCAGGGTTCGAGTCCCTGCCTGCGTCACCTACATGGTGGGACGATCCTGTTGCCAAGATGAACTATCGCAAGTGGCAAGGACTGACAGCAGACGAGATATGGCAATGCAATGCCGCTCCACCTGGAAGTACGGTCGAATATCACATCTGCATGGCGCATCAGAATGTTCTGGATTTTGCTGAAGCCATCGAAGCCAAACTCCGGGAGCGCAACACATGATTAAGACATGGCAACAACGGTGCGAGGAGCACCCGGATCATGAGGGCATCGTCAGCGATGAAATGATTCAGGCTCGGATGCAAGAGGAGATTGACGAGTTACGTTCCCAGCGCCAGTGGAAAGGTCTGACAGACGATGAAATCAAAGCGCCGATTCAGAAAGCCATGCAGCATTTCGGCTACGACCCGACGCAGTACAGCATCGGTGGGATGGCGACGATTGGGTTCCTCGGTCTGGTGAAAGAGATCGAAGCCAAGCTACGCGAACGAAATGCGTAAAGATCCGATCACCGTAGATCAGATTGCAGGCCGGATGATCGAACTGCTGCAACAACGGAATGCTCTGTCACGCGATGACCTGGAATACGTTGTCGAAACCGTTGCAAAGCTGAAGGACGAGCGACTCAAGTCTTGTATTGCAGAACTGATTGGTTGGGGGGACGATGAGCGTGCTGAAGTTGAAACATTCGTAGCCATTGCAATCGAAGTCATGAAACGCACCAACGTATCGAAACTGCGGGAATGTGCGCGGATTGTCGAACTGAGGTTTCTAAGCCATGAACTGCTGCCGAAGTGATTTCAGACTCATCGACCGATCTATCAGCGACCACTCCGTTGTAGAAGTTTACGTTTGTCACACCTGCGGGTCAGAACGATACCGCGCAATCTCAGAGGAATGGAATGGAAGACCGTTTACACAATTGGGCAGCATGGAAGCGCAAGGAACCTCTTGCAGATCAGACCGACGCGAAGATAGTTGACGCTGTCATCCAGAAACTAGGGCCGGACGACCGCGCAGCAGTCAACGCTGTTTACGTCTCCCACCCCTACCAGTCGATCTACTACGTTTCGGCTGAAATCTCCATCCCACCAACCTGGATCAACCGAGCAATCGAAAAGGCCAAACGTGGACTCTCAACCTGAAATCCGATTGCTGGCAGCAGTTGTAACCCTGGCAGTCCGAGACCTAACGCACCGTCCGTTGCTGGTGGACAAAAAGCC
>Ga0255158_1000543_pt1 | contig 10911 bp, 9 predicted proteins | sample Atl_Atlam_RepC_8_2_FD_188426 | JGI IMG/M metagenome (GOLD analysis project Ga0255158, IMG submission 188426) | Freshwater microbial communities from Altamaha River, Georgia, United States - Atl_Atlam_RepC_8h | ecosystem: Environmental > Aquatic > Freshwater > River | place: USA: Georgia...
CTTCATCCGAAATAACAACTTGGACATTTCCTGTTGCATCACGGAGATCAATAAAAGCAACACCACCATGATCTCGTCTGCGCGCAACCCAGCCAGCCAAGGTGACGCTTTGGCCAATGTTGCTAGAACGAAGTGTTCCTGCGCCATGCGAACGAAGCACTACACAAGCCTCTCTTCTTTACTGGGAGGACCGCCAATGAGACTTACAGACGACGGGATTTCTCCGCAAGGGTTTGAGCTAGACCGCTAAGGGTAACCGATACCGTCTCCCCCGTCGCCATATTTTTCAGTTCGATACTTCCTGAGGTGAGTTCAGCATCACCAATCACGATGGCAAAGCGCGCACCTGATTTATCAGCTGCTTTCATTGCGCCTTTGAGGGCTCTTTCGCCATAACTCTGTTCAACAACGAATCCTTGACTCCGCAATTGATTGACAAGAACAAAGGATTCTTCTCTCGCTCTTTCACCAAGTGCGACAACATACAAATCTGTGTACTTCAACGACGTTAGCGAAATTCCTTCTGCTTCCATCGCCAAGATAATTCGATCAATTCCTAGACCAAATCCAATGCCAGATAGATCTTGTCCGCCAAGGGTTGCCATTAAGCCGTCGTATCTTCCGCCACCGCCGATTCCCGATTGGGCCCCCAAACCACTGTGGACAAATTCGAAAGTAGTGCCTGTGTAGTAATCCAAGCCTCGTACCATCCGAGGATTCACTTCAAATGGCACTCCAACTGCTGTGAGCGCTTTCTGGACAGCAGCAAAATTCACTTTGCTTGCATCATTGAGAAAATCCATAAGTAATGGAGCGCTCTGCATCTTGGATTGAACTTCACTTCTCTTATCATCAAAAAGTCTTAAAGGATTTTTTGCAGCGCGGGAGCGAGTTTCTTCATCAAGATCTAATTTCTCAATGTATGCAACTAGAGCCGTTCGATGTTTTGCTCGGGACTCAGTGTCTCCGAGGGAAGTGATGTGCAGGGAGAAATTCTTGAGACCTAGCTTCCTATAACCTTGATAAGCAATGGCAATTACTTCCGCGTCCAATTGCGGATCATTAACTCCGATTGCTTCGATGCCAAATTGATAAAACTGTCGATACCGTCCAGCCTGTGGGCGCTCTGCTCGGAAAAAAGGACCTTTGTAAAATAACTTAACGGGAAGTTGGCCTCGATCTAGATTGTGTTCGATGACTGCTCGCATTACACCGGCTGTTCCCTCCGGCCTTAGAGTGATGGATCGACCACCGCGGTCTTCAAAGGTGTACATCTCCTTGGAAACTACATCGGTTGATTCACCCACTCCGCGAGTAAACAACTCTGTATCTTCAAAAATTGGCAACTCAATTGGTTCATAACCGGCAGCCAGAGCAGGCGAAGTTAAGGTTCGAACCACGTACTCAAAGGCATTTGAACGAGGCGGAAAGTATTCTGAAACACCTTTGGGCGCCTGGAATTGCGAACTCATCCGACCACCCCTTCTAATTTCCAATTCATCGCTGCTTTGAGGAATCTATTGTTCTGTTTCTCGTACTTCATTGTTGTCTCATCCCCATGACCCGGCAGGACCCGTAAGTCATCTGGCAAGATCGCAATTTTCTCACGAAGACTCTGTTCCATGTCGTGCAAGGATCCACGCGGCAAGTCAGTGCGGCCGATGGCGCCCTTGAAGAGAACATCTCCGCTCACCAAGGCATATCCATCTATCAGAGCAACGATAGAACCAGGGGTGTGGCCAGGAGTATGAATAAATTCAAAGTTCATCTCCCCTAATTTGATCCGTTCACCATCTGAAACTGAATACGTGTTGTGTGGTTCGCTGAAATCCACGTTTGCTCCAGAGTTCGCTTTTAACTCATTTACAAGCGCCTGGCTCTGTGGACCCATCGCTCGTTCTGGGAAACTTAATAAATCTCTATCCGCTTCATGAACATAACATTCAGTCTCAACAAAATCATCGACTCGAGATATCAATGAAAATGTGTGATCTAAGTGGCCGTGAGTAATAACTATTGCACCAATCTTCAAATTATGTTCCTGCAACTTCTTTTCGATTGCGAGATTCATATGAGGGATATCAATTCCTGGATCAACGATGACACACTCTTTGCCAGATGAAGATGCAATCACCCAGCAGTTGGTCTGGTAGAAGGGCGCAATCACTCGATCGATGAGAAGGCTCACCGGTGGATTCTCCCAAGCATGCGGCGATTTCCCCGTTCAAAATGGGGTTTCCAAGGGAGGAGTTTTTACAGATGTGAGAAGCGGGGGTACCGTGTGACCCTCACCAACCGCTGAACCCACAACGCCTTTGATCCAGATCAGGGCGCGCAACGTTCGAGAAAGTAAGGCCGCCATGGAATCGCTCGATAATCAAGTATCACTCCCTAATTCTGCCGCTGCAGCTCTCATCGGAGATCCCGCTAAATTTGGTCGAGTAGATGAGAACGGCATGGTTTATGTTCGAACCGGAGATGGCGAAAAAGTAGTTGGTTCATACCCAGGAAAAACTCCCGAAGAAGCGTTGGCCTACTTCGTTCGTAAATTTGAAATTGTTGCGTCGGAGGTAGCGCTACTCGCCGCTCGAATTATTAGCGGTGCGATGGTGCCCGAAGATGCCCTTGATGCAGTAAAAAAACTTCGTAATCAAATTGATCACCTCAACGGCGTTGGAAACCTTGATGCACTTCGCAGCTCATTGGAGCAAATTCCTCCGCTCATCGATGAGCACCGTCCAGCATACGAGGCGAAGAAAGCCGCCGAAGCAGAAGCAAAAGCTGCCAAGAGAGCTGCTGCGATCGCCGCCAAAGAAGCGCTAGTGGTCGAAGCCGAAGGCCTGGTTGATTCCACGAGTTGGAAAGCCACTGGCGAGCGACTCAAGGTGCTTCTCGATGAATGGAAGAAGGCACCGCGTCTGGATAAGAAGACTGATGGTGAACTTTGGAAACGATTCTCTGGGGCTCGCAATAAATTTGATAAGCGGCGCCGTACCCATTTCGCTTCCCTTACACAACAACAGAATCAAGTAAAGAGTTCAAAGGAAAAGATCGTCAGCGAGGCTGAATCTTTAGCTACATCAACTGACTGGGTCGCAACAGCGCGCCGATATAAGGCTCTCATGGATGAATGGAAAGCCACAGGTCGCGGCAAGAAGAACGATGATGCGAAGTTGTGGAATAGATTCAAGGCTGCTCAAGACACATTCTTTGCCGCAAAAAATGCAGACCTTGAGAAACGTGGCGAATCAATGGCCGCTAACCTTGAGAAACGAGAATCTCTTGTAGCTGAAATTGAAGCGCTTCTACCCATTACAAACCTCGATGACACGCGACGTAAGTTCCGAGACCTTCGCACCAAACTCTCAAAGGTTGGAATGGTTGATCGTAAGAAGCGCGCTAGCCTCGATAAGCGGGTAGACGTTGTCGAGATGACAATTAAAGAGGCCGAGCAGGAGCAATGGCGTCGCAGCGATCCTGGTGCGCGCGCTCGAGCCAACGATGTTGTCAATCAACTCATGAACGCAGTTGCGGACTATGAAGCGAAAGCCGCGAAAGCTGAAGCTGCGGGAGATGCGAGAAAAGCTGCGGAGCATCGTGAAGCTGCTGCCGCACGTCGCATGTGGCTAGGCGAGGCTCAAAAAGGACTTGCTGATTTCACAACTGCTTAATTGTTGGTAACGCGATAAACATCGTAGACACCTTCAATTCTTCGTACTGCGGATAGGACGACATCGAGGTGGGATGCATCCGCCATCTCGAATGTGAAGCGGGAAAATGCGACCTGATCTTTTGTGGTGTTCACCGCTGCATGCAGAATATTTACTTGTTGATCGGAGAGCGTACGCGTTATATCCGAAAGCAGGCGGGCTCGATCCAAGGCTTCGATTTGAATATTGACTAAGAAAACTGATTTGGCGTTCGGATCCCATTTAACTTTTATGATGCGATCTCCTTGGTGAAATTTAAGGTCTGCAACATTCACACAATCAGTGCGATGAATGGAGACTCCGTTTCCACGTGTGATAAAACCAGTAATTGCATCACCAGGCACAGGCGTGCAACAACGCGCGAGTTTCACTAGTACATCATCAACGCCTTCCACCTGAATTCCGCTCGCACTGCGACGTGCGCTGCGAGCAGCATTACCGGTGACAATACCTTCGAGTAGAGGTGTGTCATGAGTTTCTTCGAGTCCAAGCGACGCTTCCAATCGCTCAATGACATGATTGGCTGAGATATGCCCGTCGCCAACGGCTGCATACATCGCATCGATATCTGGATAATTCAGATCGTGCGCTAACTGCAGCAGAGAATGTCCACCAAGAATCTTTTGAAGCGGAAGTCCTGCTTTACGCATCTGCCGGGCAATAGTTTCCTTGCCTGCATCAATCGCCTCTTCTCGACGCTCCTTTGTGAACCAAGCCTTGATCTTGGAGCGAGCACGTTGGGATTTAACAAAATTGAGCCAATCTCGACTGGGTGCTGCGTTCTCTCCTTTATTAGTCACAACTTCGACAACATCACCATTTGAAAGGGGCGCTTCCAGCGAAACTAGTTTTCCATTCACCTTTGCGCCGATACAGCGATTGCCAACTTCAGTGTGTACCGAGTACGCAAAATCGACGGGCGTTGACCCGGACGGTAGAGCAATTACGCTTCCTTTCGGAGTGAAAACAAAAACTTCCGGAGTACGTAGATCAAATCGAAGGGCATCTAAGAATTCGCTTACGTCAGAAGTTTCCTGTTGCCACTCATGGAGTTGCTTCAGCCAGAGCATGTCTGGTGAATCATCAGATCTTGCCGAATTCTTCAATTTGTACTTCCAGTGCGCCGCAATGCCGTATTCCGCTCGTCGATGCATATCGTGAGTTCGGATCTGGATCTCTACTGCTTTACCCGTCGGACCAATCACCGTTGTATGAAGTGATTGATATAGATTGAACTTTGGCATCGCTATGTAATCTTTAAAACGGCCTGGGACTGGATTCCATCGCGCGTGAATCGCACCAAGTACCGCGTAGCAATCTCGCACATCATTAACCAACACTCGTATACCTACAAGATCGTAGATATCGTTGAACTCTCGCTCACGTACCACCATCTTTTGATAAACACTATACAAATGTTTCTGGCGGCCAGTGACTGTAGCTTGTATTCCCTCTTGAGTCAGGTCCTGTTCCACAACAGAAATGACATCATTTGTTAGTTTTTCACGAGATGGGTTGCGCTCAAGAACTAGTCGTTCAATTTCCTCATATTTTTTCGGTTCAATGAATTTGAATGAGAGATCCTCTAGCTCCCACTTAACTGCGTTCATGCCAAGTCGATGAGCAAGTGGCGCATAAATGTCCAAGGTTTCTCGGGCTTTACGAGCCGATGATTCAGGCTCAACGAATTGCCAAGTGCGGGCGTTGTGTAATCGATCAGCTAATTTGATAACAAGAACTCGAATATCTTTCGCCATCGCCACAACCATCTTGCGAACAGTTTCCGCCTCGGCTGTCGGGCCATACGTCAATCGATCTAGTTTGGTAACTCCCTCAACAAGTGATGCAACTTCATCGCCGAATTCTTCACGTAACTTGGTAGGCGAATAGGAAGTGTCCTCCACTGTGTCATGAAGGAGCGCAGCGGCAATCGTGGCGGGGTCTAATCCAAAATCAACCAAAATCTCTGCGACCGCAACTGGATGAGTGATGTAAGGATCACCGCTCTTGCGTAGCTGTCCACGATGAGCGTTTTCCGCAGTTACAAATGCGCGCTCTACTATCGAGACATCTTCACTACTGGCATCACGAAGCCGTCGTACGACGGGAGTAATAAGCGCGTTCATGCGCTTAGGTTACTTGAGCTCTATTTGCGGCGCTTCTTTCGGTTTTTCCTCGAATGCTCAACTACCACGGAGCCTCCCTGTCGAGCCGCGACTCGTTGATTGAGAGCCTTTATTGCAGGTTCACGCTCCCGAAGATTTGCAAGAATTGGCGCTGCAATAAAGATTGAAGAATAAGTTCCAGCTATTAAACCAATGAAGAGCGCGAGAGCTAAATCCTTTAACGTACCAGCGCCTAGTAAACCGGCGCCAACAAAGAGAATAGCAGCGACAGGCAGCAGCGCTATGAGAGAAGTATTCATAGAACGTACCAGCGTTTGATTAACTGCAAGATTCGTAGCCTGGGCATAAGTGCTCTTGCCGGTACTTGTGATAGACCTAGTATTTTCACGGACCTTATCAAAGACAACGACTGTGTCATATAACGAGTAACCTAAAATGGTTAAGAATCCAATAACGGTTGAAGGCGTTACCTCAAATCCGACAAGCGCATATATCCCTACCGTAATAAATACGTCGTGAATAACGGCCACAATCGCTGCCACCGCCATCTTTGGTTCGAAAGTAAGCGCCAAATAAATCATGATACATATGAGGAATGCGATCAAACCTTGGAAGGCCTTCTTTGAAATTTCCTCACCCCACGACGGTCCAACATTTTGGGTATCAATGGATTCAACGCTAACGCCAAACTTCGCAGCCAACGCATCTTGAATTGCATTAGATTGCGCAGGCTCCAATACTCCAGTTTGAATTCGTATTTTGTCATTTCCAATAGTCTGAACAATCGAATTTCCAGTGTACCCAGTTGACGCAACTACAGATCGAGCCTCTTCGACTGTGCCTGAAATTGTCGTTACTGTGAATGCTGATCCACCCTTGAATTCAATTCCCAAATGGAGACCTTGAACTGTTAATGCAAAAATCGACAATATTATGAAAACACCAGAGAGTGCGTACCACTTCTTGCGGGCTCCGATAATGTTGATGGAGGTTTCTCCACGATAAAGCCGTCCACCTAACCCAGTAAATTTCATGCTTACGCCACCTTTCCTGCGTTAGAGGTAGTTGCGATACCAACGCTTCTTGGCGATACACCAGACCAAGCAGCTCCGCTTTGGAAAAACTTCAATTTTGCAAGTAATGAAACTAGTGGCTTAGTGAAGAAGAAGATAACAATAAGGTCAACCGCTGTCGTTAATCCAAGAGTAAAAGCGAATCCACGTACGCTACCAACGGAGACGATATATAAAACAACAGCAGAAATTACAGAAACCAAATCGGCAACGATGATGGTACGTCGCGCACGTTGCCATCCAGTCTCGGCGGCAACTCGCAGCGGTTTCCCGTCGCGCATTTCATCACGAATTCGTTCAAAATAAACAATGAATGAATCAGCTGTGATTCCGATTGCCACGATCATTCCTGCGATGCCAGCAAGGGTTAATGTGAAACCAACCCACTTGCCAAGTAGTAAACAGATGAGCAACACATGTAAACCAGCTAGCAACAATGAACCAATGACAACTGATCCAAGTGCTCGGTAATAAAGTAACGAATAAAGCACAACCAATAGCAGACCGAGCGCACCAGCAATCAAGCCAGCAACTAATTGATCATTTCCAAGAGTTGGAGAGACTTGTTGAACTTCTCCTCGATCAAAGGCCAGGGGTAATGATCCATATTTCAGCACATTTGCAAGATCCTGAGCTTCGATTTGAGAGAAGCTTCCTGTTATTTGCGCACTGCCGCCAAGAATTGCTTCGTTAATGCGAGGTGCCGAAACGACAACTCCATCCAGAACAATTGCAACTTGGTTCTGTGGTGAAGGAAGATCAACAACACTCTGTGTGAGATCTCCAAACTTTTTTGCTCCATCGCCTGTGAAATCCAAGGAGACGAACCAACCGCTGGCGTTCTGTTGGTCTAAAGCCGCAGTCGCTCCCTTGATGTCACGACCTACGACCTGGGCGGGAGCCAAAATGAAACGTGAACTTCCTTCCCGATCACATGTGAAAATTAAAGAGTTCGCGTCATCGCCGCCGCTACCAAGCGTTGACTCGGGTTTCGTACAATCAAGAGCCTTAAAGGTTGCAATCTGTTCAGCAGTGAGTTGTGAGCCTTCTAGCAACTTATCGTCATCAACTGAAGGAACCGCGCTTGCGTCAAGAAGAACTTGCCTAAAGCGCAATTCAGCAGTCTGACCAACTAGATCGACTACGCGCCGACCAGTTTCGCCTGGAACCGAAATAACAATCTGGCGATTAGTGCCAGCGCCTTCTGCAGCAACTTCGGCTTCTGCCACGCCAAGTGAATTCACACGTTGTCTAATGATCGCTACCGCTTGATCAATCGCTTCAGCTGTAACTTGCCCCTCTTGGCCGGTTTCCAAACGTGGTTGCAAAGTAACGCTTGTACCGCCGCGGAGATCAAGTCCTAAATTTATGGAAGTCGCGCCGATTGCTGCCGAAACGCCAAAGAAAATCGCAGTAACCAAGACCGTGATAGTCAATGTGCGGGCCGGACGGGCTTTTTTTGCATCTCCGGAGTTTCGCTGGTTATTTGAGTAAGACCGATTTTCGAATGACATGGGGCGAAAGTCTAGGCCTGGAATTCAGGACTGTCGAAAAGTCCGAGCGATTGAGCAGGGGGTGTCTTTCCCAAATGCTTCCACGCAAGCGCTGTTGCCGCTCGACCTCGCGGTGATCGAACCATGAATCCGCTTCTGACCAAAAAAGGCTCCGCAACAGACTCAACCGTCTCCCTCTCTTCGCCAACAGCCATAGCTAATGTGTTTAGACCCACAGGCCCACCACCAAATTGTTCAATCAGCGCTTTGAGTATTGACATGTCGAGACGATCTAATCCAATATCATCAACTTCATACATGGTGAGCGCAGAACGAGTTGTTTCAATATCAATCGCTCCGTTTCCGTGAACTTGCGCGTAATCACGAACTCGACGGAGCAAACGATTAGCTATTCGCGGAGTTCCTCGAGAGCGACGACCTAATTCAATAACGGAATCCTTTGTTATCGAAACTTCGAGCAAAGTGGCGCTACGTTCAACGATCTTGGAGATATCGTCTTCATCATAAAAATCGAGATGAGCTGTAAAACCAAAACGATCTCTCAATGGTCCGGGCAAAAGGCCCGCACGAGTAGTAGCACCTACAAGGGTGAAGTGTGGAAGATTCAACGGAATTGCAGTTGCACCAGGTCCCTTGCCAACAACGACATCTACTCGGAAATCTTCCATTGCCATGTAAAGCATTTCCTCAGCGGGTCGCGCCATGCGATGAATTTCGTCAAGGAAAAGAATTTCCCCTTCAACTAGTGACGAGAGAATCGAAGCTAAATCGCCAGCATGAGTGATGGCAGGTCCACTCGTCACGCGAATCGGTGCTTGCATTTCTGTTGCAACGATCATTGCCAGAGTTGTTTTACCCAAACCAGGTGGTCCCGAAAGAAGAATGTGATCCGATGGAGTACCGCGCTCGCGCGCGGCTCTTAATAGAAGGTCTACTTGGTCTTTAACTCGTTGCTGTCCCACGAACTCTTGTAACGATGTTGGGCGCAGCGCTTGTTCTGCTGTGATGTCCTCAGGTGACATCGATGAATTCATTAACTCATCGCTCATGATTTACGCCGTGACTGAGCCAGAGCTAACTTCAGCATCTCAGGAAGATCCGCCTCGCTGGGCGTACGTCCAAAGTCAGAAAGAACATCATCCAGAGCAGATTCCGCTTCTTTCGCAGAGTATCCCAATCCCGTTAACGCACCGATAACTTGAGCACGCCAAGGCCCAGATAGTGAACTTTTGCTGCGGTATCCCCCGCTAAATTTATCTTTGAGTTCGAGAACTATTCGGGAAGCAACTTTTTTCCCGATACCAGGAACTCTTTCGAGCGCCGCGTTGTCTTGAGCGGCGATCGCACTTCTGAGTTCTTCTGGTTGATAGACAGCGAGTAGCGCACTGGCCACTTTAGGACCAATTCCAGTGACCGATTGAAGTTGCTCGAACAGGTTCTTTGCATCGGCATTTCTAAAGCCAAATAAAGTCCATGAGTCTTCGCGAACGACGAGTGAAGTATGAAGTGATATCGATTGACCGACTCGGCTTTCTGCAGCAAGTTCGGGCGCCACAGTAACCTGGTAACCAATTCCTCCAACATCGATGACAAGTTGGTTGAGGCGAACATCAAGAATTGAGCCAGATAAGTGGGCAATCATCGTCGCTACTTCTTCGCCTTACTTTTCAAAATCTTCAAACGAGACCGCTCCTTCGCAGCTGCAGATGCAATTCTCTTTGAACCCGCTCCTCTCCAATGATGGCAGATAGCCAGAGCCAGGGCATCTGTTGTATCAACTGGTTTCGGTGGCGCATCTAAATTAAGAATTTTCGTGACCATTGCAGCGACTTGTTTCTTATCAGCTCTTCCTGAGCCCGAAACTGCAGCCTTGACCTCACTAGGGGTATGAAGCGCTATTGGAGCTCCCGACTGTGCAGCTAACAACAATGCAACACCCGCAGCTTGACCAGTCGCCATCGCAGTTCGAACATTCAATTGCGAGAAAACTCTTTCGACAGCAATTACATCTGGCTTATAGCGCTTGATCCAATCATTTAGTTCATCGTGTAATTGAAGAAGTCGTTGATCCAGTGTGGCATCTACATCAGTACGGATAACGCCACAATCAACGAGTACAAGTTCACGCGCTCCACGCCGCTCCACGATGCCGATACCGCATCGAGTTAATCCAGGATCTACTCCAAGAACACGCACCTGCAAAGCCTAATGCGCAGGAAAAACGGGCTAAGAAAGGCTCGCCATCACTTCATCAGAAACATCAAAATTTCCATAAACATTCTGGACATCATCACAGTCTTCAATTGCGTCAATTAACTCAAAGATAGCTTTTGCTTGGGTGGCATCCACGGGGATAGAAATCGACGGTAGAAATGAAACATCGGCAGATTCATAATCAATACCCGCTGTCTGAAGCGCTGAGCGAATATCAACCAAATCGGTTGCTGCGCTTACTATTTCGAAGTTCTCTCCAAGATCGTTCACTTCC
>Ga0255158_1000550_pt1 | contig 10849 bp, 10 predicted proteins | sample Atl_Atlam_RepC_8_2_FD_188426 | JGI IMG/M metagenome (GOLD analysis project Ga0255158, IMG submission 188426) | Freshwater microbial communities from Altamaha River, Georgia, United States - Atl_Atlam_RepC_8h | ecosystem: Environmental > Aquatic > Freshwater > River | place: USA: Georgia...
GGTCCGTATCGCTCGTCAGCTCGAAAGACTGAAAGTGGACGTGATTGAGGCAGGTTTTGCGGCGAGCTCCAATGGTGACTTTGAGGCGATCTCGGCCATTGCTCAGGTGATTAAGGATTCGACGGTATGTTCTTTGGCGCGCGCCAATGAAAAAGATATTGGCCGTGCTGCAGAAGCATTGAAGGCTGCGAACTCTAAGCGTATCCATACTTTTATCGCTACCAGCGCCTTGCATATGGAAAAGAAGTTACGTATGACGCCTGATGAGGTCTATGAGCAAGCGATTAAAGCAATTCGCTTTGCCCGCTCACACACCAATGATGTTGAGTTTTCTCCAGAAGATGGCTATCGCTCAGATGTGGACTTCTTGTGCCGCGTCTTAGAGGCTGTCATCAAAGAGGGCGCCACAACGATCAACGTGCCCGACACGGTGGGCTATGCGGTACCTGAGCTCTACGGTGAATTTATTAGAACTTTGCGCGAGCGCATTCCTAATTCGGATAAGGCTATATGGTCTGTGCATTGCCACAATGATTTAGGTATGGGTGTGGCGAACTCCTTAGCAGGGGTGAAGATTGGTGGTGCGCGCCAAGTCGAATGTACGATCAACGGTTTAGGTGAGCGTGCTGGCAATACTTCTTTAGAAGAAGTCGTGATGGCGATTAAAACTCGTAAGGACTACTTCAATTTGGCGGTAGGCATTGATACGAGCCAAATTGTGCCGGCCTCAAAGATGGTGTCACAAATCACTGGCTTTGTGGTCCAGCCTAACAAGGCTGTGGTGGGGGCGAACGCTTTTGCCCACGCCTCTGGTATTCACCAAGATGGTGTTTTGAAAGCTCGTGATACCTATGAAATCATGCGTGCTGAAGATGTGGGTTGGTCTGCCAATAAGATTGTTCTTGGTAAATTGTCAGGGCGTAATGCGTTTAAACAGCGTTTGCAAGAATTGGGTATTGAGTTGGAGTCAGAGGCTGAGCTCAATGATGCATTTGCACGGTTTAAAGCCTTAGCTGATCAAAAAGCAGAAATTTTCGACGAGGATATTACAGCGATTGTTTCTAATACCGCACAAGCGGAAGCTAGTGATTACTATCGTTTTGTCTCCATGGCGCAAAAGTCTGAGACGGGTGAGCGCCCTCAGGCCAAAGTTGTGTTCAAGGTGGGGCAGGAGGAGTCGGTCTCACAAGCCGAAGGCAATGGCCCCGTCGATGCCACTTTGAATGCTATTGAAAGTAAGGCGAAATCTGGAGCTGAGTTATTGCTCTATTCAGTGAATGCGATCACGACCGGCACAGAGTCTCAGGGTGAGGTGACGGTCCGCTTGTCTAAAGGGGGCCGTATTGTGAACGGGGTCGGCACCGATCCGGATATCGTGGCAGCATCGGCCAAAGCTTATTTGGCGGCCTTGAATAAATTGCATGATCCGAGTCAGCAAAAGCTCAACGCACAAATGGCTCCATAAGACCAAAGAGTCACAGGGTCGCAGGACCTGATTAAGCAGGGTGAACAGGGCGAAAAATCGCCCTGTTTTCATATAAACCCTTGATTTATATATGTTTAGCTCTTGAAACTGTCTTTTTAGGACAAAATCAGCTACAATTTGAGTCTTGCCTGTTTTTAGGCATGGGTCGTCAAAAGCCAAGGATTGATAGGTATTTTTAGGTTTTGGCGCTTTTTAACACGGCATCAGCGGTTCTCAGTAGAGCGACTGCGGTGTTCGCAAGTGGAGTAAAAAATGACTGTAGCAAATATTAATAAGGCTGAAATCGTTCAGCAAAACGCTCGTGGCGCAAATGACACAGGTAGTCCAGAAGTTCAGGTTGCTTTGTTGACTGCGCGTATTAACGAGTTGACCCCTCACTTCAAGGCCAATGCCAAAGATCATCACAGCCGTCGTGGTTTGTTGAAGATGGTGAGCCGTCGTCGTCGTTTGCTCGACTATCTCAAGGGTAAGGATTTTGATCGTTACCGTGCCTTGATTGATAAGCTCGGTCTACGTAAATAAATTTCGAAAGATGCCTGCTAAGTTTTTTTAAGCAGGCATTTTCGTTTAGGGCGGAGTGTATTTGCGCGCTGGACCCGTGTCATTCCATAGGTAAGTTTGTAAAAGCTTTTCTCTGGAATGGCATCCACGCCAAACAATACGCATCTGCTCCAGTGCTGCCATGACGCTGCTGTTTCATGGCGATTGTTGATTGGAGATAGATATGACTATGTTTAATAAAGTAGTAAAAACGTTTCAATGGGGTGCACACACAGTGCGCATGGAGACTGGTGAAATCGCACGTCAAGCCAGTGGTGCAGTCTTGGTGGATGTGGACGATACAGTTGTATTGGCAACGGTTGTAGGGGCGAAAAACGCCAAACCGGGCCAAGACTTTTTCCCGCTGACAGTGGATTACCTAGAAAAAACTTATGCCGCTGGCAAGATTCCAGGTGGTTTTTTCCGTCGTGAAGGTCGCCCATCTGAGGGTGAAACATTGATTTCACGTTTGATCGACCGTCCGATTCGTCCTTTGTTCCCAGAAGGTTTTTATAACGAAGTACAAGTGGTGATCCATGTGGTATCGATCAACCCCGATGTGCCTGCAGACATTCCTGCGATGATTGGTGCATCTGCTGCTTTGGCGGTCTCTGGTATTCCATTTAATGGTCCGATGGGCGCTGCTCGTGTGGGTTATCAAGACGGTCAATACATTCTCAATCCAACGCGTTCACAACAAGTGAACAGCCAATTGGATTTAATTGTTGCGGGTACGCAAACTGCTGTGTTGATGGTGGAGTCTGAGGCTCATCAATTATCAGAAGAAGTCATGTTGGGTGCTGTCGTTTTTGGTCACGAGCAAGCGCAAGTGGCGATTAACGCTATTAACGACTTGGTTCGTGAAGGTGGTAAACCTGAGTGGGATTGGCAGGCTGCTGCTAAGAACGAGCCTTTGATTGCTAAAGTCACTGCTTTGGCTGAGGCAGGTTTGCGCGAAGCTTATCAAATTCGTCAAAAGCAAGCTCGTTCAACTAAGCTTAAAGAAGTGAGTGCTGCTGTCTTGGCTAAGCTCGCTGAAGAAGGTGAAGTGGATGAGGTCGAGGTCAGCAATATTATTTTCGAACTCGAGTCGAAAATTGTTCGTAGCCAAGTGTTAAATGGTGAGCCGCGTATCGATGGTCGTGACACTCGTACAGTTCGTCCGATCGAGATTCGTACAGGTGTATTGCCACGCACACACGGTTCAGCTTTATTTACTCGCGGTGAGACACAGGGTCTGGTGGTCGCGACTTTGGGTACGGCACGTGATGAGCAGATTATTGATGCCTTAGAGGGTGAGCAGCGTGATCGCTTCATGTTCCACTACAACATGCCTCCGTTTGCGACTGGTGAAACTGGCCGCGTAGGTAGTCCTAAGCGTCGCGAAATCGGTCACGGCCGTTTAGCTAAACGTGCTCTGATTCCAGTATTACCAACACCAGAAGAGTTTGCTTATAGCTTGCGCGTGGTTTCTGAAATCACAGAGTCGAATGGTTCATCATCGATGGCTTCGGTGTGCGGTGGTTGCTTGGCTTTGATGGATGCAGGTGTACCTGTTAAAGCGCATGTGGCGGGTGTTGCTATGGGCCTCATTTTGGATGGCAATCGTTTTGCCGTGTTAACAGATATCTTGGGTGATGAAGATCACTTAGGTGATATGGACTTTAAGGTAGCAGGTACAGCTAATGGTATTACTGCTTTGCAGATGGATATCAAAGTTCAAGGTATTACCAAAGAAATCATGCAAGTCGCTCTTGCTCAAGCAAAAGAAGGTCGTTTGCATATTTTGAGCAAGATGCAAGATGCGATGAGTGGTGTGCGCACTGAGCTCTCAGCCCATGCCCCACGTATGGTGACCATTAAGATCCATCCGGACAAAATCCGTGAAGTGATTGGTAAGGGTGGTGCAACCATTCAGGCGCTCACCAAAGAAACAGGTACTAGCATTGACATTACTGATGACGGCACAGTGACGATTGCCTCTACCAGCGCTGAAGGCATGGAAGAAGCGAAGCGTCGTATTGAAGCCATTACTGCAGAAGCAGAAATCGGCAAAATCTACGAAGGCCCAGTGGTTAAGTTGCTCGAGTTTGGTGCACTAGTGAATATTCTTCCTGGTAAAGATGGTCTCTTGCACATCTCTGAAATCGCCAACGAGCGTGTGAAGGATGTCAAAGACTACTTGCAAGAAGGTCAAGTTGTGCGAGTTAAGTTGTTGGCTGCTGATGATCGTGGTCGTTTGAAGTTATCTCTCAAAGCTGCTTGTGCTGAAGAGGGTACCAGCATTGCACCTCTGAATGGTGCGGCTGTCGAAACTTCTGATGCTGCGGCTCAAGAGCAACAGCAACAACAGCAGCAACAATAAATTTGAGTCGTATGCGCGCGATTGAAATCAGCGCATTCGGTGGGCCAGAACAACTCAGTTTGGTGAATCGAGCTGAGCTGGCCATACCTCCTGCAGGTTCTGGTGAGGTACTGATACGGGTGCGAGCAGCGGGCGTCAACCGTCCTGATGTATTGCAACGTAAAGGACTGTATCCAGTGCCGCCGGGGGTCTCTGACCTACCTGGTTTGGAGCTCGCCGGTGAGATCATCGGTGGGGACTTATCTGCCCCGAGTAATTTCTTTAGTCTTGAAGTGGGGCAGCGCGTTTGCGCTCTGGTCGCCGGTGGTGCCTATGCTGAATATTGCATTGCACCTTTGGCGCAATGTTTACCTGTGCCGCGTGGTTTATCCGATGTTGAAGCGGCTAGTTTGCCTGAGACCTACTTTACGGTCTGGAGTAATGTCTTTGATCGTGCCAAGCTTGGCGAGAAAAATGGTCAAAAAGAATCTTTGCTAGTGCATGGGGGTAGCAGTGGCATTGGGGTCGCAGCGATTCAGATGGCGACTGCTTTAGGGCATCCTGTGATGGTGACTGTGGGTAGCCCTGCTAAAGCCAAAGCCTGCCTTGAGCTCGGTGCTGTTTTGGCGATTGATTATCGTCAAGCAGATTTTGTGGAAGAGGTACTTGCACATACGCAAAAGCGTGGTGTGGATGTGATCTTAGATATGGTAGCGGGCCACTATCTTCAAAAAGAAATTAATTGCTTGGCGGATGATGGAAGAATTGTGATTATTGCAACTCAAGGTGGCAAGATGGGTGAGGTCGATTGCTCACAAATCTTAAGACGTCGCTTGAGTATTTCTGGTTCTACTTTGCGACCACGTTCAGTTGATTTCAAAGGCGCGATTACTCGAGCTTTGAGAGCGCATATTTGGCCACTCCTAGAGTCTGGGGCAATACGGCCGGTCATACATCAGGTATTTCCCTTGGCCAATGCAGCAGCAGCGCATACTTTGATGGAATCTAGTCAGCATATCGGTAAGATAGTGTTATCGATGGATGAGGAGAGATAAAACATGAGACCCTTGACGATGGTCGGTAACTGGAAAATGCATGGTAGCTTGAGTGCTAATCAAGCGTTTCTGCAAGAGTTGCTCGCTGCGCCTGATTTAGGCAAAAAACCAGGGCGTTTTGCTTTATGTGTGCCTTATCCCTATTTGGCTCAGGTCAGTCAGTTATTGGCCCATAGCCCTGTGGTGTTGGGTGCGCAAGATATTTCAGATCATAGTCATGGCGCTTACACGGGCGAGGTCAGTGGTCAAATGCTCAAAGAGTTTGGTACCCGCTATGTGATCGTAGGGCATTCTGAGCGTCGTGCCTACCATCATGAAACCGATGATTGTGTTGCGCGCAAGGCGAAGGCTGCCCTTCTTAATGGGATTACGCCGATTATTTGCGTCGGTGAGACTGAGTCTGAGCGTGATGCAGGTCAAACTTTGCCAGTCGTTCGACGCCAATTACAAGCGGTCTTAGATCTTCTACAAAATAAGATTGCTGATTGTTTAATTGCCTATGAGCCGATCTGGGCGATCGGAACCGGGCGTGTAGCCAGTCCTCATGAAGCTCAAGACGTACATCGTGAATTACGTCTGCAATTAGCGAAGTTCGATGCCGATGCTGCATCAAAAGTCGCGATTTTATATGGCGGTAGTTTGAAGCCTGACAATGCCAAAGAAATGCTGGCGATGCCAGATATCGATGGGGGTTTGGTGGGGGGTGCCTCTTTGGTAGCAAAAGATTTTTTGGCTTTATGTGCCATTGACCAATAAAATAGCGGATTAATTGGAGATTCATAGACATGGAATGGGTTAAAACATTACTAGTGGTTTTGCAAATCGTCTCAGCCTTGGGCGTGATTGGTTTGGTCTTGGTGCAGCAAGGTAAGGGTGCTGATATGGGGGCCGCCTTCGGTGGTGGTTCATCAGGCAGCCTATTTGGTGCTGCTGGTTCGGCTAACTTTTTGTCTCGTTTGACAGCTGGCTGTGCCACGATTTTCTTTTTGGTCACGATCGCTATTACATGGATGGGTTCGACCAAGTCTCAAAATGCCGGTGTTTTATCAGGAACTAGCGCTCCTGCGCCAGTAGTAGCGCCTGATGTACCACCTGCTGCAGGTGCCGCTCCAAGCGCTCCTGTTGCTCCAGTCAAGGGTTCTGGGCAAAACGTTCCAAAATAATTCCCTACCGTAGTAAAAACCTTCGGTTTTTGAGTCTAAATAGGCTAAAATCCTAGGGTTTTTACTGAATGCCGTCGTGGTGAAATTGGTAGACACGCTATCTTGAGGGGGTAGTGGCGAAAGCTGTGCGAGTTCGAGTCTCGCCGACGGCACCAAGAAATTAGGGACAAGGTCATGCAGTCAGTCTCTTGCAAGACCTTGAGAGGAAAATTTGCCTTATTTGCTAACGGATTAGAGAACAGGACCACTCTTGAACTTAGAAGCCTACTTACCCGTCTTTTTATTTATTCTTGTGGGTATTGGAGTTGGTCTAGCTCCCATGGCCTTGGGCAAAATCTTAGGTCCCTCTAAGCCCGATACAGAAAAAGTCTCCCCATACGAGTGCGGTTTTGAAGCGTTTGAAGACGCCCGTATGAAATTCGACGTTCGTTATTACCTGATTGCCATTCTTTTCATTCTCTTTGATTTAGAAACAGCCTTTTTGTTTCCATGGGGAGTCGCTTTGTCTGAGATTGGCTGGACGGGTTATGTGTCGATGGTGATTTTCTTGTTGGAATTTGTCATTGGATTTGCGTATATCTGAAGAAGGGCGCCCTGAACTGGGAATAAGGATTAAGGGATATGTCAATCGAAGGTGTTTTAAAAGAAGGCTTTATCACCACATCAGCGGACAAGTTGATTAACTGGACGCGTACAGGCTCTTTGTGGCCTATGACTTTTGGTTTGGCCTGTTGTGCTGTTGAAATGATGCACGCCGGTGCTTCACGTTACGACTTGGATCGTTTTGGCGTTGTGTTTAGACCATCACCCCGCCAGTCAGACCTCATGATTGTTGCTGGCACTTTGTGTAACAAAATGGCACCCGCTTTACGAAAAGTATATGACCAGATGCCTGAGCCACGTTGGGTCATCTCAATGGGTTCTTGTGCAAATGGTGGTGGTTATTACCATTACTCCTATTCAGTGGTGCGTGGTTGTGACCGTATCGTGCCGGTCGATGTTTATGTGCCAGGTTGCCCCCCGACTGCTGAAGCATTGATGTACGGCATCATGCAGTTACAGGCCAAGATTAAGCGTACGAGCACGATTGCGAGAAAGGCCTAAGATGTCTCATTCACTAGCTCAGTTGCGTGCTTGTCTAGAAAAGACACTCGATAAAAAAATCGCACAGCTCCAAGAAAACTTGGGTGAACTCACTTTAATTGTGAAAGCTGAAGATTATTTAGAGCTTGCCCGCACTTTGAGAGACCACCCTGATTTAGGTTTTGATCAATTAATTGATTTGTGTGGCGTCGATTACAGCGAGTATGACAACGCGACTTGGGAAGGCCCACGATTCGCAGTGGTTAGTCACTTACTCTCTGTAAAGCACAACTGGCGCTTACGTTTACGTGTTTTTGCACCACAGGATGATTTTCCCTTGGTGGCTTCTGTGACACCCATTTGGAACTCTGCGAACTGGTTTGAGCGTGAAGCTTTTGACTTGTACGGCATCCTATTTGACGGCCATGACGATCTACGCAGAATCCTGACAGACTACGGTTTCATGGGCCATCCCTTCCGTAAAGACTTCCCTATTTCAGGGCATGTCGAAATGCGTTATGACCCTGAGCAAAAGCGTGTGGTTTATCAACCAGTCACCATCGATCCACGTGAGATTACACCGCGTGTGATTCGTGAAGAGAACTACGGAAGCTGATCATGGCAGAGATAAAAAATTACACACTCAATTTCGGTCCACAACACCCGGCAGCACACGGCGTTTTGCGTTTGGTTTTGGAGCTAGATGGTGAAGTCATTCAGCGTGCTGATCCGCATATTGGACTCTTACATCGCGCTACTGAAAAATTAGCAGAAACAAGAACCTGGGTACAAAGTGTGCCCTACATGGACCGTTTGGACTATGTATCGATGATGGCTAATGAGCACGCTTATGTCATGGCCATTGAAAAGCTTTTGGGTGTGGATGTGCCAGAGCGTGCGCAATACATCCGTGTCATGTTTGACGAGATTACTCGTCTGTTAAATCACTTACTCTGGATTGGTTGTCATGGTCTAGACGTGGGTGCCATGGCAGTCTTCTTGTATGCCTTCCGTGAGCGTGAAGATTTATTTGATATGTATGAGGCGGTCTCTGGTGCGCGTATGCACGCCGCTTACTATCGTCCTGGTGGCGTTTATCGTGATTTGCCAGAGAGCATGCCACAGTATCAGGCAAATAAGATTCGTGGTGAGAAGGCTGTGAAGAAGCTCAATGAAAACCGCCAAGGTTCTTTATTGGATTTCATTGAAGACTTCACCAAGCGTTTCCCAGCTTATGTGGACGAGTACGAAACCTTGCTGACAGATAACCGTATTTGGAAGCAGCGTTTAGTGGGTATTGGTGTGGTCTCGCCCGAGCGCGCTCTGCAATTAGGTTTTACCGGTGCAATGTTACGTGGTTCTGGTATTGAGTGGGATTTGCGTAAGAAGCAACCTTACGAGGTATACAGCAAGCTCCAATTTGATATTCCTGTGGGTAAAAACGGGGATTCATATGACCGTTATCTTGTGCGCGTAGAGGAAATGCGCCAATCGAATCGCATCATCCAGCAGTGCGTGGAGTGGTTACGTAAAAATCCAGGCCCTGTGATGAGTGACAACCATAAGGTTGCCAACCCTAAGCGCGAAGATATGAAAACCAATATGGAAGAGTTGATTCACCATTTCAAGCTCTTCACTGAAGGTATTCATGTGCCAGCAGGTGAGGCTTATGCAGCAGTTGAGCATCCTAAAGGTGAATTTGGTATTTACGCGATTTCAGACGGCGCTAACAAGCCTTACCGCCTGAAGATTCGTGCTCCTGGTTTTGTGCATTTATCTGCTTTGGATGAAATGGCTAAGGGCCACATGTTGGCAGATGCTGTCACGATTATTGGTACGCAGGACATTGTGTTCGGCGAGATCGACCGTTAATTGGAAATATAGAAAAAGGATCAGAGAACGAGATGTTGTCACAACAAGCCCGTGCTGAAATAGATCGTAACGTTGCTAAATATCCCGCTGACCAAAAGCAGTCTGCGGTGATGGCGGCTTTAGTCGTTGCTCAAGATGAATATGGTTGGGTCAGTCCAGAAGCGATTGAAGAAGTAGCGCAAATTTTGGATATGCCACCGATTGCGGTGCAAGAAGTGGCTACTTTCTACAATATGTATGACACCCAGACAGTGGGTCGTTTCAAGATTACGGTTTGTACCAATTTGCCGTGTGAACTCTCAGGTGGTGCAAGAGCAGGTGAGTACCTCAAGAAGAAGTTAGGCATTGATTACAACCAAACCACAGCTTGTGGCACTTTCACCCTGAAAGAGGGTGAGTGTATGGGGGCTTGTGGTGATGCGCCTGTGGCTTTGGTGAATAACAAAACCATGTGCAGTTTCATGAGCAATGAAAAATTAGATGCTCTGATTGAAGATCTCAAAGCGCAAGGAGCTAAATAATGACCTGTTTACATGATCGTCATATTCAGCCTTTAATTCTTGCTGGTTTAACAGGCGACAACTGGCGCTTGAAAGACTATGTAGCGCGTGGTGGTTATGCTCAGTTGCGTCGTATTCTGACCGAAGGCATTACGCCAGAAGCGGTGATTGCTGAAGTCAAGGCCTCAGGCCTTCGTGGTCGTGGGGGTGCAGGCTTCCCAACCGGTTTGAAGTGGAGCTTTATGCCCCGCCAATTCCCTGGAGATAAATATCTCGTTTGTAATACCGACGAAGGAGAACCAGGGACATTTAAAGACCGTGACATCATTCGTTACAACCCACATGCTTTGATTGAGGGCATGGCCATCGCTGCCTATGCCATGGGCATCAAAGTCGGCTACAACTATATTCACGGCGAAATCTGGGAAGGTTACGTTCGTTTTGAAGAGGCTTTAGAAGAAGCGCGCGCCGCTGGATTCTTGGGCGAGAAGATCATGGGAAGCGATTTCTCATTCCAATTACACGCGCACCATGGTTGGGGTGCTTATATCTGTGGTGAGGAAACAGCTTTATTGGAGTCGCTTGAAGGTAAAAAAGGTCAGCCCCGCTTCAAGCCACCATTCCCGGCGAGTTTTGGTTTGTATGGCAAACCCACCACGATCAACAACACAGAAACTTTTGCGGCTGTACCTTACATCTTCGCAGTTGGCGGTGAAAGCTATGCCAAGATGGGTAAGCCGAATAATGGCGGCACGAAGATTTTCTCCATCTCGGGTGAAGTTGAAAGACCCGGCAATTATGAGATT
>Ga0255158_1000554_pt1 | contig 10779 bp, 8 predicted proteins | sample Atl_Atlam_RepC_8_2_FD_188426 | JGI IMG/M metagenome (GOLD analysis project Ga0255158, IMG submission 188426) | Freshwater microbial communities from Altamaha River, Georgia, United States - Atl_Atlam_RepC_8h | ecosystem: Environmental > Aquatic > Freshwater > River | place: USA: Georgia...
CGTGATTCCATTAGAGTCACAACCGTTAAACCATCAGGGTCTGTATCAATTCTTTCTGGCGCAACTCCAGGAGTACACTGGGCTCCAGGCGGAAACTATTTCTTGAGAGCAATTCGTTTTGGGAATACTGACCCAATGATTCACTTGTTCAAGGCTGCTGGATATAAGATGGAAGCAGACCTTGTATCTGCGAATACAACTGTCGTATATTTCCCAGTACATTCTGGACATGCAAGATCTGAAAAAGAAGTTACATTATTTGAGAAGATTGCGCTTGCTGCTACTGCTCAGAAATACTGGTCTGATAACGGCGTGTCTGTAACGCTTTCATTTGACAAAGAAACTGAATCAAAGCATATTGCGCCAGCACTTCATATGTACGAAGGACAGTTAAAGGCAGTTTCATTCTTGCCGATGGGAAATAAGGTATATCCACAGCAACCGTATACTGAAATTACAGAAGAAGAATATAACTCATATATTGGCCAAATCAAAAAGATCGACTGGTCTGCCATCTACGACGGAGCAGAAAATCTTGAGGCACAAGGCGAAATGTACTGTACTACAGATGCTTGTGAAATAAAAATATCTTAGTATGATAAAATAGACTCACAATGTCTACTCCGTCAAACCTATATGCAGAAAAAATCTATGCTGAACATCCACAATTCATGTGGGCTTTGGATGATCAAGCAGATTATGTTTCTTTAATTTCTGAAGCCAATAGAGAAATATCTTTATGGTCTATTGATAACGGAGCGTCTATTGAAACAGAAGAATTGCTGGATGCACCATTTCCTAATAGCATAATTAATAAGATTACACCAGACGCAGTTTTGGGTGAAACCTTTTCTACAACACTAGTAAGTCCAGAATTAGTAAATGTTGACGACTTAAACCAAGTACTCAAAACATTTTCTATAGGATCTTATTTTTATACAACAAGCCCTTACGCACTTAGTCTTGAAATTGGGTATAGGTATTATGATGATGCCTTAGAGTCTTATGTTGATGTTTTAAGACCATATGAAGTATCGTTAAAAGACAAATGGTACTTTATATCAGAAACCTTTAGTCCAGACTTTGATAATTCATCTATTAGACTAGTTGTTAAAATTAATTACTTGGGTCAGTCTACAGAACTAACCGATTATGTTTTTTATGTCAATGGAGTTACTTTTGGTCAATGGGCAGAAGAGTTTCAATCAAGTTCACTTGGAGTTTCAACTGTTACATTGCCAACCGATATTGCGCTAACTTCTTCAGAGGTTGTGCCAGCAGCAGCGTATGGTTTATCCGATACATATGGATATTATTTTGTAAATAGCAAGTCATTAGTTGCTAAAAACTTTGGTGTTCCAATGGTGTTTGGTTCAACAAATATTACAAAGATATATGAAAATAGTAATAAGCCAAGTTTGATTATTCCTTCAAATGGAATGTTGTCTGATGGAGGAAGGTATCAAGACTTTACTCTAGAGTTTTGGCTAAGAACAAATAATTCATCTTCCCAAGCAAGAAGAATTGTTGGACCTATCGCATCAACAGACGGTATATATTTAGACGGACCATTCTTAATATTAAAGATTAACAACTATTATCAATCATATTATATTGGTCAATGGGAACGTCCAATGCTTATTGATTGGAAATACTCAAATAACCTATCTACAATTTTATTAAATGGTGAAGAGGTTATATCTTTAACTATTGATAGCGCAAATCTATCACTTCCAGATAAGTTTAATGCTCTTAAAGATCAGGATTGGATAGGTTTTTATGCATACTCTGATGTACAGCCTATTGAATTAGACTGTGTTGCTATTTATCCATACCTCGTACCTTCATTGGTTGCTAAGAGAAGATTTGTATATGGTCAGGGAGTCCAGTACCCAGAAAACCTTAATGCGTCATACGGTGGAAGTTCTGTAGTATTTGATTATGCGTTTGCAGAATATACAAAAAATTACAACTACCCAGACTTAGGCTCATGGTCTCAGGCATCATTAGATAATGTTATTGTAGAAGATAACTACTTAACTACGCCAAAGTTTTCTATTCCTCAAGTCTTTATAAACGATACTACTAAAACAGAACAGATGTTGTTTACTGATTGTGCAGTAATTCAAAACGAGGATGAGTTATTTTTAAACCTCAGACCATCTACAAGTTGGAACAATGTCAACTCTTATTTGTATTTTGATAAGTTTAATTTAAATGGACAACAAATTCACGCATTCTACGGAATATTTAAAAAGCCAGACGTATATTCTGGAACAGAAGTTCTTATGCGTTTAGAAGATCAGGCTTCAAATTATTTTTCTATTGAGTGCGTTGGAAACGATGTTAGATATATTTTAAAATATGGTGAAGATGATCCAGTAACAATATATGAATCATTCTCAGTTTCTAATGAATCCCCATTTGCTGTTGGATTAGAGATAGATGTTTTCAGAGATACTTTTGGTGGAAACGTTACTTCATTTTTTACCAACTCTAATCTTTCTTTGTATATTGGCGGAACAAAGAATTTTGATAAAACGTTTACGGGTAATATTTATAAAATAGGTTTATGTTCTGAAAAGAATGTTAAGGATATTGCAAATCTATTTGATGAAATTGGTGTGCCAAAAGATTATGAGAATATATTTAATTTATACGGACCTGGAGTTGACTACGATGGCGGAACGGCAGATCAAACATTCTGGACTTACATTCTTAATGGCGGTACATATGCAGACTTCTTAACTATCCAGTTACAGGCCCATAAGCCAAGTTGCGCTATTGCCCCTAAAGATTATTTTGATAATTTTTATTTAGACACAGACTTTAAGGGATCTTGGAAAGACTATGTACCTTTATCGTACTTTGGTCAATATATCACTGATGAGTATGGGGATAGTAAATTTGGATTAGATTTTATACAGTTTAATATTAATTATCCAGCACCAACAAAGTTTAAGGAAACAGAAGTTATAAGTGAAGATGGATGGCTTTATTCTGAACTTGCAGCAGAATATTCTTATCCAGCACAAAGAACCTACGAATCTCTTGATAACTTTTTATATACTGGGTATGTTGATTATCAGGATTTAGCAGAAAAATCTATCAAGACATATTCTTATGATACATCAAGTTCTATTTTAAAAACATATATAACTTTTGAATATCTAGAAACTGGAGCCAACGCAGTAGATGGATTTTTTGTCAATACGCAAGATGTTCCAAAAAATGGAGTGATCACACCTGGAAGTGAGTGGGTAAACACAAAGTATGAGGTTGTTGATAATATAATTATTTATCCACCTAAAGGTGTTGATTTTAATAAAATTGCTATTGTTATGCATCTTGAGTTTGACGTTGAAGGTGTAAAGTATCAACCAATTAAAATTAAAAACTTGCAATTAGCATCTCAGGCATTTAATTATAATACAGCAAACAACGTCGGTACAAGATTTGGAACTAACGTATATCCATATGTTAATAATGGATATTATTATAACTATAAAGCCAAAAATCCTTTTACTATTTATAAAGGATCTTCCCCATATCTTTATCTAACTAGACATTCGGGATTAGAAATCCGTGGCGACTACGATCCACAGATTAATCGTGGTGTTGCTATACCAGTTAATGCCAATAAGTCACAAAATTATGAAGTGATGGCTATGCAATCTTTGGTTAGGTTTAATGGGGACTTCTTCCCATATGCTCCTACACAAATTATGCAAATTAATGCAAAAGCAAAAACAATTAAATTTTATATGGTTGCAAATCATCCAACAGGCAAAAGAGCAAAGATATATGCTATAGACGGTAATACAGGTGCCCTATACAGTGGAATTGTATTTTACTTAAATGGTAAGGTTGTCAAAGAACCAGTTATTAATATTAATGAGTGGTCAATGCTAGGCATAGGCTTCCCAAGCATTTTAAATTTCAAATCTTACGCTGGATCAATTATGATAAATGGTCCTATTATTTTTAATAGTTTGTCTTATTATCAGACAACAAATCTACAGGCAATTCAGACTGTAACTCAGAGACCTTGGGCAAGAGTAAAGTTTGCTGCCGATGGCCTATTTGATTGGGAATACTGGAACGACTATTTCTTGTGGCAGGGAGTACTTGTTCAGTCCTCAGTAAGTTACTACGGTGTAAATCCATCAGACCTATACAAGGCCTACACAGGAACAAATAAAATTATTATTGACGATAGTCGTGTATTTAGCATCAATGGGTACGAATACTCTATATTTAAAGACCTAACATGGCAATCACAAATCTCAGATCCAGTATAATATGGTATACTGGTGGTTATGAAAAACAAAGATCAGTCACTTTTTGGTAAAGACGGAAAGCCACGCATGCCAGGCCAGATTGGCGAAACTAAGGTAACTTTAATAGATAAACAGTATGACTGGGGTATCTACGTATGGAAGAAGGCTAACGGTAAGTGGTTTACAGATGGTCAAGGAAATATTTTAAATATTCCTTCAATGAAGGGTGATCTTGGTAAGATTGCAGAATTAAAGCAAGCAGCAGCATATTATGGAGAGCCAGATGGCGAAGCATATTTTTTCGCTGGTATGGGTAGAGTCACTGACGAAGAGTATTCTGAGCAAGTAGATAGAATGAAGGCTGGCTTAATTCCAAACCTAAATGACCTAGGTGCTGTTCAGGCAGCAAAAGATACAATTGCTAAATATGGAGATGAATAATGGACGAAGATCAAGTTTTTATTAGTGCAAATATAGATACCCCAACAAGTTTTATGGATCAGTTTAAGCAGGATGATCCATTCAATAAGAACTGGTCAGAGATCAAGACATATGCAGGACTCGACAATAACTTTAAGCGTCGTGCAAATAGGCTAACCGAAAAAGCAGAAGCACCAGAAAATATGCAGGGGTACATTGATTCTGCAAGAGCAGAAAGCACTGGTATTAATGGAGCAAAGTCTAAAGAGATAAATCCTGGCACAGTATATAGAAATGCCTATGGTTTGTTTGATGTAATTACACCACCATGGAATGTTTATGAACTTGCAAACTTTTACGACACATCATTTGCAAACCATGCTGCAATTGATGCAAAGGTAGAAAATGTAGTTGGTTTAGGATATGATTTTGAAGTATCTCCTAGCACCATGTTGAGACTTGAGTCAAATCAAGATTCTGAACAGGTTAATAGAGCAAGAAATAGAATTGAACGTGCAAAGATTGAAATGCATCAGTGGCTTGAATCATTAAATAATGATGATTCTTTTACTACTACAATGACAAAAGTTTATACTGACATGCAGGCAATCGGAAACGGATACCTTGAAATTGGTAGAACGACACGTGGAGAAATTGGATATATTGGACATATCCCTGCAACTACAATGCGTGTACGTCGCCTACGTGATGGATATGTTCAGATTATTGGACAGAAGGTTGTTTACTTTAGAAACTTTGGTGCTAAGAATCCAAATCCAATTACTGCGGATCCAAGACCAAATGAAATTATTCATTTCAAGCAATACTCACCTTTAAATACTTTTTACGGTGTTCCAGACATCATGTCTGCAATTAATTCACTATACGGTGATCAGTTAGCATCACAATATAATATTGATTACTTTAGCAATAAGGCTGTGCCTAGATATGTTGTAACATTAAAGGGTGCACGTTTGTCTAGCGATGCAGAAGATAAGATGTTTAGATTCCTTCAGACAAACCTAAAAGGACAATCACACAGAACTCTCTATATTCCGCTTCCAGGAGATTCAGATAATAATAAGGTTGAATTTAAGATGGAGCCAATTGAGAATGGCGTACAGGAAGGTTCATTTGAAAGATATCGCAAGCAAAATCGTGATGATATTTTAATTGCTCATCAGGTACCATTGTCAAAAATTGGTGGAGGAGATTCGGGTGGCATTGCTTCGGCCCTTTCACAGGATCGTACATTTAAGGAGCAGGTTGCAAGAAAGAATTAGAAAAAACCTTAAGTAAAATTATTAAAGAACGAACAGATATTTTAGTTCTTAAGTTTAATGAGTTGACATTAACTGACGAAATCGCACAGTCTCAGATTTTGGAAAGATACGTTAAGACTCAAGTTATGCTTCCAAATGAGGCTAGATCTGCTCTAGGTCTTCCACAAAGGGAAGGAGGAGATGAGCCTTTTAATCCTAAGCCAGAGCAAGCAGCAAACGATAATGCTGATAGGGCGAGGGATGGAGAACGAACAAACAACCAGTCTGATGGTCCTGCTACAATTAGTGGCAGAAACCCAAAGGGTGAAGGTAGATCAACTTCTTGATATCCACAGGGTTATCCACAAGTTATTAACATTTGTGTAAAAAGGCTATATAATATATACTAGTATGACTATATCCAAGGCTCATTGGGATACCAATGGCGACTCAGTAAGACTTTCCCTTCCATTTGCGAAGGTTGATAAGGAGAGACGTATCGTCTCTGGTTTTGCATCTCTTGATAATGTTGATAAGCAAGGCGATATAGTTACAGCAGATGCATCTATGAAAGCATTTTCTGCATTCCGTGGAAACATTCGTGAAATGCATCAGCCATCCGCAGTTGGTAAAATGGTTAACTTTAAGCAAGATAAATATTTTGATGCAACTACTAAAAAGTTTTACAATGGAGTTTTTGTATCTGCATATATTTCAAAAGGTGCACAAGATGCATGGGAAAAAGTTTTAGACGGTACATATACAGGATTCTCAATTGGTGGCCGTATGAATAAGTGGGACGATGGCTATGATGAGAAGTCAGACTCTACAATTAGAATTATTAAAGATTATGATCTCGTAGAATTGTCACTAGTTGATTCTCCAGCAAACCAGTTTGCAAATATTATGCAAGTTGAAAAGGTTGATGGTGTTGCTGTTGTTAAGGGTCAAGATGTTGCATTAGAAAATGTCTTTTATGATGAAGCGTCTGGCTTAGTTATGGTATCAGAAGAAGAATCTGTAACAAGTCCAGTTAACGGAAATGAAATGAAAAATATAGGGTTCGTTGAAAAAACGGATAATGAAAAAATGGATATAGTCAAATTCTTAGTAGATAGTGCTAAAGGCATTGATGCTAAGATAACAAAGGAGGAAAATCCTATGTCAAAGAAAACAAAGACTGAAGAAGTCGAAGTTGCTAAGGCAGAAGAAATCGCTCCAGAGGCTGTTGCCGAAACTCCTGTAGTCGAAACTGAAAAATCAGATGAAGTTGTTGATGAAACAACTGAAAAGACAGATGATGTTGTAGAAACAACTGAAGTCGCTGAAACAGAAAAGGCTGCACATCCAGATAAGGAAACCGAAGAAGAAGATTCTAAGGAAGGTCCTGACGCTGAGATGAAAGAAGAAGAAAAGGCAAAGAAGTCAGACGAAGTAATTGTTGATGCAATTACGGATGTTAAAAATACACTTACATCAGCCTTTAGCGATTTAGTTGAAACTGTGAAGTCTTTGCAGGCAGAAGTAGAAATGCTTAAGTCTACAAAGGTTGATACAGAGTTAGTAAGAAATTCTCTTGATGCAGTTGCCAAAGATATTGCTGCAGCAACAGAACAAGTAAATAGATTTGGAAAGAGAGTAGATGCAGTAGAAGCGGACACTGCTTTCCGAAAGTCTGGCGATCTAGGCGAGATCGTGCAGGAACAACCAGAAATGGTTGAAAAATCCTTATGGGGCGGACGTTTCCTCAAAACAGCCGACTTATTTAAATAAGCAAAGAAAAACTTGGAGGTGACAATATGTCGGAAGAGTTAATTAAAAATCAGCCAGGTGAGTCTGGAGAACTTGGTGGTACAACACCAGGTCTTTACCAGCCTCAAGGTTCATTTGCATCAGGATCTGATGCAGGTTCAAATGTACCTGGCAACTACACAACAGGCGGTGTCCTAGGCAATATTCCAAATGCAAATTTGGGTTTGACAACAGGACCTAACGCAGTAAATCCTTCGGGTGAGGCTGGAAGCGGTATTCTCCGCCCTGAACAAGCACAGCGTTTCATTGATTATGTATGGGATGCTACTGTTCTCGCCCAAGATGGTCGTCGTGTAACTATGAGAGCAAACACCATGGAACTTGAAAAAGTTAACGTTGGTGAGCGTGTAATCCGTGCTGCTGCTCAAGGTATCGGTGATTATACAAATACTGGTGCAACATTCACTAAGGTAGAACTTACAACAAAGAAGATTCGTCTCGATTGGGAAGTTTCTGCTGAAGCACTAGAAGACAATATTGAGGGGGCTGCACTTGAAGACCATCTCGTTCGTCTTATGACAAACGCATTTGCTAATGATATCGAAGATCTCGCTATCAATGGTGATGGATCAACAGGCAACTTCCTTTCTATTATGAAGGGCTTTGTCAAGAAGCATCAGGATAACGGTGACTCACATGAGGCAGTCGTTACAGTTGCTGACAACGCTTGGACACCAGAAGTAATGCAAGAAATCGTTCTTGCAATGCCACGTAAGTATCGTGCACTTAAGAACAATCTTAAGTTCTACGCAGGTACAGACGTGTTTGCTGGTATCGTAAAGCATAACGGTACACTTGCTGATGCTATTGCTGAAGCAATGGGTAATCGTGTTGCTGGTACATCTGCAAATCGTCAGGCATACCTTGATGGTTCTGCACAGACATTCGGTGGAGCACGTACAACACGTGTACTCGGAATCGATGTACAAGAAGTTCCTTACTACCCTGCAGGATATGTCGATTTGACATTCCCACAGAACCGTGTTTGGGGCTTCCAGCGTGATATCGTCGTTAACCGTGAATACAAGGCGAAGAAGGACACAATTGAATACACAGTATTCGTCCGCTTCGGTATTCAATGGGAAGAAGAAGACGCAATTGCGTGGGCAGATGCTGCAGCAGATGCATAATCTGTAGTCAGTACCTTTTGAGAGGGGGCAGGGGTTGATCTCCTCCCCCTCTTACCTTTAGTATTCTGTTATAATAGTGCACATAGGAGGTTAAATAATGGAAGAAAATAATTTTAATAATGATATGCCAGCAGAAGACTTTCTCGCTCCATCAGTTGTGGAAGAGGCACCAGTAGTTCAGGCTCCTATGCCAGAAACTAAGGTGGAAGAAGTAGCGGTAGAAAATAATATTGAGGCTTCAATCTCAGCACCTGTAGAAGAAACAAGTGCTATCACAACTTCAGATCTTGCAAAGTCATCTCTAGATGAAGTACAGGCTTTAGGGTCTGTTGCTAACGGAGTTATTGGCGCAGTATCAGTACCAAAGACAGAAAAGAAGGCATCGGTAAAGTCTAATAAGGCTAAGAAAACTGTTGCAGTCTATTCAACTAAAAATGTTAGTTGGGGTGGAGTTGGTAAAGTAAATCGAGGCTACAACATTGTCACTCAAGAAGAGGCAGACAAGTGGGCTACTCGTGACCACATCAGAATTGCTACACCAGAAGAGGTAGCAAGGGAGTTTGGTCGATAAAATGGAAGTATTGAGAGTTCCACCTTATCCTTTAATAACCACATGGTCATTACCAATACCAAATTATGAGTATGTGGTATATGTAGAGGATTTGGTGGATCACTCGTACGAAGAGTTTAATCTTTCTTCTGACGCTAACGGTAAAGTAATATATCAAATTCCTTTATCAAAAGTTCAGTTTGATAGAAACTTTTTAATTAGATTTTATGACGAAGAGCATGAACATATTTTGCTTGAAGACAATTTAAATATCATCAGACCTTATGTTAATCCATCAGAATATGGAACAACTGCTTCTGAAATTGAAGAGTATAAGATGCAAGAAATTATTGCACGAGCAATGATTGACACAGTTGTTGGAGATGGTTTTTACAATCATAAACTTGTTATCAATGGACAGGGACAAGGACTTGATTACTTCTCATTATGGCATGCTTCTAATAGAGTTTTAAAGGTTTATGAGAACAATGTTTTAGTATATGATGCTGATGATCCTTCAGCGTATGCATATTCATATGATATTTTATTAGACAATTCTGCAATATACAGAACAGAAAATGCAACAGCATCAGATGAAAGAAATAGAATGGACTATAATCCAACTAAGATAGTTGGTGGTTCTGGAGATCTTGGTTTTGTTGGATACAGGGTTGGAGATTTTCCAAAGGGATATGATTTTACAATTGTCTTGGACGTAGGATATAAGGTTGTTCCAACTGATGTTGTCGTAGCAACCAAGATGTTAATTGAAGATATTAAGTGCGGGAAGTTAGATTATTATAAGAGATATATAACTGCATATAATACAGATCAGTTTAAGATACAGTTTGATAAGTCAGTCCTTTCTGGAACTGGCAATGCTATTGTTGACAAGATTCTAGAAAGATACGTTAATACAATAACCAGACCAGGAGTTTTATAATGATTTGCGAGGAACCAGACTTCGCTTTTCCTATGCTGGCAGATGTTTATCATCCAATTGTAGAGCAGGGCGCATACGGCAATGTTAAGAAGACCTGGGTTTTAGATAGAACAATTGCATGCTCTTTTACTCCTGCTGGGACAGCATTTAAAGAAGAAGTAACTCCAAACGTTAATATTACTCAAGAAAAAATCTTAATAGGAAGAGTTAAGAGTGATATTAGAATTTCAAGTTTAGATGCAAGAAACTCAATCACAAACGTCATTATTACTAACATTAAAGATAAAAACTGTAATGAGATTTATACAGAGACCACGGGGCCAAGGGCTGGTAAATCAACTATATTTGAAATAGCAACTCATGAGCCGTTCTCTGGACCATT
>Ga0255158_1000579_pt1 | contig 10388 bp, 9 predicted proteins | sample Atl_Atlam_RepC_8_2_FD_188426 | JGI IMG/M metagenome (GOLD analysis project Ga0255158, IMG submission 188426) | Freshwater microbial communities from Altamaha River, Georgia, United States - Atl_Atlam_RepC_8h | ecosystem: Environmental > Aquatic > Freshwater > River | place: USA: Georgia...
GCGGCCTGTTCGTCTGCATTCAGAACGAGTCCCTTGAGATCGAGGAACACCAGCAGCGATCGATACGTCGCACGACTTTCCCGAGCGCGTCGTACAGCCGTATCCATTTCTTTAAGCAGCGCGGCTTGAGCTGGATCGATACCGATCTCTCCACCCGCGATGATGATGGGCGAGAAGAGATCTGCAAGACGCTGCTGCAGCGGACGCAACATCCAGTCTTGAAGTTCAGAGAGCACGGCATCGAGACGCAGCACCGTACGCTCGTCATCCTTGAAGTTGAGCCGCCGCGCCTCCTGCAAAAGACTTAAAGCCTTCTGGCGGATGCGGTCTTTCGGCGTGTCGACTGCGACCTCGGCCGCCTCCGACAACGGAGGTTGAGATCGCAGCTCACCAAAGCTCTTGATCAAGGCTTCGGAGGATGCCCCGCCACGCAGCTCAGTGAACCACGCGCTCCAATCGTCTTTGCGCGCATCGTCGGGGGTTTGCTCACCCGACGAAATTGCCGATAGAAGTTGATCAATCGTCGTTGCAAACCGCTCAGCGATCGCTAGGACACCCGGGTTACGCAGAGCCAGCTGCCGCGAAAGCTCGGAGAAAATTTCCGATGGCCCCGTCTGACCCACGCTCATGAGCGCGACCGCTAAATCTTTGGCATGCAACGAGGCTTGCAGCTGCCCGTCACCACGCTGTCGAAGGCTCGCAGCAAAGCCTTCGAGACTCCGCCGCGCCTCGGGAATCAGCAGATCTTCGCGACCACGAGATTTTTGGCGAGAGTCGGTCATGCTCTGCGGGTCGACAATGAATTTAGCCGATCGCCGATAAGCTTAGCGTCGCTCCGGAGCACCGCTAACAAGGCCTCCACCTCGTGACGCCAGCGGTCGATCTCATCCCGCTGCGCCGACTCCCGGCTCACGCTGGCCTCGCGGAACATCGAAAGCGATTTCTCAAACGTTCGGACAGAGGTGAGCAGCGCATCGGTCGCAGCAATAAGCTCGCTGATACGATAACTGACACGCTCGTTATCCTCGCCGCCATGGAAGTCGTCATGCAATTGCGCTGCGAGCTCCTGCAGCTGGGTTGCATCGTTCGAGAGCGGTGCTTGCGTGCGCGCCAGTGCTCCTGCGGCCGAGAGATCCCAAGACACAAGGCCGTACGCCTTAATCTTTTCTTGTAACGCCTCGACGGTGCCGCTCGCACTCAGTAATCGCTCACGGATCTGACCAAGAGAATCTTCGGTGAAGCGACCCATCGACGAGAGAGACGCCGAGACATCAGCCCGATCGTTCTCAACAGCTCGACGCAGATCATTCAGACGCAGCACGAGCATCAGGACGGAAAATACCCCGACTAGCAACACCGCAGCCGCGAGCAAGAAACCATTCGGAAACGCCCCACGCACGCGCAGACGCTCCCAGACATTGGGCGGAACGAGCTGAGGTAAGGCCGGCGCCGCAGCGACTCGCGCAACGGCCGTCTCTCTCAAACGGTTCGCCGAAACCCCAGCCTCGGCGGCTAAAGAGAGTCGAGAAAGCCTCGGCGAGGTCACGCAGAAACCCTCCCCCAACTCAGAACGCGACCGGATGGCTTCGAGCGCCTCTCCAGCTTGCTGCAAACGCGCGGTCTCGGTCGTGATCTTCGACCACTCGATTTGGCTTGCGGAACTCACGCCTGCGGGCAGTCGTTTGATCAGCGCCACCGCATCTTGAGCGGCAACTCGCTCGGCCCAGGTGGGTGAGGCGCGCGACTTACGATTGCAGGCCTCAAAGATTTCGCGAATGGCCGCCTCGCCATCGCGCTGAGCAAGCCCGGGGCCGACGAGCGCCGAGAGCTCACGCTCGAGACTCGAGAGATACTCACGGAGACTGGTGACCTCGGACTCTTTCGAGAACGGGTTGACGGACTTGCCGAGGTAAAGATCGAAGGCCTTGGCTGAGCTCATCACACGCTGTAACGCGGAGCCAGAACCGATCTCAAGAGCCCCGTCCTCGGTCAACTGCGGAGACAGCGCCTTCAAGGCCGAACGAAAATCGGCATCGAATGCACGCGCCTCGCGCGCCGCAGCGGACTCCGGTGCGGGGGCCTGATGCAAATGCCAAATTGACGCCAACAACACGAGGGCGGCGACGGCGACCGAGGCCGCTGCCATGATCACCCAGCCCGATACGGGGCCGAAGAGGGAGTCAGAATTGTGTTCCGGGCGCACGGTCACGAAGTATGGACCATGACCGGCCGCTCTGCGAGGGCGCTTACTGCTTCGGTACGTACTCGATGTGGGGAACGACCCACTCGACATCCGCACGCTCTTGAAGCCGTCGATAAAGTTCGATGAATTCGACGGGGGTTCTGGCGTAGACCACGTAGGCATTCAGATTGCCGAGTCTACGGAAGCCTGGGTACTGCGCAGCCGGTAGCGGTGAGGCCGGCGTCTTGCCAGTCTTGAACTTGAACGAGATCTCACCCGTGGCGTATCCGTAGGCTTGGTACGCATGGTTATAGACGAGCACTCCGTCCGACTCATCGAGGGGCGCGGATCCTTCGGTTTGTGCCGTCTCACGCATGACCTCGCGACCCGACGCAAACGATTGCACGGTGACGCGGCGCTCCGGAAATACCTCGATAGCGGCCCCCTGCACTTCGACCACTTGCTGCGGATTTTTAATCTGGACGGGCGTTCGAGGCGTAGAAGTGATCTGTGATACCGCCGAAGGCGACGCCGAGATCGCCAGTAACGCGACGAGAGATAGATAACGCATCAGTGACCCACCACAATGAAGCTTTGCATGTAACTCGTCTTCAAAACGGTTGAGCCGGAGCTACAAAGATTATGGTACGTCGCCCGCCACGTACCGTTCACACTCTCACCATAGAAAGCGTTGGAGGCGAACCGCGTGTTCGCCAACTTGGCGTTACGAAAGCCCGAGGCGCCCTGCAGCAGAATCGACTTCGTTCCCGAGGGCGAAGTGATCTCGATTTGATTACACGAGACGTTCGCCGTATCAAAAGTGACGTACAGCAACACGCCTTCGTTCACGGTCATAGCATTACTGACGCTGAAATCGATTGAAAAACTCGTACGTGGCGCGATCGTGACGTCGGAGGTCGGTGTGAAGTTGTACTGCGAGGCCGTCTTTTGAGGTGGCAGAAAAGTTGTATAGGACTTCGCTGCGGCAACTGCTGCGCCCGCATCGACCCCTCCGAAACCGTACCAATTACTAAACCAATTACCGGCGGCGTTTTTCACCCAGCCGAGATCGAGCGCGAAGGTCGCACCCGGAATGACCGTCGTAGACCTCACGCCATCAAAATCTGGGTCGAGTCGAATCGCCGTCTTGGCGAGAATATGTTTGATATCGCGAAAGGTCAGCAGTGGATTCGCCTCGATCATCAGCGCGATGACCGCACTGAGGTTCGGAGCCGCCGAGCTCGTACCATTCATGGTGGCGGTGTACTGACACTGCGCCGCCAGCGGGTTAGCCCCCAAGGCATCGAGCGCATTGACCGGGTTTGAGAAACCCGACTTATCACACCCTGTACGCGCAGTCGTCACGATCGCCGGCTTATAGGCGAAATCGGGTACGCCAACAAACGAGCTGTTGTACCCGTATTCGCCGCCCGGCGCCGAAATCCAGATTGACGACCCCGTCGTCGAGTAGCTCGATTTCTTTCCCTCGGCGTTGCTCGCGGCGACGACGATGACATTCGTGCTCGCGCGCATCGTGTCGCTCGCGACGTTGCCGCAGCTCACCCCCAAAGAGTTGGCGCTGGCGCAGGAGCCTGAATTCAGGTTTCCAAACTCGTTACCGGCCGACTGCACGATAGGACTGCCACGCCCATTTCGTAACGTAAGAGAGTTGGCGAGCACATCGCCGCGAAGCGGATCCCACGACGGCAAGACTGCGACGCCATTCTGTTGATAAAAATACGAGAGGCTCGCGTTGAACACATCGTTGTCGTTCGAGGCGTTCGAGCCACCGAAGGATGTGACGAAGCTCGACTGCGACCCGGCACCGGGCGCCAGCAGGTTATAGCCTCGAATGGTGGCGCCGTACGCGACGCCACGACCGCCTTTCCCGTTAAAGGCAGACGACGCAATGATGCCCGCGACTTTGGTGCCGTGAGAATTACTATTGGCCGGGGTCGGGTCGTTACCTTGGGTCACGAAATTAAAAGAGCGACCCACTTCGAAGTTTGCGCTCAGATCTTCATGCGCCGCCTCGACTCCATCGTCAATGACGGCGACCTTCACGCCTTTTCCGGTAATACCCGCAGCCCAAGCGGGACCCACGCGCATGTCGTTACCCGAGACAGGTGGCGTCGACGCGAACGTATCTTGTCCCGTGTTGTGCGGGTGCCATTGGTTTTTGAGCAGTGGGTCAGACTTGAGCGTGACCGCTACCGTTGAGGTCGCGCTCGTATAGCCGTTTGACACCGTCACGACGAACGGATCGCTCACGTTACTCGTACCGCTCAAGTGCCCCGGAACGACGAACACATACTTGCCGGTGCCTCCGGTTGTCTCGGTAATCGTGGCCGTACCCTCCTTCGCCTGAGTCGTCACGGTAAACGTGAGCGGGAGGTTGTACTTGTCAGTGGCCGTGATTTGACCGTTTGCGCGAGTCTCGACGATACCGAGAACATCGACGCTCAGCGTCGCGGGGTTGACCTCTGGAGGCGGCGGCAAGATGCCGGTACCCGACAAAGAAATCGGCGGCGCAGGAGTTTTGGCGTTTGATGTAATCACCAATGATGCAGATTTGGCGCCGGTCGTCTTAGGCGCAAACGAAACCTTAATGCTGCAGGTCAACCCAGGGTTGACCGATGACGCACACTCGTTGATCGCGACGAATGAGGAGGCATCAGCGCCTGTGAACGAAACGCCCGAAACCGACAGAGCGGCGTCACCCACACTAGAGACCGTCACAATCTGCGGCGCGCTGGCCTCGACGATCACTTGATCGCCAAAAGTGAGCGAGGCCGGTGCCACTTGAATCTTGGCTTCTTTTTTGTCGCCCTGAAGCGCCAAAGCTAATCCAACTGCGGCAGCCAAACCGGTGCCAACTAAGGTTGCCTCACAGCCGCCGAGCAGGGCTAACACACAGAGCAGGAGAACCCTGACTAACCGCCCCATTTCGCCTTCCCCGAAGTCCCCGAACATTATTTGTTCTAATAGCGGCTATAGTATTCCGCGACCCCGGCGTTTTGAATCCTTTGAAAAGAATTACCAAAACTTTGCTGGTTGCAGCCCTACTCGGGCTCTCGGGCTGCGAGATCGCCTCGACTGTGTCTGTTGTTGCCGCTCTCGCGGCTCTTGGCGGGAAAGGCAGCGATTGCGCCGCGACCGCCCCGACAATCACCTCCGCTACCGTCGCGCCGCAAAGCACCCTCACCGATCGGGAGGTGGTATTCACGGCAGCAGCTGAAGACTCATGCCGACTCCCGCTCACCTATTCATGGGATTTCGGAAATCAAACCTACTCGTCGGGAACCACGACCACCAAGGCTTATCCGAAAGCCGGCTCATACACCGTGACTCTAACTGTCACAAACCGAGCGAATCTCACCGCGACGAAAACCCTACTCGTCGCCATCGACTGGAAGCCGCTCGAAAAACTTTGGACCCGACGCCAGGGACTCTTGCGTGACGACCAAGGATCTTCAACCACGATCACCCGTGCCGTGGCTGCGGCTCCGGCGGGCGGAGCCTATGTGCTCGGCGACACCAACTGCGGTGGCTGTCACAACACCACACAACAAGCATTCTTTGAGACGATCAACGTGAGAGGCAGTAACGCCTTCCTCACGCGCTTTAATTCTGACGGAACGAAATTATGGTCACGTCTCATCGGTACAAACCTTGATGTCTTCGATGAGTTCTACGATCACCTCGGGACGGCGATCGCCGCAACGACGACGGGCGATGCCGTGTACGTCGGTGGCAGCACACAGGGCTCGAACAAATTCTTTGACAATTTACCGACCACGACACCCGACGGCTTCCTAGCCAAATATTTGGCAGACGGAACCAAAGTATGGTCTAGCCTCGTCAGCGGTACCGGCACCGATGCCGTTGCTGGCACGGCAGTCGCGCCGGATGGCTCGGTCTATGTGGTGGGCTCCTCCTCGAGCACCTCGCTGAACGACCAGACGGGACAAGGCGGCACGGACGCCTTCGTTATCAAATACTCGCCGAGCGGATCGATCTTGTGGACGACTCGTATCGGCGGAACCGGCACCGACTTGGCGGCCGCTGTCGCCATAGCGGATAACGACACGATCTACGTGGTCGGTACGACCAACAGCCCGGCGTTACAAGCGCAGGCTTCAAATGGCGGTAACGATGCGTTTATCAGTCGAGTCTCGGGCGCAGGCCTCGTGCAATGGACTCGCGTAATCGGCGACGCTGGCGAAGATTTTGCTCGAGCGGCCTCCGTCGGTACGGACGGGAATGTCTACATCGTTGGCGACTCGGCCAACTCTGGTCAAAACCCCGACATCAAAGTGGTGAAAGTCACCTCATCCGGAACATCAACCTGGACCCGTGTTTTCGGGGGGACGGCGGTCGAGCGTGGCTATGGCGTGCTCGCAACGCCCAACGCCATCTACGTCACGGGTAGCACGGCAAGCGCGAGTCTTGAGGGAAACGATAACGCGGCTGGCAGTACCCAAGCGTTCATCACCAAGTTTTTGCTAGACGGCACCAAGGCCCAGACGCAAATCACGGGTAGTAGCGGCGAGGACGGCGCCTTCGCCATCAGTCACGCGAGCGACAACGGTCTTTTTATCGCAGGTCACAGCTCGAGCGAGACGCTCGATGATCAGCCCCGAGTCAGTAAGGGCACCGACGGCTTCATCACAAAATACAAACCCTGACACCCGTCCGAATTGCGCTAAAATTCGGGCATGTTCACTGCCTTAAATCACCCTTTCGTGCGGCTCTCTGTCGCCCTTCTCGCGCTCAGCACGCTCTCCGCATGCGCCTCGACGTCGATGCGAGCCGCTGACCCGCGCGACCCCTTCGAGCCGATCAATCGCGTCTCGTACGCGGTCAATGACGGACTCGATCGCGCGCTAATCAGACCCTCAGCGAAGGTCTATCGAGCGGTGACCCCAACGTTCGTGCAAATCGGTGTCACCAACGTTTTCAGCAACGCGAAGTATCCGGTCACGCTCGTCAACAACGCCTTACAGGGCAAATTCAGTGCGGCGGCGAGCGATACGGGTCGCTTCCTCCTCAACACCACGGTCGGTATCGGCGGGCTGTTCGATCCGGCGACGGCAGCAGGTCTCGATCGTCACGACGAAGACTTCGGGCAGACCTTCGGCGTGTGGGGCATCGGTGCCGGGCCCTATTTTGTGGTTCCGCTTTTCGGACCGACTACGCTTCGCGATGGACTCGGTAGCGTGGCCGATGACATTGCCGAGCCGCGCTCTCACCTCGAGGACGACAGCACGCGTTGGTCGCTCTGGATGTTCGATAAGTTCGAAACCCGAGTGAGGCTGCTCGATGCCGATGCCGTGCTCGATCGCTCGGGCGATCCCTATGCCTTCGTGCGCAGCGCCTATTTGCAGCGACGCGAGTATCAGGTTCGCGACGGCAACGTGCCGACAGAAGATCTGGAATCGGAGTTTTCCGAAGAAGAATCGACGCCGGACTCGACGCCCTAACTCTTTAAGTGGCGCTCAGGCGGCCTTAAGTAGCGTATCGACTTCGCTGATGCGGGCGAGCCGCTCCACGGCTGCCGGTAATCCGAGATAAACGAGCGTGAGGCCCCGACGAGCCGCCTCACCCTTCCACTCGATGAGCACCGAAAGACCGGCGCTGTCAGCGTCGGAGATGCCTGAGCAATCGAACTCGCAACGAGCGCCGCGTTCGAGCGCCATCAACCGACGAAGCCCGTCGGAGTACGCGACGTAGGCCGTAGCGAACGTAAGCGCGCCGCGCAAGGCATGGCGCGATGAACCCTGATCTTCGAACGCGAGCGCGCTCAAAGAGGCACCCCTCGCCCGCCGGAGGCCTTCGGCCCTCCATTTTGTGCCGCTCGGTTCTGCGCTTCGAGGCGGGCAATGACGGCATCGAGACCCTTTTGATCGATCTCAGAACCGAAATCTTCTCGGAAACTTTTGACGTAACTAATGCCTTCGATGACGACATCCCAGGCTTTCCAGCCTGTATCGGTCTTACGTAGCGTGTAATTGACCGGAATTTTTTGACCGTTGCTACGTTTGACCTCGGTGCGAACCGTGGCGGTCGTGGCATCCGGCGCGACCGGCGAAGGCAGCACCTTGATGCGATCACCGGTGAACTCGATGAGTGCATCACCGTAGTTACTGAGCAAAGAGCCGTAGAACGCGTCGATGAAGCGCTTGCGCTGTTCGGGCGTGGCGGTACGCCAGTGGCGGCCGAGCACGAGACGCGCCGCGTGCTCGACATCGAAGTATGGCAACAGAACCCGCTCAACGAGCGCAGACACTTTGGAGGGGTCTTTGCGGAACTCGGCGCGGCGCGCATCGAGCTCGGAGATCATGATGTTGGCGGCCGAGTCGATGAGCTTGCCCGGGTCACTGGCATCGACCGATTTCGGTACGACCGATTTGGTCTGCGCATAAACCGGTGTGGCGATCAAGGCGGCGTTCAATACCAGCGCCGCAACTGCCGTGGACAAAATCCGCGTAACGACCCTAGAGCTCATTGACCACCCTCCTTGGAGCCGCCCTCACTCGCTGCGGCGTCACCCTCGCTGCCCTTGCTCGCGAAGTTCGCGAAGAACTTGTTCACGAGCGACTCGAGCACGATAGCCGACTGCGTGAACTCGATTTGACTGCCGTCTTTAAGGAAAGTTTCGGAACCACCCGGACCGATACCGACGTACTTTCCACCCAGCAGGCCCTGGGTCTGGATGCTGGCATCGCTATCGTCAGGAATGCGATCAAACTGTTGATCGATACGCAGCGTGACGACGGCACGATAGTCGTTCGAATCGAAGGTCACCGACTCGACTCGACCAATGCGCACACCCGCCATGCTCACGGGTGAGCCACCCTTGAGATCACCGATGTTGTCGAAACGAGCCGTCACACGATAGCCGGTATCACCCCCCACGGTGAGACCGCTGCCCGGCAGCTGCGTGGTGAGAAAAAACAGCGCGGCGAAGCCGAGCAGCACGAATAGACCAGTGCCAATCTCGAGAGAGCGTTGCGGTTTCATAGTCGATTACCTTCCAAGAAATGCGGCAGTGAGCATGTAGTCGAGCAGGAGTGTCAGAACCGAAGAAATGACGACGGTGCGCGTCGTGGCAAGACCTACGCCCTGCGCCGTCGGTTTGGCAGTGAAGCCCTCGTGAACGGCGACGAGGCTGCAGGCCACGCCGAAGCACACACTTTTGACGATTCCTTCGTTGACGTCGTTGAGTTCGACCGCGCCCTGCATCTGCGACCAGAATGCACCGGGGTCGACCCCCATCAATTGAACACCGATGAGCTGCGCGCCGAACAAACCCACCACGTTGAACACGGCGACGAGTAGCGGCATGGCGATGACGCCACCCAAGAAGCGCGGAGCCACCACGTAGCGCAAGGGATCAACAGCCATCATTTCCATCGCGGTGAGCTGATCGGTCGCGCGCATGAGGCCGATTTCGGAAGTCAGAGCCGTTCCCGCCCGACCCGCAAAGAGCAGCGCTGTCACCACGGGACCTAATTCTTTGAGTAGCCCAAGCGCCGCAGCAACGCCCAAGGCATCTTCAGAGCCGAATCGCTGCAAGAGGTCGAACCCCTGTAGACCCAGCACCATCCCCACGAAGAGCCCCGAGAGCATGACGATGACGAGCGACCGGGCACCCGCGTTGTAGATTTGATGAACGACCGACCGTGGGCGGGCCAAGGCCGGACCGCACTGCGCCAGCACGCGACCCAAGAACACGGCCACTCGACCGACACGCTGGATGAACGTCGCGATCATCGATCGCTCCGCGTTCCGAGCAGCTCGGCGTGGTAATCGGGTGCAGGGTAATGAAAGGGCACAGGACCGTCGGCCTGCCCGCTCATGAACTGTCGCACCACTTCAAGAGGGCTCGCACGTAGCTCATCGGGAGTCCCCGAGGCCACCGTGCGGCCGCCCGAGAGCAGATAGCTGTAGTGCGCAATCGACGACAACTCACCGACGTCGTGCGAGACCACGATGCTCGTGATGCCGAGCGCCTCGTTGAGCTCGCGAATCAAACGCACGATCACACCCATCGAAATGGGATCTAGCCCGACAAAGGGCTCGTCGTAAATCAGAAGCTCCGGGTCCATCACCGTGGCCCGCGCGAGCGCGACGCGACGTGCCATGCCACCCGACAGCTCGGAGGGCATGAGCTTCGCGGCACCGCGTAACCCCACCGAATGAA
>Ga0255158_1000589_pt1 | contig 10305 bp, 11 predicted proteins | sample Atl_Atlam_RepC_8_2_FD_188426 | JGI IMG/M metagenome (GOLD analysis project Ga0255158, IMG submission 188426) | Freshwater microbial communities from Altamaha River, Georgia, United States - Atl_Atlam_RepC_8h | ecosystem: Environmental > Aquatic > Freshwater > River | place: USA: Georgia...
TCTCTGGGTGCGCTGAGCGACGCCGCTTGTCGAGCACCGTCACTACTCGCCGGATGGTCGCGTGCACATCTCTTGTCGCACATCGCCCGCAATGCCGAGAGTCATGTGCGCATGTTTCAGGCAGCCACGCGTGGCGAAGTGTCAGAGCAATATCCGGGCGGCAAGCCAACGCGCAATCGTGAGATTGATAAGGGCAGCACGAAGAGCGCAGAGCAACTCGTGGTTGATGTGCGTACGTCGATTTATCTTCTTGAGGCAGCCTGGGCAGCGGCAACCGAGACGACCTGGTTGGGTCACGGCATCAAGTCGCACAGTGACGGCTCTCGTGTGGCGCTTCATGAACTCGTGCTCATGCGCTGGTGCGAAACTGAAGTGCACCATGCCGACCTCGATCTCGGTTTCACGTGGCGCGATTGGAATCCGCTATTCGTGCGCTACGACCTCGATCGACGCCTCATGGCCTGGCGAGCCCGCAAGCCAATGGGCTTGACGGTGCTGCCCGATGCGATTACACAGCTCGAACCGAACCTACGTCTCGCGTGGTTTTACGGGCGACACACCGTTGATGGCGTGCCTGCCCCAGACCCATACTGAATGTTGATGTTGCGCAAACTCATCGCCGTGATCGTGGGATGTTGCGTCGTGGTCCTGCCTGTTGCGTGTGGGGGTGACACTGATGGAGCCAAGTCCGGTGGCCATAACCACGGTGGAAAAGATGCATTCAACACATCGCTCGTCTCTGACGATGTGATTGCCAACGTGACCGTTGATCCGGCCAAGACGGGCAAGGTCGAGTTGCACATGGAATTCACACCGCCCGGCGGCTCGCTTCTGCAAGTCACGTCGGTGGTCGGCAACCTGATTCCGAGTGACACCGCACTGTCGACGATCATTCTGTGGTTTGAGAAAGATGGGTCAAATCACTTTCACTATGACGTGAGCGTGCCGACGCCAGGCACGTGGACCCTTGAGTTTGACGCCACTCTCGAAGACGGTTCGACGGCCCTCTACACCACGCCGGTGACGTTCGAGTCGTAGTTCGATTGTCGGCAGCGCGGTTGCGCCGTCGAAGGTATCGCTGACCGCGCGGTACCTCGCGCTAGTTCACCTCGCGCACCACGAGATGATGCGGCATGCCTGACGCTGGCTCGATGAACTGTTCGCCCACGACCTGAAACTCGCAACGCTCATAGAACGCGAGTGCCGAGTCACGCGCCTTTGCCCATACGACGCGGGCACCTACCTCGCGTGCATGGGCGAGACCAGCGTGAATCAGTCGTCGACCGATACCCGTGCCTTGCAGCGAGTCATCAACCGCCATGCCCCGCAGCTGTACGGCCGGCAGCGCAGGATCATGTGGCCAGGCGGCATGAATCCATGTCGACGTTGCGACGACGACGCCGTCTCTTCGTGCACCAATGTGCACGGTGGTCGGCAGATCGTCGCCGTCGTAGACCGCTGTCGTTGCCGGTGTGCCACGGCGCAACACGGCGACTCGCAGTGCTTGTATGTCGGCGAGCCCGAGGCGTTCGACAACGGCGTCACTTGACATGCGGCCATCAGTCTCGCAGCGCCGCGGTCAGTCGTGCAGCAGTGCGCTGAAGTCGGTGGCGCGATGGGCGAGGGCGGCACCCTGAGCACGATCGTGGGTCACGAGCACCACCGTGGTTTGCAATTGATCAAACAACAGTCGCAGGTCGGTGAGCAGACGGTCATGCAGTGAGTCGTCGAGGCCCGTGAGTGGTTCGTCGAGCAGCACTACACGCGGCGATGCTGCGAGCGCTCGGGCGAGCGCGACGCGCTTTGCTTCTCCACCTGACAGTGAGTCGATTGACCGTTGCGAAAAGCCGCCCAACCCCACTCGCTCAAGCCAGTCGTCGGCGTGTCGATGACGCTCGTGGCGAGCCATACCCTGCACACACAGCGAGTAAGCCACGTTGTCGGCGACATCGAAGTGGGGGAAGAGTCGGTCGTCTTGAAACACCAAACCGATGCCCCGACGATGCGCAGCGGTCGCAGTGACATCGACGCCATCGAGCACGATTTGACCCGTATCGACACTGATCAAACCGGCGATGGCGTGCAACAGAGTTGTTTTGCCACACCCACTCGGGCCGTGCACTGCGACTCGCTCGCCCTGCTCGACGTGGAGACGAGCACCACGAAAGACGACACGGTCGCCCCGCCGCACCGTGAGATTAACGACGTCAAGCATGGGTGTTGTCTCGAGGTTGAGTGTGGTTGCGCGCGCCAGATTCGACGAGCAACAGAGCAGTGATGCACGCAGCCACGAGCACGGTCGCGAGCACAAATGCTTGCGTGCGCACGAGATCACCCGTGCGCCCAAGCAGGCGAGCAATCGTCACCGGCATGGTTTCGGCACCGCTGCGCGACAACATCGATGCGGCACCAAATTCACCCAACGACACTGCGGCAACAAGACCCGCCGCAGCGATGAGGGCTGGGCGCAAGAGGCGCAGGTCGATATCGACGAAGCGTCGTCGAGGTGCGGCGCCCAGCACGGCGGCAGCATCATGCAAACCAGGCGCGATGTTGCGCCACGCCGGCACCAGCACTCGCACGGCAAGTGGCAAACCGATTACCGAGTGCACGACGGCGACGAACCACCACGCACCACGCCAGTCGTACCAGCCGGAATCAAACGTGACGATGAGGCCGAGCCCGAGTGTCACAGGTGACACGACGAGCGGCACCATCGATACGGCATCAAGCCAGCGACCACGAGAACCCAATCGCACCACCGTGCGCGAAAGGCCTGCCGCCAAGACGAGAGCCACGATGGCAGCGAATACCGCAGTGCGACCTGATGCGACGAGCGAATCGATGAGTGCGGACGCGGAGGTCGCGGTGGGTGGTGCGGATTCGGGTGTCGCCAACTCAGCGTTGTTGTCGACAAGGCTGCGCCAGCCAGCCAACGACCAGGCGTCACCGACCCGCAGCGACGACCTTGCAAGAGCGACCAGAGGTGCCGTCACCAGCGTGAGGGTGACAACCACGATCACCACGCCCATGTTGGCTCGCATACCAGCAACAGAGGAGAGTGTCAGCGTTGTGCGTCGAGTTGTGCTCGCCGCATCGCGAGCAATTGCGCGACCCAGCAGCACCACTATGGCGATGACCACAACTTGCACGACAGACAAGACCACGGCACCACCGATATCGCCGATCGCGTAGGCACGCACGGCGATGTCGCTCTCCAACGTGTTGCGAGTGACGCCACCCAAGGTGCGCACCACCGCATACGACGTGAAGCAGTAGATGAAGACGACCGCTGCAGCCGACACCACGGCACTGCGCATTGCGGGCCACGACACCGTGGCGAACGTGCGCAGCGGGCCAGCACCCAACGTGCGCGCCGCCGCCACGAGCCTCGTGTCGAACGATTCGAGTCGTGGGGCGACAACACGCAACACGACGGCGATGTTGAAGTATGCGTGAGCAGCGATCATCGTGGCGAGTGAGACGTGCAGACGGTTCGGTAGCAACGCAATGAACCCCGCGGCCACCACCACCGACGGAAGCAGAAACCCGACCGAGGCGATTGCCCGCACCACCCGTCGGCCGCGAAAGTTATGGCGACCAACGAACCACGTCAACGGCAGAGCCAGCGCAAAAGTTGCAATCACACTCACAACTGCCTGCCACAGTGAAAACCAGGCGATGCGCCAGGTCGACTGGCGAGTGAGCACCCGCGAAACGTCACTTGCATCCACATGACCCGCCACTAGCACCGCAACCGGCACGAGCAGGAAGATCGCCAACCAGATGAGTGCCGGCAGACCTGTGAGTATCGGCCGGCTCGTACGCAGAGGGCGACTGGCACGTGGCGGCAGATCTGTGTGCAGAGGACGGCCGGCACGCGGCGGGGCATCGCTCACCGCAAGACAACTTCACTGAACACATCAAGCCACTCGGCGCGGCGCGCAGCAATGATGGCAGGATCGAGCGTGAGAGGGTTCTCGGGTCGCAATGAGTAATCGAGGAACTCTTGTGGCACCGTCGCAGTGCGGTTGCTTGGCCAAACGAATTGGGTGAGGGGCAGATCTTCCTGAAACTGGCGTGAGACGAGAAAGTCGATCAGCTTCCGAGCCGCCACCTCGTGTTTGGTGCCTCGCAGAACTCCGGCAAATTCATACTGACGAAAGCAGGTGAGTGCGGCAACTGCGGTGGGCGCTTCGGTCGGACGTGGATCGGCGAAGATCACCTCGGCTGGTGGACTTGTTGCGTAACTCACGACGATTGGCCGTTCTCCGTCAGATGCGGCGGTGAAGTGCGAATAATACGCATCGCTCCACGAATCAACGATGAGCACGCCGTTCTCGCGCAGAGTGGTCCACCACTGGGTCCACTCATCGCCAAACTCGGCGATGCTGGCGAGCATGAAGGCCAGACCTGGCGATGAAGTGAGCGGGCTTGGTGCCACCAGGAGATTGCGATAGCTCGCCGAGGTGAGCGATTGCAACGTGAGCGGTGGGTTGATTCGACGTTCGGCAAACCACTGCTTGTCGTAATTCAGGCATACATCGCCTGAGTCGACTGGTGTCACCACGCCATCGGGGGCGAGCGCGACGCCGGCTGCGTCGAGATCGGCGCGGTACACCGACACATACGGAGCAAACACGTCGGCCTCGATGGCGCGAGAGAGCAACGTGTTGTCGACACCCCAAAGCACGTCGCCTTCGGGGTTGCCCGCTGACACCACTGCTTTGGTCACGAGCGTGCCCGCGTCACCGCCCCGCACCACACGCACGACGATGCCGGTTTCGGCGGTGAAAGCATCGAAGATTCCCTCACTTGGGGTGAATGAGTCGTGCGCCAAGAGTGTGAGTGTCACGGGTGCATCAGTGGCAACCGCCGTGTCGTTGGTCGAAGCTTCTGCGGTGGTGCTGTTGCCTTGTGATGGCTGCGTGTTCTGCCCGCAGCCTGCGAGGGTCAGAGCGCCGAGTACGAGCAACCCGACGAGCGTGCGGTGCACACGATGGCAGGCAACATCAGGCAGTTGCATGAGTGGCTCCGTCTGTCACGGTGACCAACAAACGGCCATGCTGCAGAGTTACGACTACGTCATCACGTGTCGCACGATTGCTGATGCCGCGTGACGAGTTGACGGCAAGCGTGTCGTTGGAGAGCGCCCACTGCAACCCGCTAGTGGTCACACCGTGTGCATCACCACCGAAGGGCATCAAACCGACGATGTCGCCGGTCTTGCAAGAAAACTGCAATCCAGTGTCTGGTTGCTCGTGTGCATCGATGCGAAACACTCTCGCACCAGCTACGCGCAACTCGACATGAATTCTGCGCAACTCAGGCAGAAACAATACGGCGAGGTTGCCGAGTTCATGATCGAGACGATTGCTGCGGCCGGCAATGACGACGAGCGACGTTGCTCCAAGAGCGGCAGCGTGCCTGAGTGCCAGTTCGGCATCGCTGGCATCTTTGTCAGGGGAAAACCGAAGCACCTCTGTGCCGAGGGCCTCGACGGCAGCAAGCGCGGTGGGATTGACTGAGTCCATATCGCCAACCACTGTGGCGACGTTCAAGCCGAGCGGCGCTGCGAGATGCAACCCCGAATCGGCAGCAACCACCGTTGCGTCACGGCGCACCGCACCGAGTTCAGCGAGATCGGCGATTTCTCCGCCGAGCAATACGACGAATGGTCGCTCGTTGGTGTCGTCGTTCATGTGGCTCCCTCCGCTGGCATTACCCAGATCAGGTCTGCGGGTCGGTGGAGGCTTCCACCCTCTCAGTCCGACGAACCTCGGACTCCCCGTGCGTGTGACAAAACTCTAACCCCAACACTCGAGTTCGTGCAGCTGTGCTGAGGAGACAACGGATGCTGCTCAGTAGCCTGCGGGGCGTGTCAGAGACGAAAACGTCGCCGTTTACAACGTCTGGCGACACGCCAAAAACCTCACCGCTGGCGGGCGACCCTTCACCTACAGCTGAATCTCCACGCGACACGATCATCACCGTGACGGCTACTGCCCTGACAAAACTCAAGGAACTGCGCGACACCGAACCAGATGCCAAGAAATTGGGTCTGCGACTTTCGATTATCTCGAAGCCGGGCGAAGATTTTCGCTACGACCTCGTATTCGAAGAATTCCTCAAGTCGGCGTTCACCGATGAGGTGCGCACTGTCGACGGGTTCAAGTTCATCATTCCGCAGGTCGACGTTGACTCGTTGCGGGGCGCCGAACTTGACTACAACGAGCAGGCTGGGTTGGTGTTGCGCAACCCGAACCGACCAAAGGCACCCGTGATTGACGGTCTCGTGCGTGACGACGAGACGTCAGCACAGGTGGAAGCGATTGTGTCGACCGAGGTCAACCCGATGCTGGCCGCCCACGGTGGATTCGTCACCTACGCCGGTCACGACAACGAGGGCACGGCCTATTTCACGATGGGCGGCGGTTGCCACGGCTGTTCAATGAGCAAGCAGACGATGCTTGAAGGTGTGCAGACGATGATCACCGAACAAGTGAAGGCGATCACTCGCGTTCGTGACCTCACCGACCACGCAACTGGCGCGAACCCCTACTACTCATAGGCGAGCGTGCAGGCGTTGGCCTGGTGCGCCGCGTGTCAGCCGTCTCCGCCGCGACGTTGAGCCGCGGCCGCTTCAAGGCATGCGGCAGGCTCTCTCTTGATCTTGCGCTGTACCTCACGATTCGGTGACAGGTTGACACCCTTCTTCCAGGCGTCGAGATATCTTTGCGGCCAGATTTCACCGCGCAAGAGGTTCTGTTCTGACATTGGGCAGATGCGAGAGATGCCAAAGTGCAGATGGCACAACGTGACCTTGGCGTTTCCAGAATCGCCGACTGTGCCGATTTTCTGGCCGCTTTCGACACGTTGACCCTTCTTCACCATCAAGCGACCGAGGTGTGAGAAGTAGTAACGCACAAAATCGTCACCGTGCAGAGTGATGGTGAGGCCACCCCGGGTGCCTGGGTCGTCAACTTTCTTATCCCAAGTGTCGACACGTCGTACATCGAAAATGACTCCAGAAATCGGTGCCCGCACTTGCCGCCGACAATTGGTGATGTCAGCTGCGGGGTAGTACAGGTGATCGCGTGGGTAATACGGGTCGGGTCCGCCCACTGGAAATGAATAGACCCACTCGGCGCGCTTCTTGCGCAGCGACGCCGCGTCGTCGCTGTTCAGCGTTGTCGGCACCGCGGTGGCGACGAGCAATGCCGCAACCGCAACGTGCATCGCCGGCTACTTCTTCTTGAAGCCCGCCGGGCACTTGGTGCCGATTACCTTGCGGGTGATCTTGCCTTTCACGCAAGTGATCGTCTTCGACTTGCTGGAAGGAGTAGTCACCTTCGGCGTCGTGGTGATACCGACACCTCCACTCTTGGCAGTGTCTTTGATACGTAGCGTTGCTCGCTTCACCGTAAACGAGTTCATGTTCTCACTTTGCGAGTAGTAGATACGAAAGACATTGGTTGCAGTCTCGTACCCGGTCGGATCAAGACGTGAAGGTCCACTGCCCGTAATTGCGACAGGTGTGGTCCACGTGAGGCCATCTGCAGAGGTAGAGATAAAGAGCTTCTGGTTGTTTGACGAAGTACAGGCGATGTCTGCGAGGATCATGAGCCACTCGCCATCTTTGACCCGCAGCATCTCGGTGTCGACGTAACCGCCTTCGAGTCGCCAGCCGGCGTCCTTCGTGAACGAGATGCCATCGGCTGAGGTGTACGAGGCAATCTTTTCGGTGCATCGACCTTCGACCGGGCTCTCAACGATGTAGATACGAATGTCGCCATTTGGCAGCACGACTGCGTCAGGCACACCCCAGGCGCGAATGTCTTTCGACACGCGCATTCCGGTGCTAGTGATCGTGGCGGCACCGAGCGAGAGACAGTTGGCGTCGTTGCATGGTGCCGAATACACCGTTTGTGTATTTGTCGACGGCTCGACCTGCTTGAAATAGGCACGCAATTGACCGCTCTTGGTGCGCGCGATCGTGACGTCATTGATTGGCCCACCGGTGCCCGTGCTGAAGGTTTCAGCCGTGCACACACCCGCCTCGGTGCAGATGCTCACAACGGTGCCGCTCGGGCCGTCTGATCGCCAGACGCGGTCACCGCTCGCGGTCTTCTCGACATGTGGCGACACGCCATTCATGCCCAGAGAAACCGGGTCGTCGGTGAGCTCCCACTCGACCACAGCGTGGGTGGTGCGAGTGGTGGCGAGGGTCGCCAGCACGGCGAGGCAAATGGTTGCGGTAATGCGGCGCTTTTGTTGCATGACTCAACCGTACTGAGCGACCGTGGGGTCGAGGCGTTCACGTAGCCCGTCGCCCAACAGGTTGAAGCCCAGCACGGTTATGCACACGAAGAGTGCCGGCCAGAACATGAGCAACGGGTGAACGAGCAGATACTGCTGGGTGCTCGCCAGCATGCGGCCCCACGACGGCGTTGGTGGTGGGGTGCTGAGACCGAGATACGACAAGGTCGATTCGGCGATGATTGCGATTGATGCCGCACCGCTGGCCTGCACGGCGAGTGTCGGCGCAAGATTGCGCAGCACATGTCGACGTATGACAAGCGGAGTCGACGCTCCGCTATAGCGCGACGCCAACACGTACGATGAGCGAACGATGCCATCGGCATCAAACCGCGTCACGGCAGCCACCGAGGCGCCAGCGGCAATGCCGATTGCTGCAACCGCAGCCGAGGTCGAGGGCCCACGGGCTGCGGCGAGAACGAGTGCCAACAACAGAGCCGGCAGAGCAATCACGACGGTGACGATGGCCGAGAGCACTCCGTCGAGCCAGCGCGGCGAGACCGCAGTGGTGATGCCCAGTGTGGCACCGATGGTCATCGCGATCACTGTGGCGGCGAGAGCAGCCGTGAGTGAAGTGCGTGCGCCGACAAGCAGATTGCTCAACACGTCACGACCGAGTTGGTCGGTGCCCAACCAGTGTTGCCATGATGGCGATGAGAAGCGGGCAGTGGTGTCAACCACGAGTGGGTCGTATGGAGTCCACAACAGTGCCAAGATCGCAAGTGTTGCCATCACGGCGATGACCAAGCCTCCGGCGACCAATGACGGAGATCGTCTCATACTGCCCGCCGTGGGTCGAGACGGTCGTTGACAACATCAACCACTAAGCGCAAAACGAACACCATGAACACAACCACGAACAAGACTGACTGCACCTTGGTGTAATCGCGATTTGCAATGTCGCGCACCAGCATCGACCCGAGCCCAGGTAGCGCAAAGACACTCTCAACGACAACCGCCCCGGTGATGAGTGTTGCCACCTGCAGTGAAGCAACTGTCAAGACGGGCGAGAGCACCATTCTTTGAGCCGTGAGCAGTGCATCGTCTCGTTGCCGACCGACGGCGCGTGCGGTGCGAAACGCATCAGAGGCAACGAAGTCGAGTGCCGAAGAACGGGCAAACCGCGTGAGCATTGCGGTTTGTGCTGCAGCAAGAGCAAGCATCGGCAGAATCAGCGACCGTAGGGCTTCGGTGAACGACCGCCATCCTGCGACTGGAAAACCACCCGCAGGCAACAAGGTGAATCGAACTGCGAAGACAAAAATGAGTGCAATCGCCAAAACAAACGTTGGGATCGCCAGACCGAGCTGTGTCAACGTCATGATCAAGACACCGCGAGTGCGACCACGACGCAGGGCGGTCCGCCGACCAATGGCTGCCGCCACCACGATTGACAAAACTGTGGATGCCACGATCAGTGGCAACGTCACATCAAGTCGCGACACCACATCGTCACGCACCGACGCCCCAGACAGCAGCGAGCGACCAAGATCGCCGCGCACTATGTCAACCAGCCAGTCGAAGTATTGCGCAATGAGAGGGCGATCAAAGCCGTATTCGCGTCGCAGATCAGCGAGAGCCTGCGGCGTCGCATCGGTGCCGAGCCGTGTGGTGGCGACGTCGCCGGGCAGGGCTCGCAACAGCAGAAAGATGACGATCGTTGCAAGCAACACACCGACCAATCCGGTGCCGAGCCGGCGAACTACGCCGCCCATCATGTCGCTGCGTTAGACGCGTTCGAGCCGTGCGGCGAAGTAAGAGTCACCCACGGAATTACGCGGCACACCCGCGACGTCACGCTTGGCCACCTGCAGATTTGGAATCAGCCACAACCAGTCGCTGGCCGACTGCTCAGACAATACGCGAGCTGCTTGCCGCAGGTTGTCGCTGCGCTCAGCCGGAGTCGCAGCCGATGCGGCAGCGGTGATAAAGCCCTGGTAGTCAGCGTTGTCAAAGCGGAAGTAGTACTCAGGGTTGGCATAGATC
>Ga0255158_1000590_pt1 | contig 10298 bp, 6 predicted proteins | sample Atl_Atlam_RepC_8_2_FD_188426 | JGI IMG/M metagenome (GOLD analysis project Ga0255158, IMG submission 188426) | Freshwater microbial communities from Altamaha River, Georgia, United States - Atl_Atlam_RepC_8h | ecosystem: Environmental > Aquatic > Freshwater > River | place: USA: Georgia...
CGTCCCGCCGCGGCGCAGCGCGGTCGCGATCGTGTCGTTGCCCGCCGGCTGCACGCAGTGCACCCGCGCCGCCGCGCCCGCTGCCGCCAGCCCGCGCGCCACCGCCAGCGTGAGCCCGCCGCCACCTGCCGGCACAAAAACCTCCGCCGCCCCGCGCCCGACCTGCGCCGCCAGCTCCGTGCCGATCGACTCCACGCCCGCCATCCCGTGCGGGGAGAACCGGTACGCGCTCACCTCGAAGCCGGCGCCAACCTCCTCCGCCAGCGGCCGCAGTCCCGCCATCACCGCGTCGATCACCGCGGGCGACGCGCCGAAATCCCGGATGCGCAGCAGGCGCGCGCCATAGGCCCGCATCTGCCGCAGTTTCCCCTCAGGCGCGCCCTCCACGATTGCGAGGAAGCAGCCGATGCCCGCCCGCGCGCAGTACGCCGCCAGCGCCGCGCCGGTGTTGCCGCTCGAGGTGCCGAGACACGCCCGCCGACCGGCGCGCACGAGATGCGTCACCGCCGCCGCCGCGAAGCGGTCCTTGTAGGAGCCCGTCGGGTTGCCACCCTCAAGCTTGAGCCAGAGCTCGCGCAACCCGAGCGCCGCGCCGATCCGCTCCGCGCGCACCAGCGGCGTCCGGCCCTCGCCGAGCGTCACCGCGCCGCCGCCGCCTCCCGCCGTCATCGCGCGCCTCCCCCGTCCGCCGCCGGCCACGGACCGTCCGCGGTGGTCACGAAGCCCGTCGTCAGCGTCGTCGTCACCTCACCGCGCGCGGGCACCGTGAGCACCGCGCCGGCGCGCAGCAGGTCCGGCCACCGGCCCACCGGCGACGTGCTCGGCTGGAGGGTGATGATGTGGCCTTCGCCCCACAGCGGGTAGCCCTCCACGTCCCCGCTGCAGCACCACGACCACGCGTACGGGAAAACGGCCGGATCCCACTCGATCCCGAAGCCCAGCCCGCGCCGCTCGTTCCACACTGCGCCCCAGCCGGCGGGGAACTCCGCCAGCTGCACCGAGTGCCCGCGCCGCGCGCCCGCCGGCGGGATGAGGCTGCAGTCGCGCATCGCCCCGCCCGCGCGTTCGCGAACCCAGGGCCACGCGCCGCGGAAACCCGCCTCCAGCTGGAGCGCCGCCGGGTCGTCCGCCTGGAACACGCTGACGGTCCGCGCCGGCGTCACCAGCCGCGCCCCGTCCAGCAGCGGCCCGCCCCACGTCGGGTGGTGCAGCCAGGCCACCGGCAGCGGCCGGTGCCAGCGGTTGCGCAGCGTCTCGCGCCACTCCAGCCGCGGGCTCGTCCGGGTCAGCCGCAGTTCGCGCACGTAGACCAGGGGCGTGCGCACCGAGCTCCCCGCCAGCGTCAGCCGCACCTCGTCGCGCGTCGCCGCGACCGTCGTCACCGCCCACGGCACGCAGCGCAGCTCGCCGTGCGTGCCGAGCGGCGCGCCGAAATAGTCGCCCGCGAAGAAGCCGTTCGGCAGCGACACGTACCAGCTCCCGTCCATCACGTCGTAGAGGTCGCTGCCGCCGCCCGTCGGCTGGTCCAGGGTCCGCGCCCGCGTCGGCGGCACGCAGGGATTGCGCCAGATGATGTCGAGGCCGCTCGCGCGGTCCTCGTAGGCGGTGATCGCGCCGCCCTGCTCCGGCCAGACCGTGACCCGGCAGAACGCGTTCTCCAGGACCCACTGGTCGCGCCCGTCCGCGCGCGCGCGCCGCACGACTGGTTTCACCGGCTCGCCAGTGCGCCGCGGTTGCCTCGGCCGCCGCGTTGCGGCCTCGTTCCGTTTCACCTTCGTCCCTCGTTCAGCCATGGCTGCTCCTGTCTCGTCGTTGTCCTGCGATCTGCAGGCGCTTCCTCCCGGTTTCCACGCCCGGCGCCTCGCGGCCGGCGACGTCGGCTTCGAGGCCTACGTCTGGCGCGGCCGCACGCCCGGCCCCGTCCTGCTCGTCAACGGCGCCACCCACGGCGACGAGTACGAGGGGCCCGCCCTGCTCCGCCGCTGGGCCGACGCGTGGCGCCCGCGCCGCCTGCGGGGCACCGTGGTGTTCGTGCCCGTGCTCAACGAGGGCGCGTTCCTCGCCGGCCTGCGCTGCCACCCCGGCGACGGCGGGAACCTCGCCCGCGCCTTTCCCGGCGATCCGCGCGGCGGCCCCACCGCCCGGCTCGCGCACCTGTTCGACACGCAGGTGCTGGCCCAGGCCACGCACTACGTCGACCTGCACAGCGCCGGCCGCGCCTACGAGCTGCTGCCGTGGACCGGCTTCATCACGCACGCCCCCGCCATCGACCGCACCCAGCGCCGCATGGCCGCCTGCTTTGATCGTTTCTGGTGCTGGGCCGGGCCCTTCCTGCCCGGCCGCACCCTCAGCGCCGCCCACGCCCGCCGCGTGCCCGCCGTCTACGTGGAGTGCCGCGGCCGCGGCGCCGTCGACCCGCGCGATCTCCGCGCCCTCGATCGCGGGCTCCGGAATCTCCTGCGCGTCCTCGGCCTCGTGCCGTCGGCTGCTTCGCCGCGCCGCGCGCGCCAACGCACGCGCACGACCACCGACGCCGACGAGGCGCACCTGCAGCTTCACCATCCCGCGCCGCACGACGGCCTGTTCGTGCCGGCCGTAGCCGTCGGCGCCCCCGTGCGCCGCGGCGCCGTGCTCGGCACGCTCCAGGCGCTCGCCGGGCCCCGCGCCACCGAAATCCGCGCCGCGCGCGCGGGCCGCGTCGTGATGCTGCGGTTCCAGCGTTCCGTGCCGCGCGGCGAGGCCCTCTGCACGCTGGCGCCGGTCTGAGCGCGGGTTCATACGAGGAGACCGCCGTCCACGACCCACGTGGCGCCGGTCACGAACCGCGCCTCCGGCGACACGAGAAACGCCACCACCGCGCCGATGTCCCCCGGCCGGCCGCGCCCGAGCGGCGTGAGCCCGTGCACGTCGGCGCCCGCCCCGCGCGCGCGCATCTCCGCATCCGTCTGCGCCGCCGCGTCGGTGGCGATGTCGCCGGGCGCCACCGCCACCACCCGCACCCCGTCCGGGGCCAGCTCCCCCGCGAGCGAACGCGTGAGCGAGCCGAGCGCGGCCTTGCTCGCGGCGTAGGCGGCCGCGCCGCGTTGCGGCCGCAGCGCGTTCACGGACGAGATATTCACGATCGTGCCGCCGCCCGCCGCCCGCAGGTGCGGCGCCGCCGCCTGCGCGCAGAAGAGCGCGCCGCCGACATTCACCCGCATCATCCGGTCGAAATGCTCCGGCGTCACGTCGGGCAGCAGCGCGATCGCCCCCGGCCCGGTGATCGCGGCGTTGTTCACCAGCACGTCGAGCCCGCCGAGCTCCGCCGCCGCCGCCGCCACGAAGCGCGCGCACTGGCCAGGGTCCCCCACGTCCACCGCCCGCGCCGTCACCCGGCCGCCGTGCCGCGCCACCAGCGCCGCCGCCGTCGCCGGATCGGGCTGGCCCACGACCACGCGCGCCCCGCGGGCCACGAGCGCCTCCGTGATCGCGCGGCCGATGTTGGTCGCCCCGCCGGTCACGACGGCGCGCAGGGGCCGCGCGCCGGAAACGGGATCTGCCTGCGGGGGGGATGCGGTGGTCATAGTCGACGGGCCCGCAGCAAAAGCGCCCGCGCGCCACGCCGCGACCCCGATCTGCATCTGGCTTCCTTTCCCGGGCGAAAACAGTCTCAACTACTGGTCACCTGAAATGAACACCCCGCGCGGCACCCTCGCGCTGCCCCAGCGCATCTCGCTCTCCTCGCAGGCCGCCGCCTCGATCCGCACCGCCATCGGCGATCGCGTGTGGAAGGAGTTCCTCCCCAGCGAGCGGCGCCTCTGCGAGCTGTTCCAGGTCAGCCGTCCCACCGTGCGGAGCGCCCTGCGCCAGCTCGCGCAGGAAGGCCTGATCGAGATCCGCCACGGCCGGCGCAACCGCCTGCTGGGACCCGCCGCCGCCGCCGCCGCCCCGCGCAGCCGCCTTGTCGTGCTCGTCACCCACCAGCCGCTCAACGCCACCACCCTGACCGCCTACCAGGGCATCAGCGACCTGCGCGCGCAGCTAGCCGAGCACGGCTTCGCGATGGAGACGCTCGTCTGCTCCGCCCGCGGCGCCGCCGCGCGGCGCCGCAAACTGGAGACGTTCCTCCGCCAGAACCGGGTGCTCTGCTGCGTCCTCCTCTCCGTGGGCCGCGAGCTCCAGGAATGGTTCGCCGCCCACTCCATTCCCGCCCTCGTCCTCGGCTCCTGCCACGCGGCGGTCCGGCTGCCCTCGCTCGACGTCGACTACCGCGCGGTGTGCCGGCACGCCGTCGGTGTCCTCCGCGCCAGGGGCCACCGCCGAATCGCCTTCCTGGTGCCCGACTCCGGCGCCGCCGGCGACCTCGTGAGCGAGGAGGGCTTCCGCTCCGGCTTCGGTCCCGCCGGCGCCGCCGAGGGCCTCGTCGTCCGCCACCTGGGGACGCCTGCGCACCTCGCCGCGCGCCTCGACGAGCTGCTCGCCGGCCCGCGGCCGCCCACGGCGCTCCTCGTCGCCAAGCCCACTCACACGCTGGCCGTCGTGCTCCACCTCCTGCGCCGCGGCCGCCGCGTGCCTGACGAGCTCGCCCTCCTTGCGCGCGACCACGACCCGCTCTTCGAGGGGGTGCTCGCGCATTACCGCTTCGGCCCGGAAAACTTCTCCCATCGCCTCTCGCGCCTGATGCTCCAGATGGTCAACCACGGCCACGTCGCGCCCGAACCGCACCTGATCCTGCCCGAATTTGTTCCCGGCGGCACCGTCCGGGGCGCGCCCTGACCTTTCCCGGACTGGCGTCTTCCCGTGCGGCTGCTCCCGCTCGCGCCCCGGCCGCCGCCGCGGCTCAGCCGGGGGCCCGCACCGCCCGCAGCGTGCGGCCCTCGTTCCACGCCCCGCCCACCAGCTCGACCTTCGGATGTTCCGGCGTCGCCAGATCGTGCAGCAGGAGACGCCCCAGCAGCAGCTCCGCGGCCATCGCCCCGATCCGGACCGGATCCTGGCAGATCCCCGCGTGGCGGGCGCGGTCCGGGATCTTGTCGAGCAGGGCCAGCCCGACGTCGCGGGGCACGCGGAGCCGGCGGCGCGCGAGGAACGCCTCCACCGCGCGCACGTAGTCCGCGTACTGGTGGAGGACGATCACGTCGGGCCGGTGCGCGTCGAACCAGCCGGAGAACGCCGGCTCGTCCCAGGCCTCGGCGCGCAGGATGGGCACGGGCGGGGCCGTCCCGGCGCGCTCCTGCTCGCTGAGGAAGGTCGCCGAGTACAGGTGGTCGGTCCGGCGGTCCCCCGACACCAGGATCCCGAGGCCGGGCCGCTCGTAGCCGCGGCGCCGCAGCTCCCCCCAGAGGGTGCGGGCATCGGCGGTGAAGTGGCTCATCACCCGGTGCATCCGGTCGGGGATGCTGACGCCCTGGGTCACCACGGCGAAGCGCCGCAGCGCCACCGGGAAACGCTCCTCCGGGTCGAGGCTGCCAAGGCAGAACACGCCGCGGATCCCCCGGGCGGCAAGGATCTGGGCGAGCCGCCGCGGGGTCATCCCGGGTGCCTTCAGCCAGAAGTTCTCCAGCCGGTAGCCGTGCGCCTCGGCCCGCGCGCGCGCGCCCGCCAGCAACTGGCCCAGGTGCGCGTAGAGGGGCCGCTCCCGCCACGGTTCCTCCTCCGGGAACAGCCAGAGGGACCCGAGCGTCCCGCGGTACTGGGGCGCCGCGGACCGCTGCACCTCCCGCATCAGCTCGGCCAGCCGCGCGTTCGGCACGTGGCCCGCGGCCCGGGCCGCCCGCTCTACCCGGGACCGCACGGCGGCGGAGACGCGGGGGCTGCCGCGCAGGGCCAGCGACACCGCGGTCGGGGAAAGGCCCAGCTGCCGGGCGAGGGCGCGCACGCTCATCGGTTTAGTTGACGTAAACCAAAGCCACCGTTGCCCGCCCCCGGCAATCGCCAAAATCCCGGTCTCGCGCGCCCCGCCCCACGCCGCACCTTGACCCCGGAAGGCCAGCCGCCGGGCGCCGGACCCCACCCATGCCAACCCGACTGACCGCCCTTGTCCCCGCCGCCCTGCTCGGCCTGACGCCGCTGGCCGCCCAAGTGGCGCCGCAGCCGCCGCCCACGGCGGCCGCGGCCCCGGCCGGCGACGTCGTGCGCCTCTCCGTGTTCGAGGTGAACGCCGCGAACGACGACGAGTACCGCGCGGCCAACACCACCACCGGCACCCGCTACGACACGCCGATCAAGGACCTGCCGATGAACATCGAAGTGCTGACCTCCTCCTTTATGCGTGACGTCGGCGCACTCGATCTCCGGGACGCGCTGGAGTACGTAAGCGGCATCCAGCTCGACACCACCGCCGGCGGCACCGGGGGCACCAAGGACAATCCCGAGAACAACACCCTCCTCATCCGCGGCATCGCCGCCGCCACGAACAAGGACGGCTTCCGCCGCTTCGTGCCCATCGACCCGATCACGATCTCGCGCGCCGACATCGTGAAGGGCCCGGGCGGGGCCCTCTACGGCCAGGGCGGCACGGGCGGCGTGGTGAACGTCTCCAGCGTGCTCGCGGGCGCGCGGCCCACCGCGCGCCTCGGCGCCAGCGTGGGCTCGTTCAACTACCGCCGGTTCGAGCTGCTGTGGTCCGGCCCCGTCACGCGCGGGGGCGCGGTCGGTCTCGCGCTGCCGCTCTCCTACTCCAGCGGCCGGAGCAACGCGATGTACTACGAGACGAACACGCTCCACCTGAACCCGGCCCTCACGGTGAAGCTCGGCCCCAAGACCTCGCTGCTGGCCTCCTGGGAGGCGCGCTACAACTTCCGCGACAACATCCGCAATTTCTTCCTCACCGACAACACCCGCGCGCCCGACGGCTCGTTCTACGGCACCTTCATCGACGGCCGGCCCGGCACCAACCGCGTCCTCACGATGCCCAGCCAGCGGGACTTCCGGTTCGAGGGTCCGGACACCTTCCGCAAGGAGCGCGCCTACGTGCGGACCTACCGCCTCGACCACCGGTTCTCGGACCGCCTCCAGTGGTGGGGCGGCTACAGCGCCGAGGACATCAACGTCCGCGACCGCTCCTTCAACATCGCCCTGCGCAACGCGAACGACGCCTCCATCCCGCTGCGGATCCGCAACGACCCGCGCTTCCTCGGGCTGCTCCGGCCCACGTTCAACAACGGCCAGCCGCAGGTGCTCGATATCCGCCCCAACAACATCAACAACTCCTCGCGCACCGTGCGCCCCACGTGGAAGACCGAGGTTTACGCGGCCTTCGACACCGGCCCGGTGCGGCACCGGATGATCACCGGCATCAGCTACGGCCCGCTGACCTCCGGGCAGAACGCCGCCGGCGTGAACTACTACTACGGCAACACAGGCAACCCGAACGACCCCGCGACGCAGCGCTGGGAGGCCCTGCCCAACGAGGTCATCCTCACCCGCTTCCGCGACCCCCGCGACTACGCCTCCGTGAAGCGCTGGGACCACGCCGCCATCGCCCAGTACCCGCAGGGCCCCGAGACCGCGATCGGCACCCGCTCCGCCTACCTCACCTCCTACTTCTGGGACCGGAACCTCTACGCCAACGTCCAGAGCAGCTTCCTCAAGGACCGCCTCCAGACGATCGTCGGCCTCTTCGACACCCGCAATGACCGCGGCGGCATCGTCTACGACGCCAGCGGTAACTTCCTCTGGAACGGCCCCGCCCCCGCCGGCTCCGGCTCCACGCTCAACGGCGTCCGGCGCCCCAAGCCGGTGCGCAACCGCTCGCCCAGCATCACCGCGATCTGGCTCCCAGCCGACTGGGTGCGGCTCTACGCCAACACGATGAGCTCGATCGATGTCGGCCCCGCCTACTCCGCGTACGACGGCAACGGGATCCCGCTCGACGGGGCCACCGTCCGAAACCTCGAGACCGGGGTCCGCCTCGACCTCCTCAAGGGCAAGCTGCTCGTGAACCTCGCGGGCTTCGCAATGACGGACCGGGACCGCCCGGTGAACTTCGGCGCCGCGATCCAGAACCTGCTCATCTCGCCCACCGGCACCGCCAACGGCTCCGGCTTCGGCGCCTTCGTCAAGACGTCCACCGACTCCAAGGGCGGCGACCTCAAGGTCGACTTCGTGCCGCTGCGGAACCTGCGGTTCAACGTCGGCGTGTCGATGAACGACGTGCAGATCAAGGAGATCGCGCCCTTCGCCGAGCCCGCGAACCCCGACCCGCTGCGCCTCGCTGCCCAGCGGGCGTTCGTGGCCGCCGGCGGCAGCTCCAGCCGCTACCTCGGCAAGCCGTCGACGGACATCTCGAAGTACACCGGCACCGCCTTCGTGCGCTACGAGTTCAACCAGGAGGCGCTCCGGGGCACGTGGGTGATGTTCGCCGCGAAGTACCTCGGCGAGCGCGAGGCCGAGCTCATCACCGTCGCGACCAGCACCGGCGCCATCACCATCGACGCCCGGCTGGTGCCCTCGCGCTACGTCTACGACTTCAACGCCGGCCATCGCCGCCGGATCGGCCGCTACACCGCGACCTTCCAGCTCAACATCGCCAACCTCGCCGACGACGACCGTTTCTACGGCGCCGTCTGGCAGACCGGCCGCACCTACCGCCTCAGCGGCGGCCTGTCCTTCTGACCCCCACCGACACCTCCCGCACGAAGATGAAATTCCCCTTTCCGCTGGCGTCCTGCGCCGGCGCCGCCCTCCTCGCCGGCCTCCCGCTCGCGGCCCAGAACGCCGCGCCCGCGACCCCGCCCCCGCCGGCCGTCACCCTCTCCCCGTTCGAGGTCACGGCGGGCCAGGACACCGGCTACGCCGGGCAGGACACGCTCAGCGGCTCGCGCCTCCGCACCAACCTCCGCGACATCGCCGCGGCCATCAGCCCGATGACCGCCGAGTTCCTCCGCGACGTCGCCGCCACCAGCATCGAGGGCGCGATGGAGTACGGGGTGGGCACCCGGATGGAGACCGACGACGCCCGCGCCGCCGGACCCGTGGCCGACGGCTACAACGACTCGACGCGCTCCATCCGCATCCGCGGCCTCCCCGGCGGCGGCCGCAGCATCAACTTCTTCCCCGCCCCGGGCGAGGTCGACCTCTATATGACCGAGAGCCTCGAGGTGTCGCGCGGGCCGAATTCCATCCTCTTCGGGTTCGGCTCGCCGGCCGGCCGGATCAACGTCGCGTCCAAGCAGGCCCGGACCGACCGCGCCGCCTACTCGCTCACCTCGCGACTCGACTCGTGGGGCGGCGAACGCTGGGTGCTCGACGCGAACCGCGTGCTGGTGCGGAACACCCTGGCGGTGCGCGCCGCCCTGCTCCGCGGCCGGGAATCCTCCTGGCGCGCGGCCGGCCACAACGACCAGGACCGCGCCTTCCTCACCGCCAAGTGGCAACCCGACCGGCGCACGACCGTCCGGGTCGAATTCGAGCACGGGGAGATCAACCGCTTCGTCCCACGCCCGTTCTTCGCCAACGACCTCAAATCGACCTGGGAGGCCTCCGGCCAACCCCTCTTCAACAACTTCGCCGCCAATTACGTCCCCGGCACCCCGGGCAACGGCACCCTCGGCACCCCGGGCACGCCGTTCCGCGACACCGGCGCGACGGCGGTCACGGGCGTGCTGGAGCGTTCCGGCGGGGACTGGGTCGTGGTCAGCCCGAGCTTCGCCACCGCGCAGAACTACCGCCAGTTTACCTACAGTGAGTCCCAGACGGGCGGGAATCTGGCCAATGATTTCGCGCTGGGCCGCAGCAATCCTGAGGCGGTGCCCGAGGCCAACTGGGTGCGAGGGCAGTTCCGCGTGAAGAACGCGTCCGCCTTCGTCACCCGCGAGCTCGCCCGCGACCTTAACCTGGAGCTCGCCTTCAACCGCCAGCTCTACCGCGGCGACACCCACAATCTCGCCACGTGGAACCACTACGGGGTGGCGGCCGACACCAACCGTTTCACGCCCACGGGCCAGCTGAAGCCCGCCGGGCAGCTGTACTACTTCGACGTCTCGCCCGACCACCGCCCGACCAGCTCGGCGGTCAGCCAGGGGCGCGCCACGCTCTCGTACGAGCGCGCCTTCCGGGACCTCGCCCGCCTCCGCCTCGCGGGCCTCGGCGAGATGGCCAGCCTCCGCACCCGCAGCGAGATCCTCCAGCAGTACTGGCTCAAGGGCCCCGCCCTGACCAGCGGGGGCGCGTTCAACCCCACGCCCGAGAACGGCGCCAACCAGGCCTTCCAGCGCTTCTACCTCCCGGACCTCTCCGTCCTGAACGACCCCAACTTCCGCCTCCCCGGCCCACAGGACCTTTCCGGGCCCGTCCGTTACCAGGACCCCACGACCGGC
>Ga0255158_1000591_pt1 | contig 10281 bp, 9 predicted proteins | sample Atl_Atlam_RepC_8_2_FD_188426 | JGI IMG/M metagenome (GOLD analysis project Ga0255158, IMG submission 188426) | Freshwater microbial communities from Altamaha River, Georgia, United States - Atl_Atlam_RepC_8h | ecosystem: Environmental > Aquatic > Freshwater > River | place: USA: Georgia...
GCGGCACGTTCACCGATCTTGATGGGATGCCCGTGGGACTGTCGACAACCTCAGTGCTTGCGACCAACGGTGCGCTGCATGCGCCGCTGCTCGCGGCGCTTCGTTAAGCGCCTTTCGTCAGGGCTGCAGGCGCGTCACGCTCCATCCGCTACCGATTGTCGGCGGCTGATAGGGATCAGTACCGCTCAATAATTTTCGCGTCCATCGTGCGCGATCGTGAATCCGCGATTCGCCCTCGACCCAAAGTTCTACGGCCTCGGCGTAGACGTGGTACCCACCCCAATGAGGAGGGCGGGGAATGTGATCGCCGAGCCCTGCGGGAGCGGGCGCGTCTTCTGGGCCCGGCACCGGCACGTTGAAGCGCTGTGCCGTCGCGACGACGGCCGCCTCAAGATCGGCTCGAGAGCCGACGGGTTTACTTTGCTCGCTGGCCCAAGCGCCCACGCGGCGTTGCCACGGACGTGTTTTGAAGTAGGCGTCGCTCTCGGCAACGGGCGCACGCACGACGCGACCCTCTATGCGAACCTGACGATAGAGATGGTCCCAATGCATGACGAGGGCAACGCGCGGATGAGCGTCGATCTCATGCCCCTTACGGGAGTCGTAGTTGGTGAAGAAGCAGATGTACCCAGGGTCGACCACGATCTCTTTGCACAGCACCACGCGCGCAGACGGCTGGCCGTCGGCGCCGACGCTCGCCACGACCATGGCATTAGGGTTCGGCTGATCGCGTCTCGATCGCGCTGTTTCGAGCCACGAGGCGGCGATCGAGAGCGGTTCGGTCGGGAGGGGGTCGGGCAAGAATTGGACGGGTACGGGCATGACCCGAATGTTACCGTCTTGCGGAGCTTGCGTACGAGCCATGGGCACGGGGCAGTTATAGTAGTGATCGTCCGGGCCACCTATCGGCCCCTTGTTCTTTCACTACGGGCCCGAGTTCATGGCTACCCTCGACGAGCTTCGAAAACACCTCGACGACATCGACCGTCAACTGATCGAGCTGATCGCCGATCGGCAGCGCACCAGTGGCGAGATCGCGCGGGTCAAACGTTCTACGGGGCGCGCCACCCGCGATTACGGACGAGAGCGTGACGTCATCCTCGGCGCGCGCGCGGAGGCGCAAGCTCAGGGCGTGTCGCCGCGGATCGCCGAGGATCTCATGCGCATGCTGATCCGAAGTTCGCTCACGACGCAGGAGCGTTCGAGCGTCGCCGCGACGGGGCAGGGAACCGGTCGACGGGCGCTCGTGATCGGTGGCGCGGGCAAGCTCGGTCGATGGTTCGTCGAGTTTCTGGCTTCTCAGGGTTTCGAAATCGACGTGAGCGATCCGATCGGCGCGCCGGAAGGCACGCGCGACATCGGCGACTACCGGCAGGCAGAGCTCGAGCAAGATTACATCGTCGTCGCGACACCGCTCGGCCACACCGATACCGTGCTGCGTGAGCTCGCGATGCGTCGACCGCGCGGCGTCATTTTCGATGTCGGGTCATTGAAGTCACCCTTGCGCGGAGGCCTCATGGCGCTCAAGTCGCACGGCTGTCGCGTGACCTCCGTGCATCCGATGTTCGGTCCTGATACCGAATTGTTGTCGGGTCGACACGTGATCTTCGTCGACCTTGGTCACGACGAGGCGCTCGCCAAGGCCAAAGAATTGTTTGCACCGACTATGGTCGAGCAAGTCGTGATGGGTCTCGATGAGCACGATCGGCTCATCGCTTACGTGCTCGGGCTTTCTCACGCGCTCAACATTGCGTTTTTCACGGCACTGGCAGATAGCGGTGAGGCAGCACCCCGACTCGCAAAACTCTCGAGTACGACGTTCGATGCTCAGCTCGATGTCGCCACTCGTGTCGCACAGGAAAGTCCGCAGCTCTATTTCGAAATCCAATCGCTCAATGATTACGGTGCAGAGTCTCTCGAGGCGCTTGCCAAGGCAGTTGAGTCGCTTCGGCGCTCGGTGTTATCGCGTGATGCTGATGCCTTCACCGTCCTCATGGAGAAAGGCCGAGAGTATCTCGAAGATCGAAAATCGATGACGGAGCGCCGCGCCTGAGACTACGCCTCGCACATGACTGATCTCATCGACAAAGACGGTTTTCGCGCCAATGTGGGCATCGTGCTCATGCAGCAGGATGGTCGAGTGTTTTTAGGTAAGCGAGCGGGTGGTAAAGGCTGGCAGTTTCCGCAAGGCGGTTTGCGAGCCGGCGAGCCGGCAGAGCAGGGTATGTATCGCGAACTCGAAGAAGAAATCGGGTTGAGTGCTGATCATGTTCGAATCGTAGGCGTGACGCGTCGTTGGCTTCGCTACCGACTTCCACAGCGCTATCAGCGTCGCGATCAGTTGCCGCTTTGCATCGGGCAAAAGCAGCGTTGGTATCTACTCGAGAGTCGCTCCGAGACGCCGCCTGTACGCTTCGATCAAACCAGCGAACCCGAATTTTGCGGATGGAGATGGTCGGAGTGGTGGGAGCCGGTAAGAGAGGTGATCCACTTCAAGCGACCCGTCTATAAACGCGCCTTGCACGAGCTCGGTCGATTGGCTTTTCCTGCAGGCTTGCCTCCCTATCCCGATTGGTGGGTCAAAGGTTGATGTCGTGACGACGCGCGACTCGCACCGTCATGTTGTACTGCGGGGTGTTAGCCCGACGCGTTTGCGGGTCCTTGCAGCGATCGCCATCGTCGCCTTAGCCCTAGCCGGCTGGGCAATTTTCATGCTCGGGCGCGCCGGAATCGGTGCGGGCGAAACTGGGCCCTCGAGTAGTCCTGCGACGTTACGGCAGGCCATCCGTGAACGCGACACCTTGATCGAATCGCTTAGGCGTTCTGTGGCTGAGCTCGAAATGCTGAAGGGCTCGCAAGATCGCGAGCGACAAGAAGTCGCGCGCACCATCGGCGAGTTACAGGCTGAGGTCTCAAGACAGCGACAGCAGCTGGAGTTTTATAAAGGCGTGGTGGCGAGTAATGAGCCTCCGCCCGATGTCACGATTCGCAACCTTCGGGTCGATCGTGCCGCCACGGCCGGTCGAGTGCAGCTGCGGCTTTCACTCGTCCAGCCCGGCAATCCGCAGTCCGTCGTGTCAGGAAATATCAAGGTCATATTGGAGGGCGCCCGGGCGGGCCGAGCCGTCCGAGTGTCGATGCTCGAAATGCCCTACCGCTTCCGATACTTCGAGAACATCGACCGTGAACTTCCCCTGCCAGCGGGGGTCTCACCGGAGCGATTGCAGATCGAGGTCGAGCCGTCTGGCAGGCCGGGCCGCCCCGTGGTTCAATCTCTGCTCTGGCCGCTCTGATCGGCTTGGGGGTTAGCGATGTTCGGACGACGCAAGGCGCCCCGTTTATCGGGTCGAATCGATACTCTGCTGGGCCGGGGGACTTCGCTCAAAGGCGACCTCGAATTCACCGGCGGGCTTCATGTCGATGGCGCTCACCACGGCAATGTTCGGGGGGTCGAAGGTCCGGCGCCCGCGACACTGTGGGTGGGTGAGCCGGGTCGAATCCACGGGAACGTCGACGTCGCCGTTGCGATCATCAACGGTGAAGTCGTCGGTAACGTGCGGGGCATCGAGCGGGTAGTGTTGGGTGCCAAGGCGCGAGTCACGGGTGACGTGTCGTATGGCGTCATTGAAATGACTCTGGGTGCCCGTATAGAGGGCAAGTTGGTGCCTCTGGCGTCGCTTCCGTCGACCGAGCGCGCAGCGCAAATCGAAGACCAGCCGGCGTCGGCGGAGTGGGGCGCGAATGTGGTCCGCCCCTTTGACCTGCGACAGGGGCGGCACTAGCATTCGCCCGCGACTACGCACCGAGATTTTTTTGAGGACTCGACGATGACGACCGTTGCAGAAGATTTACCGCTCGATATGCCGCCCGCACTGGTATTCACCGATGCGGCAGCGCGCAAGGTGGGTTCGTTGATCGAAAGCGAAGGTAACCCGGCCTTGATGTTGCGCGTCTTCGTGCAAGGCGGTGGCTGTTCGGGCATGCAATATGGGTTCGAGTTCGACGAACAGGCGCAAGACGGTGACACCATGGTCGAGAACATGGGCGTCAAGTTGCTCGTCGATCCGATGAGTCTTCAATATCTTTCGGGCGCCGAAATCGACTACCGCGAGGGTCTCGAAGGCGCGCAATTCGTCATCCGTAATCCCAACGCCACGACGACCTGCGGTTGCGGGTCCTCGTTCTCGGCGTAATTCACCGCGCGTCGTTTAAGGGGTGACGTGAGTCGCGGAAACGGTCGGACTGCGCCAGAGTTATTGGCCGCGGTCGATCTGGGTTCGAATAGTTTCCATATGGTCGTCGCCCGTTACATCCACGGGCAACTCACGGTCATCGATCGTCTGCGCGAAAGCGTGCGCCTCGGTTCGGGTCTCGATGAAGAAGGGCGACTCGATCGCGAAGTCGCGTCGCGGGCGTTGGCATGTCTCGAGCGTTTCGGACAACGATTACGCGAGATTCACCCTGATCGACTGCGGGTCGTGGGGACGAACACCCTTCGACGCGCCCATCGTAAGCAGGCGTTTCTTGAAAAGGCGCGTGCCGCCCTCGGAGCCCCCATCGAAATCGTCTCGGGTATCGAAGAAGCGCGCCTCATCTATTCGGGCGTCGCCAACACGTCGCCCATGGGCGAGGGTCGACGGTTGGTGGTCGATATCGGTGGAGGTAGTACTGAGCTCATCATCGGCGAGTCACTCACTCCGATGCGACTCGCCAGTACCGAGCTCGGCTGCGTGACGATGAGCGAGCGCTTTTTTGCGGGCGGGAGAATTTCAGGAAAGAGGTTTCTTCGCGCGCGAGTCATGGCCCGCGGTGAGCTCGAGCCGATCGAGCAGGCTTACCGAAAGACCGGTTGGCAAGCGACGATCGGCAGTTCCGGCACGGTCAAGTCCGTTGCTGATGCGGTGCGCGAACTCGATCCCACTGCTCAGGGCATCACCGCCGAGGCGCTCGAGGCCGTGCTTAATACGACATTGAAAGCCGAGCATGTCCGAGATGTTCCATTCAAATCGTTGAGCGAAGATCGTCGAATGGTTTTCGCCGGTGGACTCGCGATTTTGGCGGAGGTGTTCGCGAGTCTCGGCATCAAAAAAATGGATGTTTCGGATGGCGCAATGCGCGATGGCCTGCTCTACGACCTTGTAGGGCGTATGACTCACGAAGACGCGCGCGATCGCACCGTTCGTGCCATGCAGGCGCGATATCACGTCGATGCGGCGCAAGCAGAACGTGTCGAGGCTACGGCGATCAATTTTCTCGAGCAGGTTGCTGAGTCGTGGCAGCTTGACGACCCCGTTGCCAATCAACTTCTAGCCTGGGCCGCGCGACTACACGAGATGGGACTCGACGTATCGCACTCGAGGTATCACCAGCATGGCGCCTATCTTCTCGAGAACGCCGATATGCCTGGGTTTCCTCGGGAGGAGCAGAGGTTATTGGCGCGACTCGTCGGCGGACATCGTCGAAAACTCTCTCTCGAGGGCATCGACAAACTTCTCCCGCCCTGGGATCGACGAGTCCTGCATCTCATTGTTCTCTTGCGTCTTGCCGTATTACTTCATCGAGGGCGTGGTCGAGCGCCGTTGCCCGAACTCACGCTCATCGCGCGAGGACGAAACGTTCTGGAAGCGCGGTTCCCGGTACGTTGGTTGCGTGATCACCCACTTACGGTCTCCGATCTGAGTCAGGAGATCGATCTACTCAAGGCCGTAGACTTCCGTCTGCGGATTTATTCTTCGAGGGGCCTGCCCGCCGTATAAGCGGCGAGTAATTCGTTTTGTGCGCAGACGGCGAGTGAGTCTTGTCCCGTCGCGCGTCGATAATGCCCATCTTGATCGAGTTCCCATGCTTGCGTGTTATCACGAAGATAAGTCTCGAGGTCGTCGAGGATGCGCTTCTTATATTTTTCGCGACGAATGGGAAAGGCGATCTCGACACGTCGAAAGAAGTTGCGATCCATCCAATCTGCGCTGCTACAGAAAATCTCCGGATCACCGCCGTTAGCGAACCAGAACACTCTCGAGTGTTCGAGGAATCTTCCGACGATTGAGCGAACGCGGATATTTGCGGAGATGCCGGGCACCCCAGGGCGCAACGCGCATACGCCGCGGACGATCAGATCGATCTGTACGCCAGCCTGCGATGCTTTGCAGAGCGCCGCGATGGACTCTGGTTCGACCAAGGCATTCATTTTAAGGATCACTCGAGCAGGCCGTCCCGCTGCAGCGTGAGTGCACTCGCGTTCCAGACGAGCGAGCATGGCGCGATGCAGTTCGAACGGGGACTGCAGCAAGCAAGACAGGTGCGGCGTTCGTGTCAGGCTCGTCAGCTGAAGAAAAACCTCGTGAACGTTTTGTCCGATTTCAGGGTCGCAGGTGAAAAGACCGTAATCGGTGTAGGTACGCGCGGTGCGCGAATGGTAATTGCCGGTACCGAGATGGCAGTAACGACGAATGCCACCCCGCTCTCGACGTGCCACTAAGGCTAGCTTCGCGTGTGTCTTGAAGCCGACGACGCCATACATCACATGTGCACCGGCTTCTTGCAATCGGTCCGACAGTTCGATGTTCGCCTCTTCATCGAAACGAGCGCGCAGTTCGATGACGACCGTGACGTCCTTGCCGGCGTGGGCTGCCGCGACGAGTGCATCGACGATCGCGGAGTCGTTTCCGGTTCGATAAAGCGTTTGCTTGATGGCGAGCACTTGCGGATCGCCCGCGGCTTGTCGCAGAAAATCGACTACGGGCGCGAAAGATTGGAACGGATGATGCAGCAGCAGATCGCTCTGGCGAATTGCGGCGAACATATCGGGCCCCTCGTTGAGGCGGCGCGGCAAACTCGGCCGAAAAGCCGGGTATTTCAGGTCGGTTCGATGAGCGAGATCATAGATCGCCGACAGACGATGCAAATTGACTGGCGACGGTACGGCGTAGACGTCCAGGGTTGAAATCCCGAATTGCCGCGCTAAAAAGTCGACGAGGTCACGCGGACAGTCGTCGGCCGTCTCGAGGCGTACTGCAGAGCCATATCGTCGTTGGGCGAGTTCGCCCTCCAGCGCTCGTCGCAGATCGTCTGCTTCTTCTTCGTCAATGAAGAGATCGCTATTGCGGGTCAGCCTGAACTGATGACAGGCGAGAATTTTCATACCCTCAAAGAGTCGTGGTACGAACGCCTCGATAATCGTCGACAGCAATACAAACCGTTGTGCCTCGTCGCCTTCCGATGGCAAGGGCACTACGCGCGGCAGTGATCGAGGTGCTTGAACGACCGCCAGCGTTGCCTCTCGGCCGAATGCGTCTTCACCCTGAAGCCTGACGATGAAATTGAGACTCTTGTTTTGAATTCGTGGGAAGGGCCTCGACGGGTCGAGCGCAAGAGGTGACAGCACGGGCTCCACCTCGTTTTCGAAGTAGGCCGCGAGCCAATCATGAGTGGATTCTGGCCACTCACCTTTCGGGACGAGCACGACTCCGGCGTCCCGTAACGCCGGTAACAAGATATTGCGCAGGCACGCGTATTGCTCGGATACGAGACGAGAAGCCTTATGGTGAATGGCGGCGAGCTGCGCCGCGGGAGTCAGCCCATCGGTGCTGAGGCTATCGGGCGAGCTTTCCTGCAGTTGCTTGATACCTGCAACCCGAATCTCGAAGAATTCATCGAGGTTGTTCGAGGAGATACAAAGAAATCGAAGACGCTCGAGCAGCGGCACCGATGAATCGAGCGCCTGCGCAAGCACGCGCTGGTTGAATTCCAGCAAGGAGAGCTCGCGATTGATGAGGGGAGGCGATGCGAAGGTCGCCATAGCCGCGGCGTTGTTCATGGCCTTTAGTAGACCATGAACACCCTAAAAGATTGTTACAACGAGGCTCCGCGGGCCGCCGATTTTTCGGGCTGCCTGTCGGACGTTGCGGTGGAGTCCGTTTCGGTGGTGGCCGCCAGCAGCGCGGGAGTCACCCGACCTGCATCGAGACTCGCGAGAAGCGGGCCCGCCTGGGTGCGGAACTCGGCCATGCGAGACGCTGGGATCGGTCGATCATTCGGTAGTGGAACTTTTTGCGGATCTTTATGGATGCCGCTCTGCAAGTACTCGTAATGAAGGTGCGGGCCGGTCGCAAGGCCGGTCATGCCGACGTAGCCGATGACTTCGCCCTGACGTACGCGTTCACCCTGACGCAGCCCGCGCGCAAATCGCGAGAGGTGGCCATAGACGGTGCGCACATCGTTGGCGTGCTGAATTTCTATGACTTTGCCGTATCCACCTTTGTTGCCCACGAAGCGCACGCGGCCTTCGCCTGCCGCTTTGACCGGGGTTCCGGTCGGCGCGGCATAGTCGACGCCGCGGTGAGCGCGCATTCTGTTGAGGACAGGATGACGCCGATACAAGTTGAAGCGTGAGCTGACTCGAGTGAATTCGAGCGGTGCACGCAAGAACGCTTTGCGCAAACTGCGACCGTCCGGCGTGTAGTAACCAAAATCGCCGTCTTCCGAGCTTTCACTCGCCTCGTCATCGTGAGCGAAGCGGATCGCGCGGTAGACCGTGCCCTGGTTGATGAACTCCACGGCCAACACGTCGCCTTCGCCGAGGGGGGTGCCGTCCTGACTCAACTCTTCATATATGACGCGAAACCGATCGCCTGGCTGGATATCGAGTACGAAGTCGATGTCCCATCGGAAGATGTTGGTGATCTTCATCGCGAGTGAGTCGCTGAGACCGGCTTCACCCGCAGCCTGAAAGAGCGAATTTTTGATGGTCGCTTCGCCGACTCGAACATTCTTTTCGAGTGGGTTGACGATGACCGAGCTGTCGAAGCCGTTTTCGTCGCGCCGGACTTGAAGCGTTTCGCTCGGACTCAGTTGTCGTTCGAGACTGACGAGCTGATTGTCGCGAACACCGAACTTGAGGGTTTCACCGGGATAGAGCCGGTCGAGGCTGCGGCGGATATCGGGCAACGCTCGAAGTGTCGCCAGATCAGTCACCGATAGTTCGAGCTTGCGGAAGATTCTCTCGAGGGTGTCGTTGGTGCCCACGATGACATCGACGGTGAGCGGCACGAGAATGGCTTTGGTCGAGGCTTCGGCTTCGGCAGCCTGGATGGCGCTGATGGCGTTCTCATCGAGGCGGCCGAGATCGGACAGCCAAGACTCGCCGCGCCACCACGTCAGCGCGAGCACCGCAACGACGGTGCATTGCAGCCAACGGCCCTTGAGCAAGGCGAGGACGCGGTTTTTTGATCCGACTTCCAGCGTCATGGAATACACTTCGCCGCCACGAGAGCGGCGAACGGTACCCGCGACCGCAGACACGGTCAACCCATCGGCTGGGGGTTTTCGTAGAGTGGACTCGGCTAAGCGACGATAGAGGCATCGCTGCAACATGGTGAGTATTCAGCAACAACTTGAAGAGATCCGCCGCGGCAGCTCCGAGCTGCTGGTCGAGGCCGAACTCGTCAAAAAACTTGCGCGCGGCAAACCCCTGCGGATCAAGGCGGGCTTCGATCCGACCGCTCCCGATTTGCATCTCGGGCACACGGTGCTCATCAATAAGATGCGCCAGTTCCAGCAGTTCGGGCACGAGGTGATTTTCTTGATCGGCGATTTCACCGGCCTCATCGGTGATCCGACCGGTCGAAACGCCACCCGACCCCGCCTCACCCCCGAGGATGTGCAAGCCAACGCGCACACTTATCAAGAGCAGATCTTCAAGATCCTCGATCCGGCGCGCACCGTCATCGAGTTCAACTCGAAGTGGTTGAGCAACATGCCGCTGCCCAAGTTCGTCGAGGTCGCCGCGCAGTACACCGTCGCTCGCATGCTGGAGCGCGACGATTTCGCCAAGCGATACAAGTCGGGACAGCCTATTTCGGTGCATGAATTCTTCTATCCGCTCGCGCAAGGCTACGATTCCGTGGCGTTGCGGGCCGATGTCGAGCTCGGTGGAACCGACCAAAAGTTCAACCTGTTAGTCGGGCGTCAGCTGCAAGAGGCGTACGGTCAAGAGCCTCAGTGCGTGCTCACGATGCCGCTGCTCGAAGGGCTCGACGGCGTTAATAAGATGTCGAAATCCCTCGGCAATTATGTCGGTATCGCCGAAGCAGCCGATGCCCAGTTCGGCAAGCTCATGTCGGTCAGCGACGAACTCATGTGGCGGTATTTCGAATTACTTTCCTTCCGCCCTCTCAGCGACATCGCTGCGCTTCGCGAGGCCATTTCCCAAGGGCGTAACCCGCGAGATGTGAAGTTCGAACTCGCCAAAGAAATCGTAGGTCGTTTCCATGGGGCCGAGGC
>Ga0255158_1000615_pt1 | contig 9959 bp, 9 predicted proteins | sample Atl_Atlam_RepC_8_2_FD_188426 | JGI IMG/M metagenome (GOLD analysis project Ga0255158, IMG submission 188426) | Freshwater microbial communities from Altamaha River, Georgia, United States - Atl_Atlam_RepC_8h | ecosystem: Environmental > Aquatic > Freshwater > River | place: USA: Georgia...
AAAAACTCGACGACGGTATCGAGGAAGTAGGCATACAACGTGGCAGACAGATAGACGACGATACATAGCAGGATGCCTCGCTTCGGCCCCCAGCGATTACCCAGCCAACCGAGCGCGAGCGCCGACGGAAACGCCACGAACTGGGTCAACAACAAGGCCGCCAGCAAACTTGAAGACGGTAAGCCGAGCGCCACACCGTAATCGACGGCCATGGTGTAAATCGTGTGTACACCATCGATATAGAGCCAATAGGCAATGAGGAACAAGGTGATGGGGCGGTACTCACCGATATGCTGAATCGTCGTCTTGAGCTCGCGAAGCCCGTCTCGTGCCGCCGTGAGTAGGCTCGCAGCCGGTGTGGTCGCCGGCTTCTCTCGAACATTTCGCGCAAGAGGCAACGTGAACAAAAACCACCAAGCCGCTACGGTGAAGAACGAGAACTGCACGGCCTCGGCTGCGCTCTCGAGACCGAACCACTGTGGGTTTAAGGTCATGATTACATTGAGCGCGAACAACAGACCGCCACCGAGGTAACCCATGGCGTAACCGAAGGCGGAGACCTGATCGAGCTCGCGCTCTGAAGCGACATCAAGAAGCAACGCGTCGTAGAACACGTTACCCGCGTTGAAGCCGATGCCCGCCATGACGAAGCATGCGGCGGCCCACCACCACTCGCCCTGACCGATGAACCCGAGCGAGGCCGTGCCGATCACGCCCAGCGTCGACCACATGACGAGCTGACGCTTGCGACCCGCTGTGCGATCGGCGATGGCGCCGAGCACCGGCGCGAGTACGGCGACGATGATCCCCGCGATGCCATTGGCAAAACCCAAACGGGACGTACTGATCGTCGGATCGACGCCCGTGCTCCAATATTGCTGAAAGAAGACCGGGAAAAAACCAGCGAGGACGGTCGTCGCAAAGGCGGAGTTGGCCCAGTCGTACAGCGCCCAGGACACGGTATCGCGGCGCTTGTACGGACTCGTCATGTCAGTTGGCCTGCTCGCGAGTTTCTCGGAAGGTGATGTCGGGCCAGCGCTCGATGGTGAGATCTAGGTTGACCCTCGACGGTGCAAGATATACGAGCGCGCCGCTGTGATCTACCGCAAGGTGATCATAGGCCTTGGTCCTGAACTCGGCGAGTTTACGATCATCCTCGCAATAGACCCATCGGGCGGTATGAACGCCGATCGGCTCGAAGTTGCATTGAACGGCGTATTCGTCGGCGAGCCGGAACGCCACCACTTCGAACTGCAGCTGCCCGACGGCCCCCAAAATCTGATCGTTGTTGCGCAATGGACGGAACAACTGCGTTGCACCCTCCTCGCATAGCTGACCGAGCCCCTTGGAGAGCGCCTTCATCTTGAGCGGATCTTTAAGCACCGCACGCCTGAAGAGTTCAGGGGCGAAGTTCGGGATGCCGGTGAACCCCAACTCCTCCCCTTCGGTGAAGGTGTCGCCGATATTGATCGTGCCGTGGTTATGCAGTCCGATGATGTCGCCAGCAAAGGCATCCTCGGCTGCCGAACGGTCGGAGGCCAGAAACGTGAGCGCGTCGGCGATTCGAACGTCTTTGTCGAGCCGAACGTGATGCAGTTTCATGCCGCGCGTGTACTTGCCGGAGCACAATCGCAGAAAGGCAATCCGGTCGCGGTGGGCCGGATCCATGTTCGCCTGAATCTTGAACACAAACCCCGTGAGCTTGGATTCGGTCGGTGCGACCTCTCGTTGTCGCGTCGCTCGAGGCAAAGGGCCCGGCGCATGACGAGTGAACGCTTTGAGTAATTCTTCGACACCGAAGTTTGCGATGGCCGAACCAAAAAATACCGGTGTCTGTCGACCTGCCCGATATTTCTCGAGATCGAATTCCTGAGTCGCGCCGCGCACGAGCTCGATTTCTTCATCGAAGGCGGCCGCTTGATCATCCAACAACTCGCGTCCGGCGTCGCTATGCAACCCGTCGATCACCCAATTCTCGCCCGCACGACCGCGCTCCCCGGCCTGATAGACGTAAATACGATCTTCGAGCAGGTGATAGATACCCTTGAGCTCCCGACCCATACCGATGGGCCAGGTCACGGGCGCGGTGGAGATCCCCAAGACTTTTTCGATTTCATCGAGTAGCTCGATGGGCGCACGACCATCTCGGTCGAGCTTGTTGATGAAGGTCATGATGGGTGTCGCACGAAGCCGACAAACTTCCATCAGTTTGATGGTGCGCTCTTCGACGCCCTTCGCGCAGTCGATCACCATCAACGCTGAGTCGACGGCCGTCAACGTTCGGTAAGTGTCTTCGGAGAAGTCTTCGTGACCCGGCGTATCGAGAAGGTTGACGATGCAATCGCCGTAAGGGAACTGCATGACCGAGGACGTCACGGAAATCCCACGCTGCTGCTCGAGGCGCATCCAGTCGGACGTCGCATGTCGCGCCGCCTTGCGACCCTTGACCGTACCGGCAAGCTGAATGGCACCGCCGAATAAGAGCAGCTTTTCGGTGAGCGTGGTCTTACCCGCGTCAGGGTGAGAAATGATCGCGAACGTGCGGCGCCGCGCGACTTCGTCGCCAAGAATCATGAGAGAGCCTTTATGTCAGGGGTTGAGTGCGAGACGCATCACGACAGCGTCTTCGCGGCCATTTTCGGCCTGGTAGTAACCACGACGGATTCCGACTTGCTGGAATCCGGCAGATTGATAGAGACGTACCGCCCCGACGTTGCTCGGACGGACTTCAAGAAAGAGATCGGTCGCTCCGCCCGCTCGGGAAAGATCGGTTAGATGCGCGAGCATCTTGCCGCCCATCCCGCGACAACGATACTCGGGACGAATACAGAGATTGAGGATGTGAGCCTCACCGGCAGCCACGCTAAGAATGCCGTATCCCACCAAAATTCCATCGACCTCAGCGACCCGGCAGACGTATCCCGCACGCAGACAGTCGCGGAAGATACCCTCGCTCCACGGGTAGGCATACCCTGCCCGCTCGGTCTCGACCACTGCGGGTACGTCGCCTTCGAGCATTCGCCGAAAGGCGAACTGCGGGATCGGTAAATCTTTGAGTACGGTGGCCATCTTCGTCGTCTTGAAGCGCGTCACGCCTCAACAGTGAGCTCCGAGTAGATCCGTCGCGCGAATTTAAGATCTTCCCACGCTTTGCGCTTTTCACTGGGAGTGCGCAGCAGGTACGCAGGATGATACGTGACGATGACCGGCGTGTTGAGGGCGCCGAACCGATGCACACTCCCTCGCAACTTCCCGAGAGGCGTATCGGTCCCGAGAAGGTTTTGCGCCGCCACCCGTCCGAACGCCAGGATGATTCGCGGACGCACGAGCGACACCTGCCGGTGCAGGTAAGGCAAGCACTCCGCCACCTCTTCGGGCTTAGGGTCGCGGTTATCGGGAGGGCGACACTTCAAAATATTGGCAATGAACACCGACTCACGCGGCAAATCGATCGCTGCGAGCATGGCATTCAGCAACTGTCCCGCTGCGCCGACGAAGGGCTCTCCCTGGCGGTCTTCATCGGCACCGGGCGCCTCGCCCACGACCATCCAGTGAGCCGCCGAATCGCCGACGCCGAACACCGTTTGCGTTCGTGTCTTGTGCAGACCACAGCGCTGACAGTCGCTCACGCAAGCCCGTAACGCCGGCCAGTCGAGGCGATCGACCGCGGCGGTCGGACTCGCCACCGCCGTCGCCATCGCCAACTCCGCAACAGGCGTCGCTCTGCGAACCCATTGTTCGATACCGAGCGCTTCGAGGTAGCGCGCCCGGCGTTGCTCGTCAGCCATTGCCGGCACGACGCAAGCGTCGGATCACGTACATCACGGGCGCAAGCAGCACGTAGATTGAGAACAGAATCAGCAACATCGTCGGCGGCTCTGCCGCGACCAGCGCCAAGGAGATTGGCACGATCACAAAGTAGAAAAACTTCATGCGAGCGTTCCAATCGATTTGCTTGATGCTCGGGTAGGGAATGCCCGAGACCATCATGACGCCGGCGAGTAGACACACCGAGAACGTGAGTACGAGACCCAACAGCCCGAGGTCATACCATTCGCTCGAGAACCAGACGTACGCCGAGACGAGCCCTGCGGCCGACGGACTCGGCAGACCTTCGAAATAGCGCTTGTCGACGGTGGCGGCCCTGGCATTGAACCGAGCAAGGCGTAACGCCGCGCAGGCGACGTAAAAGAACGAGGCGATCCACCCGAATCGCGCCCAAGACGTGCCGTATTCGGCAATCGCGGCGAAGCCCCACTTGTAGGCAACCAAGGCCGGCGCGACACCGAAGGCAACCATATCCGCCAGACTGTCGTATTCCTTGCCAAACACGCTCTCGGTTCGCGTCCAACGGGCCACCCGCCCATCGAGACCATCGAAGATCATGGCGAGGAAAATTGCGGCACTCGCACGACCGAAATCGCCGTTGATGGCCGAGATGATGGCGAAGAAGCCACATCCCAAGCAGGCCGTGGTCAGTAAATTGGGCAGCAGGTAGATGCCTCGGCGAGGGCCTGAGGGGGGCTGCGAAGCACTCTGGGGGCTCGTCAAGGGCCGGGAACTCCCGTGGGGCACGAAAAACCGCGTCATCATAGGGGTCGGAACCTTTCGGGACAATCTCTGCGCCCGTAACATGTCGCACCTTCATCAAGACGAGAGCCCTGCCCACTCATGCGCTGGTCCCGATATCCGATCAACACCGTCAAGGAAACTCCCTCGGAAGCCGAGGTCATCAGCCACCAGCTCATGCTGCGTGCGGGCCTGATCCGTCGTCTCGCCGCCGGCATCTACACCTGGACGCCGTTCGGCCTTCGAACCCTGCGCAAGGTCGAGCAGATCATCCGTGAGGAGATGGATCGCGCCGGAGCCCTCGAGGTGCTCATGCCCGCCGTTCAGCCCGCCGAGCTCTGGCAAGAGTCCGGCCGATGGGATCAATACGGCCCCGAGCTGCTTCGGCTTAAGGATCGCCACCAACGCGACTTTGTCATCGGCCCGACGCACGAGGAGGTGATCACCGATCTCGCGCGTCGCGAGCTCAAGAGCTATCGCCAACTACCGGTGAACTTCTATCAGATTCAGCTCAAGTTCCGCGACGAGATCCGCCCTCGATTCGGCGTGATGCGGGGTCGAGAGTTCATCATGAAGGACGCCTATTCCTTCCATCTCGATCAAGCCTCGCTGCAGGAGGGCTATGACCTTATGCGCGACGCGTACGTTCGAATGTTCACGCGCATGGGGCTCGAGTTTAGACCCGTCAAGGCCGACACCGGATCGATCGGCGGTACGGCCTCAGAAGAGTTTCAGGTGCTCGCCGATTCCGGCGAAGATGCGATCGCGGTCTCAGACGGCCCCGATCACTACGCCGCCAATCTCGAACTGGCGCCGGCACTGGCGCCTTCAAGTTCTCGTCCCGCCGCCACCGAATCAATCAAAAAAGTGGCGACGCCCGGTCAAAAAACCATCGAAGAGGTCGCCGCCTTCCTGAAAGTTTCGACCCAGCGAACGCTGAAACTGTTGATGGTCGAGGGTAGTGAAGGCGGTGTAGTCGCGTTCGCAATTCGAGGCGATCACGAACTCAATGCCATCAAAGCGCAGAAACTACCTGGCGTCGCAAACCCCTTGCGCATGGCCTCCCGAGAGGCCGTTCTCGCGGCGACGGGTTGCGAGCCCGGCTTTCTCGGCCCTGTCGGCCTCAAATGTCCCCTCTACGCAGATCATGCGGCGCTCGCACTCGCCGATTTCGTTTGCGGCGCGAATGAAGTCGATCACCACCTGACATACGTGAACTGGGGACGCGACCTACCCGAACCCACTGCGGCCGATGTGCGCAATGTTGTCGAGGGTGACCCCAGTCCGGGCGGCAGCGGCCATCTGCGCATACGTCGCGGTATCGAGGTGGGACACATCTTCCAACTCGGTCGGAAATACAGCGAGGCGATGCAGGCGACCGTGCTCGATGAAGCGGGCAAGCCGATCGTCATGTACATGGGTTGCTACGGCATCGGCGTCACACGCATTGTCGCCGCTGCGATCGAACAAAATCACGATGCGGCCGGCATCATTTGGCCCGAACCCATCGCGCCGTTCACGGTCGTACTCGTGCCGCTCAATGCCGCCAAGTCGGAGAAGGTCCGAGCGCTGTCAGAGCAACTCTATGCGACCCTCCAGCAATCGGGCATCGATGTACTTCTCGATGATCGTGATGCACGACCCGGCGTGAAATTCGCCGACGCGGAGCTCATGGGTATTCCGCATCGCCTCGTGATCTCTGATCGCGGCATCGACTCCGGAAAACTCGAATATCGACACCGCCGCGCCAGCGCCAACGAAGAGTGGCCGGCCGATGAAGTCATCAACCGAATGATCGCCGCACACAAAAAGGCCTGAGGAGAATCACTCGATGAGTCAGGCAGAGATTTTGGTGGTTTATCACTCGCGTCACGGCGCAACGGCCGAGCTTGCGCGTCATATCTCTCGCGGCGTCGAATCGGTCGAGGGCGCAGTCGCGACACTGCGCAGCCTACCCAACGTCTCGGCCGAAAACGAACGCCCTGTGCAGCAAGTGCCAGAGTCGGGCGCTCCGTGGGCGACGCTCGATGAACTACGACGCTGCGATGGATTACTGATCGGCAGCCCCACCCGGTTCGGCAATATGGCGGCGCCCGTCAAACATTTTCTCGACTCGACGAGCGCGCTCTGGGCCGATGGCTCGCTCATCGGAAAGCCCGCCGGCGTCTTTACGGGAAGCAGCAGCCTTCATGGCGGCCAAGAAAGCACTCTACTGTCGATGATGGTGCCGCTCATTCATCACGGCATGGTCATCGTCGGTATCCCTTTTTCAGAGTCGGCCTTATCGAGCACTCGTTCGGGCGGCACACCCTACGGCGCCTCTCACTTCACGCCTTACGGGAAGCCGACGGCGCTCTCCGACGAAGAAAAATCTCTCGCTCAGGCGCATGGCGCTCGAGTGGCCGAGGTGGCCCTCGCCCTCAAGGCTCGCCGAGGATCTCGCGAACGAACGGCACGGTGAGTCGACGCTGCGCGCTCAACGACGCGGTGTCGATGTCATCGAGTAACTTGCCGAGCGAGCGCATATCGCGCGGAAAACGGCGTAGCAAGTAACGGGCAGTGTCTTCGGGAAGCTCGAGTCCGCGCTGTGCGGCTCGCAATCGCAAAGCTTCGTGTTGTCCCGATTCATCGAGCGCTCGAATTTGAAAAATTTCGGCGGCCCCAAATCGCGATGCGATATCGGCAAGCCCCCAGCGCAGCGCGGCCGGCGCGCCGGAGGCGGTCGCGATGATACGACCGCCCTGCTCCTCGATTCGGCGATACGCGAAGAAGAGCGCCTGCTCGACCGCCGGCGTTCCGATCACGGCATCGACATCATCGAGGCACAACAACTCCACGCCGAGTGCCCCGCCCAAGAAATCGACCGTTGCCTCACCCAGTTCGCGTAACGGCAAATAAGCGACCCTCGAACCTAAGGGCGCAGCCGCACACGCCGCCTGTAACAGATGGGTTCGCCCGGAACCCTCCACGCCCCAAAGCCAAAGTACGGCGCGCCCAGGCTGGGCTGTGATGCCCTGCAGCCTCGCCACGGCCTCGTGATTGGATCCCGTCACGAAGGTCGCGAAAGTAGCTCGCTCACGCAACTGAACACCAAGAGGAAGCTGCTGCATGATCAGGATGACCGCGGAGCCGGCAAACGAGCCCACGCACTGACGAACGAGCGTCGTGCGTAATCGATACCCGAAAGCACCGTCGTACCGAACGTCACGACGAGAAGCGTCGTCACGAGCACCGACGGAACGACGGACACCGCAGCGTTCAGCATCGCCACGATCACGACGATGATTTGCAGCGTCGTGTTCACCTTCGAGAGGATGCTCGGGCTGCCCTCGACGCGACCGAACCAGAGACGGTAGATCAGCGCACCGCCACCCAGCATGACGTCGCGAGCGACCGCCGCCGCGGCCAACCAAACCGGTATCAGACCCTGCCACGTGCAGGCTAGGAAGGTCGCCACCAGCAAAACTTTATCAGCGATGGGATCGAGAATCCGCCCAAGCTCGGAGGCCCAACCGTTACGCTTCGCGAGATACCCATCGAGACCATCGGAAATCGCAGCGATCGTAAACAGCACGAGCGCGAGTACCTCTTCGCCACGACTGATCGCGAGAACCGTGGGTACCGTCAGGACGATACGCAGCACGCATATGGCGTTAGGAAGATGGCGAAGCACGGCAGACCCTCTTTTCGGGACTCAGCGTCCGTAGCGATAGCTCGGCGGCGAATCACGGCCGGGCTCGCGACGCAAACGAGGTTGAGACGCCAGAGCTTCGGCAAGACCGGCCGCCCCGCCGGCGATCTCAATGCGGTACAAGGCGCTATCGCCCTCCGTCGCCACGAGCTCAGCGGACTTCACGGCCGGCAGAGCGATCAGCATACGCCGAACCTCTCCGTAATCTTTGAGCGTCAGCACACCACCGATTCGAACTTCGGTCTCCGCGATCGGCTGCGCGACGGTCGCCAAAGAATTGAGTGCGAGCGAATCTGCGGCGCCCTCGATACCCGCCGTCGGACCGCCTTGAAAAACCGTAGCGGTCGAACCGTCGAACAACGTCCACTGCCATTCAGTACCGTCGGCTTCACCGATGAGCGCCATGTCGGCTCCATTGCGACGCGCCGCATCGAGCGCGGCCTCTGGCGTTACGGAACGACCCGACGCCAACCCTGCCGAGGCTGCGGCAGCGAGTCGCAGTGGCAAACCACGCTCACTCGCCGCACGCTCGAGACTGGCACGCACTTGAATCGGATCAGCGCCCGACGGCGCGGCGGTCACCACCGCCAAAACGAGCGGGCGCTCTCGCGACCACACAGGCTGACCGAGCCCCCGCATCGCGCGCTCGATGGCCGTCGCATCGAGCGTGATCCTCGCCGCACTGGCGTTGGATGGCGGTCTGACGATTTGCACGTATCGCCTCGCCTCACGAAACAAAGGCTCGAACACAGGATCGTCCGCCGCAGAGCGCCTGCCCGATAGCCGTACGAGCGCGATTTGCATCGCCTCCTGGAAAGCCGCCTCACCCGTTGACTCGACCTCGACCTCACCGATGGCGACCCCCTGCGCGGCCGACACCACCGCCGACGACGCAACGGCGAGCGCGAGCACCACGGCGGCGATCCACCGCGGTAAATACTGGGAAAAGCTGGAGAATTCCGTGGCCATGCGTGAAGTCGCGTACAATATCACACCGATTTTTTGCCGCCCTGATGCCCATGACTCAGCCGCCCGAGAAGACCACTGGACTCACCTATCGCGATGCGGGAGTCGATATCGACGCCGGGGACGAACTCGTCGAGCGTATCAAGCCGCTGGTCAAACGCGCGCAACGTCCTGAAGTGCTCGCCGGCATCGGCGGCTTTGGCGCGCTCGTCGAGCTGCCGCCGGGAAAATGGCAGCGACCCGTTCTGGTGTCTGGCACCGACGGTGTCGGAACCAAACTGAGGCTTGCCATCGATACGGGGCGACACAGCACGATCGGCATCGATCTCGTGGGCATGTGCGTGAACGACGTCGCTGTCCAAGGCGCCGAACCCCTCTTCTTCCTTGATTACTACGCCACCGGAAAACTCGAAGTCGACGTCGCCGAGAGCGTGATCTCGGGCATCGTCGAGGGCTGTCGACAGGCAGGCTGCGCGCTGGTCGGCGGTGAGACCGCCGAGATGCCGGGGATGTACCACGGAGGCGATTACGATCTCGCCGGCTTCTGCGTGGGCGTCGTCGAGAAAGAGGCCATCATCGATGGCTCAAAAGTTAGCGCGGGCGATGCCGTGATCGGCCTCGCCTCCTCGGGCCCTCACTCCAACGGCTATTCGCTCATCCGCCGCCTCGTCGCTCTGGCTAAGGCCGACGACAAAACGATTGTCGACGGAAAGCCCCTTTTCGATCGGCTGCT
>Ga0255158_1000629_pt1 | contig 9818 bp, 11 predicted proteins | sample Atl_Atlam_RepC_8_2_FD_188426 | JGI IMG/M metagenome (GOLD analysis project Ga0255158, IMG submission 188426) | Freshwater microbial communities from Altamaha River, Georgia, United States - Atl_Atlam_RepC_8h | ecosystem: Environmental > Aquatic > Freshwater > River | place: USA: Georgia...
CCCGGCCCAAGGCGTAGTTGGCACGTGCCCCGACAATCAGGGTGGCATTGATGCTGGTCAAAGTGGCCACCGCCACAAAAATACCGATCAGCTTTTCGCCCCACGGACCGAGCGCTACACGTAAAAGATCGGCGGCCGGTGCCTTGCTCTCGGCGAGTCCTTTGAGCCCCAGCCCATGCAATAACGCCGCATTGACCAGTAGGTAAATGATCGTGATCACAGCCAGGCTTGCGACGATCACCGGCACGATGGTCTGGGCTCCTCCTTTGACTTCCGCGGAGATGTAAGCGGCCTCGTTCCATCCGCCAAAGGTGAGCAGCACAAACACCAGGGCCAGTCCCAATAGTCCGACGGGCGGGGTCGACGAAAACGCGGCAGGTGCGATGTCGGGGGATGCGGGCACGACCGCGAAGCCCGCGATCATGATCACCACGAGGCCGAGAATTTCCAGCAGGGTGAGCACGGACTGCACGCGTGACGAAGCGTGAAGGCCCACAATGTTGATCAGTGTCAGTGCGACGATGATGGTCACGGCCCAGATCAGGGTGGAATGCGGACCCAGAGAGACAGCCTTGCTCATGTAATCGCCAAACACGAATGCCAGCAGCGCAATCGATCCGGTGTTGATCACCATTGCCTTGGCCCAGGCATAGAGAAACGAGATGCTTTTGCCGTAGGCCAGTGTTAAGAAATGGTAATCACCGCCCGCGTGGGGATGGGCGGTGGAGAGTTCGGCGTAGCACAGCGCACCGGCCAGTGAAATCAGCGCGCCGGCGATCCAGATGGCCATGACCCAACCGATATCCCCGGCCACACCCGCTACCATCGAAGGCGTCTTGAATATGCCGGCCCCGATCACGATGCCCACAATGATGGCCACCGCGGCGACAGGTTGTAACAGCCGTTGTGGGTCGACCGAGGTCATGGAGGACGATTCAGTGGGCCGGTTGAATAGAACGGTCTAGCGGCGTGTGCCCTTGATATTCGTGAACAGTGTCCCCCCGTGGGCTTCGCCCTCAAGTCCATTCCCTTTTATCGTGACCTTGACGCTGTGCAGGGTGCCGATGGAGTCCAGGTAACGAAAACTGAGCTTGTCCCCGGACAGGGTGGCACCAAGAATGGGTTGGGATGCTTTGCCGATCGTAATGTTGCCGCCGATCTGCTGATAGCGCTGATTAAGTTGCAAGGTGACGGGCCCTTGGCCCTCTAAGCCCTCGATCGCCCACTGACCGGCGACATTGGCCGGAACCACCCAGTAATAAGCGTGGGCACGTGCCGATTCGATTTTCTGATCCGGCTCCCAGTCCCCCATATTGAAGGCGTGGGAGACCACACGGGTCCCGGGCTTCATTTTCAGAATCGTAGGGCGCAGTTTCAGATTCAGATCCGGCAACAGGTACAGCGTGACCACCGTTGCCTCGGAAAAATTCTCTTTAAAGATATCGCCGTGGATGATTTTGACCTTGTTGGCCACGCCTGCGCGTTGGGCGTTACGACGGGCCAGTGCCGCCATATCGGCGTTGTATTCGATGCCGATGGCCCGGGCGCCAAAAATACGCGCCGCTGCAATGGGAATCTTGCCGTCGCCGGCCCCGAGGTCGTACACGATGTCTTTATCCGTGACCTTGGCGGTCTCAAGCATCTTGTTGACCAGCTCGTCGTTGGTGGGCACCCAGATCACATCCTTGCCCTCTTGGCCGACCTGGGGTTGGTACTTGTCATCGCCGTATTGACCGTCGGCAAAACCGGGGCGGGTGAGCAGCAGGCTCAGGCCGAGGGCCATCGTGAACTGTTTCAGTGACGTCATGGTGAATCGCCTTTCTGTGATGGGATTGCAGTCCGGTGAGAGTGTAGGGAGTTTTTCCCTTGCCGCGCCCTCTGATTTGCCCTAATGGGCGAGTAGACTAGCGGGTTTTCATCTTGGGCTTGGCAAATTTATGTGGGAGTTTCTGCCCCCCGCCACCGCGCTCCTGTGGGCGCTGGTCATCGTACCGGTGGCCGCTTATCTGCACGGCCTATTGGGCCTGGGGTTTGTCACGGTGGCGATGCCCTTATTGGTGCTGGTGATCGACCTGCGCACAACCATGGTGCTGACCGTGCCGGCGGCACTGGTGCTGTCGTTTCAGTTAACTTTTTTTGGCGGGAACCTGAAGCAGAGTATCGGACGGCATTGGTATCTACCGATTGCCATGGCCTGCGGTGCGGTCAGCGGCGCCTGGATCTTTCAGCATGCCGAGCCGCGCCTGCTGCTCATGGTGATTGCCGGTGCCATTATGCTGTTCTTGTCGGTGGATATTCTGCGTAAAACCCATGTTCAGATTCCCTCGATGTGGGTTCATCCGGTGGCGATCGTGTTTGGATTTCTGGCGGGGAACACCGAGACCGCGGTGAATATGGGCGCTCCCTTTCTGCTGATTTTCTGTCTCATTGCGGGGCTGTCACCGTTGGCCATGGTTCAGTCCATCAACCTCTGTTTTTTTACGGGCAAGGTGATTCACTTCATCACTTTATCCATTGGTGGTCCACACGTCAGTGCCGTATCGCCGATGGAGTGGTTGCCCGGTGTGCTGATCGCGCCACTGTGCATCGCCTTATGCCGGATGGGTGCGCGGCGGCGTGAGCGCACCGACGTGGAGACTTACCGCCGGTGGCTTAAAAACTTCCTGAAAGTGATGGTGGTCTTGGTGATCGGAAAGGTGGTGTGGGTGACATGAGCGGTCTGGATTGGGGTGCCTATGCTCTGATTGGATTGATTTTTGTCTGGAGTGGGTTTGTGCGAAGCGGGCTTGGCTTTGGCGGTGCCGTGTTGTCCCTACCGTTTTTGCTGTTAGTGGTGAATGATCCCTTGGTGTTCCTGCCGTTGATCGCAGTGCAGCTTTTGTTTTTCTCCGGGCTGATCATGTGGAAGAGTCATCATCGTCGCAAGGCCTCTGGGGAGTATTTGTCCAGTGCCACAAGTATTCATTGGGCCTACCTTGGTCGGGCCATGAAGGTCATGATCATCCCGAAGTTAATCGGCGTGATTGGGCTCTTAACACTGCCTCCCACCTACATGAGCATGATTATTTTTGTCATCGTATTTGCGTATGCGGTAGGGTATATCTTAAATAAGCCCATCTCTCATCGCAGCAAAGCGTTGGATATTGGAATGCTGGGTCTCGGGGGTTATTTCAGCGGCGCATCGCTCACCGGCGCGCCGCTGATCGTGCCGGTGTTTGCAGCCCATGTGGCGAAACATCAGTTACGCGACACGCTATTTGTGCTGTGGTTTACGCTCACGGCCATCAAACTCACGTCGTTCATTATCGCGGGGGTGGACCTTCAGCTGATGCATCATCTATGGCTGTTGCCGTGTGCATTTGTAGGCCATGTGCTCGGAGAGCGCCTACACACCCGAATCGTGGCGGCCGAGACGCCGACGTTCTTCCGATACCTGGGCATCGCGTTAATCGTGGTGAGTGGTGCCGGGCTGTGGCGCGCCTTGGTGGCCTGATGCGTGAGTGGAGAGCCTGACCGGATGCAGGCCGATGTGATCGTGATTGGGGCGGGCGCGGCCGGATTGCTGTGCGCCGGGATCGCCGGTCAGCGCGGTCGTCGCGTGGTGGTGCTCGACCACGCCGAGACAATCGGCGAAAAGATTCGGATCAGCGGTGGCGGTCGTTGTAACTTTACCAACCGTGACTCGCGCGCGGAGAATTTTCTTTCGCTGAATCCAGCATTTGTAAAGAGCGCGTTAGCGCGTTATACGCCGCAGGACTTTATTGCCTTAGTGCGCGCTTATCGAATCGGGTTTCACGAGAAGCACCACGGTCAGTTGTTCTGTGATGACCGCGCAACACAGATTGTGGCCATGCTGCAGTCGGAATGTGCCAAGGGGGATGTGGAGCTGCGGCATCCGGTCTCCGTGGAGTCCATTGGGCGTGAGGGCGCGCAGTGGACGGTCAATACATTGGCGGGCGTGATGCGTGCTCAACACCTAGTGATCGCCACCGGAGGTCTCCCGGTGCCGGCCATTGGAGCGACTGCATTTGCGCTGGATGTGGCGCGGCAGTTCGGGCTGCGCGTGACGGATGTGCGACCCGGTTTGGTCCCACTGGCGTTTACCGACAACGTCTTTGCGCAACTCGGGGGATTGTCCGGCGTGAGTCTGTCTGCCCGAATCTGCGCAGGGGCCGCCGGCCATCGGTATGGCCAGGCCTGCTTTGATGATGATCTTTTGATCACCCATAAGGGTCTATCCGGGCCGGCTGTGCTGCAGGCCAGCAGTTACTGGTACGAAGGCGAGGAGGTCAGCGTGCAGTGGGCATCGCCCGAGGTTCTGGCACAGGTTTTTGCCGATACTCGCTTGGGGGCAAAGACGACCGAGGGCGTGTTGATGGCCGTTTTACCAGAGCGGCTTGCCCGTTCCTTTGCGGATCAGATGGAATTGCTTGGGTGTCGCTGGGCGGAAGTTGGTCGACGGGATCGGGAGCAACTGGCCGAATGCCTGACCAATTGGAGAGTGAAACCCGCCGGTACGCTCGGATGGAAAAAAGCAGAAGTGATGCTGGGTGGCGTTGATACACGCGACCTCAACAGTAAAACGATGGCGGCAAATGGGCAGCCGGGATTGTTTTTTATCGGGGAGTGCGTGGACGTCACCGGTCATTTAGGGGGGCATAACTTCCAGTGGGCATGGGCCAGTGCCCATGCCTGTGCGATGGCGATCTGAGATTGCCACGTCTGACCGATCGATCAGGGACGCCGTATGCCGGTGATATTTCCCTGGCGTTCACCGAGGAGTTTTCCCGTCATGTGGTGACCGTCAATGGTGGCGTGAATGGTGAGGCGACGGTCATCGCTGTCGTGAATCTCAAAAGTAAATTTGTTTCCCCTCAGACGCCCCTCTTCGATGGCGATCGTTTTGTTCGATAGCCGAAGGCTGCCGTCGATTTTTTGATAGCGCTGATTCAGCTTGAGTTCGGTGGGTTCGGGTGTGAGGCCGCTGATCTGCCAGGTGCCATGCACCGGAGCCGGTACGGTCCAGAAGTAGCCTTGAGCGCTGCCGGATGCGGAGATCACCTCGTCGGGTTCCCAGGGCTCCAGGTCAAACGAATGGGACACAATCCGCGTGCCGGGCTTCATCTTCAGAAGCGTCGGCTTTAGTTTCTGATTAAGCGATGGCAACAGGTACATCGTCACGACGGTCGCGCGGGAGAAGTCTTCCTTAAAGATATCGCCGGTGATGATGTTGACTTTATCGGCGACTCCCGCGCGAAGTACGTTACGGCGTGCAAGCTCGGCCATATCGGGGTTGTATTCGATACCGATTGCCCGTGCGCCAAACTGTCGTGCGGCTTGAATGGCGATCTTTCCGTCGCCGGCACCCAGGTCCACCACAAGATCACCCGGTGCGACCTTGGCGGTCTCCAGCATGCGCACCACCAGATCGTCCGGCGTGGGTACCCAGATCACGTCCTTTCCGTGTTGTCCGACGGTGGGTTGGTACTGCTGATCACCAAACTGGGAGTGCGCGCATGCGGGCAGCAGTCCAATAGCGATCAGAACGGGTGCAAAATACCGGCCCATAATCGTAGGGCGAAATTCCCGGTGTGAAGAAAAGAGCGTGGTCATGAGTCGTGGTTCCAGAGGCGGGCGTTCAAAAGGCGGTGCGATCACTTTAATGTGGCGTTTTTTGCGTTGGCCATTCTGGTTAATGCTGATCGCAGCCCTGGGGTATCAAACCATTATTTTTTCGCAAGTGGTCTGGTTTCGGTGGAATAACCCTCCATCCACCGCCTTTATGGATACCGAGCGCGTGCGCCTAGCCGCCACAACGCCATCGGCGCGCATCACCCAGACCTGGGTGCCTTATTCCGCGATTGCGGTCACCGTCAAGCAGGCCGTCATCGCCGCCGAAGATTCGGGGTTTGCCTTCCATGATGGTGTGGACTGGGAGGCCATCGAGAAGGCGGCCCGGGAAAACATGCGTCGTGGTCAGGTCAAGCGCGGCGGCTCCACCATTACCATGCAGTTGGCGAAGAATCTTTTCCTGTCTTCAGATCGTTCGTACTGGCGTAAGGCACAGGAATTGATCATCACCGGGATGCTGGAACTCACCTTGGATAAGCGCCGCATCCTGGAGCTTTACTTAAATACCGCAGAGTGGGGCATTGGCGTATTCGGAGTCGAGGCCGCAGCGCGGCACTACTTTGGTGTGTCGGCAGCTCAGCTGGATGCGATGCAAGCGGCATGGCTCGCCTCGGTATTGCCCTCGCCTAAGCGGTTTGATCGCAATCGCGAGTCCGACTACCTGACGGAGCGGGCGTTTGTTATTCTGGAGCGCATGCCCAAGGTGGCCTTGCCGCGCTGATTCAGTCATCTCCATCGCTTGACCAAATCGGTCAGGGAACGATGGTCAGGAACAGGTAGGCAATGAAGATGACCAGGTGCACCACGCCCTGAAGCACGGCGGTTTTTCCGGTGGCCAGGGTGGTGATGCCCGCGATCAGGGTGATCCCGATACTCGCCAGTGCCGACCCCACGGCGAGATTAAAACTGGTCTGCAGCCGATGGGCCATCGCCGCACCAATGGCCGCCACCCTCTCGTGGGCCATAAGGGGTATTGACACCGGTGCAAGGAGACGGTTGCGGCACCTACGGGTCAATCCGCCGTGATTCTTGGGGTTATCGACGGCCCCGGGATTAGAATTCCGGCTATGAAGGTTGTGCAGCAATCCACACCACCGGAGAAATTGCCCGGATTGGTGGCCCTACTTGGATACGGCGGACTCATTCCGTTCCTGGCGTTTGCCATCGGCTTGGGAATGGATCTGCGCATTGCGGGGCTCGATTGGCTGCACTTGTTGTTGGCCTATGGGACCGCGATCTTGAGTTTTGTGGGGGCCCTGCACTGGGCGTTTGCCATGATGATTCCAGCTATGTCCGAAGCGCGGCGTCGTCAGGCTTATGGGTGGAGTGTGCTGCCGGCGCTGATGGGGTTTGTGGCGCTCGCCATGGACTCCCCGCTGAGTTGTACCTTGCTCATTGCCGGGTTTGCGCTGGCGTACTGGCAGGATGCAGATCTGGCCAATCATGTGGATCTTCCGGATTGGTATTCGCGACTGCGGCTGCGATTGACGGTTATCGCAGTCGCATGTCTTGGGTTTGGCGCACTGAGTTAGTCACACATGAACGAAGATGAAAATGCATATTCATAAAGTCGCTCTGCTTGGCGCAGCATTCGTCGCAAATTCCGTTGTACTTGCCAATACACAGCAATGGCATCCAATTGAATCGAGTCCCGATTATGAGGTTTTTGTAAATCTCTCCTCCCTGCAGTACCGGAAAAACTCAGAGGTATATCTGGAGACGGTGAGTAACTTCCGGGTCGAGCAGCCCGTGGATCATGTCAGATACCGATCTATGTCGGTCATTCGGGTCTTAAATTGCGAGAAAAAACAGTTTCATGTTTTGCGTGTTCGAATTTTCTCTCAACCATTTCGTGAGGGAGTATTTTTGGGTCGACTGAAGACCGACTCGGAGTTAAGACTTGTTCCGCAGGCGACGTTAGTAGAGAAGCTTTACGATAACTTCTGTAATCCCCCGCCCCCGAAAAAAAGAGGTGGGACGTTCTAGTCATGAATAGCTTTTAGGCAGCATAGCTCTCAGACGAAAGGATTTCTAGTGATAACAGATCCTTTGAAAGACTGCTCTGATTGATGTAAAGAATTCCGTGCCAACCTGCAGTCGTTGATGCAATCACGTTCATTTGGTTATCGTCGATAAATATCGGAGGGGTTCGAAGTCCCCAGCGCTCGGAAGCAAGTGCGTAAATATCACGCTCCGGTTTTACCGTTTGGACATGCGATGAAAAAATGCCATCTTCGAACATTGCGAAGAAGTCTTGTGTTTCAAGCAGGAAGCTTGCGAATGGCTCAGGCATGTTAGACAAAAAATAAAGCGGGTGCCCGCGTTGGCGTAGCGCTCGCATCATTCCCAGCATTTCGGGTATCGGTACGAGGTGGTGAGCGGCTTCCTCAATCAATTGTTCAAAGTGGCGTTCGGCGTAGCCCGTTCGCTCAGAGAGCCTTGAAATAATCTGTGCGGTCGTCAATTGACCCTTGTCGTAAAGCACCCAATCTCCGCCCTCTGCACCACTTTGAAATATGAGATGCGTGAGCTCAGTGACCGAGTGTGTCGCACTTTTGCCGAACACTTTTTCTACGATCTCTTCAGGATTCCATTTGAGTACAACCCCGCCCAAATCGAAAACAAGCGGCCGCTTTAAAGAAGGGGGAGTAATCGTTGGCGCATACTCTTTTTGCTTGACGGGCGTCACTGCGACCTTGCGCACCACGGTTTCTGACGCGCCAGATTTCGATGAAGCAGCTTCGGTTTCCACATGGGTTACGGGGCTGCGTACAACCGGAGGAGGTTGATATTCGCGCGGTTTGGGAGACCGTCGAAAGTATTGAAGAACTGCCGCAAGAAAATTATTCATTCAATTTGCAAGACATGCATGGCGCCATACATCGCTGCTTTTGGTGGTTTTAGGATAGACTACACTGGTGATAATTTTTACAGCGTCAGGATAACATCTCCACGCAGTATCCTTTTGCATCTTGGCGTTGTGGGGATGTTGACCCAGGGGAGGTGCTATGCCGGGCCTATTGCCAAATGTGGATCCCGATGGACTGCTGGAGTTTTCCGTGGTCTACACCGATCGCGCACTCAACCACATGTCCAAACGCTTTCAGCGGGTGATGTGCGATATCTCGTCGATGCTGAAAGAGGTGTATCAGGCCCGCTCCGCGATCCTGGTGCCGGGCAGTGGCAGCTTCGGAATGGAGGCGGTGGCCCGACAGTTTGCGCATCAGTAGCCGTTTGCGCCAAGTGATGCAAGAGGCCCGCGACTATGGATTTGTGAAGGTGCGTCAGGAGCAGCAGATACTCGGCGAAGAAGTCCGCAGGCTATTGGAGTTCCGCGGCTGCAAGAGTGTGGCCGCCGAGGGATTTAAGGCGCCAGGCGTGGTCGTCAGCTACACCCGTGATCCTGAGATTCATAGTGCAAAAAAATTCATCAACGTGGGACTGCAAACCGCCTCCGGGGTGCCCCTACAGTGCGATGAGCCTGCGGATTTCATGACCTTTCGTATCGGCCTTTTTGGTTTGGAGAAGTTGCACCAGCCCGACCGTGCCGTGGACCAGTTACGTCAGGCCATGGACACGATCGGAATCTGACCGCAAAGTGCGGTTCGGTGATGCTATGACTGGGTGGGCAGTTTTCGGGTGGTCATTAGGCTCGCCACCATCGAGATCGCCAGGATCGATCCCACGATGCCCAGAGAGATGTCCACCGGGATCTTGACCCAATCCACAATCAGCATTTTGGTCCCCACGAAGACCAGAATTACGGCCAGACCATACGTCAGCAAGTGGAATCGCTCTTTGAGGTCGGCCAGCAAGAAGTACATGGCCCGTAATCCCAGAATCGCGAAGATATTCGAGGTCATCACGATAAATGGGTCCTCGGTGATCGCGAAGATCGCGGGAATGCTGTCCACGGCGAACACCACGTCCGTGATACCAATCAGAATCATCACAACAAACAGCGGTGTGTAAAACCGTACGCCTTCACGCGTAACCCAGAACTTTTCACCATTGAAATCGGGCGTGAGGTTCATGTGCCCCCGCATCCACTTCAGGATGGGGTTCTTCTCCAGGTCTGAATTGGCGTCCGCAAAAATCAGCATCTTGATGCCGGTGATGAGCAAGAAGGCGCCAAAGAGGTAGAGCACCCAGTGAAACTCTTTAATCAGCCAGGCGCCAATCAGAAT
>Ga0255158_1000635_pt1 | contig 9774 bp, 10 predicted proteins | sample Atl_Atlam_RepC_8_2_FD_188426 | JGI IMG/M metagenome (GOLD analysis project Ga0255158, IMG submission 188426) | Freshwater microbial communities from Altamaha River, Georgia, United States - Atl_Atlam_RepC_8h | ecosystem: Environmental > Aquatic > Freshwater > River | place: USA: Georgia...
GGAGTTACAATGCTTCATCCTGATAAAAAAGTAATGCCAGTATTTGATGCCTCTATGGAATATCAAAAAAGAAAAGTTGATCTTGTTGTAATTGCGGGGAAAGAATATGGCACAGGATCTTCACGTGATTGGGCAGCAAAAGGTACTAAACTTTTAGGAGTTAAAGCTGTTATCGCAGAAAGCTTCGAGAGAATTCATAGATCTAATTTAGTTGGCATGGGAATTTTGCCTCTTCAATTTAAAGAAGGATATTCGAGAAAAACGTTAAATCTAAAAGGATCTGAAATTATAAATATTTTAAATGTTGAAAAAGGTTTAAAACCTAGAGAAGAAGTAACCGTTGAATTCTTATATGAAGATGGAAGTTCTAAAAAAATAAATGTTCTTTCTAGAATCGATACTGATAACGAAACTGAATATTATAAGCATGGTGGCATTCTTCAGTATGTTCTAAGAAATATGGCTTAAATATTTATAATTATATCTTTTCGATATTTGCGATTTTTCTTTTTATTTTTTCTATATATAGGGCAAATTGTTGTTCAGCAGCTTCCAATGTTACAAGCTGAAAATAAATTTCTTTATTTGAGTTTTGTTGAACTAAATCATCATAATCTGAAGAAATAATCGAACCTACTTTTGGATATCCACCTGTTGTTGGGTGATCTGATAAAAGTATAATTGGATTTCCATCTCCCGGAACTTGAATTGCACCTTTTATAATTCCTTCAGAAGGAATATTAGAATTAACTAAGTTCTTCAGACTTTTTCCGATAACTCTCATTCCCATTCTATCGGTTTGTTTTGTTATTAAATAAGGAGTTGAAAAGAATTGTTTTTTAGAATCCGTACTAAAATAATGAAATTGAGGACCCGGCAATACACTAAATATTTTTTTTTCTTCAAATTTAATATTTCTTATTATTTTATTTTCTTTAATCGTAGAATTTTTAGAAATTAATATTTTATCTTTGAATTCAATCTTTTTTCCATCATTAGGACCAATAAATGCTCTTGGTTGTGATGAAACCGATCTGCAAAATTTATCTAATTTAAAACCACCTTCAATACTTAAATATCCATAAACAGAAGCTTTTGTTGCAAGAATATCTAATTGATCACCCTCATTTAGGTCATATGTTCGGTAAGGCTCACCATTAATTTCTTCTTTTTTTGAATATATTTTAAAAAAAACGTTTCCTGTGATTGCAATTTTAGTTTTTCCCTTAACTAACTTTAATAGAGGTCCTTGATACGCAAATTCAATGGTACCCGTATTTTTTTCATTATTTAATAAAACATTAGAAAGTAAAAAGGATTGATAATCCATAGCGCCACCCGGAGCTAACCCCATATATTGAACGCCAAACCTTCCTTTATCTTGAAAGGTTGAATTAATACCGGGTCTTAAAACTTCAAAATAACTTTGCTCCATTATTTTATTTCAGATTTGTTAACTTTTTTAAATTTTATTGTGTCACCAGGCGAAAACAAACATGGGTTCGTTAAATTTTTTGTATCAAATAATTTAACAGATGTTCTGCCAATAATATTCCAGCCTCCAGGACTTAGATAAGGATAGATGATGCAAAATTTTTCTGCGATCGCAACAGAACCTATGGGAACTTGAACTCGTGGCGATTGTAGCCTGCTTGTAAATAATTTTTTATCAAGATCACCCATATAAGGATGTCCTGGCATAAAGCCAATCATGTAAACATAAAACTCAGTTTCAAGGTGTGTTTTAATTATTTCTTCTTTAGATAAACTTAGTGATTTTGTTAAATAATCTAAATCAAGTGCATATTCATCATCATAACAAACAGGAATAATCCAAGCTTTTCCTGATTGAGATGTAGTTAATTTTTTAAGATCAATAGAGGAAATGATTTCTTTAATTTTATGCGAATTATTTTTTTCCAAATCAAAATGAACAACCAGCTTGTTGTAGGAAGGAATAATATTATAAATGCCTTTAATTTCATCTTTATTACTTTTTTCTTTAAGATAGTTAAAAAGACTAATAACTTTTTTATTAATATCCTTGTTTACCTCTTCACCAAAATCACAAATAATTCCTTGATCACTGATATTAGTTATTTTTTTTATCATGGATATTGTATAAACTTTTAGAAATTTTAAATTAGCAAAAGCGAAATATAATGGAAGTAAATATTAATAGTGATCTTGGCGAAAGTTCAAAGTTCCATTCTACAGAAAATGATCCTGCCTTATTAAAAATAGTAAATTCTGCAAACATTGCTTGTGGTTATCATGCAGGCGATGAAGAAACGATGGAAAAAACAATTCGTGTATCCAAAGATAACGGAGTTAGTATCGGTTCACATCCTTCTTATTTAGATAGAGAAAATTTTGGAAGAAAAAGAATGAATATTTCACCCGAGGAAGTTACTAAACTTGTCATTGATCAATGTGAAATTTTAAGCAAAGTTGCAGATAAATTAAAAATGAAAGTTACTCATGTAAAACCACATGGTGCCTTGAGTAATATGGCTTGTGAAAACTATGAATTGTCTTTCACTATAGCTAAAGCCATTAAGCAATTTGATCCGAATATAATTTTTTTAGCTCATGCACAGACGGAGATGGAAAAAGCGGGTCGTGATTTAAATTTAAGAATTGCCTGTGAAGTGTTTGCAGATAGAAACTATGAAGATAACGGTTATCTTGTTGCAAGATCTAAATCTAATGCAATGATTTTAGGCAGAGAAGAATCTGCAAAACATGTTCTTAGAATGTTAGAAAATCAGGCTTTAAATTGTTACTCTGGAAAACAAATTCCCTGTGATATTGATTCAATCTGTGTTCATGGAGATGAAAAAACTGCAGTAGAGAATGCTAGATATTTAAGAGAAGTTTTAATTAAGAATGGTTTTCAATTAAAATCTTTAGATAAATTAAAAAAGTTAAATTAAGCGTAAAAAAAAAGGGACGGTTAATTAAAACCGTCCCTTAATTTTTTAAAAATAGTTACTTATTTTTTTTGAGCCCAAGTTGGCATAGGGTATTTCACTTCACAAGCAGCGAATTCAAATGGATAAATTGTACAGTATTGTCCATTTTGTACTTGCATTAAAATTCCTCTTTGCAACTCGTTATGTCCATTTGCTCCAAACTTCACACCTTTGTAAGGAATGATTAAGTTTTTAGCAGGAATATTCGTTTGCGTTAAAGCGACACGAATTTTCTCAGGATCAGTTGAACCAGCTCTATTGATTGCATCTACAAGAGTCATAAATGCTGTAAATTCTCTTGCTGGAACATCAGACAGATCTCTTCCACCTGAGTGTTTTTTAAATAGTTCATTCACCTTAGCAAGATTAGGAACTTTTTTAGCAAGGTCAAAATTGAAAGGTGATCTTGTGATCACACCCTCAGCATCTTTACCCATAGTAGATAAAAACGTTGGATCAACATAACCAGCATTTTGTGCAATTAATAGTTTTGGATTGTAATCCAATTCTTTCGCAGTTTTTAAGAAAAGAAAAGCATCAGATGTATATGATGATGGAAGTAAAACATCAGCGTTAGACGCTTTCAATTTTTGAACTTCTGAAGTTAAAGAGGTTGCTTTCGAATTATAAGCAATTTTATCTAAAACTTTATAATTTTTTTCTTTTGCTAGTTTATCTTGTGTAGTTCCGCTGTCAGTTCCCCATAGAGAGTCTTCATGCAAAATACTTACACTTGATAATTTGATATTCTTTTTCTTTTGTAAATCTGACATGAAATCATACATAACTTGTGTGAATTCGCCGTCATGAGGAGTTACTCTAAAGAAATACTTTAAACCACGATCTGTAAGATTTGGTGCAGTGGAAGCTCCATTCACATATGGAATTCCAGCTCGATCAGCAACTAGGCTTGATGTTGCAGTCACAGCTGAAAAGTATGCTCCAAATAAAGCGTGAACTTTTTCATTATTGATTAATCTTTCAGCTTCACCTTGGCCAATTTCTGGTTTTCCTTGGTGATCTGCAATTACTAATCTTATTTTAGCACCTTTTAATCCTGGTAATCCTTTTCCTTTTGCAAAAGGTAAATCAAGATTAACGTCTTCATTAACAATCTCAACAGCTGTTTTAAGTGCAGCAATTGAATCAAGACCAATTTGTGCAACTGGGCCTGTTAATGGATGTAGAACACCGATTACTACTTCGTTAACTTTTTGTTGTGCAACAGCAAATGAGTTAAATGAAAGAGAAAGGGCAGCTACGAAACATATTATTTTTTTTTTCATAGATCTCCGTTATTTTTTTAAATAGATTAGCCACAATTTAAAAAATTGTAAACACAAGATTTGGTAATGACATCACAAGTTATAATTCAAGCAATTATAAGCGGTATTCTAATGGGTCTTATCTATGCATTGATTGCGGCAGGTCTAAGTTTGATTTTTGGTCTTATGGAAATTGTAAATTTTGCACATGGTGATCATTTAATGGTTTCAATGTTTTCTGCTTTTTGGTTTTGGATGCTGTTTGGAATTGATCCAATTTTCTCAATTCCATTTACAATTATAATTATGGCCGTCCTTGGTATTGCAACACATTATTTTATTATTCGAAAAATTTTAAATTCAACAATGTTAGTCCAAATTTGTGCAACATTTGGTCTTGCCGTTGCTATTAGAGCTCTCGCACAACTTTTTTTTACACCAGATTTTAGAACAATTAAAAATCCGATTATCCAAGGTAAATTTGAAATTGCAGGGATTTTTATTGGCCAACCTCAATTGTATGCAAGTTTAGTTTGCTTAATTGCATTTATTTTACTTTATTTATTTGTAACTAAAACTGAGACTGGAACAGCATTGCAAGCAACAGCTCAAGATAGACAAGCTGCAGAAATTCTTGGGATTCCATCTAATAAAATGTTCGCATTAGGATGGGCTATAGGACTTAGTTGTGTAGCAGTTGCAGGTTCAATGCTTTCAAATTTTTATTATGTATTTCCAGACGTTGGAGTTAACTTTTCTTTATTTGCATTTGTTGCGGTTGCCCTTGGAGGATTTGGAAGTATTAGCGGAAGTTTAATTGCAGGAATTATTATTGGAATTGTTGAATCGGTTGGTGGACTATTAATTGATCCATCATTTAAATTACTTTACGTTTTTGCAGTTTATTTATTTGTTGTAATTGTTCGACCGCAAGGAATTTTTGGAAGATATTAAAATGATTAATAATATTTCAGCAAAATTATTAGAAGCTAAAAATGAACCGCTTTGGTATTTCAATAAAAACTCTCTTATTATTATTGGAGTTATTGTTTTAAGTTTACTTTTATTTCCTTTCACGTCCCCATCTAAATTTGCAATTCATTTAATGATGATGATTTTTATGCATGCTGTGATGGCGCAATCTTGGAATGTGCTTGCAGGTTTTTCTGGTCAAATTAGTTTAGGTCATGCAATATTTTTTGGAATAGGGGCTTATGCTTCTGCATATTTTTACGTAAAACTTCATATTACTCCTTGGATTGGAATTTTAGCTGGAATAGGAATTTCTGGATTTGTTGCAATGTTAATTGGGGTTCCAATTTTAAGATTAAAAGGACATTACTTTGCAATTGCAACTTTGTTAATTGGCATAAGTTTTCAAGTTGTTTTTCAAAGATGGCCTGAAGTTGGTTCGTCTTCAGGATTGTGGATACCAATTAATAGAGAAAGCCCTTGGACCTCAATGCAGTTTCATAAGAGCAAGGTTGCTTATTATTACATTTCTTTAATTTTTTTTATTGGGTCGTTCTTTTTAGTTTGGTTATTAAATCGATCTAAACTTGGATACCGACTAAGAGCTATTCGTGATCAATCGGATGCAGCCTCAAGCCTTGGTATTCATGTATCAAAATATAAGATTATCGCATTTATTATTTCTGCCATGATTATGGCGCCGATGGGGAGCATTTATGCACAATATGTTTTAATTGTTGATCCTAATAATGCATTTAATGTCGATATATCAATTTTAGTTTTATTAATTTCAGTGATGGGTGGAGTTGGAAATATTTGGGGACCAATTATTGGTTCTGCAATTTTAATTCCAATATCAGAATTTTCTAGAATTTATTTTGGTGGAACAGGGCATTCTATCGATTTAATTGTTTATGGTGTTTTAATTATAATCATTTGTATATTTAGACCTGCAGGAATTATTTCTCTTATTCCAAGATCTTTTAGAGAAAGAGAAAAAGCAAAATGAGTATTTTGTTAAAAGTTGAAAATCTAAGCAGATCATTCGGTGGTATTCATGCAAATAGTGATATTTCTTTTGATGTTAAAGAAGGAGAAATTTTAGGAGTTATCGGACCAAACGGAGCTGGAAAATCTACATTATTTGATTTGATTACTGGATTTACGAAGTCAGACAAAGGCCAAGTTATATTAAGAGATAAAAATATTACGAACGTCAGACCTGATTTAATTTGTAGAATGGGAGTTGGAAGAACTTTTCAAAAACTAAAACCATTTGCTGATCAAACGTTGTTAGAAAATGTCATTGTTGGAGCTTTAGTAAAAGAAAAAAACCTAAAGGTTGCAAGGGATAAAGCTTTAGAAATTATTGATTTTGTAGATTTGATTGAAAAAAGACATCATTACGCAAAAGAGCTTTCAACAGGACAGCGAAAAAGATTAGAACTTGCAAGAGCTTTAGCAACCGATCCAAAATTATTACTTATGGATGAAGTAACAGGAGGAGTTGATCAAAGAACGATTCCAGGTCTTGTAGAATTAGTTTTAAAATTAAAAAAGAATGGAATTACTGTTGTAACCATTGAACATAACATGAAAATTATCATGGATATTTCAGATCGAATTCTTGCTCTTAATCAAGGAAAAAGAATTGCTTTTGATATTCCAAAAAATATCAGTCAAAACTCACAAGTGATAGACGCTTACCTAGGTACCATCGATGCTGCTTAATATAAAAAATATAGACGTTGCTTATGATGACTACCAAGTCATATGGAATGTTTCATTAAACGTTAAAGAAGGAGAAATTGTTGCATTACTAGGTCCTAATGGTTCTGGAAAAAGCACTATTCTTAATAGTATTAGCGGTTTAATTAAAATTAAAACCGGTGAAATAAATTTTAATAATATTCCAATCCATAAATTTGAAACTTATCAAAGAGTTGGCGTTGGTATTTCCCATGTTCTTGAAAGAAGAAGAGTATTTCCTTATCTAACAGTTTTACAAAATTTATTATTGGGCGCTTATCATGAAAAAGCAAAAGCTGAGAGAGAGAAATCTTTAGAAGATGTTTATAACTTTTTTCCAAAGTTAAAAGATCGTTCAAATCAAATTGCAAACACTATGTCAGGTGGAGAGCAACAAATGCTTGCAATTGGCAGAGGATTAATGGGAATGCCAAAATTATTAATGGTAGATGAACCTTTTCTTGGACTTGCGCCCTTAGTAATTGAAGATTTAAAATTAATTTTTAAAAAAATTGCAGAACGTGGAATCGCAATTTTATTTGTTGAACAAAATGTTAGACTTGCTTTAAGTATGGCAAATCGTGGTTATATTCTTGAGAGCGGAAGATTAGTAATTGATGGAGCTTCTAAAGATTTAATAGACAGTAAAGAAGTTAAAAGAGTTTTTTTAGGATCCTAATTAATTGCTGCAAGGCTGCTATTTAATTTATCAGTAATTAACATTGCTCCTGGTTTATGAGTAATACAAAAATCAGGTTTGCAATTTTCAACAACAGACTGAGGAGTTACACCACAAGCCCAAAATACTGGAATTTCATTATTTTTAATAGCTCTTGGTGGATCTCCATATTCAGGTTTCATAATATCTTTTATTCCAATCTGATTAGGATCGCCTAGATGAACAGGAGCTCCATGAACTGCTGGAAAACGAGAAGAGATTTGAATTGCTTTTATAGTATCGTCAGCATTCAACGGTCTCATTGATACAACTAGTTTTCCTTTAAAAGGGCCCGCTGGCTGACAATCTATATTTGTTTTATACATTGGAACGGTCGTATTATTTTTTATATGCTGCATTTCTATTCCTGCTTCCATTAAGGGTAATTCAAATGACATTGAACAACCAAGGACAAAAGTTACCAGATCATCATTCCAATATTTTTTAATATTTGTAGGTTCATCAATGACTTTTCCATTTTGCCAAATTTTATATCTTGGCACATCTGTTCTGATATCAATATCGCCCAAATCTTTTAAGTAAGGATCTCCTTTGATACCAAAACCAATAAGCGGGCAAGGTTTTGGATTTTTCTGACAGAATGCTGCAAAATCAAGAGCGTACTTACTTGGCAATATACAAATATTTCCTTGTACATATTTTCCAGCAATACCAGCTGTTTGCTTATCGTATTTATCAGCTCTAATAATTTTTCTTGCTTCAGCAGGATCTGTGATATTTAACATTTAATTTTAAAAAAATTTTTTAATATAAAATTTAATTTAGATGAAAAGATTAGAAAATAAAAGTGTAATAATCACTGCAGCAGGACAAGGAATTGGAAAAGAAACTGCTATTCATTTTTTTAAAGAAGGAGCCAATGTTATTGCAACAGATATAAATAGAACTAATAAATTGGAACAACTTTCAAAAGAATACCCTAAAATTAAAACCTATACTTTAGACTCAACGAATGCTGCAGATATTAAAAAATTTGCAGATACTATTTCTAAAGTTGATGTTCTTTTTAACTGCGTAGGATTTGTTCATAACGGAACAATACTAGACTGCGAAGAAAAAGATTGGGATTTTTCATTTAATGTTAATGTTAGATCGATGTACTTAATGATTAAAAATTTCATTCCTAAAATGATCAATCAAAAATCTGGAGTCATAATTAATATGGCTTCTGTTGTATCGAGCGTTAAAGGAGTGAAAGATAGATTTGCATATGGAGCGACCAAAGCTGCTGTTATTGGTCTTACAAAATCTATCGCAGTCGATTTTTTAAAATATAATATTAGATGTAATGCAATTGCACCTGGAACAATTCACACTCCTTCTTGGGAAGACAGAGTTAATTCATTTAAAGACCCCGAAAAAGCAAGAAAAGATTTTATTGATAGGCAGCCTATGGGTAGATTAGGAAAACCTGAGGAAGTTGCAGCTCTTGCGGTATACTTAGCAAGTGATGAATCAGCATTTTCTACTGGTGCCGTTTATCCACTCGACGGTGGAATGACTATTTAAATTTAAGTATTCACATACACTCTTATAAGTAGAAAATTTGATTCAAAATGGAATCAAAATGGAATCAAAACGAGAACATCCATCTAATTTTGTTGTTATTTTATGTGGGTAACTTAGTCCTGTATCCAGGGATTTTTTTTCTTATCCTCTTTTTCATTAAGAGCTTTAAAAAATGTTTTTTGTGGAATTAAAAAATTACCAAAGAAAAACATTGTGGCTGCTCCAAAAACAAACCCTCCAATATGAGCTCCATATGCAACACCACCCTGACCAGAACTTCCGCTTGAACTAATAAATTGTAAAATAAACCAAAATCCTAAAACAACAATTGCAGGAATTCTTACCATTTGAGAAAAAAATCCAAAGGGTATTAATACTAAAACTTTATTTCTTGGATATCGGATCATATAAGCACCAAGTACTCCGCTAATTGCTCCGCTCGCCCCTACCATTGGAATAGTTGAATTTACATTTAAATAAACCTGAGTCATTGCAGCCGCAATTCCTGATGCTAAATAAAATAAAATAAATTTTACTTTTCCTAGATCATCTTCAATATTGTCAG
>Ga0255158_1000638_pt1 | contig 9700 bp, 24 predicted proteins | sample Atl_Atlam_RepC_8_2_FD_188426 | JGI IMG/M metagenome (GOLD analysis project Ga0255158, IMG submission 188426) | Freshwater microbial communities from Altamaha River, Georgia, United States - Atl_Atlam_RepC_8h | ecosystem: Environmental > Aquatic > Freshwater > River | place: USA: Georgia...
CCGCGGCGATGCCTGCTGCGCGGAACGATCCAGCGACGTGCTCTGCGTGCTGAACGGTGCAGCAGAACGCGATCGCGCGCTGCCCAGCGGCCAGGCGCCGGTAATGCTCGATTGCATTACCGGTGACGGTGGGGCGATCCATGCGCTCTGCGGCCTCGCCTGCTGCAAAGTCACCTGCGCGTTTGGCGAGCCGCGACAAATCCACCTGTGGTGGTGGTGCGTAAATCTTCGCCGGGCTGAGATAGCCGGTGAAGATCAGGTCCGCCACAGTGGGGCCGAGCACTAGGCGATCGAAGACGGAGTTAAGGCCGCGGCCATCGAGCCTGATGGGTGTGGCTGTTACACCGAGACGCAGTGCATCTGGCCAGTGAGTAAGTATCTGATTCCAACTCCCTGCCGTGGCGTGGTGCGCCTCATCAATGACGATGAGATCAGGGGGGATGGCGATGCTGTCGAAACGACGCACCAAGGTTTGAACAGAGGCGATCTGGATCGGCTGATCCGTGGGCTCAAAGCCTGCGGCGATGATGCCGTGCTCCACGCCAGCCAGCGCGAGCTTGGCAGCGGACTGGGCGACTAGCTCGCGCCGGTGAACAAGAAATATTGCCCTGCGGCCGCGCTCTGCAACACCGCGAAGGATCTCAGCAGCAATGCAGGTCTTGCCCATGCCGGTCGGTGCAACCAGCAGAGGCGCGCGTGCGCCATCGCGGAAGGAGAGGCGGAGATCGTGAACAGCGCGCTGTTGGTAGGGACGGAGCGTGAGACTCATTTGTCTAGACCCGCGACTGCGTTAGTGGTAGGCGAGTCAGAGGCCAAAAAGCCAAAGGAAATCAATTAGTTAGCGTGAACCGCAGTGAGAGGGGAGGAACCGATGATAAGCTGCGTGAGCTTCGATGAGACCGAGCCTATGGAGAACGCCGAATACCACCGGCACTCCGCGATCAGCAAAAGCCACCTCGATCTGGTGGCGCGCAGCCCGTTGCATTACTGGGCGCGTTATGTGGATCCGAACCGAGTGGAGCCGGAGCCGACGCCAGCGATGCGACTGGGCACCGCGGTTCACACGCTGACACTGGAGCCCGACAGCTGGGACAGCCGATACGTCACCGCTCCGCAGATCGATCGCCGCACCAAGGAAGGCAAGGCAACCTGGGCAGAGTTTGAAGCCCTGTCAGCTGGCCGTGAGCTGATCAGCTGCGACGATCGCGCTGTCATCAGCCGCATGGCTGAAGCGGTGTGGAAGCACCCAGCTGCTGAGATGTTGCTGTTCAAGCTGCCCGGCAAGGCCGAGACCACGCACATGTGGACCGATGAGGCCACGGGTCTGCAGTGCAAGTGCCGGCCGGATTGGCTGACCGATGACGGCAGCCTGATCGTGGATCTCAAGACCACTGAGGATGCGAGCCCGGCAGGGTTCCGCAAGAGCATCGCCAACTTCCGCTACCACGTCCAAGCCAGCTGGTATCTCGACGGCCTCGAGCGCGCCACCGGCAAACGACCGGAGCAGTTCATCTTCATCTGCGTGGAGAAAAAGCCACCTCATGCCGTGGCGGTCTACGCCGCCGATGCAGAGATGATCGCCCAGGGGCAGATCACTGCCGCGCGCGATCTGCAGCAGCTGGCTGATTGCAAGGCCGCCAACAGCTGGCCGGGTTACAGCGACCAGATCGAGACCATCAGCCTGCCGCCGTGGATGCGGCCGCGGCCGGATGGATCCATGCCCACCATCACCGAGATCGAGACCTTCTAATGACCGACAGCACAGCACTCACGACCACCAGCCCCGGCGGCTCGGTGTTCTCAGGCATCCAGGCGTTTGAGGAAGCGCAGCGGATTGCGAAGGCGCTGGCCAGCAGCACGCTGATCCCGCCGCAGTTCCAAGGGCAACAGGGCTTTGCCAACTGCCTGGTGGCGCTGGAGATCGCAAACCGGATGCGGATGAGCCCGTTCCAGGTCATGCAGAATCTCCACATCATCCACGGGCGCCCCAGCTGGAGCAGCCAGTTCATCATCGGCCTGATTAACGGCTGCGGGCGCTTCAGCCCGCTCCGGTATGAGATCAAGGGCGAGGGCGACAGCATGGCCTGCTACTGCGAGGCAACTGAGCTGAGCAGCGGGAAGGATCTCAAAGGTCCGACTGTCTCGATGGCGATGGCCAAGAAGGAAGGCTGGGCAACCAAGAGCGGCAGCAAGTGGCAGACCATGCCCGAGCTGATGATCCGCTACCGGGCTGCAGCCTTCTGGGGCCGGCTTTACATCCCGGAGCTGCTGGTGGGCATCCAGACGCAGGAGGAAGTGCTGGACGTGGAGCCGGTGACGATCACTGAGCCTGCACCAGTCAAGGCCAGCATTAACGAGTTGAACCAGAAGATCGCCAAGACGGCGACAGTAGAAGAAAAGGAGGTAGTGCTTGATGACGAAATCTTCTGAGGCTGGTTATCTCCAGCCGCGAGAGCTGGCTGAGCGGTGGCGTGGTGTCGTCACGCTGAGCACGCTCGACAACTGGCGCAGCCAGAACCGCGGGCCGAGGTTCGTCAAGATCGGAGGCCGCGTGCTGTATCCCGTCGCGGAGGTCGAGGCGTATGAGCTTCGGAACCTGCGCGGGATGCCAAACAATCCACCCAATCAACCGAGACCATGAGCTTCAAGCTGAACCTGAGCATCTTCAAGAGCACCAAACCCGAGAGCAAGCTGGACTTCTCCGGGATGATGAACGTGAAGGTGGAGGAGCTGGACGCCTTCTGCGCGTTCGTGATGAGCCAGACGCCTGATCAGTACGGCAGCGTGCAGGTGCCGATCAGCGGCTGGAAGAAGACCAGCAGCAAGGGCCTCGCCTATGTGAGCGCAGTGGCGCAGCCGCCGCGTGACTGGGTGCCCCCGGTGACCGCGCAGAGCGCCGCTCAGAGCCTGGCCAAGGCGACTGACGGCGTGGTGAGCGAGATCACCGAGGCTGATCTGTTCTAGAGCTTCATCAGCTCACACTCGAGGCGTGCGATCTCGTTGACGGCCTGCTGCAGCAGCTGCTGCTGGTAGCAGGCTTGTTTGAGGAGAGCCGCGGCCATGGCGCCCGCATCCTTGCTATCGAGCAGGGTGCGGGCTTGTTTTTCGATCTCGAACTGCTGCTCTGGCGTGAGCTGAACCGCCATCCACTCTCCGAAGTTCACAGTGCTACCGTGGCGGGGTACACATGCACGATAGCGAACCTGTGAAGTGCCCCAAGTGCGGGAACGACAGCAGCACGGTGGAAGGCGTGAACAACGCCCATCCAGACCATACGGTGCGCAAGCGGCGCTGCCGGAGCTGCGGCAAGACGTGGAACACGGTGGAGCTGGAAGTGCCCACCTACATCTGCGGCTGGGAGCGGCTGGGGCCGAGCGGCCAGAGCAAGCCATGCCTGCGGGTGCCGGTGCAGCTGCAGGTGCCGGAAGTAGAGCCAGTGTGAAGAACTGTCACAGCGATTAGCGCAGTGCCCCGGCAAGGGGGCATACTTAGCGCACGGCCAACGAGGCCACCGCTCCTCAGTCATGACCAGCCCCGCCTTCCTCACCGCCGACATCCTCTACACCCTGGAGAAAGCCGGCTACACCCTCGACCAGTTTGTCGAATTCTGGGGCAGCCTGCTGATCGTGGAAATCGGAGGAAACGGCACTCGTTGGTATGACCGCCGCCAAGTCGAGGCGTTCATCGCCGCCTGAGCCCTCCGGGGCTCTCCCTCTACTCCACAAACACCACCATGAACCGCCTCAACAACGCCATCTGCCTGCTGATCGTCGCGGCTGTGTTCGCCATGATCGGCATCGAGTCCGGCAACCAGTCCGGCGCCACCCACTCCGGCAACCAGCAGCTGGTGGAGGTGCGCAAGTGACACACCCCATCACACCACCCACTGAGCTGGTGTCGTACTGGAACAATTTGTCGTTAAGCCTTCGAGAAATTTTTGTGCTTGTTGCCCAATGGGGAGCAGATCAGGAGTTGGAAGCGTGCTGTGCCATTGCACTGACAGATCCTGTCTGTGGCACCAAGCACCAGCGGCGAATGTTGGTGAGCCACATCCAAGAGCAGCGCCGCCCCAAGCCGCCGAGTTTGAAGGAGCAGGCGCTGGAGGCGTTGCGTGAAGCTGAATCCAGCGGGTGCCTTTATGTCAACGGTCGCAGTGACACCATCCGCCGCGCACTGGAGCAGCTCGATGACTGAACGCCGCTTTTACTTCCAGATCCGCAGCGCCAACGTGGTGGAGTGCATCACGGCCCACAGCTTGTGCGAGGCCAAGGCCATCGCTGCTCAGTCTTGGCTGCCGTGGTGGTCAGAGCTGGAATGGCTGAACCCTGAAACCGTCACCGATCCCAACTGCCATGCCTGAAGTCACCGGAGCGATGTTGCCCTGGCAATGGGCAGAGGATGAACCCACCAGCAAGCACGGCGACGGCATCAGCCGGCCGCGGCCCAAGACCCGCACCAAAGAGTTTCGCCTGATCGTCTACCCCGTAGGCGCCAGGCCGATGACCTGGATCACTCGCGCCGAGAGTAAGCGGCACGCGATCCGCTACGCGCAGAACCGCTGGCCGGGCGCCACGGTGGAGGTGGCGTGATGGCTGACCACATCCGCGCCAAACTGGAAGCCCTGATCAGCGATTCCGGCATGTTCAATGCCGGTCGGCAAGAGGAGCGTGTGCGACTGGGCAACCTGCTGCGGGTTCGCCTGGATCAGTTGGCAAACCTGCCAAGCCATCCGCACATCTCCGCGCGCCGCGAGGAGCTGCTCAACATTCTTCAAGCCCTGATGTCCTCATGACTTCCCAACAGCTGGACCAGCAACGCGCCGACATGATGGAGAGCCTCTATCAGCACAGCGGCCGCGATCAGCTGCCCTACGGCCACCCGCTGCGCAGCACTTACACCGGCCTGTGGGATGAGTTTGCCCACGATCTGGCGGCCAACTTTCGCGACACGCCTTACCCCGAGCTGCTCGCCCGCGTGGTGCGCGCCATGGATGCCACCGAGTCGGTGTTCAGCCAGAAGCAGGCGCAGCAGGCGATCGAGGTCTGCCGTCAGCAGTTGCTTGGAGATAAGTGGCGATGAACTGGCGAGCGTTATGCCTAGAGCTGGCCGATCGGCTAGCTGAGCATGTACCGGCCGATGATCCGCTGCTGGTTTATGCCCGGCACGGATTGGTGAAGCGGACGCCGCAACCATTCGGCCGTGGCGAGAAAAACATCGCAGCAGTGTTAACTCCTGAGAAGGTCCGTGAGCTTCGCAGGCTGCGCGCTGATGGGATGAGCTACGGCAAGCTGGCCATTCGGTATGGCATCAGCAAGCATCATGCAGCGCGCATCTGCGCGCGTAGGCAATGGGCATGGGTCAATGACTGATCAGATCAACCCCGATCACTACCGGATGGGCGGCCTCGAGTGCATCGACGCGATCGAGGCTGCGCTGACACCGGAGGAGTTTCGCGGCTACTGCAAAGGCAACGTGATCAAGTACACCTGGCGGGAGCGCCACAAGGGGGAGACGGTCTCACTTGCCAAGGCGCGGTGGTATCTCAACCGCCTGCTCGGCAAACTGGAGGGATGATGCACCTGCCCGGTCTGAACCTGATCGAGCGACTGGCGCTGTGGATCCTGGTCCGCAGCCCCCGCACCAGCTTGGTGGTGGTGAAGGAGCACCTTTGGCCGACCGTGTTCGTGGCGGCCGATCCTACGGATGATGTGGCCTGCTACGTCACCAATGGTGAGCGGGAGCCAGCGTCAATGCTGCTGGAGCGCCTCTACCACCAGCCCAGCTACGGCGAGGAAGAATGATCAGCCTCCACGCCGGCAGGCTGCTGCTGTTCTGCGATAGCGCAGATCGGACGTGGCACTGCCGGGTGGTGCTCGGGCCGAAGCCTGAACACCAGCTCGAGGCCGACACCGGCGCCATCCGGCTGCAGGATGCGCTGCTGCGCGCCCACTCGATCTACAACGCAGCGGTGGTGCGCATCAGGCCGGTGACGGAGCCGCGGATGTGCTGGGACTGCGTGCAATGGGACCAAGCGCGGAAACGCTGCAGCCTGGACTTCCCAGAGGCGAAGCAGAGCGGCGGCCGCTACGCCACCCGATGCGAGGTGTTCCTGCCGGCAGACTGAAGGAAGATCAGGAGCACGGGCGATGTTCGGACCGGAGGTGATCAGCCGCACCGATCGAGATGGCGGCTACATCGAGACGCTCATGCCGGTGCATGGCGAGATCTACTACCGCAGCTGCGTTGGTGGGATCTGCCGCTACTCAAGCGACCTATGGCAGGCGGAGTTATACCTGGACCACCTGCTGGCGCGCTGATGCTGCACGACATCCTGATTTTGTCGATTGAGTATTGGGTGACGTGCTGGATCGCGCTGTACGTCTGCAGTCGGATCCTGCCTTGATAGGGGTGGCCGGTGGCTGGTCCTCACGCGGTGTCAGCCTCACCGCTGCCGGCCGCAGCGGACGCCCCTGAGCTGAAGTTCAGGAGCCGTCACTATAGCCCTCGCCAGCCACCCACTGCGCGATTGCCCACTCTCCGAGCGCAGACCAGAAGGGCTGCTGCCTGTACCAGTCGATCCAGGACTTGTGGCCTTTCTGGCTGTTGCACATCAGGCAACAGGAGACCAGGTTCTCCCGCACGGTAAGGCCGCCGTGAACCTTGGGCACAACGTGGTCGAGGGTGGGGCTGCGGCCCAGCTGATCGCCGCAGTAGGCGCAGCGGTAGCTCCAGGCGAGGTGGATCTGATCACGGGCCGATCGCCGGGTGACCAGGCGGGTCTCATCAATGTGGTGCTGATCCACAGAGGTCCGGCGGGAGGGGGATGGCGTTCACCTCGATGTCGATGATGTCCTCATCGGACGGGATGAACTCAGCCAGCTGGGAGTAGATGTCAGCCGGCAGGTCGTCGGGGTCGGTGTCGGATCGGATGATGAGCTTGGCGGAGATCTCGAGGTAGAACGCCCGCATGGGCTGGCCGCCGCTGGTGCCACGGTAGCGACGGGAACAGGAACAGCCACTGTGACGGATTGTGAACGGGTCGCTGCCGAGGGGGAGGGTGCCCCGTGGGCGGTGTATAGTTCACACATCGACAGCCAACCAACCGATGCTCGCCACCTTCACCGCCAAGCTGACCACCCTTGCCACCGCCGATCTGCTCGAGCTGATCCGCCAGCTGATCGCTGAGGAAGTTTTCAACGCCTGCTTTGACGCCGCTCTGGACGAAGCCTGCAACCGCGACCCTGACCTGGCCTTCACGATCGAGGCCATGATGGCCTGATCGGCCGACCTAGCCGCTCGCTACTCCCACCATGCAATACGCCCTCCGCATCGGCCCGTGGCACGTCGGGCCGTTCCCTACCCACATCTCGGCACAGCACTTTGCCGAGAGCCACGGGTGTGATGACTTCATCCTGATCCCGCTCGATGATCCAGCCGAAGCGCCGGGCCGGATCCACCGGCTGCGCATGGCGAAGCTGCAGCACCCGATGGTGCGCGAATAGTGCGCGAATGGCGCAGCAAACCGTCCCAGCCGCTGCTGCTGCACTGGTAGCTGCGCAGATAAAAGCCCCAGCTGGCAAGGCCGGGGCTCCGTCTCCACAAGACGCTCCGGGCTCAGCTTAGCCCTTGCTGGCGTATTTGCCGTGCCGGTAGTTGTGGTGGCGGATTCCTGAAGGAAATCGGCGCCGCTCCACCGCCTGCCTCACGTTCTCGGCAGCATCTCCCCACTGCAGGTTTTCAAGCCTGTTGTTCGTTGCGTCGTCATCAAGATGCAGCACATACGGATGCCCCTCTGGATTGGGCAGAAACGCTTCGGCCACAAGGCGTGCGACGTTCATCGTGTGCTCGCGGTTTTCCTTCCACAACGCAACCTGTTTGCGCTTGTAGCCGCGGCCGGCAGGCAGGTTGGTTTTCTGATAAAGCAACCGCCCGCGCATCATGCGCTGCTTGAGGGTTGGATGATTGTTCAAAGCCACCACCCGATCAACGCTCCTGACACGGCCGTGGTCAGAAACCTCGTACAGGTTCTCGAACCCGACAACAGGCGCCCAAACCTCGGCGCCGTAAGATTCAGTCATCACTGGTGATGCAGTGGTCAAGGGCTGGGCGTTGACGCGCCGCAGCCCTCTCATTTTACAGGTGACCCTTACTGGCGGTTACAGCTTCGTCCCTGTTGTAATGGCCTTTGATCGCGTAGCTCACGTCGGGCAAAGCGGCCATCTCAAAAAACACAAGCTGCCCGATCTTCATCCCAGGCCATAACGCGACGGGGTGCATCCGGCGAGCGTTCTGCAGCTCGAGTGTCAGAACCGAACCGTGGAAGCCAGGATCTGCAAAGCCCGCCAGCAGGTGCTCGATGCCCTCTCGCGCGCGACTGGATTTCAGCACGAACTGTGCCGCCACACAGTCGGGGATGTTGAACATCTCCTGCGTCTGCGCCAGCACAAACTCACCAGGCTGCAGCCAGTAGGGGTTTTCTGCGGTGTGGCCGGCAATGCCGTGGATCTGCAGATCTCGACGTTCTGGCACCTCAATCATCAGCCGATCGCCCAGCAACACGTCATAACTGGCGGGATTGAGCTGATCCTCTGAAAACGGCACGACCATCGCGTGCTTTTGGCAGAACCAGCGGATCTGGTGATCAGGCAGGACCATGCGGTGCGTTTAGGTGCGGCCGCAGCTTAGGCGTAGTCCCACCTGATGCGCGGACCGCCTTTGCGGATTCCGAGGTGGATGAACTTTGGCGCTGCGTACCCGAGCGAGTGCGGCCAATTTTGATCGCACCAGCGCTGCACTGCCATCATGTCGGCTCCGTCAATCACGAAGTCCACCGCACCCACGCCGATGCCGTCATAGAGGTGTTCGCTGCTGCTGGCGCCGCCCACCGCACGGTTGATCGCTGCCGGCCGATAGCCCGAACTGATCACGATGGGCTTGCCACCAAACTCTGCGCGGACCTTCTCGAGGAACTGCGCCAGCTTCAGCGCCGTATCGCACTGATGCTGATGATCGAAGCGCCGCGCCTCCTGGTTCAGCGCAAACTCCCCGTAGGTGATGTGAGGCGTCACCTTGAAGCTAAATGGTGACTCCGGCGTGAACATCGCGGAGATCGGCCCGCTGGTCTGCCGTTCACGGCCCCAGAGGTCACCTTCTGCGATCCGGCGCCGCTTCAGGCCGGCCTCAACGTTGGTGCCGGGGTTGCGGTAGAGCAGCAGCGCATCGGGCACCAGCGCCCAGTCCTTCTCGCGCAGCCGCTTGCTGATGGTCTCGAAGCCCTTGGCGCCGTAGAACCCAGAGCCGAGGTTGTAGGCAAAGCTGATCAGCGCAGACTTCTGCGCATCGGTCATCTCCACCCAGTAGGGGATTGTGCTGCGGAGCTTGCCGGCGATCTGATCCACCTCCTGCCGCAGCAGCATGTCGGCCTCGACGCGGTTGATCCGGTCGCCCTTCTGCACCGGCCGGCCGTCGCTGTAGCGCGTGGTGCCCCATCCGATCGTCCACGGTGCGCCACCGCTGGCCGGATCTGGGTAGGCATCGAGGTGGCAGCCCTCGAACTCCTGGATCAGCTTCAGCGCCGCGCCGAGGTCAGCCTGCTTGCCGTCTTGGCTCCAGGTGTTGAACCATGCCCGATCGCGCCGCATTGCTGCTGCGTAGCCGTTCACCGCGAGATCCTGCTCCAGCTGCTGGATGGCAGCAGCCT
>Ga0255158_1000648_pt1 | contig 9629 bp, 6 predicted proteins | sample Atl_Atlam_RepC_8_2_FD_188426 | JGI IMG/M metagenome (GOLD analysis project Ga0255158, IMG submission 188426) | Freshwater microbial communities from Altamaha River, Georgia, United States - Atl_Atlam_RepC_8h | ecosystem: Environmental > Aquatic > Freshwater > River | place: USA: Georgia...
TGTCTGGAATTCGCTGATCGCGAGACCGCACTCCCTGGCGAGCGCTGCAAAACCGGGGAATGAGGTCGCCACGTTGGTGGTATCGATAATTTCGATGTCGCCCGCCGCCTGAAGCGATGCCACCGCGAAGGACATCGCAATGCGGTGATCACCGTGACTGTCGATCCGACCGGCTTTGAACACGGGTCCGGGACCGCTACGCCCTTCGAGATGCATTCCATCGGGCATGAGCCGATGCGGGACACCGAGCGCGGAAAGACCTGCGGACATCGTTGCGAGTCGATCGCTTTCTTTGACCCGGAGCTCTTCGGCGCCGCGCAAGACCGACGCACCCTCTGCACACGCAGCGGCTATGAAAAACACCGGAAACTCGTCGATGGCCAAGGGCACGAGCTCGAGCGGTACCTCGATGCCACGCAGCTTGGAGGGTCGAACTCGCACATCGGCGGTCGGCTCCGGACCCCGGGTGGCGAGATTGGATACGGTGATATCCGCCCCCATCAATCGAAGAATATCGAGCAGCCCCGTGCGGGTCGGGTTCATCCCGACCCCTCGCAGCTCGATCGCACCCCCTTCCGCGATGCACCCGGCCACCAGAAAAAATGCGGCGGAAGAAAAATCCCCTGGCACATCGACATGGGTCGCGCGAAGACGCTGACCGCCCCGCATGCTGATCGTCGAGCCCTCGCGCTGAATATCGACACCGAAACACTCGAGCATTCTCTCGGTGTGATCTCGGGTCGGTGCAGGCTCCACGACCTGAGTGACCCCGGAGCCACGTAGCGCAGCAAGAATCACCGCTGATTTCACCTGGGCGCTCGCCATCGGCATCGCGAACTGGATGCCATGAAGATTGGGCGTGCCGCGAATCACGACCGGCGGTTTGCCGTCACGGGTGTCGATGCGAGCCCCCATCAACCGAAGCGGAGCGGCCGCACGCTCCATCGGCCGCCGCATGAGCGACTGATCGCCGACGAGAATCGAATCAAAGTTTTGACTGGCGAGTAGACCCATGAAAAGCCGCATCGCCGTTCCGGCGTTACCCATATCAAGCGGCTGCGCGGTACCTTTAAGACCGTCGATTCCTACACCGTGAATGCGCACGCAAGACGCCGCCGGCTGTTCGATCGTCACCCCGAGCGCACGCAAGGCTTTAAGCGTCGCGAGACAGTCCTCGCTCTCGAGAAATCCCTCAACGGTGGTCACGCCATCGGCGATTCCGCCGAACATGAGCGCACGATGAGAGACGGATTTATCCCCCGGGACACGAACACAGCCCCGAACCGTTTGTCCGGGAGAGACGATCCATCGGTCGGCAGAGCGAGCGGTCACAACACCGCGCGGGGATAGGAGCCGAGAATACGGAACAGCGACGCCCGTGACTTGAGCGCCGCGAGCGCTCGAGAAAGCGCCGGATCGTCGCGATGACCCTCGAGATCCATGAAAAACACGTAGTCCCATTTTCGACGCTGCGATGGTCGCGACTCGATACGCGTAAGACTCACGCTGTTTTTGGCCAGCGGCTCGAGAAGACGATGCAGGGCGCCGGGCGATTCGGTACGCCCTGTCGACACGAGGAGCGTCGTGCGATCGTTTCCGCTGGATCCAAACGTTCGACGGCCGATCACCAAAAACCGAGTGGTGTTGTCGGGTCTGTCCTCGATATCCGCAGACAAGATCGTGAGCCCGTAGACGTCGGCCGCAGTCTCCCCAGCGATCGCTGCAGTGCCTTTCTCATCTCGTGCACGTCGGGCCGCTTCAGCATTGCTCGACTCGGCAATCAATTCGATGTCGGGCAGGGTTTCTTTGAGCCACTGACGACATTGCGCGAGCGATTGCGGATGACTACACACACGCTTGACCTCGCGAAGGCTGCGCATCTTGCCCATGAGATTTTGACGAATACGCATCTCGACCTCACCACAGATATGCAGCGGCGACGTCAGGAAGCGATCGAGCGTGTGATTGACACTGCCTTCGGTGGAGTTTTCGATGGGCACGACGCCGAAGTCTGCATGCCCAGCTTCCACTTCGTGAAAGACCTCGTCGATCGTCGATAACGCCAACGCACGAGCCGAGTGACCGAAGTGCTTGTAGACCGCTGCCTGGGAGAACGTCCCCTCTGGCCCGAGAAACCCCACCTTGAGCGGCTCTTCTTGAGCCAAGCATGCGGACATGATTTCTCTAAAGAGCCGAACGACCTCTTCGTCACGCAGCGCGCCCGAAGAGCGCGCCAGCGCGTTTCGCTCGAGCGCCATGCGCAGCACCTGAGCCTCACGCTCGGGACGATAAAAATCGACCAGCCTGCCCTGCTTACCCTTCGAAATGCCGACCTTACGAGCAAGGCGAGCACGCTCGTTGAGCAAGTCGTGCAGACGACGATCGACCTCGTCGATTCGCGATCGGAGCCCCGCAATCTCTCCTGGCGCTTGCGACTTTCTATTCTTTGATGAGGCTTTCTTGCTACGGCGGGCCATATTGGTATTCCGTTGATTCAGAGCACTCGAGCCGAGAGTACGCCGTCGATGGCGCGAATGCGATCGAGCAGCGCACGATCGACCGCCCCCTCGACGTCGATCAGCGTATACGCCACCTCACCGCGAGATTTATTGAGCAGCTCGGAGATGTTGATTCCCGCTCCCGCGAGCAAGGTGGACATCTGTCCGACCATGTTGGGTACGTTACTGTTCGCTACCGCGATGCGGGCGGTGCCAGGGATACGCGGCAGATTGGCGTCGGGGAAATTCACGCTATGACGAATGTTTCCGTTCTCGAGGTAATCGCGCAGCGTATCGGCCGCCATGACGGCGCAGTTCTCCTCCGCCTCGCCGGTCGATGCGCCGAGATGAGGCAGGGCGACCACTTTGCGATGACCATTCAAGGCGTTCTTCGGGAAATCGCACACGTAGGCGTGGAGTTGACCGCCATCGAGCGCTGCGATCACCGCGCCTTCATCGACGATGGGCGCACGAGAGAAATTGAGCAGCACGCCGCCCTTGGGCATGAGCGCAATTCGACTCGAATTGACGAGACCTCGCGTCGCATCGACGAGCGGCACGTGCACCGAAACAAATTGGCTGCGCGCGAAAAGGTCGTCGAGTGACACGGCCTGCTCGATCGACGAAGACAGCTGCCAAGCGCGCTGCACGGTGATTTGCGGGTCGTAACCGACGACGCGCATGCCAAGACGCTCGGCGACGTTCGCTACCTCGACACCGATGGCGCCGAGCCCGATGACACCCAACGTGCGCCCCGGCAATTCGAAACCGGCAAACTCTTTTTTACCTTTCTCGGTGGCCTCGTCGATCGCTTTGTCGTCACCCGACAAGCCGCGCGCGAAATCCCAGGCCTGAACGATATTTCGCGCCGCCAAAAACAGGCCTGCAACGACGAGCTCTTTGACCGCATTCGCATTAGCGCCCGGTGAATTGAACACCGGGACGCCGCGCTTTGTCAGCGCAGCCACCGGGACATTGTTCGTTCCGGCACCCGCTCGAGCAACCGCCAACACCGACGGAGCAATCGCCATGGCATGCATATCGGCCGAGCGCACGAGCATGGCATCAGGATCGGAAATGGCGGAGGCCACCTCGTAGCGGTCGCGAGGCAAACGCTCAAGACCGCGCAGGCTGATGTTGTTCAGAGTCTGAATGCGGTACGCCATGACCGCCATCACCCGTGTCGACGCTGGAACTCGCCCATGAATGCGATCAGCGCGTCGACACCTTCGATCGGCATCGCGTTATAAATCGAGGCGCGCATACCGCCGACCGACCGGTGCCCCTCGAGGTTCGTGAGCCCCGCCTTGGCGGCCTCGCTACAAAATACTTTCTCGAGATCGGGATTGGGTACCGTGAACGGTACGTTCATCCACGAACGACACTCACGCGCCACAGGACTGCGGTAGAAGCCTGACCCGTCGATCGCCGCGTAGAGCTTGTTCGCTTTGATGCGGTTACGTTCGCCGATCACCTCAAGACCACCTTGGCGTTTGAGCCACGCGAAAACGAGCCCCGCCATGTAAATGCCGAAAGTCGGCGGCGTATTGAGCATCGAATTTTCTTTGGCCATGGCTGCGTAATCCCAGATCGGCGGCGTGCCGGCACGCGCTTTACCGATCAGATCGTCGCGAACGATCACGACGACGAGACCGGACGGTCCGATGTTCTTCTGCGCCCCTGCGTAAATGAGTCCAAATCGACTGACGTCGATGGGGCGCGAAAGAATCGTCGAGGACATATCGGCGACGAGGGGCGCATCGCTCTGCGGAATGTACGGAAACTCGACGCCACCGATCGTTTCGTTGGGGGTGTAATGGAGGTAGGCCGCACCCGCCGTCGTTTTCAGGGATGTCGCCGACGGAACGGTCGAATAATTTGACGCGGCCTCGTCGGCGATGACGTTCACTTTACAAAATCGCTTGGCCTCCACGATCGCCTTCTTAGACCACGCTCCGGTGTTGATGTAATCGGCCACGGAATCGGCAGCCGCAAGATTTTGCGGTATCGCCGTGAACTGCCCGGTTGCGCCGCCTTGAAGGAATAGCACTTTGTAATTCGCCGGAACTGACATGAGCTCGCGAAGATCGCTCTCGGCGCGCTCCGCGAGCGCCACGAAGGGCTTGCTTCGATGGCTGACTTCCATGACGGACATGCCACTGCCCTGCCAGTCGAGAAGCTCGGCCTTGGCCTGCTCAAGCACCTCGAGCGGCAAGGTGGCGGGGCCCGCGGCGAAATTGAATACACGCATCGCGGTCACCTAATTAAGACGTCAATGAACGTTCGGAGCGTCCGGTGCGCTTGAGGAGGCACCTTCAGCCGACGCAGCGGCACCCTCGACCGGATTCACGCTCTCGTCATCGCCGAGAGAGGCGATGCCCTCAACGCTGACCAAACGCTCACCCTCGTCGAGTCGGATCAGCCGCACCCCTTGGGTGTTGCGACCGACGATCGAGATCTCCGAAACACCCGTACGCACGAGCGTGCCATTGGAACTGATCATCATGATTTCTTGGTCGGTCTGCACTTGAAGCGCAGCAACCGTCGAGCCGTTCCGCTCGGTGGTCTGCAGGGCGATCACACCCTGTCCGCCCCGACCGTGCACCGGGAAATCTTCGAGCGGCGTGAGTTTGCCGTAACCATTTTCACTCGCGGTGAGAATGAGCCCGTCGCCGACCACGACCAACGAAATGACTTCCTGGCCCTCGGAGAGTTTGATCCCGCGAACGCCGGTGGCGTCACGACCCATGGGTCGCACTTCATCTTCGTTGAAGCGGATGGCCTTGCCGCCACTCGAGCAGAGGATGATGTCTCGCTTGCCATCGGTAAGACCGACACCGACCAAGCGGTCTCCGTCGCGCAGATCGACGGCGATGATGCCGGAGGGGCGAGGACGGGAATACGCCGACAATGGCGTTTTCTTGACCGTGCCGTGACTCGTCGCCATGAACACGAAATGCTCGTCATCGAACTGCTTGATAGGCAGCACGGCGTTGATCTTCTCGCCCTCCTCGAGCGGCATTAGATTCACCAACGGTTTACCACGCGCCACACGACCGGCTTGGGGCAACTCGAAGACGCGGATCCAGTAGACCCTTCCGCGGTTCGAGAAACACAGCAACGTGTCGTGGGTGTGCGCCACAAACAACTTCTCGACGAAATCTTCGTCTTTGACGGCCGTGGCCGTCTTGCCACGACCACCACGTCGCTGCGCCTGATATTCGGTGAGCGGCTGACTCTTGGCGTATCCCGCGTGAGACAACGTCACCACGACGTCTTGCGGCTCGATCAGATCTTCGGTGGCGAGATCGATATGGTCGAGATTGATCTCGGTGCGGCGCGCGTCGCCGTAGTCGTCACGAATCGCAATGAGCTCACCCCGAACGACTTCGGTGAGTCGCTCGGGTCGCGCCAAAATATCGGTGAGGTCGGTGATGAGCGACAGCAACTCGGCATATTCACCCACGATCTTGTCTTGCTCGAGCCCCGTGAGACGGTTGAGCCGCATGTCGAGAATGGCCTGAGCCTGGGCTTCGCTTAATCGATATCCCGAGGCATCGGACTGCAACCCGAGCTCCGCGGCCAAATCTTTGGGTCGAGTCGAAACGTTATTGGCGCGCGCCAGCATTTCAGGCACGGCCCCCGAGGCCCAACCACGGCCCAGCAGCCCGGCCTTCGCCTCCGCAGGAGTCGGCGACGCCTTGATGAGCGCGATAACTTCGTCGATGTTGGCGAGAGCAACGGCCAACCCTTCGAGGATATGAGCCCGGTCACGGGCCTTGGCGAGATCGAACACCGTACGACGGGTGACGACTTCGCGTCGATGGCGAATGAACGCCTCGAGCATTTCTTTGAGTGACAACAGTCGTGGCTGACCATCGACCAGCGCCACCATGTTGATGCCGAACACCGTCTCGAGCGGCGTTTGCGCATAGAGATTATTGAGCACCACCTCGGCGTTTTCACCCCGACGCAACTCAATGACGATGCGCATGCCGTCCTTATCGGACTCGTCTCGCAGGCCGTCGTTGGCGATGCCCTCGATGAGCTTCTCGCGCACCAGATCGGCAATCCGCTCGATTAGTCGCGCCTTGTTGACTTGATAGGGCAACTCGGTGACGACGATGGCCTGACGATCGCCCTTGCCCACTTCTTCGAAATGAGTGCGGGCTCGGATGGAGAGCCGCCCTCGTCCCGATTTGTAGGCGCTGACGATCTCTTGCGCCCCATTGATGATGCCGGCGGTCGGGAAGTCGGGACCCGGGACGTGCTGCATCAGACCCGCCAGAGAAATCTCCGGGTCGTCGATCACTGCCAAACAAGCGTTGACGATTTCGGTCAGGTTGTGAGGCGGAATGTTCGTCGCCATACCAACGGCGATGCCGGACGAGCCGTTGACGAGAAGATTGGGGATGCGCGAAGGCATCACCGCAGGTTCGGTCAATGACTCGTCATAGTTCGGGACAAAGTCGACGGTCTCTCGATCGATGTCGGCCAGCAACTCACCTGCCATGCGTGACATGCGCACTTCGGTGTAACGCATGGCCGCTGGCATGTCGCCGTCGACGGATCCGAAGTTACCCTGGCCATCGACGAGCAGATAACGCATCGAGAAGGGCTGGGCCATGCGAACGATGGCGTCGTACACCGCAGAGTCGCCGTGGGGGTGGTATTTACCGATGACGTCACCCACCACGCGAGCCGATTTCTTATAAGGCTTGTTGTATTCGTTACCGAGCTCACGCATCGCGAAGAGTACGCGTCGATGAACCGGCTTGAGACCGTCCCTGACATCGGGAAGCGCTCGACCGACGATCACGCTCATCGCGTAATCGAGGTAAGACTGGCGCATCTCGTCTTCGAGAGTAACGGGCACTACTTCACGGGCGATTTCGCTCATTCGTCGGTCGCTATTTTCATTCGAAAACGAGTGCGAAATAGTACCATAGCCCACCCTTAGAATGTGGCTTAACCGGGCCTCCTATGAACCAATCCCACGCCGCCCAATCTGCAGGCTTTCAGGTCGATGAAGCAGAGCTCGCGAAGTTCGACGCCATCGCCCATCGTTTCTGGGACCCCCAAGGCGAATTCGGCACGCTCCACTCCCTGAATCCGGCACGGGTGGCGTACATCGCTGAGCGCGTTTCGTTGCGCGGCGCTCGCGTGGCCGACATCGGCTGCGGTGGCGGCCTGCTCGCCGAAGCACTTGCACGCGCCGGCGCTCAGGTCACCGCAATCGATCTCGCACCGTCCATGATCGAGGTTGCCAAATTGCACGCCGCCGGCGAGGGGTTATCCATCGACTACCGCACGCAATCGGTCGAGACCCTCGCGGCAGAGGCTGCGGGCACCTTCGATGTCGTCACCTGCATGGAGATGCTCGAACACCTCCCCGACCCCGGCGCGGTGATGGGAACCCTGTCTCAATTGCTCGCGCCCGAGGGATCACTCTTCGTCTCGACGCTCAACCGAAACTTTCGATCGTTCATGCTGGCGATCGTCGGTGCGGAATACGTCACCCGCCTCGTTCCGCGCGGCACTCACGAATATGAGCGAATGATTCGTCCATCCGAGCTCGCACACTGGGCCCGCGCATCACATCTCGAGATCGAAGAATTTGCAGGCCTCGAATACAACCCGATCACACGGTCTACTCGGCTCACGGCCGACGTGTCGGTCAACTATCTCGCCCAACTTCGACGAGCGGACCCTGCAAAGTGACTGATCTCGTCAGGACGACGACCGCCTCGTTCGGGGCCGATCGTGACTGGCTGCTGCGTTTTTGCCCACCGCATTCCGCGCAGGCGTTGAATGCACTGTTCGACGTTGAAAATGAAGTGATGGCCAGCCTAAGAGACGGGCTAGAACACTCGGTCGCCCATGCGCGACTCGAGTGGTGGACCGACGAACTCAATCGTCTTGCCCAAGGATCTCCTCGACACCCCGCGGCGCGAACCCTCGCCACCTACGCCCTCGAGCACGGCACGACGCCCCCCGATCTCACTGCGCTCGTCGAACACGTGCGCGTCGATCTTGCTTGTGTCGCATTTCTCTCACGTAGCGAACTCGACGACCACCTCGGATCTTGGAGTCGCAGCATTTTCAGGGCGGCAGCCTTAATCGGGGCTGTGGCCCATTCGTCGGATGATCGCGTCAACACCGATCGACCCTCCGTCGAGCGGCTCGCCGTAAACGCCGGGTCTCTCGTTCGCGAACTCGAACTCCTGCGCGACTTTTCGTCCCACGCGATCGCCGGCCGTATTTATGTTCCCCTCGGTGATCCTCCCGAGCCCCACGCGCCCTGGGCGACCCGCCCACTCGGCGAAAAAGAGACCCGTGCATTAACCTCTCGGCGCGAAGCGATAGGCCTGCAACTCAAGCAGTTTGCGGCAGAGACCCCGCCGTCGATGCGCCCGATGCTTCGCATTCCGATGCTCTGGATGTGCTTCGCGCTCGCCCGGCATCGAAGCGACTCTGCCCTTCTCTCACCGCTACGGCGTACCATCGCGGCGTGGCGCGGCGCACTCGCCCTCTCTCGAGGACGTCTGCCCACCGAGCTGATCTAAGGACCACCGACGAATGCCCACGACCCAAAACGATTTTGACCCGCGTCGTATCGAGCTCGAGCACCACGAACTCGCCGGACGCGTCATCGCCATCACTGGACCCACCGCAGGCATCGGGCAGGCCTTGGCCGCCGAATGCGCCCGACGCGGCGCAGAAGTCATCTTGATTGGGCGCAATGTCAAAAAATTAGAGGCCGTGCACGCCGAAATTTCGGCGCTTAAAACCTATGCCGGTGATGCCGTCGCCGAGCCTTGCATCGCGCCGCTCGACCTCGAACGCGCCGTGGCAGGCGATTACGATGCGATCGCAAATGCCGTCATGCAGCGCTGGGGGCGACTCGATGGCCTGGTGCTCAATGCCGCCCTGCTTGGGGTGTTATCGCCGATTGAAGATTACGACGTGCCGACATGGGTCAAGGTGATGCACGTCAACGTGACCGCCAACTTCGCGCTCACTCAAGTGCTGTTGCCGGCGCTGCGCGCCTCGAAAGATGCGTCGCTATTGTTTCTCTCGAGTAGCGTGGGCCGACGAGGACGCGCCTATTGGGGTGCCTATAGCGTGTCG
>Ga0255158_1000658_pt1 | contig 9515 bp, 6 predicted proteins | sample Atl_Atlam_RepC_8_2_FD_188426 | JGI IMG/M metagenome (GOLD analysis project Ga0255158, IMG submission 188426) | Freshwater microbial communities from Altamaha River, Georgia, United States - Atl_Atlam_RepC_8h | ecosystem: Environmental > Aquatic > Freshwater > River | place: USA: Georgia...
GACACCTCACCATTTTCAATCCATGCTTTATGCCTGTACTTTTAATTCGGATGGTTCGCTTGTTGCAAGCGCGGACAAGACAGGTCATGTTGTCGTTTGGGAAACAAAGTCGGGTAAAAAGGTTGCCTCGGTGGAAGCCCCAATCATGTATACGTGGGATCCTTCGGCCAGAAGGCATTCCATAGGCGGCCCAAGGTCGCTGGCTTTTTCTCCAGATTCCAAATATCTGGCAGTTGGTGGGACTGGAAAGATCGGCAACATCGATCACCTTGAGGCAAACGCCCGCATCGAGGTTTTTGAATGGCAGAAACAGGAAAAATCCAAGGAATTTATCATTGATAAGCATAAGGGATTGGTCGAGTTTTTAGAGTTTCATCCGGACGGTAATATACTTTTGGGGGCTGGTGGTGCCGGAGAAGGTTTCATTTGTTTTGTTGATTTGAAAGAAAACAAAGTGGCACATCAGGAAAAAGCCCAAATGAATGTCCATGGTGTATTTACCCAAAATAAAATGACCAGCATTCTTGCAGGTGGCCATCACCGTGTTATGGAATTCCAGTTTGAAGTTTGATTTTTAACCAGTTTAATCGGGTAAGGGCCCATGTATCTTTACTCCCTCATTCTCGCTTTTGGTTTTACAGGGCCTGAAGATAATTATTTTGAGCAACAAGCAAGGGGTATTCTGAAGGCTTATTGTTTTGAGTGCCATGGGGAGACGGAAAAGCTCAAAGGTGGATTGGATCTCCGCCTTAAAAAGTTCATGATTTCCGGTGGTGACAATGGCCCGGCCATAATTACTGGTAATTCCCGGGAAAGCATTCTTATTAAAAGGATCGAAAGCAATGAAATGCCCCCGGGCAAGAAAAAGCTGGAACCAGAACAGGTTGCTATCCTTAAACGCTGGATTGATTCGGGTGCAAAAACAAAGTTTAAAGAACCTGAAACACTGCCCAAAGGGAATTTTATCACCGCTCAGGATCGCCAGCATTGGTCCTTAAGGCCAATTGTCAGGCCTTCTATACCCCAAGTTCAATCAGCGGCTCTGGTCAAAACGCCTATAGATGCATTTCTTTTGAAAAAATTGGAGGAGAAGAAACTAAGCTTTTCTCCAATAGCGGACAAGAGTGTGCTGCTTCGAAGGCTATATTTCGATGTTTTGGGAATGCCGCCAACCTCGGAACAAATGGAACAATTCCTGAAAGATCATTCTCCTGATGCGTTTTCGAAAATGGTTGAAAGGGTTCTTGCCTCCCCGCACTATGGGGAGAGATGGGCCAGGCATTGGATGGATGTGGCAGGCTATGCTGATTCAGAAGGTTACGATGGTACCGATGTCTTAAGGAAAACCACATATCACTACCGCGACTACCTGATACGCTCTTTGAATTCCAACAAACCTTGGAACCAGTTGATTCAGGAGCAATTGGCGGGGGATGAAATGGTTCGCCCGCCATATGAAAAACTTCCAAATCAGGAACTTGACAAGCTGATTGCAACGGGATTTCTAAGGCTTGCTCCTGATGGAAGTTCAGGCAAAGATGTAGATTTGAAAATTTCCAGCAACCAAACGGTTGCCGACACGATTCAGATTGTTTCAGGGGCACTTCTAGGTCTTACTGTGCATTGTGCACAATGCCATAACCATCGTTATGATCCCATTTCCCAAACAGATTATTTTAGAATGAGGTCGGTTTTTGAGCCTGCACTAATCCAAAGCAATGGAAAGGCATTGAAGGCCGCGAAGTCAAAATCCAGTATCCTGAAGAAAAGAAAAAAAGTGATGATCTGGAAAAACAGGCATCTGAAATCGATGCAAGACGAAATGTCCGTTTCAACGAAGTGCAAAAGCAGGAATTTGAAAAATCTCTGGATAAAGTGCCCCAGGAAAAGCATGCTGAAATTAAAAAGGCCTTTGATACCCCTCTTGCCAAAAGGTCTGCCGAACAGAAAAAGCTATTGTCCGATTATCCGAATTCGAATGTCAATACAGCCTTGATTATCCAGAGAAATGCCAAGCTTAATGCGGAATTCAAAAAATACACGGATGAAGCGGCAAATATTAGGTCCAAGAAACCACCTGTAACCTCCTATCGGGTTCTTGCAGAAACCGTGGAAAAACCTCCCCAGACATTTCGTTTTGAGCGGGGGGATGTGGATCAACCCAAGGAGGTTGTTGATCCCGGTCATTTCGAAGTGTTTCATGACTTAAATCTGCCTGCTATTCCCGTCGATGATCCATCTTTGCCATCCACGGGAAGAAGACTTGCCTTTGCCAAGGCTATTACGGATGGCAAATTTCCTATGACTTCCAGGGTTTTGGTGAATCGTTTTTGGATGCACCATTTTGGACGCCCGATTGCGGGTAGTCCCTCTGATTTTGGAAAATTGGGTGAGGCACCTTCCCACCCGGAATTGTTGGATTGGCTTGCATCTGAGTTCTTGGTGGATTGGGACTTAAAGTCTTTCCATCGTTTGGTTTTATTGAGCCATGCTTATCAGCAACAAAGTGTTCGTTCCGATGATTTGCAAGCCATGGACCCTGACAATCATCTATTGGGGAGAATGAACCCCAAGCGGCTTGAAGGAGAGATTATAAGGGATGCCATGCTGAGTGTTAATGGGAAATTGAACCCAAAATTTTTTGGGCCCTCTGTTCCCGTGACGCCGGATGATTATGGGCAGATTGTTATCGGCGCGGATACGCGTGATGCGGCAGGTAGGTTTACCGGTAAAAAAGTTGGATTGAACGGAGAGGAATTCAGGCGAAGCATTTATATTCAGAGTAGGCGTAGCGCACCTCTGGCAGTCTTTGAATCGTTTGATGCGCCCTTGGCAAATCCCTCCTGTGATCATAGAAACAAATCCACTTCCCCGACCCAATCCCTGCTAATGCTTAATAGCCAGTTCATTCAGGAACAGGCAGGTGATTTCGCAAATCGATTGTTGGAAAATCAGGCAAATACTGATTCCGAAAAGATTGAGCTTGCCTGGTTTACGGCATTTGGTGTGACTCCCTCGTCCGAAGAATTGAAAGAATCGATTTCATTTGTTTCCGTACAAAAGAAGGTTTTGGATAACAAGGGTAAAAGTGACAAGTCCATAGAACAGCAGGTTTGGACAACATTCTGCCAAGGATTATTGATCTCCAACAGATTCCTGTACGTTGACTAGAAACAAGGCGAAACCATGATGAGCAGCCGCAGGAAATTTTTGCAAGAGTCATCCTTGGGAATGGGGTCGATTGGTTTGGCCTTGGCCCTGCACCAAGATAAGATGCTTGCGGCGCCTGTTCGTCCGGAATTAGAAGCAAAGGTTTTTGATTTAACGCCCAAAAAACCGGAAATCAAACCCAAAGCCACGGCTATGATTTCCCTTTTCATGCAGGGTGGTCCCAGTCACCACGATATGTTTGATCCCAAACCCATGATGGATCGCTACAACGGAAAACCTTTTCCGGGCACCATTAAGTATGACTCCACGGATCAAGCCAGCAACAAGGTTTTTGCTTCGCCATGGAAGTATGCCAAACATGGTAATTGTGGCATGGAATTAACCGAACTTGTGCCATGTCTTGCAAAAATCGCTGATGAAATAACGCTTGTTCGCTCCATGCATACAGGTGTGAATAATCATGGCCAGTCGATTGATGCCCTCAATACAGGAAGGATCACCGGTGGCAGGCCTGTTCTTGGAAGCTGGCTTGGTTACGGGCTGGGAACTGAAAACCAAAACCTTCCCGCTTATGTCGTTTTGACGGATCCAGCCAGCCTGCCGGTATTGGGTGTTTCAAATTTTTCAAATGGTTGGCTCCCTTCCATGTATCAGGGGACCGTTATACGTCCCTCCGAGCCAAGAATATTAAACCTTGATCCTCCCCCTTACCTTGATGGTCAGCCACAAAAAAATCTCCTTGCCTTTTTGAAAGCAATTAACAGCGAACATAAAAAATATCATCCTCACGAGCTAGATTTGGACGCTAGAATCGCCACCTATGAGCTTGCGGCAAGAATGCAATCAGCAGGCAAGGAAGCTCTGGATCTTACCCAGGAATCCAAGGAAACCAAGAAGCTTTACGGGTTGGATAATCCCGTAACTGCAAACTATGGATCACGATGTCTCATAGCGCGCAGGTTGATTGAGCGTGGAGTTCGCTTTGTTCAAATATTATCCCGCAACCAAATGTGGGATAACCACAATGCCCTTATCAGCGGATTACCCAAAAATTGTTTGGAAACAGATCAGCCTTCCATGGCTTTGGTTCTTGACCTTAAGCGTAGGGGGCTTTTGGACAGTACCTTGGTAACTTGGGGTGGGGAAATGGGCAGACTGCCAGTTATTCAGAATGATTCTGGAAGGGAAAAAATTGGCAGGGATCACAACACCTATGGTTTTAGCTGGTGGTTTGCCGGTGCTGGAATAAAGGCGGGTTACATGCATGGAGCAACTGATGATTTTGGACACCACGCGGTAAAAGATGTTGTAAATCATTATGATTTGCACGCCACTATTTTGCATATGTTTGGTTTGGACCATAAAAAACTTACATATCAGCGAAATGGCCAGCAAATGTCACTCACCGATAATCAACCCGGGAGGGTCGTCACCGAGTTGTTTGCCTGAGCGCAAATCACTCTGGAGAAGATCTTTTGAATGTTTCCAGATAGTTGATAATTTCTGGGACATTTTTGAAAACCGGATCATTCCTGGCTTCTTCAAGCCTAGTCAGCCCGGAAGAGTTTTTGATACAAGAACTCAGATAATTTATGGCTTTGGAAGTAAAAGCCTTTTCCTGCTCAGTGTTTTTTGATTTTTGATACAGGCTGGCTCGCATAGAACAAATTCTGGCTATGTTATAGTTGTCATACTGGGCGTTGGGGTATTTTTTCTCCAGGAATCTTTCTGTTTCTGGAAAATACTTGTCATCGCCTGAAACTCCCCTTAGCCAATAAATCTGGCACATTAAGGTTTTGGCGTCACCCTGGCCTCGGATCATGGGGATTGCTTTGTCTGAATTGATTTCCGGTTCATAGATGCCATTGATTGCCTTATCCAAATCTAATTCGATTTTTTTTAGTTCAGAATTGGAGGCCGTAAGATTCGGATTAATGCTTGAAGAAATTCTCTTCAATCTCACCGAGGAGAGTTCCACAAGGTTTCCTGCAAAGTCATATTTGAAATCTTTGATATTGGGACTTGCCTTGACAAGGTATTCCCTTATTCGGAGGCTTTTTGAAAAGAAATCCTCCGATGTGCTTAGAAGACTCATTTTGGAATGCATGGTTCCAAAGTTGCCAAAACTTCTTGCAAGCTGGAAAAGAGATTCAAGCTGGTCGTTAGTCAGGTTGAATGAGGTGGAATTAAGTTCCTCGCCAGCCTTGGAAAGATCCAGATTCCAGAATGCGGTAATTTTTTGGATTTTGGTAATGTTTTCCCGGAGGTGGTGCGATTCCCAGTAGTTTCTGTCTGCATTTTGGAAATCTCCCATTTCCATGTAGGTATCCCCACGATAACCATATCCACGTGCAAGATTTCTTTGATGGGATATGTTTTCAGGGTATTCCTTACAAATTTTAGCAAATAAATCGATGGATTTTTGGTAATGATCCAGCGAGAGGTTGGGGTCTAAATGCATGTAATAAGTGCCAAGGGTGTGTTCGGTAAGCGCAAGTTGCTCAATGGGATTGAGGTTAATTGGGGGAGTGGCCTCATGGGTTGAAACAGATTCAAAAATCTCGAGCGCCTTGTTAAGGTGATCAAGGGATTCTTGGGTTTCTCCAAGATCGCTTAAGACTTCACCCAGTAACCTGTGTGAATATCCCAAAAGAAATTCATTCTCAGGATTGTTGGTGGAGGGATTCTGTTGCGCCTGCAAAAGAAGTGAAATTGCACTTTCCAAGACTCTTGCGCAATCTGCTTTATTGCCTTTTTTGGCCATTAATTCGCTTAGGCTTAAATGGGCATCCACCAGTTTGAACTTTACAGGGTCGATATTTTTTTCTTTGCGAAAATCATGAACGAGTTTGTCGTAGTATTTCTGAAGAATATTGTGCAATGGCTCTAGTCCGGGTGTTCTTCCCAGGTTGCTATCCTTGTTTAAAAGGTCAAGGATGGAGTTCAGCGTGCTTAAGGAAGATTCATGCATTTTTCCCTTGAGACTGTTGGTTTCATTTTCCACCATTTGGCGATAAGAAAAAATTCCAAGGGAAATCAACGAAATTAAAAGAATGCTGAAACCTGTAATGGTAAGAAATAAAAGTGGGTTTTTGATGGCCCATCTGTAAATAAGCGTGATTGGTCCGGGGACTTTCGCAATAATCGGTTTGTTTGCCAACCAGTGTTCCAGATCGTCAGCCAGCTCTTCAGCGGAATGGTACCTGTTTTCGGGTTCTTTCTCCAGGCACTTCAAACAAATTGCGCTTATGGTGGGCGGCAGCCTGTTAACAAGCTTGAATGGTGGTATGGGTTCGCTTTCCAGTACCTGCCTGAGAATTGCTGAAACTGTAGGGCCGGTGAAAGGCGGTTTACCAGTAAGCATCTCATAGAGAATTGCACCCAGGCCATAAACATCCACTGCAGTAGTTAGATTTTTCTCACCCCTTGCCTGCTCCGGTGCCATGTAGGAAGGTGTTCCGACTATCATTCCATGGGCGGTTAATTCATGGTTGCCCGAAGTTGGTTCCAGGTTTTTTCCCAAGCCAAAATCAGTGATTTTGATTTCAAATCGACTATCCAGGGGATTGCCCAGGTATTGCTCAGCACCTGACACGAGAACATTGCTTGGCTTTAAATCCCTGTGGATGATGGCGGGGTTGGATTTTGAATGGATCGAGCTTTTATTTCCGTGTGCATGAGATATTGCTCTGGCCAACCGCAAGGCAATGGATGCGGCGGTTCTTGCAGGAAGTGTTTTGTCTTTAAGCAAATCTGATAAGCTGCCACCATCAACAAGTTCAAGAATCAGTCCGGGCCCGAAAATAGGATCTTGGAAGGTGTGATAAATTTTGATGATGTCAGGGTGTGCGAGATTAGCAACGGTGGATCCCTCTCCACGAAATCGCCCAAGAATGTCATTGCTGTGATCATTCCTGAATTTTTGGTTTAGAACCTTTACTGCCACATCCCTTTTTAATTCACGGTCAAAGGCTTTGTAGACATTGCACATCCCGCCTTTTCCAATTAATTTTAAAATCTCAAATCTGTTATCCATCAGGTAATGCACGGGGACCATGGAGTCCTCGAGATTTACCGCATCACCGGGAGCACCGTTCGTTTGGTATTTGGAAATGGTTGCCATATCCCCCGACCCATTATCCATTTCTGGATACGTTCCGGTGGGCAGCTTTTTTGTTTCGTAAAGGTTCTCTTCCATGGCCTGATTCAATGCACACTCAAACAATTAAAACAATATTTTAAACAGGCTTTGGACATTTTTAAAACAAACAATTTGGACAAATTTGTGCAAGGGGCCTTTTTAGGCCCCTAAAGATGGTACAAGGGTAACTAAAACTTCAAAATTTTAGCGAAATTTGTTACTTTTCAATAACCCAGATATTACGGAAATAAACGGGGTTACCATGGTTTTGAAGCTGGAAGGAGCCTGGTTCCTTGGTTTCCGGCTTACCACCCCCCGTGGGTCCTTTTAATTTTATGTTTTCATGAATCTTTATGCCGTTATGAAAGACCGTTGCCTCGGCATCACTGATTTTTTTGCCATTTTCATCGTATTTTGCGGCTTTGAAATCAACATCATAGGTTTGCCAAACAAGGGGAGGCAAGCATGCATTCACGCTGGGTGCGTATTGGGTGTATACCCCGCCACACTCATTGTTTTTCCCATCCAGACCAAAGCTGTCAAGGATTTGAATTTCGTATCGATCTTGCAAATATAACCCACTGTTACCACGGCCTTGGCCTGATGCTTTCGGCATGAAAGGCAGACGAAATTCCAGATGAAGATGAAAATCCTTGAATTTCTTTTTGCTGGAAACCCCGTTGTTCAAAAGCTCATTTTCCACCAATTTTCCATTGTTCCATTCCCCGGCATTTTTGCCGTCAAATAACACTATGGAATTGGAAGGTGGGCTCTTTCCAAGCGTGGGACTTTTTCTTTCGACTTTGTTCAGGGTGTGGGATTTTTTTTCTTTGTTGATGATCGTCAATTTTTCTTTTTCAATGTATCCGGAGTAATCTTTACCCTGCACATTGGTTTTGCCATTTTCGGTTAATGCGGTCAAAAGAATCGGTTTCTCGTCCTTGAAGAAGCCCTCCTGTCCAGGAAGTCCTCCAGCCATTAATTTGATGACAAATTTACCATCCCCTTTGGAAATAACCTGCGCTCCAAATATTTTGATTTTTGAATCATGGTTTAATTCACCAAGATATTCACCCTGTAATTGGAAGTCTGGTCCAGCTATGGATGGGTCTGTAATACCGGATTGATCGGCACCATGAATAGAAAGGGTGGTGAAAAGAACTAAGAATGCACTATTGAGGAAAATGGTCCAGATTTTCATGTTATAATCTCCTTTACCAACCTTATAACACACTCAATCTTTAAGGTAAATGATGAATGACCTTCACTGAAGATCGGCTTGTAAAAAAATTTTAATTTATTGCAATCGTTGTATATTGGTTGAAATTGCTTCTAATTGAAGAATCCTAAACGGGGTTAAAAATGTTGAATTCACTGGATGCGAGTTGGAAAAATTGGATAAAGGAAAACCTTGGAAATGGTGTTCCTAAAATTGAAATCGCCAAAATACTTGTTCAAAATCACTTTAAACCCGAGGAAATAAAGTTCGAATTGAATTTGGATGAATTATTTCCCTCAAATCCTGTGAAAATCTCACCAGAAAAACTCGACAATACCCCAGGGTTTCAAAGGCTTCATCAAAGCCTCCCGATTTATTCCGTGGATTCATTTGTGGACCCTGACCTAAGCCATGTTGCATGCGAATTAATTCGAAAAACGGCTAACCCCTCCACGATTGGTTCGGATCGGGACACCGCATACGATTCCACCAGGACAAGTCAAACCGCTTATTTCCTAAACCAAGGAGTAAATTTCGGCCCCATACATACCATTGAGGAAAAAATTCACGAACTTTTAGGAATGGAATTGCGATTTGCGGAACCTATTCAGGGGCAGTGGTATAAACCAGGGCAGGAGTTCAAGCGACATTTTGATTCCTTCACCCCGGATAAGGAAACGGTACTGTATTATGGCAATCGTCCATGGACTGCCATGGTCTATCTGAACAACGTGGAAAAAGGTGGCCATACTTCTTTTCCTGAAATCAATATCTCTGTCAAACCCAAGCAAGGAACCTTGTTGATCTGGCAGAACACCCAAAACTCGATGATTATCCCGGAATCCTCCCATGTTGGAGAACCTGTTGAGGAGGGGGAAAAATTCATTCTCACCAAATGGTTTCGTGAGAAAGAGTGGCCGTTTATTTTGCCAAGGTGAATTAACAAGCCAGGTGTAACATGAACCAGTCTAGAAGAAATGTTAT
>Ga0255158_1000662_pt1 | contig 9461 bp, 11 predicted proteins | sample Atl_Atlam_RepC_8_2_FD_188426 | JGI IMG/M metagenome (GOLD analysis project Ga0255158, IMG submission 188426) | Freshwater microbial communities from Altamaha River, Georgia, United States - Atl_Atlam_RepC_8h | ecosystem: Environmental > Aquatic > Freshwater > River | place: USA: Georgia...
TCAGGTTTTTTATTAATTTTAGGATAATCGATAGCGCTGATCAAATCAGTCATTGACATCCATCCACCTCTTACCCATTTGAGTTTAAGTCCATCATATTTTTCAGCATTTTCTCTCTTTACTTTCATTTGTTCCTCATCATCTTCACCATCTCCATCCAAATAATATTTGTCAGACCAATCACCCTCGCTAAAAAATTCTGAATAAGCATATAAACCATCTTTTTCAATAAAATTAACGGCAACTGAATTATCATTACTATCATTATATTCAAGAGCGCATTCAAATCCCTGTTCAATGTCTTCTTCTTCCTTCATAATAAAGACATTGTTGCTTGTCATCGAAACGGTAAACATTGTGAGCGAAATGAGAACTGGGTGTTATGATTTTTTTAAGAATAATCTATAATAAATCAATTTTATTTTATAAACCAAGATATAAAGTAATGTACAAAAACGTGTTTGGAGTATTGTCTATCATACTTTTATTATTTTTAGTATGCTTTGGGCCATATGTCTACTATTATGCAAATTCTAAAAGAGTCTTGAACCTAACCAAAGATCAATGTGTTTGTATCAATCCTAATTTAACTAACCGCCCAACTTATTATTGGGATGAAAGTGATAATAAATGTTATAAAGGAATCTATACCGGTCGTGGAGTGTGCGAAGCTGACCGTGATGATATAAACCGAGTCCAACCATGGCAGAAAAGTGTTCTTATATCTGCTTCCGTTATTATGATATTATCCGCATTGTTATATGCATTTTTACCTTTATAAGATTCTTTTTAACCTATAATTTGTGTGTGTGGATTTTTTAGAATTTAAATCTCCAATTTTTAAAATTTTCTTATCCTAGGGAGAATGTAATCTTGAAAAAAAAAATCAAGTTGTCATAATCAAAGATAATCCCAAAAATCCATCAAAATCCGTCAAAATAAAGATGGAATCCAATAAAATCCATTGGAAAACCATTAAAAAATTAATGGCTTAAAAATATTCAAACTATAATAAAGATGGAAATTGTAAAAAACGAAATATGCAGATTTCAGAAGCGATTCAATTATAAGAATTATATCTTATAATTGATAAGGAACACAACAAGGTTGTTTTTCAGTATTAATTGTGCGGTAATATCTAACCCCTGATTTCATACAAATATCTAACCCCTTTTCTGGTTTTTTAAATGTAAAACGGATAACAAACAATTTCATATTTTTATTATACTGCATCCACCAAGGAACAATATCTCTCATTTTGATAAAAAAATGCATCGGTCCATAAATAGGTTCGCTATGAACCAGTACATTTCGATAAGCCTTCTCCCTCAGAGGTTTTTTCTTTCTGATTTTATCCATCATTTTGTCTTTCCATTCGCACATTAACGAGTACACATTTTTTGTGTAGGATTGGCGATAAATTCTAATTTCTTCATATGATTTCTGTTCCATCTGATACCCATTGTTGATTTTATCAAGAATATCATTTTGACGATTTAGTCTTAGATATCTTACAAATTTAGTCTTTGTATAAGGGTCATTGTAGAGATCAGTCAGTTTTCTGCTATAAAGGTCATTTTGCATTTTCCATCTCATATATTTTTTTTTGTGGTTTTCAAGTTTTTGTTGAAAAATTTTTCGTTTCTGATTATACTCATCTAAGAATGTAAAATATTCTGGCAAATCTTCATTTTTTTTGTAATCTAAGGGCAAGATATCAATATCAATGTATTTTTTCCAATCGTTTTCGTCATTTAATTTATCAAAAGTATCAAGACTATCAAGACTATCAAGTCTATCAAGAGTTTCCCAAATCATTTTCTTAAGTTCCTTTCTATTTTCTTCTTCGTTTTCTTCATTTTCCAATTGCATGGGAATACCTGTGATAATACCATCGTCTCCTACTCCAAAGTAAAGATGAGCATCTTCAGTATGATCAGAACGCTTATCGAGAAAACCGCAGATATATTTTGGCAAATAAAATTTTATGTAATTTTTAATGGAACGCATAACCAATGAGTTAAAGTCCCATTTAAATGTTTTAAGATATTCATCTATCTTTTCTTCTGAGAATGGGATAGAGATGTGTTGGAAAGAAATTTCTTTATATTCTCTCGTCAATGTTTCAAGACCAAAAAAAGAGCCGTAGCGCAGTTTATTCATACTCATATTCTCTTATCTCTTATTATCTCTTATTATCTCTTAGAATAGATAAAGAGAATAATTTCATTTTTATATGGTTTTTAACCAATTTATACCTTTATTTATTCCATTTGTCTATTTCTCTTTATTTATCTTATTTATATATAAATATTCATATATAAAAAATAATGAATGCAACTGTTTTACCTATACACGAAAAAGAAGAGAAAGAAGAGAAGGAAGAAGAGAAGGAAGAGAAAGAAGAATGCATTATATGTTTAGACGATATATCGATCGCTTCAATCTCTTCAAATACTAATCTTTTGAAGTTAGAATGTGGCCATCGATATCATAAAGATTGTATAAATACGTGGTTAAAGAAACGATCAATTTGCCCTTTGTGTATAAAAACTGTAATTCCGGTACCAGATAACCAAGTGAGTGTCTTTCCCCGATCTGATCGAAGCGATAACGAAATGGGTATGAGTGTAAACGAAATGCGCTCAAATAACGAAGAGATACCTTTCTTTTCTTGCTCTGGATTTTCAAAATGCATATGCATTTGTGTATGTTTAACTTTGATGTGCGTTTTTCCTATTTTTATAAATTTCAAGTAATAAGACTCTAAGAAGTAAAATAATAATTATCTCTAATTATTATTTTATATTTTATACTTATTATTTTATATTGTTATTTTACACATTTAGACATTTGTTCTCGAAATTCGATGCATTCTTTTTCTGTTAAAATAGCATATGTTGTACAATCTTGTGCCTTCATCGGAAAAGTGAATAAGCCGGATAATCCCCAAATGCGTCCTTTGAGATCAAACATAGAACGCATCCCATAGACATCTCCTCCTTTTTGATAAGTTATCGTACCGTCAGAATATAGATGATAGATGAGATTGTCGTTCGGCGCCTTTGAACGATCCACCAAATTTGGGTTGTGCAGCTCACAAATCTTTTTATTTAATTCTTCCATTCTTCTCTTTTCTTTTCTTTTTTCTTAGGATATAAAAAATCGATTTTATACCTTTGGAGGTGTAAAACGCCTAATAAGTAATTTTTATATAACCATCTCCTCCATTTCCTCCAGAACCATAACTTCCTCCACCTCCTCCGCCACCGTTTATACCATTTCCACCTGGATATCCGTAGCCGCCATTTACATCGGTACAATTTGCACCTGCTCCTCCTCCTGGCCCACCGCCACCTCCACCAGCTCCTCCTGCTCCATATTCGTTGCACGATTGACTTGATCCCCCTGAATTTCCTCCAGATTGACCTGCAGTAGCATTTGTTGGAGAATACGTGGAATATATATTTCCTCCATTTCCTCCTCTATAACTTATTTGTTCAGAACCATTTACAGAACCTCCTAAACCTCCATTCCACCCGTTTCCAGCTTTACCTCCATCAACTGTGTATATATCAAATGTAGTTGATTCTCCATCAGTTGCATTTGGATAGCTATTAATACCACCTTTTCCAACTTTATAATTAAAAGTTCTTTTACTTATATTAGATACCACATATTTAGCATAAGTACCGCTTCCTCCACCTCCTCCACCATTCTGGGACTGCGCACCTGCGCCTGCTCCTCCTCCTCCCATCATTTCTAAAACAAAAGTTGAAACTGTTGGTGGTATGATGCATACACCATTTCCTTTTAATATAGTTCCAGAAGGTACAATTGTTGGGGCGGGTGTTCTTGGCGCTGCTGTTGTTGGGGCGGGTGTTCTTGGCGCTGCTGTTGTTGGGGCAGGTGTTCGTGGCGCTGCTGTTGTTGGGGCGGGTGTTTGTGGCGCCGCCGTTGTTGGTGCAGGTGTTCGTGGCGCCGCCGTTGTTGGGGCAGGTGTTTTATAACTTGTGTCCCAACTATGGCTATCAACAATACCACCTGATTCCGATAGATAACACTCTCCTTTTTGCCCATTATATTTTGTTCCAGATAGAGTAGAGAAAGATTGACAATTATTTATTTCGTTGCATGCATCTTCGCATTCATTGTATGTTTTTTGATATAAATGATCAATCTTTGTTCCATAAGACCATTTGCCGGGATTATACGTATATTGTTGAGGTGCTACCGTTTGAGTTGGAGCAGGTGTTCGTGGCGCAGCCGTTTGAGTTGGCGCTGATGTCGTTGGAGCTGATGTTGTTGGCGCGGATGTTGTTGGAGTAGGTGTTTGAGGAGATGACGATGTCAATACTAAATAAAGTGTTATCGAAATCACAATTACTGCTGCTATTATATATTGATAATTGTTTACAACATACTCTTTGATATTTTTGATATCCATATTTTATTATATAAAATATATATAATAATAAAATGAAGTTTTTCATAAAGAGTGATAAATTTATTGGATTTTTCAAGAATCCATCGCAAATTCAAATTGGAGACATTATATATGCCGACGCCTTGAAATATAGCGATAAAGAGTTAAAAAATTTTATCGGATACAGTTATGCAGATTATTTTGTCGTGGCAAGTGATAAAATTGCTGAAAATACCTTTAAAGTCAAAGCTACATCCCAAAGAGTGTTGGAATTTGACGGAGAAGGTGTAATAACTGTTAGCGGTACATCTGAACAAATTCTTACATTGGACAAGAGTGGTGTTATTACCGATTCAAAGGTGTTAAAAAACAATCTAGCTATTACGGGAGGAACCGGGAAATTTGTTAACACTACGGGTAAATACGATATAGAGACAATTGAAAATATGACTCACGTGGGTAAAATTTATTTCAACGATCAAGAAGATGTTATGATAATTCTTCATATTATCATCCTTATTGTATTTATTTTTCTCTTTATTTTTGCATTTTACAAAAAATAATTAAGGCATTTTTAAGGCATCGATACTAAACATCTCAATTGATTGACATTCCCATTTAAAAAGGTAGAAGTAATGGACATTATTAAATGGGTGACGTGCTTCCATTTCAAAGACGTAGCGATCATTAACTACTCTAGGCTTATTTTCGTCGTCCACATCGTCTTCATTTACCCATTTATTTGGAAGAAGAAGTGATGGCATATCACCACATGCAATTAACCTTTCTACATTTTGTCGATTCATGTAGTGTTGACGGAGAAGAGGAACAATATGTGAGAAATAACTGTCATAATGTACATAGACATAACGAACTGTTCTATCGTTTTTATCTTCAATAGCAATATAACAATGTGTGCCCATTTTTTGAGTTTGGTATATGTTTTATTTATAAAACATATGTATTAAAATAGAATTATTGAATAATTTAAACAAGATAAAGAAGAAGATAAAGAAGATAAAGATAAAAATAAAAAAGATGAAACAAGAAACAATAAATGGTACAACATATTATATAGGGAGAAATACAAAAGAAAATTGGGATTTATTTAGTCAAGCAGAACCTTGTGATTTATGGTTTCATTTAGATGAAGGACCGTCTTCCCACGTATTTTTACCAGTTAGAGATGAAATTAAACAAGAAGAAATTAATGAGGCCGCGAAATTATGCAAGAAACATTCTATTAAGAATGAAAAGCATAAACACGAAAATAAAGATAATAAAAAATATAAAAAGACAAAGGTTATTTATTGCGAGGTTAGATTTTTACAGAAAGGTAGAGTTGTGGGAGAAATTATAATCGACAAAGGTAAAGAGCAATCAGTTTTTTGTTAAACTAAATATTTTTATATAATATAAATATGCCAGCATTAAATAAATTAAATAAATTACGTCAAGACAACAAAAAAGTCAAGAATATAAAGAAGTGTGAAGAGGTGAAGAAGGAGACGATGAAGGAAGAAGTGAAGAAGGAGACGAAAGAGGAGGTGAAAGAAGAGACGAAAGAGGAGGTGAAAGAGGAGGTGAAGGAGGAGGTGAAGGAAGAGGTGAAAGAGGAGGTGAAAGAAGAGACGAAAGAGGAGGTGAAGGAAGATGTGAAAGAAGAAGTGAAAGAGGAGGTGAAAGAGGAGGTGAAAAGTCAGGGTTTTTTTACAAGATTTTTTAATTTTATTACTTTTAGAAAGTGAAAGTTTATAAAATATAAAATATTTTATAAAGAAGAGAAATGGCTGAAGATATTTCTTATGATATTAAAGAAAAACTTAAACGACATGGATTTATCAATGTTGAAATTAAAGATGATGTAGAGAACATTTTTAAGGGAAAAGAATGTGTATTTGCTCAACAATATAGTAAAAAACGGTGTAACGGCGGATACAATGTCGGAAAAAAACTTGAATCACAGGGGCATCAGTCTGAAACATTTCACACTTATTGTCAAGAAGACGATAAATACGTAGCAAAAATGGTATTTTTGGATAAGGCTTCGTCAATGCAAAAATTTTTTAAAGAAATCGAAAACCAGATTGAAATTTCAAAATTTAATTTAGCTCCAAAAATACATGAAATTTGGCTATGCCGAGATAAGGCAGTTTTTATTATGGATTTATTGGTTGGATCTACAGTAGAGAAATATGCTAAAGAAAAGAGATTAAACAGCGCAATACTAAAAAGAATAAAAAGTAAAATAAAATCGTTGCATGACAGAGGCTGGATACACGGAGATCTTCATACAAGAAACGTGCTTGTTTTAGACGACGGAAATATTTTCTTTGTCGATTTCAATTGTTCCTATCAACCTCCGGATATATTATTAAGACATGCAAAAAAGGCTGAAACAGATACTTTTAAAAATAGTCTTTCAGATGACGGTGTGCCGTTAAAACTCATATCAGATGTTTTTGAATTTGATGATCCTGATTTTGATGAAAAAGGTGATGCTCTTCCTCTCTTTTCATCTGAACCGGACCCATTTAGACAAATACAAATTATGTCATTAAGAAATGCTACTTATGGTAGTAGAGACGAAGTAAAACGAACATTTAATATTCCATCATCTTCGTCGATGTCTGGATCAATAAGAAGAGATGAAAGTGATGAAAGTGATGAAAGTGATGATGACAGATATAATCGTAGGCCAGTTGGAAAAAGAGCGTTTGTTATGCCAGGATCAACAAGAAGAAATAAAAGAAGAGATGAAAGTGATGAAAGTGATTAAAGTGATTAAGTTGAAAAATAAAAATTATAAATAATAAATAATGAATGAGGTTAGAGAAAAAATCGTTTATAAAAAGGCTTGTAAAAAGGGTTTTAATATAGGAGATCAGATTGGAGAGTCATCTGGATGGGGTAAAATTTTTAATATCTTTTGTAAAGAAAACAAGAGGAAAAACAAAATACTTAAAGTTATTGTAAATAAAAAAAATGAGGATATCGTTTCTGACAAAGACCTTGATAATGATAAATTTCGAGAACAAATTTTATCTGAAATTGATATACAAAACAGAGTTGCCGATTTAGGAATGTCTACATATATTTATGAGGTTTTTATGGATAATGATAAAATTTCTTTTATCACGGATAAATTAGAGATTACTTTGAAACGTTTTTTTATAAACGAGTTATCTAAAAAAAATCCGGATGAAAGTTTACTTGATAAATATTTTCGAAAATGTATATCTATGATACACAAATTATACGAGAATGGGATATGGCATAATGACGCGCATCTTGATAATTTTATGCTTGATAAAAAGGGAAAATTGTATATTATTGATTTTGGTTTATCTGAATATGGTGGTAATAAGGATGGCGATGAAGCATCCAAACATCTTTTAAACGAATATAAGCATATTTCTGTTTCTCTGTATAAGATTTACAGAGAGATACCTAAAAATAATAGAGTACTACTCGATCGTATTGTTAAAAATAATATAAAAGAAGGTAATTTATATGATCTTATTCATACCTATCTTATATCACAATATGATATCAAAAAAGAAGAGGAGGCTGTGTTGAAGTGTATGTTCGATAATTTAGGTTTAATTAATGATTTTGATGATTTATTGCTAGCTATGAAAAAGAGAAAGAGAATATCGTCATCGCGTTTATCAGATATTATCGAGTCTCTTCGACAAAAATCTGGAAAATATTATCGTGAGAAAAAATTCTGGATATCAGAATATATTGCTTTAAGTTTAAAATTTCTTGATGAAAGAAATTAAAATTGATTTTTTAAACGATATATTAGTTTAAAAATATACCTAGGGAAGAAGTTAAGAATATGTCGTCGTCATTGGAATGCGAAATTTGCTGCTCCGTCCGAAAGACGGTATTTGCATGTCCTCATTGCAAATATCAATCGTGTACTCAGTGCAATGAGCGTGTTATTTTGGAGTCAATCAATATGCCTTCTTGCGTGAATTGCAAAAAAGAATTTTCGTCTGATTTTTTTCATGAAAAATTTACAAATGCGTTTATTACGAAGCGTTTCAAGGCGCGTCGTGAACAAATTTTGTATGAAAAAGAGAAATTTTTGTTGCCTGCCACGCAACCGGAAGTTGAAAAAATAATAGTAAAAGAAAAATTGCAGGGTGAGTTGGGTGAAATTAAGAAGCAGATGGAAATATTGAAATCAAAAGCGAAAGAAATACAGTTGAAAATTTGGGAAATTGATCATCAAGATGAGAAAAAGGAGGAAAAAAGAGATTTTGTGTGTCCGTGCCCTTCGAACGAGTGTCGTGGATTTTTGTCGACGCGATACAAGTGTGGAATTTGCGGTATCCAGGCTTGTTCAGAATGTCGCGAAATTAAGAAAGATGATCAACACGTATGTGATCAAAATACAATTGAGACAGTCAAGGAGTTGCAAAAAACTACGCGATCGTGTCCAAATTGTCAAACGCGAATCTTTAAAATTGAAGGCTGCGACCAGATGTGGTGCACTCAGTGTAATGTTGCGTTTTGCTGGCGCACAGGAAAAATTGAAAGAGGAATTATTCACAATCCGCATTATTTTGAGTATATGAGAAAGAACGGAGGAGAAATTCCTCGAAATCCACACGAAGTTCAGTGTGGAGGAATGCCAGGTATCAATGTATTTTACGATGTAAAGGGAAATTTCGAGGAACCAGTTGAGTATAATGCCAGAGATAAATCAAAAAGTATTTCAAGATATCTTATTGAAATTTACCGTATGGTAAATCATATTCGTGAAGTGGTTTTACGAGATATGCCAACGCGTGTTGATAACGTGTCAAATCTCGATTTACGAATTGATTTTTTGAGAAAGACAATCGACGAAGATCAATTTAAGTCAAAATTACAACGCAGAGAAAAGGATAGAACAAAAAAATTAGAGCAGCGTGATATGCTCGAAATGTATTGCAATGTGGTACAAGATTTGTTTACACAACTTTCTGCTAAATTGGTCAGAAAAGAGAAAGACGCGGTTGAAGAATTTATCGACGCGGAG
>Ga0255158_1000672_pt1 | contig 9330 bp, 9 predicted proteins | sample Atl_Atlam_RepC_8_2_FD_188426 | JGI IMG/M metagenome (GOLD analysis project Ga0255158, IMG submission 188426) | Freshwater microbial communities from Altamaha River, Georgia, United States - Atl_Atlam_RepC_8h | ecosystem: Environmental > Aquatic > Freshwater > River | place: USA: Georgia...
CGGGAGCCTTCACCCCGAGGGACGCCAACCGACCGGCACACTAAACTTTTCAAAGTTTCTCCCATCTCGACCGCCGCCGGGAGCCTTCACCCCGAGGGACGCCAACCGACCGGCACACTAAACTTTTCAAAGTTTCTCCCATCCCGACTGCCGCCGGGAGCCTTCACCCCGAGGGACGCCAACCGACCGGAAGGCTGAACTTTTCAAAGTTTCTCCCATCCCGACCGCCGCCGGGAGCCTTCACCCCGAGGGACGCCAACCGACCGGCACACTAAACTTTTCAAAGTTTCTCCCATCTCGACCGCCGCCGGGAGCCTTCACCCCGAGGGACGCCAACCGACCGGAAGCCTGAACTTTTCAAAGTTTCTCCCATCCCGACCGCCGCCGGGAGCCTTCACCCCGAGGGACGCCAACCTGTCCGGCACACTAAACTTTTCAAAGTTTCTCCCATCCCGACCGCCGCTTCTTACATCCATTTCCATCGATTTTCCGGCCGATTCATGTGTGCCGCGACCGCGTGGTACACACTGGGAGGGCAGGCGTGCTTGAGCGCCAACATATTGTGCGCAATTCTCGGTTTGATCCATTGCTCGACGATCACCGCAAACTCTAGCCGAAACTGTGCAAGAACTTTCCAAACATCATAACACGAGACTTTGTTTTTCACGCGTGCCGCAGACGCAATCACAGCCGAGTCCTCTATCACAATGTTCTCTTGAAAAATGGATCGCAATAGCTCAGCGGATGCTCGTTCGGTTATGAAAGTTATTTCAAAGGCATTAAAGAAGCCTTTCCGATGCCTGAGCCGGGTCAGAAAGTCTTTAAGGAATCCAACCGGCACAACCGGTAGATACGCCTTTGAGCTCGCAATCGTCCGCATACAGTATTTCCGGTAGAACCAGCTGAAACTCACATCCGGATACTTTTCAAGTACCAGATTCCATATGTGCCGCAATCGCCTACGCCGAATGGCGCGCGAGCCGAATCCATTCTGATAAGGATCTTGGTAGAAATGGAAGAGAAACGTCATGATTTCAGTGAGCGCTCGGTCTGGATGATCTGCTACCTCAAAAATGTCGTTGATGGTGACAAATTGATAACTCGAGCGTACCCAAGACTTCCATAGCCCGTGATTGCTAACAAGATTCAAGAGATACCCTGCCACATCGGGGCGGGTTTCGATGGAGGAGCGCTCGCTTTCATCATCCAACTCAATTTCAGGACGCACCAACAGCCCTTGATACCAGTGGCGCCACGTGATTTTAGGAAAACCGAGTGCCTTTGGCGTTACATAATAAAACACGCTGGCATGAATATGCTGAATGAAGCAATCCGGATGATTGAAAACAATGGATAAGAGCTCCTGGATTTCGGCACTGGCACCGTTTCCCGTCATTGCATAAATACTGGGTACGTCACAAATTTGCATCACATGCTCATGGTAGAAGTCGTTCCAGCGGACATCCCAATCGGGGATGAGCAGCGCCGATACATCTTCGTCATCGACGTGTGCGGCTTGAAGTTGTTGAACAAACGTTCGTATGCCAGGCAGTATCATGGACTCTTTCCATGCACCCTGGCGATTCATGGCCAGAGTGAGAATCATCCCGGACGCGACGGTGAAACCCTTGAAGTCAATCATGTATTCAAGCTCTTCAAAGCTTGCTCCGGTGCCTTCTGCACCCGCGCCAGGCGCGTGAATTGCACGACCGAGATACTTTGGACTGAAGAAGACATGACGACGATCCTTGTTTTCAAAAACAGGACTCGATACCATGACGTACGTTTTAGCGTACCGTTGGAACCATGCGTCAAAGTCTTGAGCCGTTTGAATCATGGACATGCACTGAATCATTTCCCGCAATCCAGGGCGACCCATCACGTAAAAATAGCACGACGCGAGCTCCGAGAAATAGATCGCATCCGTCCATTCTACAGAGCACCACTCCCATTGGCCGTTCGACTCCCACTGGATGTTTCTCGCATGCGTTACAAGCCGCATGATTTTGTCTGGATGGACGATTTCTTCTCTAGGACAAAGCGCCAATGGGATGGGTTGTCTCGCATCCAAATCCAGCCGAATGTACAAATGATTCAAAATTGGCAATTCCATGTACTTCATGGGGGTACTCTAATTGTTCGCATACTTGAATTCTATCTTCAATTGCTTAAGACACTGTGAGCCACAAAACGGCCCCCGGTGGCGACCGTTTGATGGCGTTAGATGGATAGAAAATGACACCTAGCACATACACTTGAACTCATCCTCCTGGGATAGGAAGATCGGCACACCCGCGAAACTCTGCATCATATCACACGAGGCTTGCTGCAGCCCTTCGCAGATCGCCATCACCCTCGCCTTTGCCTCAAGCACTGCACGGCACGCGGCATCGGTATCCTTTGCTGCTTGAACCTTCTCCGCAAGCTCAATGAAAATCGCGTTGACCTCGGTAGAGAGATCCATGTTTGCTCGTGTCACATCAAGTCCAATTACGCGTCCCATCAATTTTTCTGCACGTCTGGCACAAAGTCCTACAAAACCTCGTTACAAGCTTTTCCCGAAAATTGATGACCATATTACACTATTTCTGAGATCAAGGGATCCTCTCACCCATGCCATAAATTCAACTCCATGGACGCGCCCACAAATGCCATCCGCGCTCTGCAGACGTTTCTGTCGCAGCAGGAAACGCCATTTGAGGTGTATGTGAAGCTCAATAATGAAATTACGTACATGGTCACGAAAAAAGAAATAATGCACTGTTTGCATGTTTATCTTCCAGCAACGGTTGACGACATTGCACGTGATATGCAAAGCATCCTGAATGCTTCTCAAGTCGCTGCCCTGGATCTGCGCATTTATGCGTACCACCGACAGTTTCCCAAAATTGTGCCGACATTTGCGGCGTACGTAAAGACCCTCTTCCCAGAGCGCCAAGACCCACCGAATTTCCACGTGCGATTCGTGCACCATCCAGAATACAACTGCTCTTTTGCGATGTAAAAACACATGAACCCAGTAACCACGCACAGAGTTGTGAAGAAGTCTTTTACATGACAAATGCATAAAATACCCCTGTTCCCAGTCCCACCCCGTGCTTATAACCTACGTCAAGCCACGTCTAAACACGCGAGACCTCAACGGTACCAAGTCGTGGCACAGTGCAGTTGTAGATCCCTGCGACCCGGTTGAAGTTGTTGTTTGTGTATTCGCGCAGATTCTGCAGTTGCTTGAGGAGCTCCGTTGCAGTTTCCGAAGAAGCAGGTCCACGGATAAAGTTGCGGAAGATGTCGTTGGCCGCTGCCACGAAGGTCTCCATGATCTGGAAAATATGACGCTGTTTTTCGGTTTTCTTTTCCTTGAGACACACCAGCCGCTTAAAGTTTGCCTCGTCCATTTCGTTGAGCATGTACTGAACACGCAGCTTAGCGTTCTGCGCGATTTCGTTGGGCACACGGAGTCGCGGCACTTCAACGTTCGCACAATGGGTGAGGAGCATGTGAAAATCGATGATTGCAGTACCCATGACTTGGTGTTCGCGCTCAAGGATGTTACGCTGAGCGGTGATCATGCCCCCCACCCGGAACCATGAGAGCAGGTCAGAGTACCGGATCCGATTGCCACACGGCATGTCGCCGGGCTCGCGCGGGATCTCGCCGTTCTGCGCCTGCGAGCGCATCCACTCGTAATAATGCGGGTTGTGCACATGCTTTTCGATGGCGCCCGTCCTCCAGCTGAACGCCGTCCGGCACTGCGTGCACCACATCTGATCGCAGCCATCCACCTTGAAAATCGGCACCGAGCACGTCGGGCACGGCTTGGTGCTGTTGGCAATCAGGCGAGCGCTTTCGATGTTTTCGGGTTTGCACACGTGGCCCTCAGCGCCCTCCTCGGCGCCCTCAGCGACCTCCTCGGCGCCATCGGCATCCCCAGCCTTGCCACCACCAATCACTTCGTGGCACTGCTTGCAAAGTTTCACGTCGCAAACGCCACACTTATAATTTGATCGATCGATGAAACCACGGCACCCGTCGGAAGGGCAGCCGCGAATAATGCTGATAACGCGCGTCTGCGTGTGCATAGTAGCCATACGATCACCATACACAGGAGGGGCAGTGCCGTTCTTGATGGCTGCATCCACCTGGTTGATGTACTCCGTGTTATCGGCAACGTTTCTTTCCAAGGCTTTGCACTCCTTCTGAAGCTCGCTGATGCGCATCGCGAGCTCGCTGTTCATCGCGCGCAGGTGCGACGCGTGCTGGTACGCGTTGGCGATCGGCATGGTACCTGGCAGCAGTGCTTTTTCGCGCTCAAACAGCACATTTTCGCGATGCTTGCGCATCTCACCGTCAACGACGGTTTTCGGCAGAATTGTAAGAAGATACTCGCGATCCCACCGTTTCCTGCACCTCATGCACTGGGGGTCATCCTGGCTCTGAAGGAACTGCCGAACGCACACCATGCAGCTCACAAAGTCGCAGCCAGCACACGTGACCGTGCGCCGCGTCTTCTTGTTGAACGGCGTGCAGCAGATCTGGCAGTCCTTCGTCGCCGTCGCCATTTTACGAAAATCACGTGCACTGGCTGGATAAAGGTCGCTTTTCGATCTTGAAACTTTTTAATTCTACAATTTCGCCACCGAATCAATTTTTCGGGAAATGAATTGGCGGGGGACACAATTCTGAAACCGCTGCAGCTGCGGCAAGCTCCTCTTCCAAATCCCGCACGCGCTTCAGCAATTTGGAAATGGTGTGCTGCGAGCTCTCGAGTTCAGATTTTAGGAATTCGTTCTCTTGCTTTAGTTGCTCGTACGTCACGACGGGACCCAGCCCAAAACCCTTGACGCTCCGCACAAGTTTTCGAACTTGCTCTGATTTTGTTTTCGGGTTTATGGCGCAGCCGGTGACGGGACTTATGTAGGGGTTTTCGAGCCAAGCCACGCACAATTTCTTATCCATTTCTACGCTTGCCCAGCATCGCATCACTCTGCATCGCTTCAATAATTTGGGGCGCTCAATTTTTTCGTCAACTGCATTTATTTGCAGACCACACCCGCCCACCAAACCCTAAAGCCAAGCAAGCCCAATTTTTACCTAAAAAATTGAGAAGGTAACTGTTTCCACGTATGGCGTGCTTTGTGTGAAAACGGAAAATGGGTTTCACACCCGATCAGCAAATTGCCTTTGAGGCGGCCATCCGCGGACAGTCGGTGTTTATATCTGGACCCGCAGGAACAGGAAAATCCTACCTGATCAAAGAACTCGTGCATTGGGCGGCAAAAAATGCGCGCAATTGCGCCATCACTGCGACCACGGGGAATGCGGCATTTCTCATTGGTGGTCGAACATTGCATTCCTTCCTCGGCATTGGTCTTGCGAACGCAACAGCAGAAAGCCTGGCCGCAAGGAATATGAAGACGCATGTGGGCATTCGAGTCCGCAAATTGCATATGCTCATCATTGACGAGATTTCCATGATCTCGGATGAGCTGCTCGACAAAATCAGCGAATACCTCTCCATCCTAAGGAAGCGCCCGATTTCGAAACTCTTCGGTGGAATTCAAATGATCTTTGTCGGTGACCCCTGCCAGCTGCCTCCTGTGAATGGCAAATTCTGCTTTCAGGCGTCCTCGTGGGCGGAGCTCGCCCCGTTCCGTGTGGATCTTACGACGGTCGTCCGCCAGGAAAATGATCCGCAGTTTCGGGATCTACTCAACCGTGTTCGGTGGGGTCAGTGCAGTCCGCAAGATAAAAAGGTACTCAAGGCACGCAAGGATACAACGTTCTCAGAGTGGATTCAGCCTACGCGTCTGTACGCACTGAATACGCTGGTGGATCAGGTCAATCAAATGGAGTTCGATCGCCTGCTGTCGGCAACCCCCAGACCCGAATGCCACACCTATCTTACGAAGTATTCGAATCCACGAGCGGAGAAATGGGCGAAATCGTGCGCAATCCCACACACCCTGCAAATGGCCGTCGGTGCACAAGTCGTCGTGACCTTCAATGTCAATGCAGCAGAGGGCATCGTAAACGGCACACGAGGTGTGGTATGTGGGCTAACGGACACACATGTGGCCATCACAACAAAAGAAGGAAAAACATTTCCAATCGAACACTGCAACCTATCAAACGAAGACGACCCATCCATTATTGTGCAATTCATGCCGCTTAAGCTGGCGTATGCCCTGACCATTCATAAGGCTCAAGGCATGACGCTGGATGCGGTCGAGCTGGATCTAGGGTCATCTATTTTCGAGTACGGCCAGGCTTATACAGCGCTGTCTCGGGCAAGAGACCTGAACAGTGTCAAGATTACTCGCGTTCGGAGCCGATCCTTCCGCACACACCCTGCCGTCCTCGAGTACTACGGCACGGGCACCCCCACCCCTGCACCTCCCGCACCTCCCACCCCCGCACCTCCCACCCCTGCGCCCACCCCCGCACCTCCAACGTCCCCTCCCATTCCCATCTCGTGAGCAAAGCACAAGTTGTGTACCGTCAAGGGCTCGGTGCGTCCGACACGCTGTGCACGCCCGACCGCCTGGGTCTTGTCAAGCCCCATACTGTGCAGGATGACAACATCTGTCGCACAGCTAATGTCGATGCCCGATCCAGCGTAATGTGTATTCAATAGAATTACGGGAACTTCCCCGTTCCTAAATTGTCCCAGTGTCTTCATCATTTCACTGGTGTGTCCTTTCATTAGCGCATATGGAATTCCAGCACTCCGGAGCTCCACACCCACATTGTAAAAAGATGCATCCAATTTCGAAAAGACCAAGAACCGCCCCCCTGGTTTTCGCTTAATGAGGCGCACGAGCAGCTGTTCTTTTGTCCAACGCCCCATGCCGTCCATCGCGCTGTCATCATCGTGCATCGTGCGCTCAGAATCCGCAACCTGCTCATGATCCTTCACAATCGCGACCAGCTTGTCCGTCTGGATGGGTGTACGACATGTAGGGCACACAACTGGCACATGTATGTTTGCGCGCCGCATACGGATGCAATTCATGAGGCAAGTCCCACAGAACACATGTGTGCAACCCACCATGACCGGCTGCTCGAGCACATCCAGACAGATTGAACACGTCTGATTTTCCAGCTGAGACACGCGCTCGCGCAGACCATCCAATTTTGCCTGAATTCGCTTCTTTTCTTCCGTGAGCGTATTAAGACGCGTCGCTCTGCTATCGTCAGGAATATCGAGTGATTGCACAAGGGCGATTTCTTTGTCTTTATTGTCAATACCACGGATCAAATCACGCGTCAAAAGAGCTACCAAATCAGCCTCCGTCTCATTTTTACCTCCAAGCTCACGCACTACGCCACGGAAGTCGTTGGCGTTCATCATCTCTTGCACATGCGGCAGCATGAACGGTTGAATAGCTGCCATGGCGTAAGAAAGCTTACACATGTAATAACGCTCCGTCATGGGTGGCAGGTCGAATGATTGCTTCACAAAATCGGCCTGACTCTTGACGACCATGTACAGCATCTTTTCTCTTGTCAAACATGAGCGCACTGTATTCGAGAGATTACGACTGTAAGACCCTGAGAAGCGCTCAAGCAAAATGTACGTACTTGAAATAAGCCACAAAAACTTGTACCGGAACACGGGTATCCGGATGAGTTCGTCGTGGCACTCGTCTACCATAATGCGCGCCCAACCCACGATCGGGTTGTCACGGTAAGGTACGTCGTAATAATCCATCAGTGTTTTCAGGGTCGTGGTCTTGATAAGCACCAAATCGTAGTCGCGGAAAAAGTCGCATAGCTGTTGAGTCGTTGATGCCGGTCCCGGTAGCTTGTTGCGAATGGTATGGATGTTGTCGACGCACATCGCTTTCAAGGTCGTCTGTGATTCGATCATCAATTTCCATTGCATGTAAACAGGTCCTTTGGGAACCACAACAAGAGTGGTGGGAATGATGGGGTCTCCTCCGTCCGCATTCACACCATCGTCTTCAAGTGGCATGACTGCGTTAAAGTAACCGCTTTTCGTCCCGTAGCACCCAATGAGCCGCTTGTTATCTTGCTTGATGTCCTGGACACCCACAGAGGCTATGATCGAGAGCGCAATGGCCGTCTTGCCATAGCCCACGATGTCCCCCAGGATGCCAATATTCGTGCTTACTTGGAAGCGTCCTCGCAAAATGGGCTTGTACGCGCTGGGAATATAGCGGATTGGATTATCCACGTGATACGAAATTGCACCATCCGTTTCCATGCGTATGGCTTTCATAAGACCCACACGCTGATGGGGTTTTAGAGGAATGGTGATACGAGCAGGTTGTGGTGCATGGGTATCGGACTCGATGAGTTCGGCTCCATACGGATGGTAATCTGGAGTTCGATCTAGATCCATCACACTTGATGTAATTATACAGGCATCTGCTTATATCCACGCCAAATTACAAAACAATTAACACATCTTGTGCGAGCCACACGTGTTACACATCAGTCTTCTTCCTCTTACGAAGCGTGCTGCGCCGATTCACGGGCTCCTCCTGCATAACCTCGTCCATGGGAACGAGGTTCCCAAGCTCAGCCATCAAATGGCTCATAGTGTCCGACTCACGCTCGATCGCCGTTACCGTTACCGTCACGGTATCGGTCGCGGTCTCCGTATCTCCGGCAGCTGCGGCGCCCGCAGCACCTGCAGCCGTAGTGGCACGCTTGGCTGCCTTCTTCCGCTGCGTGGCTGCCATGCCACGACCCGTCGAGATCCAATCTTGAATGGTGATGCTCGTGTTAGCAGAGAATCCCTTGTCCTCCCCCAGCGCCTCCACGAAATCGTCGAGATAGATGAGCTTGCGTCCACGCTTATCTACACGCTCGATGCTCTTGTGCACCAGCCGAAACATCTCTTCCGCGAGAATTTGCTTAATGAGAACAATGGCCTCTGGCTGCACGCTCTTCACCCCATGGCGTCGAACCGCCTTCTTTACAGATTGGCTCGACAGCGGAAAAAGAAACATAGCTGGAGATGCGGTCTCCATAATTTTCGATTTGTCGCACTGTAGTTTACATGACGTACAAAATATTAGATACCGCCGCCGGGTCATTTTTTTAAGATCGTGCGTCAATTTTGAAACAGTCTCAGCAATCCATGCCCATGTCCATAGAGTCACGCCGAAGACGCTGCCGAAGACACTGCCGCTGCCACGGGCTGTTGCCGCGGGCTGCGAATGGAGGGTAATCGTACTCGTAATCAAGCTCCTCAGTCTCGTTGGTTGTATAGAAAACCTTTCGAATTCCCATGTCCTCAATGAATTTGGCACAATGCTTGCAAGGCTTGGACATGCGCACGGCGCACTTGCTGCTGGG
>Ga0255158_1000676_pt1 | contig 9293 bp, 14 predicted proteins | sample Atl_Atlam_RepC_8_2_FD_188426 | JGI IMG/M metagenome (GOLD analysis project Ga0255158, IMG submission 188426) | Freshwater microbial communities from Altamaha River, Georgia, United States - Atl_Atlam_RepC_8h | ecosystem: Environmental > Aquatic > Freshwater > River | place: USA: Georgia...
ACATCCATACAGTTATCATTGATAATATCGACAATACAATCTTGATGGCTAGGCTCATGTATCTACTCCCCTAGTTTTTCCTTGGCAGTATCTGCAACTATGTCAAGGTATATTTGTATCGGATCGGATATCCCTGCACTGTTCATTGCAGCCAACAGTACGCCGAGACGATTAGCTAGGATGGCAGCGATAGCGTCAGGGTGTATGCCGATCTCGATATATCCGTTGACCACGTCGTCTATGTCATCAGACATGTTCATGATTATCTCGAGATCTGCGTCCAGACCCTGATCCTTCTTGCGCGAGAATATATCTACTATATTTGATTTTGGTTCTTCACGATCAGACATCATGTTCTCCGAACAGAGAGTTGAAGTGCTCGGCTAATACTTTCTTGCATGCTACAGCTATGTCTCGATGCTCCTTCTGAGTAGAAGGATCAGTTCTGACTGATATATAATGCATCCAGCTTCTAATCGAGCCGGCCATATACATTCTCGTCTTTGTGCCCAGCGGCAGAACCATCCTCGCGCATTCCTTGGCGATCCCATTGTCCAGCGCCCATTTATAGTTCTCAAAGCTCTGCTTCCAGTTCATGGACTGCCTTTCCTTCCATTCTTTCTTGATGGGATCTGGTAGATCATCTATCGAGTTCTGCTTGTTCGTCAAGTCCTGACGACGCGCAGCATATATCACAATGCCTGATTCGTCAAGTGCTTGATATCTTTGACTATGTTCTTGAAATGAGAAGCTTCTGTGTCGAAGGATCTGCGGCGATATTCCGCGCGAAGTATCTATCTCTAGCACTGCGTGAGCCATCTCAAACGGAGACCAGTGATTGTGATCTTGCAGATACTTTAATAGCTTCGGCATCGAAGCAGTATTTTCCTGGTTGGACGGGTTGGATACGCGAGCGCAGTATGCTATGATCTGCTCGCTGTCGAGGAACTCGACATCTCCGACCGGAGATGTCACCGACACCACCTTGACCGCGAACTCACTCGTCGAGTCTTGAGAACTCATCGGTCATCTCCTTTATCTTCTTAATGATTGACTGTATGGTGCTGACTTCTTTGGTGATCATCTTCAGATAATTAGAGTACGCCGTAAAAGTATCGTTCTTCTTCTTAGAACTAAGATCTTTTCTACTCTTTATGACGGTCTTTCTGGCGTTTATCTTTCGTCTGCGAACATTGCTCAGATCAACAGGATCTTTATCCTTTGTCTTAGATGCTCTTCTCCTTGATCTATTCGTTGACATATATTCTCTTCTCGCAGGATGGTGATCCCTCGCGGAGGGATCACCATTATTATGGCATCATAGGAGCCGTCACTACTCTTTTGATGCTAGTGCTATCCTTCTCTCCTCAAGCATGTCGAACATCGTTCTCACGTAAGCGTCTGTCTCGGCTGCACCGATGCCACCGCTCTTCATGGCCTTAATCGTTGCTCCGGCTGGTCCGCCGTTGTACGCAGCTGAGGCCTTAGCTAAGTTACCTTTGTAAGTTTCTACAAGATCTCGAAAGTGAGTGTATCCGAGGATGATATTCGTCTCGCTGTCAAGCAGATCGTCCTGCGTAAGCTTACCCAGACTGAGCTGAGTGGCGACTGCTTGAGCCGTCGCAGGCATCAGTTGAGCTATGCCTAAGGCACCTGCAGGCGACCTAGCATTGGCTCGATACTGGCTCTCTTGGCACATCAAGAATACGAAAGCCTCTTGCATCCGACGATCGCCGCCGATGTTGGTGAGGATCCTCTCGATCTGCTTGGCGAGCATCTTCTGCTTGACCTCGCTTAGCTCAGTGCCCTGTCTGCCCCTGCACTTAGGGGTGTTCATCATCCACACCACTACGTCGTGCAGACTCTCGTGATCATCGGCGGCCTGGGCCTGCGACTCGGTAGTAGCGTAGTCTTTGTTAAACCTAACCGCTTGAACTCCAGCAGTTCCGACTATGGTTAGTAGTAGAGCAAACTTCAATGTTTTAAACAACTTACTGTTCTTTGGTAGTCTCATCTTGAGTCCTTTCTTCTCGGAAGGTCCATGTTTACTTTGCCGAGATCTTGATATTCGCCTTGAGCACGTCTACAAGATCGGGATGTCGCTTGCAGAAATGCTTGAAGAAGTCTGTGATGTTGCCGTCATGGGATTTCAAACCGCAGCCCTTTAGGAGGTTAACAGCTTGATCGGATGATATTATCTTCGCCACATCGACCATCGTCGCCTCGTCAATCTGATTCTCGGATGCACTAACGCCACCGTAGTCTTTGATTATGGATTCGACCGTGACTGCTATCTTGTCTCCTTGATACGAATCAGGTTTAGATTGCTCCTTGAGTTTTGATAGTGATTTCTTCTTGTTCTTGATCAGATCGATCGACGTCACTGGAGCGTCGTCGTGCACGAATTTCCAGAATTCGTTTCCCACATCCTTGCCCAAGATGGAGGTTGAGATTATAGCATGCAGCTGCTTGTTGCTCATTATATCGGCCTTGTGAGCCGCGTTGAGCTGAGACCACGTTCGTGGAGAGATGTAAACACTATCCTTGGATATCGAAGACGCGTCTTTGTACGTCCACGTACCTGATTTAACAAAGTAAATAATATGCTGACACCACTCGTTCTCTTCCATGAACGAGACGAACGTGCCGTGATCGTATTCTACCTCGAACGTCGCGAACCGGTTTTTAAGGGCCGCATCCATGGTGTTCACGTCATACTCGGCTGAGTCTGGGTTGACTGCTGCTGCGATAATCCACCCTTTAGGGAGGGTATAATTGTCAACCTTTCGATCTGTGAGTAGCTGCATCAAGCAGTTCATGACTGCCGTGGTGCCGCGATTTGGTTCCTCGAGAAGGAGTAGGCCCTCAGATTCTGGATCTGTAGGCCAGAAGTCTGGAAGACGATGCGACGTGCGAACGACGCCGTGGGCATCGACAGACTCACCTGGGAAGCCGATGAAGTCAGGAGCTTCCATGTACGCTATGCGTTTGTCGATGAAACCGAAGTTCGGGTTTCTCTCCTGTTGTTTCTTGACCCAAGACTGGCAGATCTCGGACTTGCCGATGCCGGCCGCACCAGCGAACAGTGGATTGATATTCTTGTCCAATTTGCGCGCCTTGAAAGCCATATCGAGCACTTCATGAATTCGTGACGGTTTCATTCGTGTCTCCTTCATCGTTGAAACATTTATGTATTTCGATAATATCGGAAATTTCTAATCGAGATACCCAGTGCAATTGGTCTGATGAAAGACCATATGAATTTTTGTTTATACCAATAGGTGCCCTGGGCACTATAGACTCAAAAAGTCAATCTTGGCCCTAAGAGCGGGTGATCTAGGGTGCAAGTTAGATGATTTTTAATCAAAAGTCTAGTGAATTGGTCCGTCTGGGTAGCCCGGATCAGCGTCTATCCTTATTTTCTCCTCCAACGAGGAGGCTATTAGCATCTTGTCCTGTAGTAAGTTCTTCATATCTTCTGATAAGTTTGACCCCTCCTGATTCAGGAGAGAGTTGCATAGTTTTCTAGTGAAGCCCAGAACCTCCAGTGCTGCCAGAACATCTTCTTGACTAAGATACAGATCTACGAATCCTTTACTCTCCTTCATGAATAACTTCTTTCTTTTTCTCTGCATCTTGAGTCTCCAAAGAATCTAATAAATTCAGCAAGTTGGAAGGTAAAAGATCCTTGTTTATCTTGATCTTCTTGACCTTACTAGTTAATTTTACTTTGCGAACGTACTTTGCCGACATGGCAGCCTCGGAGTAAAGCTCCGCACCGTCGGCTAGATCCATCAGATCCATGGATCCAGTCAAGCGGACTGGTAGCACATGCTTCTCGTTGGGTGTCTCTTGCCCTTCGATCTTGTTGATTTTTCCGCCCCTGTCTATGAACTGCTTAAGTGTCTCGCGCATCTGAGCTCCTTCCTAGGTAAAATACCTACTGAAATGAGAGGTTGGTATGTCTGACAAGAACTTACTTGATGATCTTATGAACTTCGGCATCGACGTCGAGAAGCGTCGAATATACTTTGGGATGTTAGATTCGGATGACGGGTCGTACGTCGACTGGGAATCAGTCGAGGCCGTGATCCGAGGTATGCACAGGATGTACGAGAAGAGTAGCAGCCCGATCGAGCTTCACATGAGCTCTACCGGGGGAGACCCGTACGAGATGCTTCGCTTGGTCGACGAGATCGAGTGCGCCCCTGTTCAGGTAAAATTCATCGGCGGCGGCATAATAGCGTCCGCGGCGACCTGGATAATGGCCGTGTGTGATCTGCGATCGCTGCACAAGGGGACATCCATCCTCGTACACGACGGATCCGAATATCTCGAGGATAGGCACACCGATTTTCAGATAGCAGCTCGACATTCGAGCAACCTTCAAAGTAAGTTGTATGATCTGTTCGCTATGAACTCGCGCATGCCGAGATCTTTCTGGGAAGATGTGTGTCAACGAGACTTATATCTGACGGCTGAGGAAGCCGTTCTTCTAGGCATTGCCGACAAGATCATAGCGCCTAAGAAACGCGGATCGGTTAGGAAGATCAGGAACGCCAACCTAAACCAAAAGATCGACAACAAACTCATACAGAAATCTGTCAAGGACATGTACGAGCGCATAAACAAGAACAACGTACCCAAAATCATACTGAATGAGGCTCACAAAGAAGAGATTGATGACTCGATCTCTGAGTAGATTTGACGTTTCTGTAATGATCCGCTGACCGATGATATAGTGCCCGAACGCAGTCAGCGCTACAAAAGCGATGTTTAACCTCTTTTTAAAAGTCTTCGTCCATCGAAGAGAAACCAATACCCAAGTTATTTCTCTTCTTCTCGAACTCTTTCGAGACGTTCTTTTTATGGTCGAGTATCTCTCTCAAAGTCTCTCTCAGAGATTTGTCGTGCAGTAGCGAGCGAACGATTATCTCGTCTAGATGAGCGATGCTGAGCGTGTCACACTCCTTGCTACTGAATATAGCTTTCTCATCTTCTGAGAGTGGTCTCTTCGCTATGAACTCGAGAAGTGCAATCCTCTCCTGATACATGGGTGGTTTTAGCTCTATCATCAGATCGAACCTTCCCGGTCGATCCGACAGGGATGATAGTAGATTCTGTGGGTGATTCGTGGTTGCGACGATGAACGTCGGAAGCTTGAAGTTGACAGACACGCCGTCCAGCAGGTTCAGTATTCCAGAGTCCACGCCGCGTACGGTATTTCCGCTCTCGTACTCTGAGCCACCGATGTCCTCGAGTATCAGGATCATTCTCGTACAGGTCGAGTGAAACTTGGATTCTACGGCAAAGAAATCGGTTACCTCGTCAGCGTCTATCTTGGATGTCGGCCATACAACAACCACTGTTCCAGGATCATTTATCATGGAGCTCGTGCAGAAATGAGCTATCGTCGAGGTCTTACCCATGCCGGGGGATGAGTATATCAATACCCCTCGCTTTTTCTGCCTCTCGAGCTGTTCGTAGATGTGAAGTTTAGAGAAGAATCGATCTGCCTCGTCGACTATTGACTTAGAGTTGACAGAATCCAGCAGCAATCTCTTCTTGCCAAGAGTTATAGCGGCTAATTTCAAGCTGCCATTGCAAGATTTAAGCATGAAAGATCCGGGCCTTATGATCTTCTTAGTCTTCTTTGGTTTGCTTTCATATTTGAACTGCCACACCCAATCGCCGCTCTGGAGCGCTAGATCGGATTTTGGGATTTCGCAATTTTCTGCTAGACTATGCAGACATATCTTATTTATTAACTTGAATTTGTTATTTTCGTCTTTCTTCTTCATGAATTGCCTCATGCTCATATATCATTTATCAAATATAATTTTGAGTTCAGATTTTTGGGATCTGAGATCTTAGATTGAAGCATACTAATTCCACTGTCGCTCGTGTCGGGATAAACACGAAAAGCTATAGAACAACCCACTATCTGGGTGTTTCTGTACTGATCCAGATGGTATCCGTCTGGAGAGAGCTGAGACATATCGGCTGTCAGATTCAGCTCTACTTTTCGATCAACTATCTTTGTTATAGTGTAACGTCTTATTTTCATGTTGTTCTTTTCAGAATTCTTCGTGCTTGAACTCTTTTATACCTGAGTCCGTGACTACAGTTATGATCACTCTCTGGGTCGGCAAAATCTGCCACTCATAGTCCAGTAAGTGCACTCTGCCTTCCTTGGCAGCTAGTTCCAAGCCCTTCAGTAACAGCTCTGACCTAGAGCCGCTCGTGGTTCTTATCTCCTCCATCTGATGGTGGGACAACACTCGATCTTTGAACAAGACATCTGCCATGTCTAGCGCGTGGACTGACTTATTATTTATTATCTCCAAGGCTCGAAGCTTTCGCAGTACCCGATTGCTCGATATGTTGCTTTCCATCCACGACCTCTAATGTGTAGGTTTGATCGAACGACGACATCACAGCCTTCGTCCAGTTAATGGCGTCCACCTGATACGTCCATCTTCTATAGAAGATGATAGCGTCGGTCTCCACAACCTTGATCGTCCAAAGATTATCGTCGTGTCGCTCTAACCTTATGGACAGCAATATTGACTCCTAGAGATCTATCTCGTCTCTGAAAGAGATTATGGTTGGGAACCTCGGAGCTTCTTTGATCCCCGACGGTTGGAATTTATATTTTACCATCCGACCCGGCAAAGACGACCTGTCTTTCCAGAGTTTTACTCTCTGATCATCGTCAAAACCGGTGCCGATCTTGAATTCGATGCCAGACTTCACGTCTCTGACTATGAGAGTTCCAAGTACGCCTTTCGGAACCATCCCGTCCTTGGCGCTGGATCTCTCTGTCTTGCCGAAAGCATCCTTCTTTGCCTCGTTGGTGTTGTGCATCTGCTCTTCGTAGTCGAGAATGACGGCCTCCGAGTCCTCGAAGCGCTTGACCTTCAGGAGATATCCCTCCTTCATGGTAGACCTACCGCACTTATACGGCCCGCTCATGGAGCGGATCATTAGCCCCTCATAGCCCTGATCAACCGCCTGCTGCTCTAGCTTTAACAGCTCTCCTATCGAGCTGACTAGCACATGATTCACGATGGAGAAGTGCTTACCTATCAAAGATTTAGACTCGAGCATACACTGAAGATCAGATAGACGCTTGAAGAACGGCTTATTTAAGCCGTCGGATACGTAGTCAAACATGGCATACCTAAAGTCCGGTTGACCGTCTTGACTCATAACTCCTGAGGAGGATTCATGAAATGTAGAACCGACCAGTAGCTCGCCATCCACTCCGTCTGGTAGAACATGCTCCACCATTGTCCTTATGAAGTTGTTGGGTATGGGTTTGAATGATCTGCTCAGCAGTTTTCCATCAACTTTCAGTGCCCTTATCCCGTCGAGCTTTGGTGAACAAAGCACTGGAAACACTATCTTTTCCAGATCCTCTGCGGCCACGGCGAGCATCGGTCTAACAATCATGCTGACTCCTGTTCTTGGTATATAATATATACGATGGAGGCTATATGACTAACAAGATAAAAGATACTAATAATGTTCTTCATTATTTACTAATGACACACGCACCCCTGATACAGCGACAATTAAAGTCTCTGAGAGCCAGCAACAAGCTTCCACCGGAACATGAGGTCGACGACACCGAGTTCCACGAACCAGCTATGCAGGGACTGATGGAAGCCGTCGTCAAGTACAAGCCCGAAGTTGGGCCATTCGCCAATTACGCCTCTCAGATGATTCGCGGGCGAATACAGAACCACGCAGACAATATGTATGCTATACCTAAGCACATCAGGACACAAGCTAAGCAATTCAGTCAGATGCAGTCAAGGGCTGAGAGTCAAGTGGTACCTAAACCTGCTTCAGGTCAATCGGTAAAGACAGACGAACACCTCGAGACCAACACCGACAATCCCCTTAAGGATTAAGATCGGTTACAAGCTCTTTCAGCTGGTCCTCAAAGTTGCCGATGAATGCTATATGCTTGGCATTGTCTCGAACTTCTTTGAAGATTTCGTCCTGGAACAACGGCGACTGTGATTCCCACAGCACGACGCAGAGTCTAACCCTGACGTTATTCTGCTTCACAAGCAGTTCCTCGAACTTATTGCTCTCTTTCAGAGCAGTCTCGAGATCGACCATGGCAGCTTCCAGCTTATCGTCCATGGGTATGGAGAAATGATTGAAGAAATCTCTTATATTCTTGATATCATCTATATCGATACACATCTCCTTGAGAGGGTGGAACTCTACTTCCTGCTTGTTGTTCGACATGTCAACCTCGTATGATTTATATTAATCGATCATTCGATTCGGATATAATGTATAGGAAACGTTCGTACGAGGGTATTATATACTCATATGTTTAAAATCTCAATAGTTTGTTGAAATTGCTAATTTATCTTAGATTTAAGTGTCGTAGCGGCACTCAGTATCGGAGTAGTTTAATGCGCGTCATAAAGCGTAACGGAACCAGTGAGGATGTATCGTTCGACAAGATCTTGAACAGAGTGAAGAATCGCGCCAAAGATCTAGATGTCGATCCTGTAATAATAGCTCAGAAGGTCATAGCTGGACTTTACGATAAAGCTACAACCAGAGATACTGACAGGTTACTCATAGAGACAGCAGCGGCGATGGCTCCTCAGCATCCCGACTACGATAAGCTTGCAGCAGCGTTGGCAGCTTCCGCACTGCACAAGGAGACATCAGACGACTTCGTAGACATCTGGAAGACACTGTATGAGCTTGGTGTTCTGTCTGATGACTTCATGGAGACAGTCGACCTGCTAGGCGACAGTCTAAAATCCATCATCGACTACGAAAGGGACTTTAACTTCTCCTACTTCGGTTTCAAGACTCTCGAGTCTCGATATCTACTGGGAATAATAGACAGGACTAAGAGGAGAAAGTTATCTGACGGCTCTTGGTCTGCAGAGCGCAAACTGCTGGAGAGACCCCAGACTTTGTTCCTTCGTGTAGCAGTGTCAGTGTGCGGCTCAGACCTCGACGAAGTGAAGAAGCTATACGACTATTTGTCTCTAGGCTATTACACACACGCGACGCCAACGTTATTCAACGCCGGTACTACGAGACCGCAGATGTCGTCGTGTTTCCTGATCGCCATGAAGGACGATTCCCTAGAGGGCATCTACGACACGGATAAAGAGTGTGCGATGATCAGCAAGAACTCAGGTGGAGTCGGGCTATGGGTCCACAACGTTCGTGCCGACGGTTCAGTAATAAAGTCTAGTCAACGCTTCGGCGACGGTCTGATACCGATGCTGCGCCACGTCAACGCT
>Ga0255158_1000684_pt1 | contig 9190 bp, 7 predicted proteins | sample Atl_Atlam_RepC_8_2_FD_188426 | JGI IMG/M metagenome (GOLD analysis project Ga0255158, IMG submission 188426) | Freshwater microbial communities from Altamaha River, Georgia, United States - Atl_Atlam_RepC_8h | ecosystem: Environmental > Aquatic > Freshwater > River | place: USA: Georgia...
TGCTTGAATCGGGCGGGCTTGCCCGCACCTTGGAGCCGTGAAGGTCATCCGAGCCAAATCCGCGGGATTCTGTTGGGGCGTCGAGCGCGCCATCGATATCGCCCGCGAGTATGCGCAGAAGGGGCGCCACCCGGTCTATACCGACGGGCCGCTCATCCATAACCGCCAGATGATGGAAGTCCTCACGGGCGAAGGCATCCGCGAGGTCGGTGATTACCGTAGCGAGTCGAAGCTGGACGTCTCCGCCTCGGACTCCTCCGGGGCCGTGATGGTCGTCCGCGCGCATGGGATCTCGCCCGAGCGCCGCGAATACCTGAAGTCGTTGGGCATGGAATTCCGGGACGCCACCTGCCCCGACGTCGGCATCATCGCCGGCAAGGTGCGGATGCACGCCCGCAAGGGCTTCGCCACCGTCATCTTCGGCGACCCTCAGCACCCGGAGGTCATCGGACTCCTCGGCTACGCCGAGGGCAGGGGGCATGTCATCACTTCGCCGGCCGACATCGCCGCGCTGCCTGATCTCGGCGGCCAGGTCTGCATGGTCTCGCAGTCGACGATGTTCACCGACGAGTTCGCCCAGCTGGCCACGGTGCTCAAGGCCCGCTTCCCGGGCGCGTTGATCTTCGACACCATCTGCGGCGCGACCAAGGACCGGCAGGCCGATATCCGCGAACTTCAGCAGCAGGGCTGCCAGGCGATCGTCGTGATCGGCGGCCGCCACTCCGCGAACACCGTCAAACTCGCCAAGCTCGTCGAGATCCAGGGGCTGCCGTGTTTCCACGTCGAGACGGCGGCCGAACTCGACTTCGCGGCCTTGGCCCGTTTCGGGACCGTCGGCGTGACCGCCGGCGCTTCGACCCCGGCCTTCCTGATCGACGAAGTCTGCGCCCGTCTGGAAAAGACGGCCTGAAGGCCGGCCCGTCGGGGCAGGGGCGTTCCAATGGACGCGTAAAATTATCATGCCGCCCGGCCGAGCCGACTTGCAGGCTTCCGCCGGCCGGGTATGGTCATCGTAATCATGAGCCCAGCCGTCACCGTCCTCCTCGTCATCCTCCTCGTCATCGTCGGCGCCCTCGTCATCGCCGCCATCTGGGGCGTCGGCATCTACAACTCGCTCGTCGGCCTGCGGAACGCCTGCAAGAACGCCTTCGCCCAGGTGGACGTCCAGCTCAAGCGCCGCTACGACCTCGTCCCGAACCTCGTCGAGACCGCCAAGGGCTACATGGCCCACGAGAGCGGCACCCTCGCCGCGGTGGTGGAAGCCCGCGCCAAGGCCACCCAGGCCAACGTCCGTTTCGCCGGCAACCCGAACGATCCGGCCGCCATGCGCGATCTCAGCCAGGCCGAAGCCGGCCTCAGCGGCGCCCTCGGCCGCCTCATGGTCGTCTCCGAACAGTATCCCCAGCTCAAGGCCGACGCCACCATGCGCAGCCTCATGGAGGAGCTCACGTCGACCGAGAACCGCATCGCCTTCTCCCGCCAGGCCTTCAACGACGCCGTCCTGTTCTACAACAACGGCCGCGAGGTCTTCCCGCAGGTCTTCATCGCGAACGCCTTCGGCTTCACCGCCGCCGAGTTCTTCAAGATCGAAGACCCGGCCGAGAAGGCCGCTCCGAAGGTCTCGTTCTAAGGCGTCCATCGGCGCATGGCCGGCACGATGAATTTCTTCCGGGCCCAGGATGAGGCCCGCGGTCGCACGACCAAGCTCGTCAGCTTGCTGGTGCTGGCGATCGTCGTGCTGGCCGGGTCGCTCTACGTGCTGGCCGTGCTCGGACAGGCCAAGCTCACCCGGATGCCTTCCCCGGACTGGTTCCAGCCGAAGCTCTTCTTCGCCACCGCCGGGACCGCGCTGGTGGTGATCATCGGCGGCAGCCTGGTGCGCATCGCCGAGCTTTCCAGCGGCGGCGGCGCCATCGCCGAGCGGCTCGGCGGCCGCCTGGTCCAGGCCGGCGCCACCCGTCCCGAGGAGAAGCGCTACCTCAACGTCGTCCAGGAGATGGCCCTGGCTTCCGGGCTCCCCGTGCCGCTGTGCTATGTCATCGACGGCGACGAGACCATCAACGCCTTCGCCGCGGGCAACTCCCCCCAGGACGCGGCCGTCGGCGTGACGCGTGGCGCGCTGCTCCATCTGACGCGCGATGAGCTCCAAGGCGTGATCGCCCACGAGTTCAGCCACATCGGCAACGGGGACATGAGGCTCAACCTGCGCATCATCGGCGCCGTGGCCGGACTCACCGCCCTGGCTCAGCTCGGCTACATCATCATCCGCATCGGCCTCAATTCCGGTTCGGGCCGTAAGAACAACGCCTGGCCCCTGGCCGTCGCCGGGCTCGTCGTGGTGCTCGTCGGCCTGGGCGGCGTCTTCTTCGCCCGCGTCATCCAGGCTTCGGTCTCGCGGCAGCGCGAATACCTCGCCGACGCTTCCGCGGTCCAGTTCACGCGCAACCCCCTCGGCCTTTCTTCCGCCCTGCGGAAGGTGGCCGGACTCTCCGGCGCCGCCCGCGAGGCTTCCCCGGCCGAGCTCGAGGCGCAGCATATGTTCTTCGCCGGTTCGCCGGGTTTCTTCGAGGCCCTTTTCTCTTCGCATCCGCCCATCGACGAGCGCATCCGCCGCGTCGATCCGTCCTTCGACGGCGTGATCCCGGAGGTCCGGCCCGTCGTCGTCGCGGAGGAGCCTGTGGCCGGATTCAGCGGGAGTGCGGATGTGGCGCCGCCGTCTCTGCCGACGTCGATACGGCCCGCGCCGACGGACCTGCAGATCCAGGATTCGGTCGGCTTCCGCGGGACGATCCCGCCCGCCCTACGCGAGGCTTCCGAGGACCCCGTGAGCGCGATGGCCGTCGTGCTCGGCCTGGTCCTGCGGCGCGATCCGGCCCAGCGTGCCGCCCAGTTCGCCCAGGCCGAAGCGCTGGCGGGCGGCGAAGTCGTCCGCGAAGCCCGCCGTCTCGACCCGTTCCTGCGCGCCGTGCCCGCGGGGTCGCGCGTGGCCTTGCTGGACCTTTCGATGCCGGCCTTGCGCCAGCTCTCGGGCGCGCAGGCCGCCGCTTTCCAGACCGCCTTGGAGCGCGCCGGTTACGAGGCCGAGGACGGCCTGATCGTGCTGCTGATCCAAGCCTCGATGCGACGTTATCTCGGCGGCGGCAAGCAGGTCGTCGCCCGGCCCGGCGACCTCGCCGCGGCCAGCGGGCTCGTCTTGTCCGCCGTCGTGCAGACCTCGAGCGAAGACGCCGCCGCCCAGGCGCGCGCCTACGCGCTCGGCGTCCAGGTCCTCGGCCTGCCGGGGCTCAGTCCGGTCATGGTGCCGGCCGCGCAGGTCGACCTCGCCAAGGTCGACGACGCCCTCGGCGTCATCATCGGACAGCCCGTGCCGGCCCGTCGCAAGTTCGTCCGGGCCATCGGCACCGCGATGCTGCACGACGGCCGCGCCGAGCCGGCCGAGGTCGAGATCGTCCGCGCCGTCGCCGACTCGCTCGGCATCAGTTTCGCGACGGGTTTGAAGTCCTGAACCGAGAGTATCGAGTATAGAGTATTGAGTATGGGGGACGAAAACCCCGATACTCGATACTCCAGACTCGTGCCCCCTGGCTGCAGGCCGAAGGCCTCAGCCAGCGATCAGCGACTCGCCGGTCATCTCCGCCGGCTTCGGCAGGCCCATGAGGGCGAGCAGGGTCGGGGCGACGTCGGCCAGGCGGCCGGTGGGGCGGGTCTTGAGGCCCTTGCAGCCGGCGCCGTAGAGGACGACCTCGACGGGGCTCAGCGTGTGCCGCGTGTGGGCGCAGTTCTCTTCCGGCTCCCACATCTGGTCGGCGTTGCCATGGTCGGCCGTGACGAGGGCCTTGCCGCCCACCTGGTCGATGGCGGCGAGGAGGACGCCGAGGCCGCTGTCGACGGCTTCGCAGGCCTTGCACACCGCGGCGAGGTCGCCGGTGTGGCCGACCATGTCGGGGTTGGCGTAGTTGACGACGATGAGGCCGTATTTGCCGGAGAGGATCGCGGCCTTGGCCATCTCGGTCACGTGCGCGGCCGACATCTCGGGCTTCTGGTTATAGGTCGAGACTTCCTTCGGGCTCTGGGCCATGCCGCGCTCTTCGCCGGCGAAGGCTTCCTCGCGGTAGTCGTTGAAGAAGAAGGTCACGTGCGGGAACTTCTCGGTCTCCGCCGTACGGTACTGCGGGATGCCCTGCTTGGCGACCCACTCGCCGAGGATGTTCACCATCTTGGCGGGCTTGTCGAAGATGACGTTGGGGCAGAGGCCCTTCTCGTAGTTCGTGAGCGTGGCGTAGAAGAGGTTGAGCTTCTTCGCGCGCGGGAAGCCCTTGAACTCCGGGTCGATGAACGCGCGGGTGATCTCGCGCGGGCGGTCGCCGCGGAAGTTGAAGAAGAGCACCGAATCGCCGTCCTGGATGAAAGCCGTGCCCTTGATGCGGGTGGCCGGAACGAACTCGTCGCCGACGGTGTTGGCGTCGGTCGGCTGGTCATAATAGGCCTGCACGGCGGCGGCGGCCGAGGCGGCTTCCGGGGCCGGGGCGCCGGTGAGGGCGTCGTAGGCGGTCTTCACGCGTTCCCAGCGGTTATCCCGGTCCATGGCCCAGAAGCGGCCGGCGACGCTGGCGACCTTGCCGACGCCGATCTTCACGAGTTCGGCTTCGAGCTGCTGAAGGTAGCCGAGACCAGAGGTGGGCGGGCTGTCGCGGCCGTCCATGAAGGCGTGTACGTAGACCTTAGTGAGGCCTTCTTCTTTGAGCAGGCGGAGCAGGGCGTAGAGGTGGGGCAGGGTGGAGTGGACGCCGGCTTCGGAGCACAGGCCCATCAGGTGGACCGCGCCGCCGGTGGCCTTGACGTTCTCGACGAGGCCCCGGAAGGCCTTGATCTGGCGCATGCCCGCGGGGTCGGTGAGGCCTTTGTCGATGCGGACGATCTCCTGGTCGACGATACGTCCGGCGCCGATGTTCTGGTGGCCGACTTCGGAGTTGCCCATGATGCCGACCGGCAGGCCGACGTCGAGGCCGTGGGCCATAATCTCGGTGCGGGGCCATTCCTTGGTCAGTCGGCGCGAGACCGGCAGGTTCGCCAGTTTCACGGCGTTGAACTTGTCATGCTTGGGGTCGTGGTTTTCACCCCAGCCGTCGCGGATCACCAGAAGAACAGGTTTCATAAGTGGATAGGAGGAAGAGATAGGGTGAGTTAGGGCAGGGAGGCAAGAAGCAGGTGGGTGAGCCCGCTGTTTCGGGTGGCAGGTGGCGGCCTCAGGTGGCGGGGTGATTGCCCGAGGCCTGCCCCCTGGGCCTGCCACCCACCACCATCGTATGAGACGGATGTCTTGGCACGCTGGCACCTTTGCACATGAATACCGCCATGCCCCGCATCCTCCTCGCTCTGCTCGGAATGGCCTTCGGCGCCGTCGGTTCGGCCGCCACGGTCGAGAAACTGACCATCGACGACAAGGCGGTGACCGTGAAGGTCCCCGCGCAGGCGGCTCCGGGCAGGCCATGGCTCTGGGTCGGCGAGTTCGGCGGCCACCTTAAGAAGCTCGAAGACGGGCTCGTCGAGAAAGGCTGGCACGTCGTCTACGTCGGGGTGAGCAACCAGTTCGGTTCGGCCCGCGCCATGGGCGTCTGGGAGAAGGTCTACGCCGAACTCACCGCCAAGCGCGGCCTCTCCGCCAAGCCCGCGCTCCTCGGCATCTCCCGGGGCGGGCTCTACATCAATGCCTGGGCCCGTCTGCATCCGGACCGCGTCAGCGTCCTCTACCACGACAACGGCGTGTGCGATGTCCGCTCATGGCCGGCCGGCGCCAAGTTGCTCGCCCAGGGCAAGGGCAGCCCGAAGGATTGGGACTTGTACCGTAAGGAGTTTGGCTTCGCCACGGAGCAAGCGGCCCTGGGCCAGTCGCTGCAGGCGACCGACGGGCTGCTGCCGGCGGTGAAGGCCGGGGTGGTCCTGATTTCCTGCCATGGCACCGCCGACCAGACCGTGCCCTACGGCGACAACGCCGCGCACCTCGTGAAACTCTGGCAGGACAACGGCGGCGTCGTGAAGCTCTTCCCCAAGGAGGGCGGCGATCACCACCCGCACGGCCTGCCGGATCCCAAGCCGCTGATCGAGGTGCTCTTGGCGGCGGCCAAGTGAAGCCAGCGTCACTTCCTTGTTAGGGACGGTTACCCGGGCCTTAAGTTAAAGGAGTGGGCGGCCGACCAGTTGACGGCAGTCTTAAGGTCCAGGCGGATCGGTTCTGCCGAATGGCGCCATTTCAGCTAGCGCAACCCGTATGACCTGCCGGCTGAGATTTTAATAAACGAAGCATTCTAGATTAAACTAGTAATCTGGCGTTCTCGCAATGTATATGAGGTTGGAATTAATCAAAATTCTATAATAAATGAGATTTCTCTCGAAAATTTCGAGCCTGCTGACTCTCGGGGTCTTCATCCGGTCTGGCGAAGTTCGTGCCCAAGTTTCTCCGTTCGGTTCCGATCCTTCTCGTTTGAGAAGGGTTGCTGGCCAGGAAAAGCCCATAAAGACGGTCGTCATCGCAGTCGGACACGGTGTCTTGTTGAGTCCCGAGCATGCTCAGGTCGTCTCTGGCTTATGGGACCAGATGAAGGCGACGCATAGTTTTTCCGAGGATGGGGAGATCGTTCCCGGATTAAGCGGGGCGCCCTTGACCAGCGATCCCGATGTCATCGCGGCCTTCTATAGGTATGTCGCCGCCAATCAGGTGAGCCGGGCCCTCACGATTTCAGAGCGTTGCGCGGTCTGCAAGGGCTCGGGCGTCATCTATGTCTATCCTGATGACATCGCTAAGCGGATTTCTCCGACTAGGACCGATTGCGAATATTGCGAAGCGGACGGCCAGGTTCCGGTTGATGTGGTCTATAAGCTCGCCTGTGCCGCCGACAAGCTGCCCCCAAGGTCGAAATCGCCACGGCAGAAGAAGCAGGAGGCGCTCGAGTCGCTCGCCAAGAGCGGAAATGTGGAAGCCAGACTTAAGCTGGCCGAGCAGTTCAAGAGTGGTGCGCCGCTCGTCACTCGTGACATCGATAAGGCTTCCGATGCTTACGCTACGCTGGCGTGCGAAGGTGTCCTCGAGGGGCTCGCTGGTTTTCTGGATATCGCAAGGTCCCAGGACGGCAAGGAATCGCCAAAGGAATTCCTCGTCGCGCTTGAGGCTGCCGTTGCGGCGTTGGGACGAAAAGAATCGAAGTATCTCGGGTCGGCCGGCGCCGACTCGTCTTATCTGGAGCAAATCCGGGTGCGTCTGCTTGCTGACAAGCTGACAACTTCTTTCGCGGCGAAGAAATTGCAGAAACACCATCTCGACTATCGCGGTCTCGTCAATGCGCTGGAGGCCGACGAAAGACGCGCCGTAGAGGCGGTGGTCGTCCAATGGATGAAGCGGGGGCCTTCTGCCAGGTTTGACATGGAGTTGCTGGCGAAACTGATAAAGGCTGCGCAAAAGAGCGATTCGATGGCTTTTGCGGTGCTCGGAGTCGTGACCGAACAAGGGCTGCATGATTTGCCTAATCCTCAGGCGGCCCACATCTTCTTCAGTATCGCGAAGCACATATCTCGCGACCCCGGATACGACGGACATATCAGAAGGGTTTCGGCTCATGCCGACATCAAGGTCTCCGAGGAAATCCTGGATGAGTTCAGCCGGATCAGCACCGCTGATGCGTGTCCGCCCACTTTGATCGCCTCTATTCTAAAGATTAAAAATGGAAAATAACACGAATATGCGCGGTAAATTCTGGATTCCGTTGGCCTTGCTGGCGACCTGCGCCTTCTTGGCGTGCGCTTACTTTTCCTACAGATATTTTTTCTGCGATAAGATCGTAGGGAAAGTGATCGTGGTCCAGAGGGATGCGTATGCCAACAGGATGGCGCTCATCAAGGTGGTCGCTATCCGCAAGGCTGACGCGCTGGCATGGCGCGACCGCGTGGTACGCAACGTGTATTCGCTGAATGAAGAAATTCGTCAGGAGCAACAGGACGCCAAAGGACGGATCGAGGCTAACCGGAAGTATTATGACGAAAAAATCCGTGCGATCGGAGTAACCAAGGATGCATACCTGCGTGCCAAAGACCTGGCGAAACATGTCTGGCTGGTCGATGCGGCGGATGACGCCAGCAAGACCAAGTTTTTCGCTCTGATCGCCATGAAAGGGCTGCCTCGGGCCAGTGAGGTCGAGGCTCTCGCGATATCCTCGCGTTGGCAGGAGGCGCTTGAGCTGATGAAGAACGAACTAATTCCGGATTTGGAGCGTCAGGCCCAGGCTTTGACCAAAGAATCCGAGGAGCAGGAGCGGTCGATATTCCTCGAATCCGGCGTCAAGGTACGTGAATTCCGCGAAAACCTTAGACGCATGGTTTCCCCGGAGACGCTGGCGTATGTCCCTGATCACGTCCCTGTGGCTGACTCGGACATCACCGATGAGAGCGGTCAGTATTCGCTGAGGCTGCCTAGGGGGGATTACTACGTTTTTGCGCATGGAAGTCGCAAGGTGTACGCCGCGACCGAGAACTATAACTGGGCCGTGCCTGTTTCCGTGCCCTCACGGCAGTCGGAAAAGTGCCTGCTCGGTAATATGAACCTGGTGGGCCAAGGTTCAGGAGACCTTTGGGAGGGATTGCCGACGTTTTCGAAGGAGGACCTTTAAGTCTCCGTGCTTCTCAGGCCTCGACCCACTTCCCCTTTTCCTTGATGAGGTCGACGAGGCGCTCGACGGCTTCTTCCTGGGGGATGTTGAACTTCACGGGGGTCTTGCCGACGTAGAGGTTGATCTTGCCGGGGGCGCCGCCGACGTAGCCGAAGTCGGCGTCGGCCATCTCGCCGGGTCCGTTCACGATGCAGCCCATCACGGCGATGGTGACGGACTTGAGGTGGCCGGTGCGTTCCTTGATCTTCAGCGTCGTCGACTGGATGTCGAAGAGGGTGCGGCCGCAGCTCGGACAGGCGACGTATTCCGTCTTCGTCTGGCGCATGCGCGCGCCCTGCAGGATGTCGTAGGCCAGCGTCAGCGACTTCGCGGTCGAGGCCGGGGTCTCGCACGAAAGGAAGTCGCCGTAGCCGTCGACCAGCAGTCCGCCGGCGAAGATCGAGGCCTCGAGCAGGCGTGATTGGAAGCCGGGGTCGAGGAGCACGGCGTTGGCCGTCGTCGCCCGCAGCCAGAGCGGAGCTTTGAGGCCGGCG
>Ga0255158_1000687_pt1 | contig 9172 bp, 9 predicted proteins | sample Atl_Atlam_RepC_8_2_FD_188426 | JGI IMG/M metagenome (GOLD analysis project Ga0255158, IMG submission 188426) | Freshwater microbial communities from Altamaha River, Georgia, United States - Atl_Atlam_RepC_8h | ecosystem: Environmental > Aquatic > Freshwater > River | place: USA: Georgia...
AGAGATCGTCGGCGCGGGCGGCGGCGATCTCTCGGCGGTAGTCGACGAGCGTGACGGTCAGGGCTGCGTCGGCGGCGCCGGAATCGGGCCGCAGGTCGACGCGTGCATCGCGCAGCACTGCCTCGCGCAGGCGGGTGGAGAGCAGGGCGGCGGCCTGCGGGAGGGCTAGCCTGGAGTCCACGGGGGCGATGTGGACTGAGCGGAAGGCCGGTGCCGATCCGGTCCCGAGACGGTAGTGGGCGCAGCCGCCGAGCAGGGTGGCCAGCGTCAAGCCGGCCAGAAGAGCGAGGGGGCGTCGCATCGCGGGCCCGGGTTGCCGGACGGGTCCGGTCAGAAGAAGAAGAATCGCTTCTTCTTCGGTTGGTCCTGGCCGGGGGCGGGCGCCGGCGCGGGCTGCCCAGAGGCCTTGGCCTCCACCTCAGCGAGGCGACCCTTGGCGCGCGTGGCGATCGCGGACTCCGGGTAGGCGGTGATGGCCTCGTTGTAGAAGACCCTGGCCGCCTTGAAGTTGGAGCGCTTGTAGAAGTAGAAGTCGCCCATCCGCATCTTACTCTCCGCGAGCATCGTCTTCATCCCGTCGAGACCCTTTTCCGCGGTGGCGACGTTGGCGTCGCCGGGGAACAGGAGCATAAAGTCCGTGAAGTAGGTGATGGATTCCTTGGTCGCGCCCTGATCGTAGTACGGACCGTCGACCAGCGAGGCGTGAGTCTGCGCCAGCTTGAGGTAAGCGTCCGGAGCAAGGAGGCTCTGGCCGTAATTGTTGATCATCCGGTCCAGGGCATCGATGGCGTTCTCGGTGTTGCCGAGTTTCTGGTGGCCGCGGGCGATGTTCATCAGCGCCAGCGGCGCGTAGTCACTGTAGGGCGCGTTCGCGAGGATCGTCTCGAAGAACTCGAGGGCCTTGTCGCGCTGGGTGAAGCCGGGCAGCAGCCCCCAGAGCATCCGGCCGCGCACGCCGTCGAGCAGGGCGCTGGCGATCCGATATTGCTCCCCGACGATCTCGTTGAAGCGGCGGGTGTTGGGATACCGGGAAAGCACCTGCTGGTAGTCCTCGAAGCCCTTGGCGTAATCGCCGAGCGAGAGGCGGAGGCGGGCGGAGCGGAAGAGGGCTTCCGGGGCGTAGATCGAGTTCGGGTACTTCTTCGCGACGGCCTGATAGGTGCGGACCGCGCTGCGCCGGCTGCCGGTTTCCTCGGATTCGCGTGCCCGGTTCATCTGGTCGAGGGCGTTGCGCCCGTCGGCCCCGGCCAGGCCGGAGAGGGCTCCCCCCTCGACCCGCCAGCCGGACTCCTTGGTCCAGACCAGTTCCGCCCGGGCGACCGGCACCGCCACGCCCAGCAGGCAGGCGATGATGCTGAGGGCGGGGAGCAGCCGGACGGGGGAGAGATACTTCACGGGAGAATCACCAGCGAAGCAGGGCACTTCCGTAGGTCAAGCCCGCCCCAAAGGCCACCAGCAGCACAAGGTCGCCGCGGCGGATGCGGCCGGCGCGGTGGGCCTCGTCGAGAGCGAGCGGAATGGAGGCGGCGGACGTGTTGCCGTACCGGTCGAGATTCACGAAAAAACGCTCCGGCGGCAGCTCAAGATATTCCGCGATGGCGTCGATGATGCGCTGGTTGGCCTGATGCGGGATCACGAGCGCGACCTCGTCGGGCCGGACCCCCTGCTGCTCGAGGATCTCGCGGGCGGCGTCGTCCATCGCACGGACCGCGAGCTTGAAGATCTCCTTGCCCCGCATCCGCAGGAAGGGACCGCGTTCGCCGGGTGTGGCCGGCGGCACGCACAACAGGTCGGCGTTGCCCCCGTCCCCCCCGAGTCGGGTGCCGAGCAGCCCCCGCCCCGGCTCGTCGCTGGTGCCTAGGACGACCGCCCCGGCGCCGTCGCCAAACAGCACGCAGGTGGTGCGGTCCTGCCAGTCCACTAGGCCGGAGAGCTTTTCCGCGCCGATCACTAGGGCGCGCCGGTAGCGTCCGGAGGTCAGCAGGGCGGCGGCCGTGTCGAGCGCGTACAGGAAACCGGAGCAGGCGGCGTTCAGGTCAAAGCACGCGGCGTGGGTGGGCACGCCGAGCTTGCGCTGCACGTGGCAGGCGCAGGCGGGCACCGGGGTGTCGGGCGTGATCGTGGCGACGATCAGCAGGTCGATGTCCGCCGCGGTGAGCCCCGCCTGGGCGAGGGCCGGGAGCGCGGCCGCGACGGCGAGGTCGGAGGTCTCGGTGGCGGGCGCGGCGAGCCGGCGTTCCCGGATGCCGGTCCGGGTGCGGATCCACTCGTCCGAGGTCTCCACCTGGAGCGCGAGGTCGTCGTTGGTCACCACCCGCTCGGGGGCGTGGGAACCGGTGCCAAGGATCACGGTGGAACGCATCGTCATCGACGAGTGGGGGCGGGCGGCGGCGGGTGATCCCGCTCAGGCCGCGGCCGGGGTCGCGAGCACCAGATTCGCGCGGGCGATGTCCGCCTCGATGTGGCGGTTCATGTCCGCGTGGAGGATCTCGCCCGCCGCCTTGAGCGCGCTGACGATGGCGTGACGGTTCGAGGATCCGTGGGCTTTGAGGATGTTGCCGTTGAGGCCGAGCAGCGGGGCGCCGCCGTAACTCTCGGGGTTCATCCGCTGCTTGAGCGAATGGAAGGCCCCGCGCGCGAGCAGCGCCCCGGTGGCGCGGAGCGGATTGGCGCGGAGTTCCTCCTTCAGCAGGTGCGAGAAGAACTTCACGAGCGACTCCCAGCTCTTGATCATAATGTTGCCGGTGAAGCCGTCGCACACGACCACGTCCACCTGGTCGGTGAAGACTTGGAAACCCTCGATCGGGCCAACGTAATGAATCAGGTCGCCGAGGCGCTTCAGGTGCTCGTGGGTCTCGGTGATCAGGGCGGTCCCCTTGCCCTCCTCGGTCCCGATGCTCATCAGGCCGACGCGCGGACGCTCCAGGCCCAGCATCACCCGGCAATAGTGGCTGCCGAGGATCGCGTTGTGGACCAGGTACTCGGTCTTGGCCTCGGGGTTCGCGCCGGCATCCAGCAGCACGAAATGACCTCCCCGGCGGGGACCGATGGCGGCCAGGGCGGGGCGCGCCACGCCCGCCATTGTCCGGAGCTTCAGGGTCCCGCCGGCCATCAGGGCCCCGGTGTTGCCGCAGGAGACCACGACGGAGGCCGTGCCGGCCTTCACCAAGTCGATGGCCCGGACCATCGAGGCGTCCTTTTTCCGCTTCAACGCCTGCATCGGCTTGTCGGTCATCGTGATGACCTCGCTCGCGTGCAGGATTTGGAGGCGGTCGTCCGGCGCCAGCTGCTCCCGGCGCAGAAGGTCCTCCAGCACGGCCGAATCACCGACTAGGGTGATAGGCGGGAGTTGGGTCAGGGCGCCGCGCGCCAGCTTGACCGCGGCGACCACCTCGGCGGGACCGAGATCCCCGCTCATCGCGTCCAACGCGATGCGGGCCTCGGTGGTCGAGGGGGAGCCCATCGCCTGACAGGGGAATGCCGGGTCGAGCCGGGAGGCTCAGACCTCGACGTTCAGCACCTGACGGCCGCGGTACATCCCGTTCTTCGGGTTCACGCGGTGCGGGCGGAACGCGGTGCCGTCGGTCGGGTCCTTGGCGAATTCCGGGGCCTTGAAGGCGTTGGCCGCACGGCGGTTGGCGCTGCGGCGTTTGGACTGCTTGCGTTTCGGATTGGCCATGGGAGGAAGGTGGTGAGGCTGGGCGGAGCGCGGGCGCCGCGTTGCGCGGAAGGAAAAGGGTCCGGTTGTAGGCGCCGCGTTGGCCGGGCGTCAAGCGCCTTTACCCGCCACGGGTCCAGCTCAAAGGTCCTGCAACGCGATGAAGGCGCCGCCGTGGAGGTAGGTCACGGTGCGCATCAGGTTCGCGAAGCGAAGCCCCGTGTTGCCCATCGAGAACTGGTAGCGGATGGTCGTCGGGAAACCGACGGCGTTGATCGTCACCGCGCGGGCGCCCTGATCGTTCGCCGGATTGAGCTCGTCCAGCCGCCGGATCACCTCGTCGGCGGACTGGGGCGAGTTGAACTCGTCGCCGAAGACGAAGATGCCCATCCGCATCCCGGCGTTCTCCTTGTCATAAAGGAAGCGCATCGCGTTGTAGATGCCGGGGACGGGGTTGCTGACGGTGTCCTGATCGTAGCGGCGGAGGGTGCGCTTGATCGCCTCCCGGGTCTGGGGCGTGTCGGGCAGCCAGCCGGCGGTGCCGCTGCCCCGGCGGCCGAGGATGAAGCGGCCGTCGCCGTCGATCAGCTGGATGCCCTGCACGTTGGGATAGGCGTCGAGCACGGTTTCGACGGTGCGGATCACGACGGGCCAGAGCCCGCCGAAGTTCGGGTCGCGCATCGAGCCGGAGGTGTCGACGACGAAGGCGAGGAAATTGCTGCCCACGGGGAGGCCGACCGGGGCGGGCGGCACCTCCTTGAGCTTGAGTTCGTGGTCGGGCTTGCGCTGCCGGGCGGCGATCTCCTTGCGTAACTCATCGAGGTCCACGAGGAGGGCCTGCTGACCCTTCTTCTCCTGCTGGAGGCTGCGCTCCAGCTGGTCGATCATCGACTGGAGCGAGTCCTGGCGCCGGCGCGCCTCCTCCAACCGCGGGGCGATCCGCTGCTGCTCGCGGCGCGCGTCGAGCTGAGCAGCCTCGATCCGGGTCAGGGCCGCCGCCTGCTCGGCGAGCGCGCGCTGCAGCGCGAGGAGCACGTCGAGTTGCTCCCGCTGCCGGGAGCCGATGCTGATCACAAAGATGAGGATGATCGCCCCGAACCCGCAACAGATGCAGTCGAGGAACGACAGGCTGAAGATCTCGGTCTGGCGGCGGCGGATCATGTGTCGGGCCAGGATTTCGAGGGGCTGACGAGGGCGCCCTTGGTGGCGTTGGCCAGTTCCCAGAAGAGCCCCGGGGCCCCGGGATCGCCGGTCAGCAGCGGGAACAGGATCGTGCTGACCGGCACGCGGGGCGGGAGCTGGCGCGCCGCGATCTCGAAGAAACGGACGCGGCTCGCCTCATCGATGTCTCCCTCCAGCGCGAGGGAGTCACTGCGCGTCGGGAGGCCGTCCGTGAGCAGGACCACGCTGTCCGGCAGCCGGGGCAGTGTCCGCAGGGTGGAGAACGCACGCTCCAGATTGGCAGGACCCTTGGGCACCACGGCGTTCAGGCGGGTGAGAACTTGGGTCATCGTCTCGCGGTCCTGCGGATTGAACCATTCCTCGCCGCGGCCGGGCAGCAGCGGCACGGTCTCCTCGTTGAAGACGAGGATCTGGAAACGGGTCCCGGGTTCGAGCGCGGCCAGCATCCAAGTCAGGGCCTCGATCACCTTCCGCCACTTCGGGGCCTCCCGCTTCTTGTCGTCCGGGTCGAGCAGCCGCGCCGCCGCCCCATCGATGGTGTCATCCAGCATCGAACCGGAGGCGCGCAGCAGGAAGACGACAAACTCGCCGTGGAGCTTCACGCCCGTGAGGTACTGGCGGCGGTCGACGTTGGGCACGGGTACCGGCGGAGGCTCGGCCTCGGTCGGCAGGGCCTGCTTCTCCCCCAGGAGGGTTTGCAGGGCGTCGCGCAGCGCGCCGGTCTGCTGGAGCATCATCAGCAGTTCACGCCGGCGGTCGGAGATCCGGGTCCGGCTCTCCTCGACCCGCTGTTCGGCGGTCGTGAGGTCCTGGCGGGCCTGGGCCAGCGCGGCCGCCAGCCGGTCGAGGTCCTCCTGGTTGCGTTTCACCTCCGTCTGGACCTGCCGGAGCCGCTCCCGGGCGAGGTCGACGTCCGCCTGGTCGACGTCTCCCTTCTTCGAAATGGTCAGCAGGAAGATGAGGAGGACGGCACCGAAGCCGCAGCAGATGCAATCCAAGAACGAGAGGCTGAACACCTCCGTCTGCCGTCGTTTGCGGGCGAGTTGGGACATCGCGGGGTGGCGGCTCCGCGACGCCTCAAGCCGTCCCGCTGGCCGGCGCGAGGCAGCGCACCAGCAACAGCTCCGTCTTTTCGTCGCCCAGCGCGACCTCAAGGCGGTCGCCCGCCGCCAAGGGGGCGGTCGGTGCCTCGGAGCCGGTCCCGGCGATGCGCCAGCGCCCGCCGTCCTGCACCAGGGTCCAGGCTGGGGATCCGATTGGAAGCGGAAGGGGCAGGTCCGGAGCGGCGGCCGACGGCCCGAAGGTGAACCGGCGCTGCCGGGGCAAGGGGTGGGCGAGGCCGGCCACCACAAGATGGGTGGGCGCGTTCTCCGGATCGCCCCCCGCCGTTCGCGCGACGCACAGCCGCCAACCGCCGGCGGCAATCGGCGTCACGGCAGGGAGCCTGACGTCGGTCCAGACCGGCACCTCGGCTAGATCGGCGGGCGCGTCCGCCGCCGCGTGACCGAGCAGGGTGGCGCCCACTGCCGCAGCGTGGTCTGGCAGGCGCACCACGCGGGCGGGCGTCGCCGTCCGCAGTCGCGCCTCCAGACCGGGAATCCGCGCCGCGCGGTCGGTCAGCGCCACCGTGCCCGGGGAGGCTGGAACGCCGGGCTGGCGCGCGAGGAGGTCCTGCAGGCCTTGGGCGATGGCCGCGGCGGCGGAGGGGGCGTCGACGGCGAGTTGCTCCCGCTTGGCGTTCATCTCGTAGGTGCGCGCGCCCGTGCTGATGACGAACCGTTGTTCGGGGGCGTCGCCGCCCAGGAAGTCGTGGACCTGCCGGAAAAAGGCCTGCTCCACCCGCCCATCGGTGAGAATGTCAAACGCCGTGTGCCGGAGGAAGCGGTTGCCCAGCGCGGCGGTGAGCTGCCGCCGCAGCGCGGCGAGCCCGGCCTGGGGCAGGTGCAACTGCGCGGCGCGGGTGAGCGCGCCGCCGCGCGGCAGGAACAGGGTTAGTTCCGCCCCGGTCAGACCGGCGTCAACCAGCACCACGGGCAGGCTTGCGTCGCAGCCAGGGCCGCGCGGGTCGCAGAGCGCGGCAAGACCGGCGTCGACGACGGCGACCAGGGGCAGCCGGAGCTCGTGGGCCATGCCCAGCAGCAACCCGACGCGCTCCTCCTCGGTGGCGGGATCGCGGAGGTAGGCGCCCGGCACGGCCAGCACCACCCGCCCGGGCCGTCCGGCGACGGGTTCCGCGCGGGTCAGGAATTCCCGCAGAAACAGAAAGGCCAACTCGGAGGAGGAGAGCGTCTTCCCGTTGACCTGCAGCGGCGAGGGGTCGTGTCCGAGCCGTGCCCAGAAGTTCAGGTCGATCCGCCGCGGTTGTACAAACCACAGGTCCTCGGCGGCCCGGCCAAGCGTCACGGACTTCCCGTCGCTGCAGGCGTAGCCGGGCCAGTCCCGGGCGCCCTGCTGGTCGGACACGACAAGCGGTTGCGGGGCGGTTCCGGGTTCTCCGCCCAGGGCAGCCGAGAGACCGGCATCCGCGATTTCGAGGCCGAGCGTCCTCATCGGCAGGGGGGCGCTCACGCGACCGAGCCCTCCTCGCGGGTCGGCACCTTCATCACGTCGATCACGGCGTCGCGGCAGTAGGTCTGGGTCTCGATGACCTGCGCCTCCTGCCGCGATTGCACGACGTGCATCAGGTACATCAGCCCCATCGAGAGGACGAGGGCGACGAGCGTGGAGTTGAAGGCGAGGCCCAGCGCCTCGATCACCGGGCTGATGTCGCCCTTGATCGCCTGCTCGGCGAAGGCGAGGGCGAGGCCAATGCCGCGCACCGTGCCGATGAAGCCGATGGCCGGGATCGCCCAGGCGATGTAGCGCACGAGCGAGAGGGAGGAATCGAGCCGGTCGGCCGCGAGCTCCGCGCGTTCCTTCACCGCGTTGGCGGCATCCTGCACCGAGCGGGTCGCGTGGAACCGGTGGAGTGCGGCGAGGATGCACTCGGGCAGGAGCCGGCCGCGCCAGCGCGATTCCCGCTCCACGCTGGCCTGGAGTTCCCGGTGGCGATCGAGGGCGTCCTCGGGCAAAATGCGCTCGCCCGGCTGGAGGTGGACGAAGTCCTGCCGGAACAGGCTGCGCTCGCGCCGCAGTTCCAGCAGCTTGTAGCCCAGCAGGAAGGTGCCCCAGAGGGCGAAGATGATCTCAATCTGCTGCTCGGGGTCCTTGATGATGATGTGGAAGGAGCGCTGTTCCGAATTGCTGGCGGTGGATCCCCCGCGGGCCGCCATCACCCGCTGCTTCAGCTCGATCTCCGCCACGCGTGGGCGGACGACGGCCGCGTAATAGGGTTCGACGAGGGCGACGGCGAGCAGCAGGCCGAGGATGGGAACGAGAAAGTCCGCGGAAAGAATCCCCTTGTTTCGGGAGGGCATGGGAGTAAGAGGGTGGCCGGTAGGACGGCGGTCGGGCGTCTCAGGTTATGTTCGATCCCTTGGAAAGTTCAAGTTCCCGGCCTGCCCCGCTTGCCAGTTCACCTTTTTCCTCGCCGGGTTTGAATTCGACGTGAACCCAATTTTAGTCGGTTTCACAGCAACCTTCGCGGTTCGCTTCCGTCCCCTATGGAGTCTCCCCGCCTCTCCTGCCTCCGCCCGATGAAATTCCGTCTGTTCGCTTCCGGTAGTACCCTCGTGTCGCTCGCGTTGCTAACAGGCTGCCAATCGGGCGTGGCGCCCTCGAAGACGGCCACCGGGGCCGGGACCGGAGCGATGATCGGTGCGGCCGGTGGGGCGGTGGTCGGCAGCAATAGCAGTATGGGTTCGGGCACGGGTTTGGTCGGCGGCGCGGCCGCGGGTGCCCTGATCGGTGGCATTGTGGGGATGGTGCAGGACGCGAAGGACCGCCGGGAGCAGGATCGGCTCGCACAGGAGCGGGCGTTCCAGCAGGACAAGGCGAAACGCTTGCAGGAAGAGGCCAAGGCGAAGGCCGCGCTGGAGGAAGAACTGGCCATCGCCGAGGGTTTCCGGATCTCGGATCTCGAGCTGAATGAGGCCAAGCGGAAGCTGGATTCGGCCGCCGACCGGCTGAAGAAGCTGCAAGCGGAGCGGAATGCCGCATTGGCAAAGAAGAAGGATCTCGACGACGCGCAGGCCAAGACCCTCTCCACCGAGGCGGAAATCGCCCGGCTGGAGGAGGAGTTGGCGCGCTTGAAGGGCGAGACGGTACCCGGTGCGCCCTTGCCGCCCGGGGAACCGGCCACCGCCGTAACGCCGCCCGCGACCGGCCGGACCGGGCCCTGAACCCTCCTCACGTGCGCCCGCCTGCCCTCACCCGGATTTTCGCGCCTTGGGC
>Ga0255158_1000691_pt1 | contig 9155 bp, 11 predicted proteins | sample Atl_Atlam_RepC_8_2_FD_188426 | JGI IMG/M metagenome (GOLD analysis project Ga0255158, IMG submission 188426) | Freshwater microbial communities from Altamaha River, Georgia, United States - Atl_Atlam_RepC_8h | ecosystem: Environmental > Aquatic > Freshwater > River | place: USA: Georgia...
AGTCCTTCTTAGCGAGGGCTGCCATTTCGTTTGCCGTCTGATCAAGCTTCACGCCGAGGTCCGTGAAGCTGACACCAAGCTGCTCTTGTGTCTGAGCGACCTGTTTCTGCGCTTGGTCATAAGCGTCGAAGCTGGCATTGATGCCTTCCAGTTTGCTGGCCATATCGAGCAGGTCCTGGTTGGTCTTGATCCCGGCGTCGATCGTGGCCGTATCAAAGCGACCAGTGGCCAGTGATTTACCGAGGCTCGCTTGAGCGTCTGCAATCACCTTCTTACGCAGATCGCCGTTAAGCAGATCGAGGTTGCTGCGGAGTGATCCCTTCAGCGAATCACTGGCACTCTTCAGCTCATCCGCCGCGGCCTTAGCCGCAGCTTTCATCGCATCACCGGCATTAACAAGCGCAGACTTCAGCTCATCTGCTGCAGCCTGAGCTGATGCCTCAAGGTTGGCATTGCCGGGAGCAGCGCTAGCCGCCGCGATCGCTTCCTTGTACTTCAGGCGAGCAGCGTCAATCTGCAGCTGGGCCTCGGCAGCTTGGCGTGCGCTTCCCTCAAGCCCTTGCAGCCTGAGGGCCATGCGGTACTCGTCTTGAGACGCCTTGGCCTTCTTCGCAATCTCCTTGTCGATTGCATTGGAACCATTGACGTTGGTCCCGCCAATCAGGGCGTCAAATTCTGCAGCAGCTTTCTTGGCCTCATCACTGGCTTTCGCCATCGCCTTTTCGGCGTCGCCGCTGATCTTGTTCAAACCGGCCATGGCGACACCTGTCGCCACCACGGCACCGGCCAAGATCGCCCAACCCTTCGGACCAGTTAGCGCCAGTAATGCAGCTTGCGCAGTGGCCGCAGCGGTGGCCGCAATACGCCATGCGCGGAACGCAGCGACGACGATCCCGATCCCGGCCGCGAACGGTGCAATCGCTTTAGCCGTTGAAACCACACCCTTAGCGAACCCGACGATCGATTCCTTGTTCTCCGCGAGATAATTGCCGACAACACGGAGCCCGACAGAGATGCTCCGCAGGGCACTGTTCAGTGCCGGACCAAATGCCTCAGCTGCAGTTTCTTTGACGTTCTCAAACGTTGCTGCCAACGACTCAAGCTGCGTTTTCCCCGGCGCTACGCCACTGGCCAGGCTCTTTGCTGCCTTGAACAAGATGTCGCTGGTGATCTTGCCGTCAGCGCCGAGCTGCCTCAGTTCACCGACGTTCGCCTTCATTTCCTTGGCAACCGCCTGCGCGAAGACAGGCAAGTTCTCAAGAACAGAGCGAAGCTCATCGCCCTGTGCTCGACCTGAGGCGAAGGCTTGCTTCAGCTGCAGGATGCCGGACGCAGCTTCAGCGGAACCAGCACCCGACAGTCGCGCCGCCTTGTTAAGACCGACATAGAGCACCTCAAGCTCTTTGAGGCCAATGCCGGTCCCACGGAGCGAACCATAAAGCTGAGAAAAGCTGTTTCTCGCTTCCAGGTTGCTGATGCCAAGAATCTTGGCGATGCGTGCCGCCGAAGCCATTGCGGCTTCTGCTTCGCCATAGGCGCCAGCCAATGCCGATAGCTGAATCTTGCTCCGCTCAGACGCCTGACCAACAGAAGAAATCTGTTGCGCTAAGGCCCCAATCCCGACAACACCCGCGAGCGCAGCCACGGTGCCGGCGAAGCCTGAGACCGCTGAACCAAGGCGCTGGAACCCAGCTACGCCGGTTGAACTAAAGCCATCGATCTGCCGCTTGGCAGAATTAAGCCCCGCCTCGAACGACTTGTTGTCAACGCTGAGCTGTAGCTGAGCTTCGCCGAGACTCCCCGCCACAACTCATTTCCCTTGCTGCTCCTAGGTTCCCCGTCACCGGGAAGCTATGGAAAGGGGTAAGAAGGTGGCGTCTGCACTGGTCGCTCTTAAGAACGCAACAGTCGTCTTCACCGTCTCAGATGCTGGGACCACGGTTGACCCTGACACCGGCAACGTCGTCGCCAACACCACGACCGTTTCCTATGAGCTGTTCCTGCGTAAATCTGGCGGCGCTCTAGAGCGCAATCAGCCTGGCGTTGATGTCATCAGCAATGTCTTTGAGGGCTACTGCATCAACCCCCAAGCTCTTGATCAGCGCATCGTTCAAGGCACCACCGCACGCCTGACTTTCGCCGGTGATCCTGAAATGGACTGCGTGGTTGAAGATCTCCGCTTCAACTACGGCACCACCGGCCTCCTTGGTTCCACCCTCCAACAGGTGCTCGGGGACAAGGTGCGCTTGGTGCGCTACTGGCAGCAATAAAAAACCCCGCCGAAGCGGGGCTACAGGCTCCTCCCTCGCCCGCGACCGTCAAGGCGTAACGGTCGCCTCAGTCAGCACGTAGGGGCCGTAACCCACCAGGTCAAAGGTCACCTTGGCCACGTTGCCGGCTTGGATGTCCTCTGAGAAGTTGCCCACAGCGGCAACGCCTGCGTGGGTTTCAGCAGTGCTGGTGCCACCACCGCTCACAGCAGGAGCAGGAGTTTCGCGGAACCACTCGATCATCACGCCGGTAGCCGAGTCACGAGCTGCTTGCTTCAGCAGCTTGTAGCCAGCGTCGGCTGTGTCAATGTTCAGCTCGCAGCTGATGGTGTAGCTGTTGGCGGTGACGATCTGCTGCTTCCAGCCATTCGTCGAGGTGTCGTAGGTGATCACCTCTTGAGTATCCGTGGTGGAACTCAGGCCAGCGTTGGAAAGGTTCTTGACCTCAGTCATGCCAGTGCTGACGGTCGGAGCCGTCGAGCTGCTGGTGCCCTTCTTGGCGAAGAACTTGTAGCCGAATGCGTTGAAGAACCCGATTTTGGTCTCCCGGCCAAAAGCGGCCAACTCATGGCCTAGTTTCCCGTGACCGGCGAGGGCGGCGGTTGTTGGCCTGTTCAATATCTGTTGCCCATCGGCAGTTGTCAGGCCAGTAACCCCGATCGTTGTCAGGCCAGCGATCAAGACTGTGCTTATCGCTTGGGCATTCGCCCATATCAGCCAAGAACGCCTCAAAGCTTGCAAGCCAGCGCGGATCGCAGTCAATGCCACGCCCTGAATACAACTCCGCGTCCTTGAAGTTTGGGTTGGTGACTCGGGTTTTCATGTTGCCCCAAATTCGATAAGTCCGCGTACCACGCAAGCCATGACTGGTTTTCAGCGCTGCCGCGACCTCCCTCCTCCGACATCCGCAGCTCGAAGTCTTGGCTTTTAAGTTCGAGGCTCTTGCTGAGATGGTGCGGCCGCAATCACATTGACAGAGCCAGAGAAGCTTTCCCCATCTGTCCCGGCCTTCAACGCCAAGAACAACAAGGCGCCCAAAACGCTGCCCTGTTCGGTCTATAAAGGCTCCCATCAGCCTGTCTCCTCAGGTTGGTCACGAGATGGGGTGTTGACGCACCGCCATCTCACACAAAGCTAGCCCTCTTCCCGCTCCAGCAGTTCCATCGGAGTTGGCCTTGAGCAGCAGTGACCCTCCCACTCGTTCTGCTCGTGATACATGCCAGCAGTGGCGGCGAGGGCCAACCGAAGCTCTTCCCTGCTGGTCGCCAACAGCTCAATCACCTCAGCGATGGAATGCCCCTTTGCTGCCAGCTTTCGTGCCGCCTGCCCCAGCTGTCGCACCTTCGGCGGTGCTTTGACATGCCAGTTGTGGTCACGGATGAAGTGAAGGATCGTGCCCTCGCAGAACTTGGTCAGCAGCGTTGAGAACTTGAAGCCAAGGCTGGGATCAAACGCACGACAGGTCTTCAGGAACCCAATGTCGATGCAGCTATAGACATCGAGCTTGTCGACGACTGGATACTTCCTGCAAAGCTTTGAGCCCAAGAGCCTGATCAGCCCCTGGTGCTCGACATACATCTCACCAAAACGCCGTTGCTCTTCTCTGCTTAACGGCTTGGCAAGGTGTGATGAACTCCGCCGCCGAGGCTTCTGCTTCGCCTCCTCAAGATTCAGCGACGGCTGCTCATACGAACCCATAGGGCCATGTTATGAGCCCTACCCACGGATAACAGGCACTTCCCAACTACGACCGCCAGGGATCACGCTGGTGGTCAGGCATCCCAGGATGCTGGTCAGGTGAGGCATCACAGAAAGCGGGGTCTTGATCGTCACCCCACTGCTGGACGCTGCATCACGCCATTCCAGTTCCATCACGTCCAGCTTCAGGCGCTTCAGGTCTGCATTGGGCACACCAGGCACCAGCTCACCAGGGCTGCCGCCGCCACCTGCTGCACCACCGATGCCAGTGATCAGAGCAGGGTTGTTCAGCAGACCCTCGGCCAGGTCAAACGTCGACAGCTCGATCTCACGGGGGATCACTGTGTCGCCGTAGGACTTCTCACCACAGACGGCATCCTTGCGAGGCCAGTCCAGCGGCTGCGAAGCCGCAGCTTTAGTCCCTACCCATCCCAGAGTGTCCAGCTGCAACGTGGCCTGAACAAGGGCCTTTTCCTTGTCTGCAGTGGTTGTCGCCGGGTCGTTCCACTTCAGGGTCCCGAGCATCGTGGCGGCGATTGAATCGGCTTCAGCTACGGATAGATAGCTGTTATCGACAGTCGATCCCGCAAGCTTTGCCAGCGACATTGCCTTTCTCCTAGGTTCCCCCAGCTGCCTTGATAGCAGCATCGAGGCTTAGTTTTCCGGCAACAAATGCCTCGCTTCGCTTCTTGCCGAGGATCTTGGACGCTGTAGCTGGGTTCTGCCGCAGCCAGGCCTCAACGCCCTTTTTCGTCGTTGGAATATCGACGGTGTTGCCGCCATCGCCACGTGCCGGGCGGTCCTGCGTGAAGAAACTCTCAGGCAGCAGCACACAACGGCAGTTCGGGTGCGGGCTGACCTTCACGTAATCCATCGGGAACCGTTTCCCATCGAGCCCCATACAGGTTGCACAGACGGCGCTATCGAGCATTGCCGACCAGACCTGCTCGTTGTCTTCCTGCCATGCAGGGCTCGTCTCGATCTGCCACAGCAGCTGCTGGGCAATGCTGCCGGTGTCCTGCACGCCGGTGGTGATGATCGCTTCGACGTGGCGTTCAGTTGGCCTGATCACCGCGTCAGCAAACACCTTGCCCACATCGTCAGGGAACAATCCGAGCATCCGGCTCACCTTGTCGGCCACCGACCGTGGCAAACGGTCTGACAGCAACTCACCCCACGGCACACCGTTGACGATCACCTGCTCAAACGCCTTAGGCAGCACGGCCGCGGCAGTCAATGAACCTGTCGTCACGCCACCAGTGCTGACCACTACTTGCCTGGCCAGCTTCAACTGCTGATCGATGAAGTCATTCATCACCTCACTGGCCTGCATCGTGCGCATCAGTGGGGTGGCGTACTGCTCGCGCATGTAAGCCTCGACCTCAAGCCGCAGGATCTTGAGCCGCTCAGCACGGTTGGGACCGATCTGATTGAGACCGTGAAACTCGATCTGGCCACGCACCCAGCCGAGTGCTTCACGCAGTCGCTTGAGCGCGTGCTTCGTCAGCTTCTGTTCCAGACGGCGCTGACGGATCGCAAGGGCTAGGAACTCTTCAAGGTCAGTCATCAGTACCCCAGCCGTTTCCACTCATTTTCAAAGAACCGCGCCATCGGGAACTCATCACGCAGCACTGGGGTGATCCAGTCTCGTGGGGGCATGATGTTCCCCGCCTTGGTCGTATATCCAGTCAGGATCAGGCTGCTATACGGCACGTTCCAGGTGAACAGGCATGTCGTCGCGTTGAGCATTGTGCGCTCCTGCGACAGCTTGAACGCCCCACTGTCGACGATGTTCCTCGGGCTGGTAACAACCTGACCGTTTTTCCTGATCGTGATCTGCGGCCAGTCATAACGCTGCTGGACAATGCTGTCCTGAAACTTGGGGAACAGCTGCGTGCAGTAGTCCCCAAAAACAAAACGGGCACGCTGCGCGAGACGTGGCCCGTTCCAGTTCGTCAGCTTCAGCTCAGCCTTAATCCGCATCAAAGAACTCCATGATCGCCTGCCGCAACAGCATGTTGTCGTGATGCAGTTGGCGCATAACCCTCGCGAGTTCATCACGAGAGCCATGCAATGCCAGCCGTGTTGTGACCTCTAAGGCGAACTCCTGAGAAGGATCAAGCTTGGGGCCAAGACCCGGTGCGTTCGCCATACAACCTCCTCAGAAGGTGCCGCAATCAATCACAGCTGTCACCACCCACTTGGTATTAGTGGCGTCCCACTTGAGCATCTGATCGGCGACAGTGCCGACAGGCAGGCGGTCGTTCACCACCTTCAGCTGCGCTGCATCAACAACCCGACTTGCAGTGCCGCCGGTGATCGCGGTGGCATCCGCTAGCTGAACAACACCCTTTGCCGCGGCGGTTGCATCGGCAATGCTCAGACCCGGTTGAGCGGGGTTGGTCTTGTCGACCGAGATCGGCAGCGTCGCGGTGATGTCCACCACCGTCGCGTGGTTGTTGCCGACGTGATCCCAGGCCGTGCCGGTGTACATCATCAGGTCGCTGGCATCGACGGCCTTGGCGCCTAGACCCCAGCTCGCGTCGAGCGTGCCCGCAGCACTCATCGCATAGGTGTCGCCTTTAGCCGCACCTGTGGGTGCCGCGGCAGTGGGCAGGACTGCGCCCTTAAACACCAATGCGCCAGGCACCGTGGCGCTAAGAACGCCTGTGCCATCAATCGCCAGGTTGGTGCCAACCTTCACGCCACCCAAGACGGTGGCAGATGCAGTGGGCAGCGTGTAGGCCGCGGCCTTTAGCTGAGCAGCATCGACAACAAGCCCAGCGGTGCCAGCCGTCACGGCCGTCGCATCGGCAAGGCGGACAACACCCTTAGCCGCCGTTGTTGCGTCAATGCCGGCGATCGTGACGACACCCGACAGCTCCGTGGCGCTGACACCACTGTTGGCCGCGGCCACCACAGAGGTCAGCGTGCCGCCACCACCACCGCTCGGGGCGGGGACATTCACCCAGTCGGTGCCGTCCCAGGCAATCATGTGACCAGTCGCCAGGGCGATGGTCTTGCCGAGATTCACATCGGTCAGGCTGTCCAGAGGGAAGTTCTGGATCGTGGCGCCGGCAAAGTTGATCGTGCCGGTGACCGCTGTGGTGCCGCCGAGTGAAACGTTGCCGGTGAAATTATTTGTGCCAGACCATGTGTTGCCCGTGCCAGTGCTCGGGAACGTTCCCGAACCGCCAATGGCAACAACACTTGTCGCCACACCGCTGCCGTTATCACCCTTGCCGTAATACAGCGTGTTGTCCTGCTCGTTAAAAGCAAGCTCAGCTGCAGCAAGGGTTGCCGGCGCGCCCGCAGCACCACCAGCAGCACGACGCTTAATTCTGATAGTGGCAGGCATGGTCTAGGTCTCGCTGACCTAGCTTCCCGATTGAGGGCTAGAAATTGCCCCCATCTAGGCGACGATCAGCCACCCAGTCAGTCCCGTTCCACTGCATCAGATCAAGCAGTTGCGTGCCGGATGGGCGCCCTGGGATCGTCTGCCAAGTCACAGGGACAGCAGTGGTCCGCACCAGAACCCCACCTTCCTTCACATACAGGGCGTCTTCGTCCTGGGCGTAGCAGATCTCGCCCTCTTGCAGGCTGCCGATATTTGACAGCAGATCAGACTTATTGCCCCTCGCCGGGAGGATCGGGGTACGTGGTGACGGGACTGGCACCGCTTCTCTCCTACTGGCCTAGCTTCCCGGTCAGAGGTCGACCCTCAACACTGAATACCCACGAGACTGCAGACGCCGCCTGATCTCTGTCGCCTCTGACGGATCGCAGTCGATGATCGGCGTCGTGATCGGTGGGCGGTTGCTCGCAGGGATGCTCTCACGCGGCTCGATATACAACCGAGTGATCCCCACCACTGGCCTAGTCCCGAGATAGGCGAAGTGTAGAAGTGGTCGCTAGACAGACTTGGAAAGCCTTTCACAAGATCACAATGGCCACGAAAAAGACAGCAGCAGACAAAGAGGTTGCAGTCGAGGAATCAAAGCCAGCGCCAAAGGCAAAAGAACCCGCCAAGGCTGAGCTGACCCACGACCAGATGATCGTCGCCAAGCTCTGCGGCCTGCTCTAGGCACAAAAAAAGGGGGCCAAACGGCCCCCTAGTCAAGCCAAGCCCAGCTGTTTCGCTTAATGATGTTCCTGACGGTGCTTTCGCCTACATCAAAGAATCGAGCCATCTGAGCAACGCCTCCCCCCTCTTTGTGCCATTGGCGAATGCCGCGAACATCAGCTTCATTCAATCGCGCTAGGTGCTGGCTTGCGCCTCTCTTGTTAGGGGGAGGCGGCATCAACCCAGTTCGGACAGCGTGAGCCATATTTTGGCTGCGTGAGCAGTATTCAAGGTTTTCTAGGCGATTGTCTTTCTTGTCGCCGTTTTTGTGGTTTATGTCCATTCCTTTTTTGCGTGGCCCTACAAAAGCCTCCATTACCAGTGAATGAACGAGATGGCGCTTTTGGTTGCTTAGGCAAACGCTCCAATAGCCTTGCGAATGAGCCAGCAGCTTCAGCTCTTTGCCTTTGAGCCTTGCCGGCTTTCCTCTACGCTCAATAACCCTGTCCACGCTGCGGACAAAGCCCTCATCGCTTACCTCGTATGCACTATCGCAAGCGACCGTTTTCCATGCAGCCATAAAAAAGGAGGGGCGTGAACCCCTCCAGTATAAAATGTAGAACTCCCCGTCTCAAGGGGTTGTTGCCCCAAAGGGAGAATTACAATACAGCCGCACGATGTCGAAGTTGCGCACGTCCGTGTAGATGTTGGCCCAGGAACCAGCAGCCGCCAGGACACTGTTCGCAGGATTATCAGCGCCGGTGTAGTTGGAACCGAAGGCGTGATAGCCGTAGTGATAATCCACGGAGATCACATCCTGCTTAGAGAGGATGTTTCTATCTGCCTCGATCCGAAGTTCCTGCTGAACTCCCTCGGCGATCGCGCCCTGCGCGAGCATATACACTGGATACTTCAGGGCATTGCCTGCAGTACCGCCAGCGCCGTTCACGCCTTTGATGTTGTCATCAACGATGACGCGCATCCCAGCGAAGTAAGCGATCTGATCGTTGGTGATACCAACGCCGCCGCCACCCCATTGGATGCCTTGGCCGCCGCTCAGGGAGCTGGAGCTGAAGGTGAGCATCCCCACCTGCTGCAGGTAGAAGTAGCAGGAGGAGTGCATG
>Ga0255158_1000694_pt1 | contig 9143 bp, 5 predicted proteins | sample Atl_Atlam_RepC_8_2_FD_188426 | JGI IMG/M metagenome (GOLD analysis project Ga0255158, IMG submission 188426) | Freshwater microbial communities from Altamaha River, Georgia, United States - Atl_Atlam_RepC_8h | ecosystem: Environmental > Aquatic > Freshwater > River | place: USA: Georgia...
GAACGACGCGACGAAGAGCGCGACGGCGAACATGACCTTCCACCAGAGCGGGGTCTCTTCTTCGACGATGCCGCAGACCTTGTCGGTGATCCAGTGGAAGCCGCGGTTGTTGAGGATCAGCGGAGGGCGCGGGAGCTCGGCTGGGCGAACCTGGTCGAGGATCGCGGGGCGCTCGGAAGAGCTGTCGTGGGCGTGAGCCATGGGACGGAGGGTCGTTTAAGGATTATTGGGCGTGGTGACCGGCGCCGTGCGCGGGCTTGGCGTGGCCGTCGCCGTGCGCGGGGGCGCCGTGCGCTTCGCGGCCGGCCATCTCGACGCGCGAGAGCGGCACGAGGTTGGCGCCGGGCATGCGGAGGTTGAGGTTGCGCAGCTTGGCCTGGTAGGTCGTGCGCGGACGGGTGTTGAGGTAGGTCAGCGCGCCGTAGGAGCGGGTCGAGGCCTTGGCCTTGGCGACGCGGCTCTTGGGGTCGGTGATGTCGCCGAACTCGATCGCGCCGGCCGGGCAGGCCTGCTGGCAGGCGACCTTGATGGCGCCGTCGCGGACGTTGATCTCGGAGGAATTGCGGGCGCGGACCTTGGCCTGGATCTTGGCTTCCTGGATGCGCTGGACGCAGTAGGTGCACTTCTCCATCACGCCGCGCATGCGCACGGAGACGTCCGGGTTCTTCTGGAGCTGGGGCAGGTCGGCGGGGTCCTTGACCTTCTTCTCGGGGCCGAGGGGGCCTTCGTAGTAGTGGCCGTCGACGCGCTTGTTGAAGTCGAGGAAGTTGAAGCGACGGACCTTGTACGGGCAGTTGTTGGCGCAGTAGCGGGTGCCGATGCAACGGTTGTACGCCATGGTGTTGAGACCCTGGTCGTCGTGGACGGTGGCGTTGGCGGGGCAGACGGTCTCGCACGGGGCGGTCTCGCAATGCTGGCAGGCGACGCCCATGAAGGTGACCTGAGGGTCTTCGGGGATCGCGTTGCCGGCGGCGGCGCGGCCGTCGAAGAAGTAGCGGTCCAGGCGGATCCAATGCATGTTGCGGCCCTTGAGCACCTGCTCGCGGCCGACGACGGGGATGTTGTTCTCCGACTGGCACGCGGTCACGCAGGCGTTGCAGCCGGTGCAGGTGTTGAGGTCGATCGACATGCCCCACTGCTGGAGCACGGGGAACTTGTCCTCGTGGCCCCGCCAGACGGCGACGTTCGGGGCGACGGAATGGGCCGGGTGCTCGTACGCGGAGTTGCCGCGCGGCGTGGTGACGGCCTTGAGCGCGGGCGACATGGCGCCGTCCTTGCCGTACACGGCGGGAGCGTGGCCGTCGATGCCGAGCTTGGCGAAGTTCTCGTTCTTCCTGAGGTCCTCGACGTTGCCTTCGCGGATGATGTCGCGGCCTTCCATCGACCAGTGGTCCTGCATGTTGCAGACGGCGACGGTGGCGTCGGAGAGCGTGAACCTGGCGCCGGTGCGGACGGCGGGCTCGGCGGCGGAGACCAGCGGATAGACGTCGAAGCCGTTGCCGGTGACGCGGCCGGCGAGGCGTTCGTCGACGCGCGTGGCGACGCGGCCGGCGACGCGGCGACCGAAGCCGAGCTGCAGGCCGATGGTGTGGTCGGCCATGCCCGGCATGATGAAGACCGGCCCGGTGACGGACCTGCCGCCGACGGTGACGGTGGCGATGCGGCAGATGAGGCGGCCGTCGACGAGCTGGTTGATGTTACGGTTCAGCGCGCCGATCTTGTTGATGACCATCGCCTCGGGCTCGATGGCGAGCTTCGCGGCGAACTTGGGGCTGACGAGGATGACGTTCTCCCAGACGGTCTTGGTCATGGGATCCGGAGCCTCGGCGAGCCAGCCGTTGTTGGCCAGGAGGCCGTCGCCGGAGTGGACGCTGGGGAGGATGCGGACCTCGAGGCTGTCGAAGGACAGCGCAGGCGCGCTGAAAGCCTTGATGTGACCGAGGCTGACCTCGGGCTTGGCGGCGGCGAAGGCCGAACCGGCGAGCACGCCTTCGGCGAGCCAGGCGGCGAAGGCTTCGTCGGTGACGTTCTTCGAGAAGGAGTTGAAGGTCTCGCGGACGAGGGCGTGCGGATCCTTCTCGGATCCGGCGAACGGAGCGAGGACGTCAAGTTCGGTGACCGTCGCGAAGAGCGGATCGATCATCGGCTGGACCGGGACGTAGGTGCCGTCGAGGGTGCGGCCGTCGGACCAGCTCTCGAGGTAATGCGACGAAGCGAGGAAGGTGCCGGCGGCGGCCTTGACGGCGGCCGAAGTCTCGTCGAAGGACGGGCCATGGTAGCCGAGGCGGACGACCTTCTTGGCGGCCTTGATGGCGGCCGCGAAGTTCACGTCGGCCGGCGCGTCATAGACCGGATTGCCGCCGAGGATGACGAGCGTCTGGGCGGGCTGGGAGACGAGGGAGGCGATCGTCGGGGCGGCGGGGGCCGGGACGGCGACGTACTTGACGGCGGCGCCGAGCGCCTGGTTCGCGAGGAAGACCGCGCGGTGGGCGTCGGCGGAGAGATGGTCGCCGGCGACGATCAGGGCTTCGCCCTTGGGGGCCTTGACGAGGTCGGCCACGCATTCGGTGACCCACTTGGCGTCGACGTTGATGCCCGAGACCTTCGACCTGAGCGCGGCGGCGTCGGCGAAACCCTTCTGCGCGAACACTTCGGCGGCGAAGAGCAGGGCGAGCCCGGAGATATGCGACGAGGAAGCGCGGAGACGGTGGTCGGCGGCGGCGCCGGTCAGGGAGAAGACGGATTCGACGACGTAAAGGCGCGTCATCTTCTCGGCTTCTTCCGCCGTGTCGGCGCGACGGGCGGAGGCGTAGGCGCGGGTGTCCTCGACGGTGGCGTCATGCGAGCCGAGGAAGTCGCGGTCGAGGCTGAGCACGCGGCGGGCCTTGGCGTAATCGGGCAAAGCGCGGGCGCCGAGGACGGCGTCGGCGCGGTCCTGGGCGACCGGGGTGTATTCGACCCAACGGGCATGCGGATAGGCGGCCTTGAGCGAGGCGACGAGGCGGGCGCGCGTGGGCGAGGTGGACGGACGGGCGAGGAACGCGAGACCCGCGCCGGCGTCGGCCTTGGCGTCGGCGGCCAGGCCGCGAAGGAAATTACGGGCGGCGGCGACGGAGAGCACGGAACCGTCGGCCGCGAGGGAAGCCTGCGCGCGGTCCGGATCGTACATGTCGAGCACGCTGGCCTGGGCGAACTTCGAGGAGGCGCCGCCGCACGGACGGTGGCTCGGGTTGCCTTCGACCTTCGTCGGGCGGTGCTGGTGGGTCTCGACGAGGAGAGGCTGGGCGGCGAATTCGCCCGGGAAGGAAGTGGCGTAGTAGGTCGCGACGCCCGGGATGGTGTTCTCGGGCTGCTTCGCGTACGGCAGGGTGTGGTTGCGGGGCTCGCGGCAGCCGGCGAGGCCGAGGCCGGCGAGGCCGAAGGACGCGCCCATGAGCATCAGGAAGTCACGGCGTTCGACCGTGGAGATCGCGGCGGCGCCGTCGACGAACTCACGCTCGGCGCGGGTGCGGAACTCGGGCGTCTTGTTGCGTTCGTCGAGGCTGCGCCAGTAAGCCGGACCGGTGGGCTCGCCGGGCTGGGCGACGGGGTGTTCAAAGACTTTCTTGCTCATCGGAAAATAGGCGGGGGATTAGCGGTGGCAGCCCGAGCAGCTCTGGGGCGGGTTGACCTTCCAGTCGTGGACGAACTTCGTCCCCTGCTCCGCCTGGGCGGCCGGCGTGGCGGCCTTGTAGCCGAGGTCGTAGACCTTGTCCACGGGGCGCAGGACCTGCTCGGGATTGCGGTGGCAATCAAGGCAGAAGGACATGTTCAGCGACTTCTGCTGGCCGACGACGACCTGCTGGTCGATGCGACCGTGGCACTCGACGCAGCTGACGCCGCGGTTCACGTGCACGGCGTGATTGAAGTAGACGTAGTCAGGCACCTTGTGGACCTTGACCCAGCGGATCGCCTCGCCGGTCTCGACGCTCTTCTTCACGAGGGCCAGCGCCGGGCTGTCGGTCTTGACCTGGCTGTGGCAGTTCCAGCACGTGTTGGTGCTCGGCACGTTGGAATGACCGGACTTGTCCACGTGGTTGTGGCAGTAGCGGCAATCGAGGCCGAGCACGGAGTCGGGTCCGGCGTGGAAGGAATGGTCGAAGGCGACGGGCTGATCCGGGGTGTATCCGACGTTCAGATACTTGTTGGTGGCGTATTCGTTGACCCCGGCCGCGACGACGACGGCGGTGATCAGGAGGCAGACCAGGATCTGGAGGGGCGCGGCGTTGACGGCCCGGGAGAAGAAGTTCCCGCGGGGTGCCGGGCGGTTGAGGAATTCGAGGAGCTTGCGCATCGCGTTCAGACGAAAGGGTTGGCGGGTTTTTGACCGAAAAGGCACGAAAGGCGGACCCCCTTCGCAATCCAAATTTTATGCGTTTAAGTCCGTTTTCGGGGGTGGGTCCGCGGGTTTTGAGGATAACGGTGTGAACAATTGGTTAATTAATAATGTAAATACCTAACCCACAATTACTTAAATATTAATGATTGTTTTACTTCATTAAATACGCCCTCCCGGACCCCTTAAGGGGCTTTCCAAACTATTAGGCCGGCCAACGGAAGCCCCCTTCAGGGCTAATCCGCAGGCCGGCCTGAGCTTTCGGAACGGTGATCAGCGGCTGACTGACTTGACCGCGCTCTTGATGAGGTCGACGAAGCTCTTGGCTTCCAAGGAAGCACCGCCGATCAAGCCCCCGTCGATGTCTTGCTCGGCCAGGAGGGCGTCCGCGTTGTCCGGCTTCATCGAGCCGCCGTAGAGGATACGGACGCGGCCGGCGGTCTCGGCTCCGAACTGCGACACGAGCAGCGAGCGGATGAAAGCATGGACCTCCTGGGCCATGGCCGGGGTGGCGGTCTTACCGGTGCCGATCGCCCAGACCGGCTCGTAGGCGATGATGACCTGGTCGGCCTTGGCGGCGGGCACGCCGGCCAGACCGAGCTCGACCTGCTGCTTGACGACGGCGTTGGTGGTCCCGGCTTCGCGCTCGGCGAGCAGTTCGCCGACGCACAGGATGGGCTTCAGCGAGGCCGCCAGGGCGGCGTTGACCTTGCGATTGATGAAGGCGTCATCCTCTCCGAAGATGCTCCGGCGTTCGCTGTGTCCCAGGATGACGTAGCCGACGTGCAGGTCCCGGAGCATCGCGGCCGAAACCTCGCCCGTGAAGGCGCCGTTCGACTTGTCATGCATGTTCTGGGCGCCGACGGCGAGGTGCGTGCCTTCGGCCGCCGCGCCCACCGCGGAAAGCGCGGTGAAGGGCGGGCAGAGGACGACCTGGACGGCGGATTCGATGCCGACGGCGGCGGCGATGGCCTTGACGAGCTCGACGCCTTCGGTGGCCGTCTTGTTCATCTTCCAGTTACCGGCGATGAGGGGGGTGCGCTTGGACATGAGGTGGATCGGGATGAATGTTTACAGGGTGGCGGAAGGGTTCAGGCGGAGAGCGCCACGACGCCCGGGAGGGCCTTGCCTTCGAGGTATTCGAGGGAGGCGCCGCCGCCGGTCGAGCAATGGGTCACCTGGGTGTCGACGCCGAACTTCTTGGCCGCCGTGGCGGTGTCGCCGCCGCCGACGATGGTGATCGCGCCCCGGGCCGTGGCCTTGGCCACCGCGGCCGCCATGGCCTTGGAGCCCACGGCGAACTTGTCGAATTCGAAGACGCCGCAGGGGCCGTTCCAGATCACCGTGCCGGCGCGGCCGATGGCGGCCTCGTACAGCTTGATGGACTCCGGACCGCAGTCCATGCCTTCCCAGCCCGCCGGGATGCCCGACTGCATGGTGGCCGGCTGGGTGTTGGAATCAGGGGAGAACTTGTCGCCGCAGACGAAGTCGACCGGGAGGGTGACCTTCACGCCGCGGGCCTTGGCCTTGTCGAGCAGCTCCTGGACGATCTTGGCGCCTTCGGCGTCGAAGAGCGAATTGCCGATCTCCATGCCGTCGCAGACCTTGCGGAAGGTATAGGCCATGCCGCCGCCGATGATGATCTCGTCGGCCTTCTCGATGAGGTTGCGGATCAGGGGGATCTTATCGGCGATCTTGGCGCCGCCGAGGATGGCGAGCAACGGGCGCTTCGGGTTGTTGAGCACGATGTCGAAGGCCTTGAGCTCGGCTTCGAGCAGGAAACCGGCGGCCTTGCGAGGCAGGTTGACGCCGACCATCGAGGAGTGGGCGCGGTGCGCGGTACCGAAGGCGTCGTTCACGTAGACGTGGCCCAGACGCGAGAGAGAGGCCCTGAATTCAGCCACTTTGGCGGGGTCGGCCTTCTGGCTGGTGCCGTCCTCCAGCTTCACCTTGCCTTCTTCCTCGATGTGGAAACGCAGGTTTTCCAGGAGCAGGATTTCGCCGGGATGGAGGGCCTGGGCGGCGGCTTCGGCTTCGGCGCCGACACAGGCGGCGACGAACTTCACCGGCTGGCCGAGGAGTTTCGCCAGTTCGGCGGCCACGGGGCGGAGGGAGAACTTCTCGACGACCTTGCCGTCCGGACGGCCGAGGTGCGACATGAGCACCAGGGAGGCGCCGCCTTCGAGCAGGAACTTGATGGTCGGGATCGCCGCGGCGATGCGCTGGGTGTTCGTGATGGCGCCGGTCTTCTTGTCCTGGGGGACGTTGAAGTCGACACGGACGAGGACACGCTGGCCCTTGACGGAGCCGAGTTCGCGGAGGGTAGGAGCAGGCATGGTGGTGGAAGGGAGCACAGAAAGGCGTAAGCCGAAGGGTGGGAAGAACAAACCGCCCGCCGCCCGGCAAACCGTGTCGGCCGCCCCGTCCGGAGCCTGAAACAAGACAGGCGGCCCGGATGGGCCGCCTGTCGGGGGAGGAACAGAGCGAAGCTCAGAGCTTGGCCGTGACCTTGCCCAGGAGCTCGACGACGCGGTTGGAGTAGCCCCACTCGTTGTCGTACCAGCTGATGAGCTTGAAGAAGTTCTTGTTCAGCTCGATCGAGGAACCGGCGTCGAAGATCGACGAGTTCTTGTCGTGGATGAAGTCGGAGGAGACGACTTCCTCGTCGGTGTAGGCCAGGATGCCCTTCATGTAGGTCTCGGACGCCTTCTTGAGGGCGGCCTTGATCTCGGCGAGGGAGGTGTCCTTGGTGGTCTTGACGGTGAGGTCGACGACCGAGACGGTCGGGGTCGGCACGCGGAAGGCCATGCCGGTCAGCTTGCCCTTCACTTCCGGAAGGACGAGGGCGACGGCGCGGGCGGCGCCGGTGGCGGACGGGATGATGTTCTGGGCGGCGGTACGGCCACCCTTCCAGTCCTTCTTGGACGGACCGTCGACGGTCTTCTGGGTGGCGGTGTAGGCGTGGACGGTGGTCATCAGGCCTTCGGCGACGCCGAAACCTTCCTTCAGCAGCACGTGGACGAGCGGCGCGAGGCAGTTCGTGGTGCAGGAGGCGTTGGAGATGATGTGGTGCTTGGAAGCCTCGTATTTGTCGTCGTTGACGCCGATGACGACGGTGATGTCCTCATCCTTGGCCGGGGCGGAGATGATGACCTTCTTGGCGCCGGCTTCGAGGTGGCCCTTGGCCTTGGCGGCTTCGGTGAAGAGGCCGGTCGACTCGATGACGACCTGCACGCCGAGCTTACCCCAGGGGAGTTCGGCCGGGGTCTTGGCGGAGACGACCAGGATCTCCTTGCCGTTGACGACGAGGACGTCGTCCTCGGCCTTGTCCGGGGAGGACTTCTTCGAGGAGACGGTGCCGTTGAAACGACCCTGGGTGGAGTCGTACTTCAGGAGGTAGGCGAGGTTGTCCGCGGGGACGATGTCGCCGACGGCGACGACGTCGAAGGTCGTGCCGAGGTGGCCCTGCTCGACGAGGGCGCGGAAGACGAGACGGCCGATGCGGCCGAATCCGTTGATAGCTACTTTGGTGGCCATGATGTGGTGTATGAAGAAGAGGGATTCCGCGGGAACGGGAAAGGGATGAAAAAGGCCCTGCCTCCCCGCATTGGCAAGCGAGAATGCTTCTCAGGCGCCGGCCGACCAGACGGCCGAGCCGAAAGGCGGCAGAACCACCCTGCCCGCCTCGACCCTCGGCGCGGGACCGGGGGCGTGCAGGCAGGACGGGAAAGGCGAGAGGACCACGGGGGTCCAGCCGCCGGCCTGAGGAAGATCCAGGACGGCCTCACGGTCGTGCGGGTTGCAAGCCACCAGGACGCGCCCCGCCCCGAGCACGCCGTCGGCGTTGAGCACGGCGGCGAAGGCCTCGCCCTCCGCCTCGCGGGCGACCTGCATCCAGCCGGAGGAGACGACCTGCCTGGGCCGGAGCACCGACCCCTTGGCCGACAGCCGGAAGCCGATGAGCCGGGCGACGAACTCGTGTTCGGCCCGGAAACGCTCCAGGCGCACCGGGTCGAGGCGGTTGAGGTCGCCCCGGCGCCAGGTGTTGCTCACCCCCCGCTTGGTCATGAGGAAATCCTGACCGGCGCACAGCATCGGGACGCCCGCCGAACAGAGCAGGATGACGTGCATCATGCGCGTGCGCAGGACGTCGCGGGGCGCCGGGTCGAGCGCGTCGGCCCCCGGCTGCTCGGTGATGCGGTCCAACCACGCCATGTCGTCGTGCGACTGGGCGTAACGCAGTCGCGCGGACGGACGGAAGCCGCAGGCGGCGACATGGTGCAGGAGGTCCGCGGCCTTGGCGTGCCCGCGGACGTACGCCGGCAGGAATTCCCGGAAGGCGTCGTCCCAGCTCGTCCAGGTGGTGTGATCGAGGTCGCGGGCGACGTGTCCGCGGAAGCTCCAGGGCTCGGCGATCAGGATCTTGTGCGGCGCGCGCGCGCGGAAGTCCTCCTCGATCTCGCGCAGCAAGGGCGTGCCGAGCAGTTCGGCCAGGTCCAGCCGCACGCCGTCGACGCCCAAGGTCTCCGTCCAGTGGCGCAGCGCGGCGTGCACCAGGCGCTTGAACATCGGAGCCTCGGCGCGCACGTCGTTGCCGCAGCCGCTCCAGTTCGTGAGCCGGCCCTGCGGATCGACGCGGTAGTAGTAAGGCGTGTCGATCGCCCCGAGCGAATCAGGCGAACCGAAATGATTGAGGACGACGTCCATGATGACGGCCAGGCCGGCCTCATGACACGCCCGCACGAGGTCGCGGAACTCCTCCAGCGCG
>Ga0255158_1000695_pt1 | contig 9138 bp, 7 predicted proteins | sample Atl_Atlam_RepC_8_2_FD_188426 | JGI IMG/M metagenome (GOLD analysis project Ga0255158, IMG submission 188426) | Freshwater microbial communities from Altamaha River, Georgia, United States - Atl_Atlam_RepC_8h | ecosystem: Environmental > Aquatic > Freshwater > River | place: USA: Georgia...
CATGTTCATCACCCGCAGGCGCAATTCGGCGGGGAAGGGCTGGCCCATCAGCTTCTCGGCCTGGGCGATGAACCCGTTCACCATCTCCTGGCCCAGCGCGAGATGACCCAACAACTGGCCCTCATCGGTGTAACTCAGGCCCTTGGTGCTGGAAAGTTCGCGGATTTTGCCGATGTCGTGCGTCAGGCAGCCGACCAGCACCAGATCCCGGTCAACGCCCGGGTAGAGCGGGCAGATCCTGTCGGCCAGCTCCATCATGCAGACCACATGCTCGAGCAGTCCGCCCGGGTAGGCATGGTGGGCCGACACACCCGCCGGTGTGGCGCGAAATCCGGCGACCGCGGCCTGGTCCAGCAAAATGGTCTCGCCCAAAGCCCGCAAAGGGAAGCTGGAAATGCCGCGCACCAACTCGTTGGCCCGGTGCAGCAGCCGGTCGGCGTCGTGATCGGGAGCGGACTGGAACTCGGACGGGTCCATGCCTTCCATCGCGGATTTCTCCACGCAGGTCGCGATCACCTGCAGGGAGCCCTGGTGGGCCTGCACCCGGCCCCTGATTTTCACCAGGTCGCCATCGTCAAAGCCGGCGAAGACCGATTGACCGGCGTTCCACATCCGGCAGTTGATGACGCCGGTGCGGTCGGCCAGGTCCAACTGGAGATAAAGATTGCCGTGCCGGTTGGCTCGCAATTGCTTGTCACGGGCCTGGTAGACCTCTTCCAACTGGTCACCTTCCCGCAACATCCCCACGCTTTTGCGAACCATCGCGCCTCCCGATCCTTGAAAAACCGCACCCGAAAAAGCTCACTCTTTCCCGGCAACCGATCCGGCCTGTGCCCCGCCCGAGGGCAGTGTGCAGACGCCATCCTTGCAGGGAATCAGGCTGAACCGGTTCCTGGCCACCCACAGGTAGGCCTTTTGGCCAATCCAGCCCACTCCGGGAAGATACAGAAGCGGGGCAAAAGGGGCCACAAGTGGCAATCGCCAGGCAATCATGCGGAACGCCGCAAAACCCGCGCGTACCTTCTCACCACAGCAGGAAACCGCGTGCATTTCCGCTTCCATGGCGGCGTAGGACAATGGCGGCTGCAGCTCCGGCACATTCGCGGCATCCCGGAAAGATTTGCATTCCAGGCGGTTGAACCAGTCCAAGCGCTTCAACAGCTTCACAGAGGCTTGGCAGAACGGGCAAAAACCATCAAAAAGCACCAGCAGCTTGCCGTTGGGAATATTTGCCAGGTTTTTGGTTTTGCAACCCGGGGAGTTGAGGTGACGGCTGTGCATGGCGGCTACCCTCCTCCCCGGCGGTGACCCGGCGTTTTGGAACATCCCTTGGGATTTTCCCGGGCAGGAACAGCCCGGAAGCGCCTGTTTTATTCTATCCCCAGATCACCCCCGGGTGTGGAATTATGGGGAAAAACACTGTATTTTCACAGCAACAGAGCCCGGTTTCCCCCGCAGGGTGCGTTGCTTCCGCCGAAGCGTTCTTGTCAGCACTGGATGAGCCATGGAATCGAAAAAACCTTGTGAAAACCTGTTGGCCGTGGATCTGGGGGCGGAAAGCGGGCGACTGATTGCCGGAGCGTTTGATGGCAACACTTTGGATATCGAGGTGTTGCATCGTTTCCCCAACCGCCCGGTGCGGATGCTGGACCGCCTGCATTGGGATCTTCCGGACCTGCACCGGGAAATCCTGAACGGCTTGCGCCTGGCTGGCCAGAAACTGGGCCGGATCGCCTCGGTGGGCGTGGACACCTGGGGGGTGGATTTCGCCTTTTTGGGCAAGGACGGAGGCCTGCTGGGCAACCCGCGCCATTACCGCGACCCCCATACCGAAACCATCATGGACTCGGTTTTCCAAACCATCCCCAAGCGTGAGTTGTATGCCCGCACCGGCATCCAGTTCATGCGGTTCAACAGCCTGTTCCAACTGGCGGCGCTGAAGCGTGACCGGTCCCCCCTGCTGGATATCGCCGACCGCATGCTCTTCATGCCCGATGTCTTCCATTACCTGCTTTCGGGCGTGGCGGTGAACGAATACACCGACGCCAGCACCAGCCAGATGATCCGGCCGGACACCCGGGAGTTCGACACCGACCTGCTCACCAGGCTGGGTCTGCCCACCGGGCTCACCCGGTCGGTCACCCTGCCCGGAAGCGTGATCGGCAAACTGGCCGAGGTGGTGGCCAAGGAGACCGGCGTCTCCAACTGTTCCGTGACCCTGCCGGCCACCCATGACACCGCCGCCGCCGTGGCGGCGGTTCCGGTGGACCGGGCCCGCTGCGCCAGTGGCAACTGGGCCTATCTCAGTTCGGGGACCTGGTCGCTTTTGGGCCTGGAATTGGCCGCCCCCCGCACGGATGACGCCGCCTTCGCCGCCAATGTCACCAACGAGGGCGGGGTGAACGGGACCATCCGTCTGCTGAAGAACATCATGGGCCTCTGGCTGATCCAGGAATGCCGGCGCGCCTGGGAACGGGAAGGGCGTGAACTGGGTTACGAGGAACTGGTCCGCCTGGCGGCGGAGGCGGAACCGTTCCACGCGCTGGTTGATCCCGACTGCGGCGACTTCCTGCTGCCCCCGCACATGCCCAAGGCCTTTGGCGGCTTCTGCGCCCGAACCGGCCAGCCCATGCCGGAAGGGCCCGGTCCGGTGGTGCGCTGCGCCATGGAAAGCCTGGCGCTGAAATACCGCATGGTGTTGCGCACCCTGGAGGCTGTCTCCGGCCACCAGGTGGAGGTGCTGCATGTGGTGGGGGGCGGTTGCCAGAACAAGCTGCTGTGCCAGTTCACGGCCGACGCCTGCGGCATCCCGGTGGTGGCGGGCCCGGTGGAGGCCACCGCCATCGGCAACCTGCTCACCCAGGCCATGGGGGTGGGTCTGGTGAAAACCCTCGCCGACGCGCGGGAGGTGGTGCGCCGCTCGTTCGAGGTGCACACCTACGAGCCCCGCAACACGGCCCGGTGGGACGCCCAATGGGATCGCTTCCAATCGCTGGTGGGCCGTTGAAAACCCCGGCGTGGCAATCTCTGGAGCCCCTGGGTGACCAAGGGGTGATTGTGCGCTTTGCCACCGAGGAAAGGGCCTTGGCCTGGGCCGCCGCCGCGCGGGAGATGCTGCCGCATGAGGTGGTTGCGGCCTACCGGAGCGTGGCGGTATTCGCACCGCTTGCGGATTGGGAGATCGGCAACCTGACTGAACGACTGGCGGCCATCGTGCCGGTCAATCGTGGAATGGCCGGGAGACTGATCGAGATACCCTGCTGCTACGAGCTGGGCGCTGACCTTGGGGAATGCGCCGAGTCATTGAAAATGACCACACGGGAACTGGCCCGGCTGCATAGCTCGGTGGATTATCAGGTTTTCGCCATCGGCTTTGTCCCTGGATTTCCCTACATGGGCTGGCTGCCTGAACCGATCGCGGGGCTGGACCGGCTGCCGTCGCCCCGCACCCGTGTCCCGGCCGGCAGTGTGGGGATCACCGGCCGGCAAACCGGCATCTACCCGGCCGAGGTGCCGGGAGGCTGGCGCCTGATCGGCAAAACACCCTGCCCTCTGGCCGATCTGACCGAGGGAGAATTTGGCTGGTTCGCGTTGGCCCCCGGCGACCGGGTCCGCTTCCGGCCCCTACCTGAAATCGAATTCGACCGCCTGGCTGGATGCCGTCCCACGGTGCTGGAGCCCCTGTCATGAATCGGACCCGCTTGTTTGTCTACGGCACGCTCAAACAGGGATTTGGGTCCCATTCCCTCCTGGATGGGGCGGAATACCTGGGCCCCTGTTCGACAGGCCCCGGTCACTTCCTGCTGGACTGCGGCGACTACCCGGGCATGGTCCGTTTGGCCGGCTCAAAGGCCGTGCAGGGTGAGCTATTTTCGGTGGATGCGGCCACCCTGGCTCGTTTGGATGAGCATGAGGGCGTGCCCACCTTGTACACCCGCGAGTCGATTGAACTCGAAGGGGTGGCGGAAGAAGCCGAGGCGTATTTTTACCGCGGGCCGATGGCCGGGAAGGTATTGATCCCGGAAGGAAACTGGACCGGGGCCACTCGCTGACCCCGGCCCAGAACAACTACCACCTACCCTGAACTTACCGACTGCCCGCCACCCACACGCCGACTTCGCCCTGGAAGGCGAAGAAATCGTCGAGGACGCTCAGGTCTATGGCATTGAAGGCCTTGACCTGGGCTGACTGGGTCTGCGTGCCGGCGATGATGTCGGCCTTGCCATCGCCATTCAGGTCGGCGCCAGCGACGCTCACACCGCCGTTGAAGCTGGTGGCGAAGGCGTCGAACGACTGCTTCTGCGTGCCGTCGGCGCCGCTGAACACCTTCACATGCGGGTCTGCCCCGGGAGCGGCACCGGTGAGGATGTCGGCCTTGCCATCGTTGTCCACATCGGCCACACCCACATTCACACCACCCTTGAAACCGGGCAGGTACGCGTAGAACGAGTACAGGGCCTGCTGCGTCACCCCGTCGAACACCACCACATGGGGAGACACGCCCACCCCGCTGCCGGTGACGATGTCGGCCTTGCCATCGCCTGTGACATCGCCAGCGGCCACATTGATGCCGCCACGGTACTCGGGCGCGTAGGCGTAGAAGCTCTGCTGGGTGGCCCCCGTGGTGCCGTTGAACACGCAGACATTGGGCGCGCTGCCGGGCCCGGTGCCGGTGACCACCTCGGCCCTGCCGTCGCCGTCCACATCGCCTGCTGCGACACGCACACCGCCCAGGAACTGCTCGGCATAGGCGTAGAAAGAGCCTATCACGGCCAGGGTGTTGCCATCGAGCACCAGCACATGCGGGGCCACACCGGCCCCGGTGCCCGTGACCAGGTCGGCCACGCCGTCGCCGTTCACATCGCCCTGGGCCACGGTGACCGCGCCCTTGTAGCCGGTGCCGTAGGGGGCGAAGCTCTGGCGGGGTGTGCCGTTGGCATTGAAGATGCTCACCAGACCGCCCTGACCGCTGCCAGCGGCGATGAACGGGCCGGCCAGGGGCGGCGTGGGGTTGGTGCCGGTGGTGAGGGTGTAGGGCCGGTAACCGATGTTGCCGGCGGCGTCGGTGGCGCTAACTGTGAAACTGGCCACGCCCGTGCTGGTTGGCGTGCCGCTGATCAGGCCGCTGGGGCTGAGGCTCAAGCCAACCGGCAAGGTTCCGGAACTGATGGCGTAAGCCACCGCGCCCGAACCACCCGTGGTGGTCAACTGCTGGCTGTAGGCCAAGCCCGCGGTCGCGTTCGGCAGCGTCGCCGGGCTGATGGTCAGCACACCAGGCTGGGCGTTGGTCACCACCAGGTTGACAAAACTGCTACCCCGCAGGCCGTTCGGTTGAACAACATCAATGAGGAGTTGGTAGGTCCCTGGTGTGTTCGTGGTTCCACTAACCAATCCATTCGGAGCAAGATTCATCCCTCCCGGGAGGCGCACACTGGCCGGATTGAGGCTGAAGGTGTAGGGACTGGATGGGTCCCCGCCGGTGTGGCCCAGGGCCTGGGAATAAGGGAGTCCTACAGTAGCGTTTGGCAAAGCCTGTGGAATGGCGCCCGGAACCGGAAAAGTGGTGTTGTAGGAAATTCCGGTGACCCCGACACCCTTTCCAACAACATAACCAGTGGAAACAATGTCCGGGAGACCATCGTTATTCATGTCCGCGACAGCCACGGCTGCGAGGGATCTTTTGAGATTGGAATAGCCGTCAGCCTGGTCCGTGAAACCCTGAAAAAGTCGGAATGGACCGAACCCACCCGCACCATCACCCTCGCCGACCGCGAACAAATGTTCCTCATACGCTGCAGATCCGACCACCAGGTCCAAATTCCCGTCCAGGTTCAAATCCGCCAACTGGATGCTGCCGTTGTAACTCAGGGGAGGAACACTGACCGTTGAAGCGGTCATTTGCAGGCCAGAGTTGCCGCTGTTGATAAAGACAGTCAAGGAACCCGGGACAGCCTGCCAGATACCGCTTTTTGAGTACAGCCATTGATTTACGATATTTGGACTGCTGGCAACATCAGGAAAACCGTCGTTGTTCAAATCTCCCACAACCAAGTTGAGCGCCTGCAGGCCTGTGGGGGTGGCAACAAAAACCGGAGTTGCCTGGTCAAATTTCCCGTTTCCAGGATTTACCAGGAAGGTGACCCCATTCACCTCGGGCAAAGCCAAATCGGCAAACCCATCCTGGTTAAAGTCGGCAATCGCGGCATTGATATTGGCAGGTGATATGCCCGCACCGTCCCTAATATCTGTTACCTGTTTGGGATTGGGTGCCGCTAAAGTACAGTAGGGGTCTGCTTGAAACCCGCCTCGCCACGCACCGTCCGGATCCGCTTTGCCCAGCCAAACGCCAAATGCCCCCAGCTCGTTCACCCCCGAACTCCCACTTGGAATGGTGAACAACGGCAGCACCGTATCGGGGATTCCATCCCCATTGAAATCCTTCAATAAAAGCTCCCCATAGGTCAGAGGATTACCCGGCAGATTGATTGGTGTGAGGTCTTCCCTTACCAATGTTTCATTTGATGGGTTGTAGATGTATCTGACGACAGATCCATCCCTGCCCAAGGTCAAAATATCCTGGAATCCATCCCCATTCAGGTCGATCACCCCTGCCCGGGCCATGGGCTTCACCGGAAGATTTCCATAAACAACTGCGGGGCCTATCGGCTCAAATCCGGTGGCCCGATTCAAGAGGACCGAAGCAAAAGGCGACCTGGTGGAGACGACCCCTGGGGAGGTGCTACCGTAATCGATCACCTCCCACGGATCACCAAAATTGATCAGGTCTGCCCGACCATCCTTGTTGAAGTCGATCGGACTACCATGGGCATCCCTGGCTAGTGCCAGGTTACTAGTCGTGAAGTCGGAAAGGGTTGGGGCATCACCCGTCGGCAGCTTTCCCCAAATGGTCGGATAGGAGGCATCCGCCCCGGAAGCCAGCAGGATCTGCGCCGGGACCAGGCGGCTTTCGAGGGTGTCGAGGACTGGGCAAAAACGTTTGGTTGTTTTCATGGCGAATCCTTTTAAAAGTGCACGGCAAAACATGCTGCCTGATATTCAGACGAAATCTCAAAAAAAATGAACTAACTTATCCAAATTAGCATAAACCCATGGTTAGCCGATGCAAAATGGGAAGAATAGGATGTTTTTTTGGGGTAACCGTAGCCAAATTTGTCAGTTCAATCAGGAAAATTTCAGGCTACAATAGTGAGCAATCTTTATTTTATTTTTGTAAATAAAAAATATTTCTATATATTATCTTTAACCGGGCAACCCGCTTCCAGCCAAGTCTCCAGAATTCCCTGAGCGGCGACGGCGTCGCGGCGGGCTTTCCTTTGGGCGTGGGTCAGGCCGGCACCCCAGAGTTTTTTCTCCGCCAGGCGGGTGGTATACGATTCGTCGGAATAGACCACCGGCAAGCCGGTCACCCCGGCCAGCCAGGCGCCCAGGGCACGCGCCCGGTCGGCGCTGGCGCCTTCCTCCCCGCCCGCCCGGATGGGCAGGCCGACCACCAGCAGCACCACCCGCTCCTCGCGGACCAGTTCCCTCACCTTCACCGCGTCGCGCTCGGGCGTGGTGCGCTCCAACTGCGTGAGGGGGAAGGCGAACTTCCTTTCCGGATCGGTGATGGCGAAACCAATCCGCCGCTCCCCCGGATCCACCGCCAGCACCTTGCCGGGCGGTGGAGGCGGTGGTGAAACGGGGGGTACCGTGTCGGTCACAGGTGCCTTCCCAATTCGCGGGATTTCAGCTCCTCGACAATCTGCTTCACATTGCTCTCCTCGTGCTTGCGGGCCACCAGCAGGCACTCGCCGTCCTGGATGATCAGCAGGTCCTCCACTCCCAGCGTGGTGACCAGGGTTTCCGGATGGGCGGAGATGACGCAGTTTTTGGTGCGGATGCCCACATGCCGGCCCTGCACCGTGTTGCCCTCCGCATCCTGCGGGTGCAACCGCTCCAGGGCCAGCCAGCTACCCACATCGTCCCAGGTGAAGGGGGCGCGCAGCACCAGCACATCGGGATGCTTTTCCAGCAGGGCATAATCGACGCTGATCTTGTCCAGCGTGGGGAACACCCGCTCCAGCACCGACTGCCGCACCGGCGTGTTCCAGGCCGAGGCGATCTCGGTCACCCCGGCGTGCAGCGCCGGGCGGTGCTTGGCCAGCGCCTCCAGCACCGTTTTGGCCTTCCAGACGAAAATCCCGGCGTTCCAGTAGTATTCGCCCGTTTGGACATACTCGCGCGCCACCTCGGCGGGCGGCTTTTCGCGGAAGGCGCGCACGCGGGACGCTTCCACCCCCAACCGGGCCGGCATGGCGTCGCCCCGGTGGATGTAGCCGTACCCCGTGGACGGGAAGGTGGGCGGGATTCCCAGCGTGACAAACGACTGGGGATGTTCCTCCACCATCAGGCAGGCGGCGTGCAGCGCCTTGCGGAAGGACGCCGCCGGTTCGATCACATGGTCCGCCGGGCAGGTGATGAGGATCGCCTCGGGATCCTTCCGGTGGACCAAGGCGGCCGCCAACCCGACACAGGGGGCGGTGTCGCGCCCTGTCGGTTCGCCCACCACCTGGTCCTCACCCAGTTCGGGCAGTTGCTCCAGCGTGCGGCCCACATGGTCGCGCGCGGTGATCACCAGCAGGTTTTTTGAAGGGATCAGCCCTTCCAGCCGCCGGGCCGTCTGCTGAAGGAGCGATCCGGTGCCCTGCAGGTTCAGGAACTGCTTGGGCAGTTTCTGCCGGCTTCTGGGCCAGAACCGGGTTCCGCCACCACCGGCCATGATCAGGCCGAACACCTTGTTCCCGGCCAGGGGGTTTCCATCAGACATCGCGAACCTCCGTGTTGTTTATTCCAGCAATCCAAAAATCGATCCGACGGGCTGTCACAGGTTGTCGGGGTCATCCAGCAGATAGGGTTTCCCTTCCGCCGGTTCCGGCAGGCACAGGCCCTTGAGGTCATCGGGCCCCAGGGCCACCAATGGGCTGATCTCCACGGGAACCAGGGGGTCGCCCCGCTCGTCCAGCGGCAGCCGAACCGACCTGCTGGCCAGCCAGGTGGCAGCCAGGCGCGACTGGGCCAGGCGCACCGTGTCCGGGCTGTCCGGCCCCTCGCCGTTTTTCAGGGGCGCAAACTCGCCCT
>Ga0255158_1000712_pt1 | contig 8995 bp, 9 predicted proteins | sample Atl_Atlam_RepC_8_2_FD_188426 | JGI IMG/M metagenome (GOLD analysis project Ga0255158, IMG submission 188426) | Freshwater microbial communities from Altamaha River, Georgia, United States - Atl_Atlam_RepC_8h | ecosystem: Environmental > Aquatic > Freshwater > River | place: USA: Georgia...
GCCGACCAGCTTGCCGTTGGTGACCGTGAGGCCGAGCGTGTTGAACCCGTTGGTCTCGTTGTCGGAGAGCTTCACCTCGACGATGACGACCTCGAGGCGCACCTGCGGCAGCACGATGTCGATCTTCTGGATCAGGTCGGCGAGGAGGCGGAGGTCGTCGTTGGTGCCCGAGACCACGATGGCGTTGCTGCGGACGTCGGGGAGCACCGTCAGGTTGTTCGTGAACTCGTCGGCGCCGGCCTGCGCGGGGCCCGCGGCGGCGGTCGCGCCCGGGGCGGCGGTCGCGCCGGGGGCGCCGGGAGCGGTCGGGACCGGGGCGCGGTTGAGGGTGGTGTTGCCCCGGGCGTTGTTGCCGGCGCGCGCGGCGGCGGTCGTCTGGCCCGTCACGAGCGAGGTCACCAACGTGGCCACCGCCTGCGCCTCGGCGTGGCGGAGGAAGAACACGTCGGTCTTCGTGTTGGGGTTGGATTTCTGGTCGAGCGTCTCGATCAACCGGTCGAAGAACTCATGCTGGTCGGCGGAGCCCATCAGCAGCACGCGGTTGGTGCGCTCGTCGGCGAGGAACGTCGTGCCCGTGCTCAGGCGGAACGGCGCGCCGCCGGTCAGCGTGGCCGGCGAGCGCAGCAGCGAAGTCAGCTTGTTGACCAGGTCGGTCGCCGTCGCGTTCTTGAGCGCGTAGCTCTTGGTCACGACGAGGTCGAGCTGCGGCCGGTCGATCTGGGCCACCAGCGTCTCGATCTTCTGGAGATTGGTCAGCGAATCCGTGATCAGCAGGGCGTTGTTGCGGCCGAAGAAGACCGGCGGCGCGGCCAGCGAGGCGTTGAGGCTGGCCGTGATCTGGTTCACCAGTTCCTGGGCGTTGGCGTGCTTGAGGGTGAAGATCTTCGAGGCGATGCGGCCGCTGGGCGGCAGCGCGAGCGTCGAGCCGGTGATGAGCTGGGGCGACTCTGACTTCGCGACCTGGTTCGGGATGACCTTGAGGAACTTGTCGCCCTGCGGGATGACCGCGATGCCGTTGAGGTTCAGGAGGGTCTCCAAGGCGAGCAGGGCCTCGTCGCGGGTGATGGCAGCCGGCAACGAGAGCGTGTAGGTGCTCGCCGGGAGAGCCTGGGGGCGGAGGATCGACTTGCCCGTCCAGCGCTGCAGCAGGTCGAGCACCTGGGCGACCGTCTCATCGCGCAGGATCACCGGCCCGATCGCATCGGAGCCATTGAGGCTGGGCACCGGGACGGCGGCGACGACGCCGGACACGACGGGAACGACCACCGGAGCCTTGGCCGGAGCGCCCGGGGCGGCGGGAGCGGCGGGCGTCACTTGGGCCCTAACCGCCCAGGGGGCGACGGAGGCGGCAAGCAGGAGGCAGAAAAAGGGCAGATGGGCCCTCCGTTCGTGAGGGGTCAGCAGGGGGCGTTTCACTGGATGAAAGGGGTATTGATAGGAGAACACCGTTTCCTGAGATAAGTTCGACGATAAATGTGCCCGGAAAGGCGCCGGTCCGAGGGGGTTCAGCTCGCCCGGACGTAATAGTGAACATTATTTCACCTTTGGCTTGCCCGAGGCCGGGCGGGAGCCTAAAAAACGCCCTCTCATCGTCATGCGTGAAGATATCCCCGAGTGGTTGGGCAAGCCGCCGATCCGCGGCTCCGAAAAGTGGGCCAGCTGGCTGGCCCAGTGGCGTCAATATGCGAAGACCCAGCTCAAGGACGCCGCGGCGGACGACCCGGATTATGATTTCGGCCTGCTCTCCCCGGAAGAGCGCTGGCGGGTGGCCCTGCGGCTGCTGATCCAAGCCAAGATCGAGGCCGGCCGGCAGGACGAACCGCTCCCCAAGGCGACCTTGGAGGCGCGCAAAGTCAGCGACCTGGACCATGCCGGCGTCGTGGCCTGGCAGGTCGGCCGCTCGGTCGTCTCCCCCATCCCCGACGAAGCCTTCACCTTGGCGCTCGATTGGAGCAACACCCGCGAGACCCCGCGGCGCCGGCGGATCTCGCACGGCATCCGTTACGGCTTCATCGCCGGACTCGGCGGCGAGCCGACCTCGCCGGCATGGTCTTCGCCGGACTACGTCGCGGCCTATGAGGCCGCCTGGGAGCTCGGCAACGCGCTCGCCATCGAGAACGACCCGAGGGGATAGGTTGCGGAAAGTCCGCGCGCGGGCAGAATACGCCTTCATCGCAACATGGATATCATCGCCGTCGCCCTCCTCCTGATCGTCCTGGCCGTCCAGGTCTACGTCTCCTTCGTCAAATCCTCCGGACCCGCGGGCGACGACAAGTCGAGCGCCCTCCTGATCGAAGACCTCCGCCGCCAGCTCGGCGAAGCCGCCACGACGGCCGAACGCGAACGCACCGCCAAAGGCGAAGCCCAGGCCAAGGCCGCCGGCGCCGAGGCGGCGCGCCTGGCGGCGCAGCAGCAGCTCAGCGAGGCCCAGCAGGCGAACACGCGGGCCGCGGACCAGCTGCGGGCGGACCACGCCAAGGCCCTCGCCGACGCGGAGGCCCGCTACAACAAGGCCTTGGCCGACCTGCGCCTCAGCTTCGAGAAGACCAGCGCCGACGTCCTGAAGGGCATGGCGCCCGACGTCACCAAGGAGGTCTCCACCCGCGTGGAGCCGCTGATCGCGCAGATCAACACCGCGCTGGAAAGCTACCGTCAGGCCATGCAGCAGGGCCTGCGGAGCCAGGACGACGCGCTCGCCGCGGTCGGCGCGCAGATGAAGACCATCAGCGAGACCACCGCCGCGCTCGCCACGAGCACCACGGACTTCACCTCCGTGCTGAAGTCCTCGCAGCACCGCGGCAAGTGGGGCGAACAGACGCTCCGCAACGTCGTGGAGGCCGCCGGCCTCAGCCCGCACTGCGACTTCGCCGAACAGGTCTCGCAGGACGACGCCCGTCCGGACCTGATCGTGAAGCTCCCGGGCAACCGTTGCATCATCATCGACTCCAAGGTGCCGGAGTTCGACGTCGCCATCGCCGACCAGGCCGCCCCCAACCGCCGCGAACTCGTCGCCGCGCACGCCGCCAAGCTGCGCAAGACCCTGCGCGACCTCGCCGCGAAGAACTACCCGACCACGCTCCAGAAGCAGGGCGTGACGCCGTTCGACAAGGTCGTGCTGTTCCTGCCGGCCGAATCGCTCCTGAGCACCGCGCTCGAAGGCGACAACGACCTCATCCTCGCCGCCGCGCGCGAAGGCATCCTCATCGCGACGCCGGCGACCCTCATGGGCTTCCTCGGCGCGATCAGCCTCGCCTGGCAACAGCACACGCAGGCCGAGAACGCGGGACGCATCGCCGACGAAGCCACCGAGCTCTTCGACCGCCTCGTGAAGTTCGCGGAGCACTTCACCAAGGTGCGCAAAGGCCTGCTGGCCGCCTCCGAGAGCCTCGACGCCGCGATCGGCAGCTACGAATCCCGCATCCGTCCGCAGGGCGAGCGCGTGCGCGAGCTCGGCGGCGCCGCGACCCGTCCCGCCCTCTCGGAGATCCTGCCGGTCAACGCCACGATCCGCCGCCTCGAAAACTCGGCGGAGTGACCGTCAGCCCTGCTGGTGGAGCCGATGAGGTTCGAACTCACGGCCTCGTCATTGCGAACGACGCGCTCTACCAACTGAGCTACGGCCCCAAACAGCAGGAAAGAAAGGCAAGCCCGCGGAGGCTGGGCGGTCAAGGTTTAGATGCCTGTCGCCTTGCCTCGGGCCGGTAAGGGCATAAGTTAGACCTTCCGAAACACCATGCGCGCAGCCAAAGAAACCGTCGTCGCCATCGAATACACCCTGAAGGACGACCAGGGCAACATCATCGACGCTTCCGGCGACCGGGGTCCCATGGAGTACCTCCACGGCGCCCAGAACATCATCCCCGGCCTCGAACAAGGCATCGAAGGCCTCGCCGCCGGCGACACCAAGCAGGTCGTCGTCCAGCCGCAGCTCGGCTACGGCGAATACAGCGAGAAGCTCCTCCAGCACGTCCCGCTGTCCGCCTTCGGCGCCAACACCCCGCAGGTCGGCATGCGCTTCCACGCCGAGACCAACCTCGGCATGCGCGTGCTCACCATCAAGAAGATCGAAGGCGAGGAAGTCACCCTGGACGGCAACCACGAGCTCGCCGGCAAGACCCTCCACTTCGACATCAAGGTCGTCTCGGTCCGCGCCGCCGAACTCTCGGAACTCTCCCACGGCCACCCCCACCAGTCCGGCGGTTGCTGCGGCGGCGGCGGTTGCGGTTCGGGCGAAGGCTCCGAAGGCGGCTGCTGCTCGACCGAAGGTTCGGCCGGCGGCTGTTGCTCCACGGAAGAGCCCGCCGCCCAGAAGCAGGGCGGCTGCGGTTCCGGCGGCTGCGGCTGCTCCTGAGCCCGTCCGGATTTCTCCGCAGAAGGCCGCCCAGACGGGCGGCCTTTTCATTTCAGCGGCCCATTACAATCCGCCGGCTTTTTTATTCTATAAATCCATTGTAGGCTTCCGGCAGGGGGCCATCAAAGGGCCATGCGCCACCTCCTGCTCCTCCTCGCCGCCCTGCCCCTCTTCGCCATCCCCAGCCAGAAAGAAGCCCTCTACGCGGCCAAGCGGGAAGCCCAGAGCGCGCACGTCGCCGCGCAACGCGCCAAAGACCAGGCTCAGTTCATCGCCGCGGCGAACGGCCTCCAGGAAGTCGGCCGCAAGATCATCGCGGCCAACCAGGCCGCGATGGCGGCCATCCGGCCGGGCTACCCCGCCGACGTGAAGAGCCCGACGGCCCGGCAGACCTGGGACAAGAAGATGGCCGACATCCGCCGAGAGCTGGGCGCCTCCAACGAAAGCCTGGGACGCTTCTTCCTGCCGACGGAACTAAGCCCGGAAGCCGTGCGCGCGGTCGACCGCTATGTCCGCGAACTCGACCTGGCCATCGAAGCGCATCACGCCGCCTGCTTGAATATCCGCTGAGCGGGCCGGTTGGCCAGAGGTCGCGGAAAACGAGAGGTCGCGGAAAACTAGAGGCACTGAGGCTCAGTTGAACAGAGAGAACGAATTTTCGGGTGGCAGGTGGCGGCCTCAGGGGGCGGGTGGCGGGTATCATTTTCAGGTCTCGGGTCTCGGCCGTCAGGTCTCTGGTACAGGTAATCGGGTACAGGTGCAGGCGCCCGGCAGTTTATGCGGACGTACCAACATAATTCCCGTACCCGAACCTGAGCGCCCGTACCTGACTCCTGACGGCCGAGACCCGTGACCTGAAATTCAAATCGCAAGTGGATCAACCGGTCAACGGGTCAACGGATGAACCATTGCGCGGTCCTGCCGATGCTCACTCCCACTTCCAAGTGAGCGCGATCTCGGTGTCGGGATGGAAAGACTGTTTCACCGGACAGGCTTCGGCGGCGCGGATGAGGCGTTCGCGGACTTCCGCCGGCACGCCGGCCGGCATCGCGATCTCCACCTCCAGGCGGGCGATCCGACGGGGCGGCGTGGTCGTCATGTGCTTGGCGACGGACGCATGCGCGCCGCGCAGGTCGAGGCCCGTATTGCGGGCGTGGATACCAAGGATGGTCAGGAAGCAGGTGGCCATCGCGGTGGCCGCGAGGTCCGTGGGCGAGAACCCTTCGCCCTTGCCCTGATTGTCGACCGGGGCGTCGGTCACGATGACGTGGCCCGACGGGCCATGGACGGCGCGCACGTGCAGGTCGCCGAGGTAGGTGCAGGAGATGTTGACGGCCATGTGGTCAGTTAAGCCCATGGCCGGACGCTCCCAACAAAAAACCCCGGCGAGCCGGGGTCGGAGGGAGGAACCGGGGCGACGATTATTCGTCGCCGTCCTTGCCGATCGCGTCGACGGGGCAGCCTTCGAGGGCTTCCATGCACTTGTCGATGCCTTCCTGGTCGGTCGGCTGGGCGAAGACGTAGGAGTAACCGCCGTCATCCTGGCGGGTGAAGAACTTCGGGGCGGTCTCGCGGCAGAGATCGCAGTCGATGCACTGGGAATCCACGTAGAATTTGCCCGGCACGCTTTCCGGACGCTTGTCGTTCTTGTCGGCCATAGGGTCTGATTAATTGGAGGCGGGGCGACGGCTGTCAAGAATCCGCGTCACTTCGCGGGCAGCATCACCACCAACCGATGGCGGCTCCAACCATCGCGGCCGATCAGGTAGGCGGCGCTCAGCCGATCCGTCGTGGCGTAGGTCACTTCCAAGACCGCGTCGGGCGGCAGGTTCGGCCGGAGGGTCGCGCCGGGCGGCAGGTCGAGCGCGCGGAGCGGACGGAGGCCGACCTGCGCGACGGGCAGCTCGTGCTCCTGGCGGATGACCAGCCGGAGGCGGGAGCGGGTCGCGTCGTCGACGCCCTCCCAGCAGAACAACGCTTCGATGGCCGCCGGGTCATGCGCCTCATAAGCCCGGCGCAGCTCCGCGACGAGCGACGCGCGCGAACGGGTGAGCCAGGCCTCCCACAGGATGACGAGCAGCAGGCCCAGCAGCAGGCCGGCGAACGCCGCGAAGGCGCGGCGCAGCCACGGTTGACGAAGAAAGGTGGGCATCACGAGGGAGATGGGCGTTGACCGATTAGCGGAGACGGAGGTATGCACGCAAGAGTCATGGCGCACGAAAGCAAGCCCACCTCGGATTCCGGTCGCTACGCGGCGCGGGGCGTCTCCGCCTCCAAGAGCGAAGTCCACGCCGCGGTCGACCGTCTCGACCCGGGCCTCTTCCCTTCGGCCTTCTGCAAGATCGTGGCCGACGGCCTGACGGGCGACCCGAAGAAGTGCGTCGTCACCCATTCGGACGGCTCGGGCACCAAAGCCCTGCTCGCGTACCTCTGGTGGAAGGAGACCGGCGACGCCTCCGTCTTCCGCGGCATCGCGCAGGACAGCATCGTCATGAACATCGACGACCTCCTGTGCGTCGGCGTGACCAAGGGCGTCATCCTTTCCTCGACCATCAACCGCAACGCCAAGGCCATCCCGGGGGCCATCCTCGCCGAGCTGATCAACGGCACCGAGGACGTCCTCGCCATGCTCCGCGCGCAGGGCTTCGGCATCGTCTCCGGCGGCGGCGAGACGGCCGACGTCGGCGACCTCACCCCCACGCTCACCGTGGACTCCACCGCCACCGCCATCCTGGACCGCTCGGCCGTCGTGGACGCCGCCCGGGTCGGGCCCGGCCTGGCCATCGTCGGCGTCGCCTCCCACGGCCAGGCGACCTACGAGACCGCCGAGAACAGCGGCATCGGGTCGAACGGCCTGACCAGCGCCCGGCACGAGCTGCTTTCCCGCTATTATGCGGAAAAGTATCCCGAAACCTACGATAAGGCGACCCCGGCGGAACTGGCTTACTGCGGCCCCCACCGGCTCAGCGACCCCCTGCCCGGCTCCCGACTGACGGTCGGACAAGCCCTCCTCTCCCCCACCCGGACCTACGCTCCCTACGCCCTCCGCCTCCTCCAGGCCTTGGGCAACCAGCGCGTCCGGGGCATGGTACACTGCTCGGGAGGGGGTCAGACCAAGTGCCGACGCTTCGGCACGAACGTCCATTTCATCAAGGACAACCTCTTCCCCGTACCCCCGATTTTCGCGGAAATCGCCCGCGTAAGCGGCACGGACCCCAAGGAAATGCACCAAGTCTACAACATGGGGCACCGCCTGGAGGTCTATCTCGAGCCCGCCGACGTCGACGCAGCCTTGCGGATCGCCGCCGAGCTGGGTCTCGAGGCGAGGGTGGTCGGACGGACGGAGGCCTCGGCCCGTCCGGACAAGGCCAACCATGTCACGGTCATCCGGGACGGACAGGTCCTCGCCTACGCCTGAGTCCAGGTCGCCGGGGGCAGTCTCGGGTGGTCGGGCAGACAGGACTTGAACCTGCAACACCCTGCTCCCAAAGCAGGGACTCTACCAATTGAGATACTGCCCGGTACCCAAGAAAATCAGTCTGATTTTGTATTGCCGTCCCTGTCAAACCGCTAATCTGATTCTGTTCCAACCCGACCACACCTCCACCTATGGAAAACGACAGCATCTCCTCCACCTCTTCTGAATCCAAGCTCCCCCTGATCGTGGGTATCCTCGGCTTCGCTCTCGGCGCCGCCGGCCTCGTGCTTGGCATCAAGGCCAAGGGTGCTGCCCAGCTCGCCAGCGATGAAGCCGCGGGCGCCAAGGCCGCCGTCGCCGAAGTCGGCACCGCCGTCGCCAGCAAGGCCGCCGCCGCCGACGTCGAAGCCCTGAAGGCCGACCTCGCTTCCACCAAGCAGCAGATCGAAGCCAACGAGAAGGGCCTCGCCGAACAGATCGTCGCCCTCCAGAAGGTCGCCGCCGCTCCGAAGGCCGCCGCCAGCAAGGACGGCAAGGCCGCCGCTCCGGCCGGTCCGGGCGAGTACGTCGTCGCCAAGGGCGACAACCTCGGCAGCATCGCCAAGAAGAACGGCATCTCCCTCAAGGCCATCCAGGACCTCAACCCGGGCGTGAATCCGAACCGCCTGCAGATCGGTCAGAAGCTCAAGGTCAAGTAAGCCCGCATGTCGGCGCCCTCCCGCTGGTCCGTCCGGCACGAAGAGCTCCACGCCGACTGCAGGGTCTTCAAAGTCTTCAAGGAACGTTGTCATCACCCTCTCGATCATCGGGAGGGTGATTTCTTTGTGCTCCGTTCCGGCGACTGGGTGCTCGCGCTGCCGATCACCGGCGACGGACGCCTCGTGATGGTGCGGCAGTACCGCTTCGGCGTGCGCGCGCTCTCCACCGAAGCCCCCGGCGGGATCGTCGAAGCCGGCGAAGACCCGCGCGTCGCCGCGGCCCGCGAGACCGAGGAGGAGACCGGCTTCGCCGGCGGACGCGCCAGCCTGCTCGGCACCTGCGCCCCCAACCCCGCGATCCAGGCCAACCGCTGCCACTTCGTGCTGCTCGAAGACGTGCGTCCCGGCGGCCGGCGGGCCCCGGACGAGCACGAGGAGATCCAGGTGCTGGCCGTCGCGCCCAAGGCCGCGCTGGCGGAAGCGTTGGCGCAGCCCGCGCAACATTCCCTCGCCCTGCTGGCGTTGTAT
>Ga0255158_1000713_pt1 | contig 8973 bp, 5 predicted proteins | sample Atl_Atlam_RepC_8_2_FD_188426 | JGI IMG/M metagenome (GOLD analysis project Ga0255158, IMG submission 188426) | Freshwater microbial communities from Altamaha River, Georgia, United States - Atl_Atlam_RepC_8h | ecosystem: Environmental > Aquatic > Freshwater > River | place: USA: Georgia...
TGTAGCTTGGATAAAACCCCCTGGCTGGTTGTCCATTCGGCCATTGTCAACCTGAGTGGATTGTTGATATCACTCAGGTAAATCGAATGGATCTTCGAATTGTCAGCCAGTTGAGAAAGTGCGGATGCCAAACGCGCGCTGGTGTCTGTCACATCGATCGAGTTGACGAGGGCAAAATCACTGCCAAGCAATGTCTGGGCATCATCAGCGGTGGCGTGGTGCACCGAGAGCGATGAATCTGCGCTCAACTTGCCGAGCACCATTTTATTGGACAAGAGTTGCGACATGGACAGCACGATCGCGCTGCTGTCGATTTGTTCAATAGACGAGATCAACGGACTGGCATTTTGCAAGTCAGCGATCTTGGCGCTGATATGGGCCCCCGTATCTCGGACCACCATGGATCGCACCCGCATGTCATCAGATAGGGGTCTTACCTCGCTCGCGCTGACCCCGGAAAGCGAAACGCGCGCCCCACCCACCACCTTGTCTAAGGTGGCCTTGTACGTGGCCCATTGAGAGGAGGTCAATTCGATCCAATCGCTCGGGTTTGACTGCACAATCTTTTGAAGTCGCCCCCCTAAACCCGCCAGCCGGAACAGGTTTTCTCGAAGGTTAGCCGCCTCGTCGGTGACAGATATCGACGTGACATGGCTGTCTGCGGCGACCGTAGGCAGGTCCTCGGTAGTCACGCCATTTACATGGAGTGTGTATGCACCGATCAATGCATTTAAGGCAGCTTGATCGTTTTGATACTGACTCGAAGTCAACGACATGGCTTTTGAACTGCCCGACTGCTGGATGGACCACGAGCGGGAAGTATCGGCAGCAATCGCCGCTTGCAACTCGTCAAGTCCACTCGCAATGTGCGTACTGCTGTCCATGACAGACACTTGCCCAACTCTGTCATCGGCGGCCAATGAACTTGCCTGAGACACGCTGGCCGCTTTGACGACTAACGCGTAGTCAGTACCCAGCTTGGCAAAAGTGGTCCTCATGGCAGCGTATTGCTGGCCAGTGACTTGCAGTGCCACCCCTTGGTCTGTCTGGGCTAAAGAGGTCAGCTCAGCACCCAGACTGTGCAGCACATCAAGCTGCGAAACAATTGCTGCCGCAGTGTCTTTCACAGCAATTGACCGCACACGGGCGTCTGCAGCAAGGGTTGCCGCCTGATTTGCCGATACATCAGTCAGCGCCACACCGTAGCCACCCACAATTTTGGCCAATGTGCCCGCATTGCTAGACCAGCGAGACACCGAAAGGTTCAAGGCCGAGGCCCCATCTCTCAATGCAATCGAGGCGATTCGCTTACCGAGCGAAGACAGAGAGGGCAGATTGTCAACGACCTCAGACCCACTGTCATTAACGGTCACCGAGACAACGGCTGAATTTTCATTGACCAAGTTCAGCGCATCGGCAGCTGCCACCCCAGACACCGCCAATGTATAGCCGCCTTGAATCTTTGCCAGTGCGTTACTGTCCACCTGTGACAATGAAACGGCCAAAGTACGCGGTCGACCGATGAGATTAATCTCAGCGATCTTTTCGTCAGTGGCCAGATAATCCAAATTAGTCCCTACCGACTGTGCCGTATCGCTAACTGCCACCGAAGCAATTCGGTCATCGGTCGCAAGCGTTTGGGCCTCCAATACGGTCGCACCTGTAACGGAAACCGAATAGGCGTCATCCGAGAGGACTTTGGACAACAGATCCCCATAATTTCTGTAGGTAGCGCCCGAAATTGTCAATGAGTTTTGGACGGCGTCGGTAATATGGATGGAGTGAAGATCGGATCCCAGCTTAGAAAGAGTCATAAAGCTGGCTGATATTCGGTCAGCGGTGTCTTCAACATCGACCGAAATCACTTTACGATTGGATGCCAACGTGGCGGCTTGTGACATGCTGGCCCCGTGGACCGCCAGTTCGTAGCCACGATAAATGCGCCCGATCACCATGGCATTGCGCTGCAATTGATCTGCAGTGACATCAAAAGTGGTGGTATCGCTGCTTCGCAGTACTTTCAATCTGGATCCAAGCTCCTGCAACGCCGAAAGGCTGTCACAAATATTGGATGCGGTGTCTACGATGGACATCGTACGCACGTGTGTGTTGTCTTTGAAGGTCAGAGCGTCTTCGACCTTGGCGGCAGAGATGGCCAAGCCGTAGCTGGTATCGCGAATCTTGTCTTCAAGGGTCGTACCCAGCGCGTTCATTTGGCTGGCCGAAAGACTGATTAGAGTCGCAGGTGTACTGACAGAGATGCTGCTGAGCTTGGCCATCTCCTTGAGATCGATCAAGTGGCTCGATAGCTCAGCGCTGTTGTCGTACACACTGAATGCCCGAACGTGACTGTTGCTTTCCAGTACGGCCGCACCGGCCGCTGTGGACAAGCTGACATTCAGACCATAGTTGCCCACAATCTTTGACAGCAGGCGAGATTGCTTTTGTACCTGGGCAGCGGTCAGCGTCATAACGCCCGGCGGATTGGCCTGGGCGTCTGTCACGGTCACCGATCTGACGTTATTTACATACCTTCCAAGGATGTCAAAATTGCGTGCAATGTTTTCTGAAGTATCAGTGACGCTAACCTTGGATTTTGGGTTGTCTGCAAGCGCCACCAAAGCAGCCGATACCGTCATCGCATTCGGCAATGCGGCGGACGCGAGAAAATTCGCGTTCGAAGATATAGCCACGACACCCATAGTCAAAGGGCATCGGCTCAGAATCTAAATCCTTGAGCAGCACTAATTTATTTGTCCACCTTTCAATCAATTATTCAATCAAAAAAGAAAAGGGCCCCTTAAAAAGGGGCCCGGCAATTAATAATAAAGACGTGAAGTCTATATTATCGCAACAACGTCAGCACCGATTGCGGTTGCTGGTTGGCTTGCGCCAACATGGCCGTCGCCGCTTGTTGAATGATTTGGGTACGGGCCAGCTCCGTCGATTCTGCCGCGTAGTCTGCGTCAAGGATTCGGCTTCTGGATGCCGCTGTATTCTGAGAAACATTGCTCAGATTGTCAGCAGCGTACGTGAGACGATTCGACCATGCGCCTAGATTAGCTCGGAAGGTATCGATCGTTTGAATGGCGGAGTCAATCGTGCTCAAGACTCCAGCGGCTGAAGTATGACTAGCCAGGCTCAACCCGCTTACAGACAGGGCGCTTGCCGTAATGGACTGCAAGGTCACGGTGATAGTGTCCGATGAATTGCCATGCATGCCGACTTGCAGGCTGACTGCAAAGGCTGAACCGATACCGGCAGAACCGCTGGCAAAAACCTGCATGTTGTTCCAACGGGTGTTGGTGGAAATGCGGCTGATTTCCTCTGTCAACTGGTCAAATTCCAGCTGGAGCGCGGACCGATCCGTCGACGAATAGGTGTCGTTTGAAGATTGGACAGCCAGTTCCCGCATGCGCTGAAGCATATTGGTGACTTCTTGCGTCGCCCCTTCAACCGTTTGAACCAGCGAAATACCGTCGTTCGCATTGCGAACTGCTTGGTTGAGTCCGCGGATCTGGGACGTCATTTTGTCGCTGATTGCGAGACCGGCAGCGTCATCGGCAGCAGTATTGATACGCTTACCGGTCGACAATTGCTCCATCGCCTTGCTCAGGCTACGATTGTTAACAGTCAACGCATTCTGCGCAATAAGCGATTTGACGTTGGTGTTGATCACAGACATGGTCTTACTCCTTCAAGAGAGAAATTTCGCTTTGGTTTGGCAGGAACCTATCGTGGAGTGACCTGCCCTGTCATTTACATAAAGCTGGTATTCAGCCCCGCGATGTTTAGTGAATCGGCGAGAGAAGAAATTCCTTTAGAAAATTCTTTAAAGAATTCAAGCTGCTTGGTCACGCAAGAGGCCCTTCACAGCCTCCAAATCGTGAGCCACGCGCAAAACCGTTTCATTGGGAATCTGGCGGATGACTTCGCCACTTTGAACGTTCTTAACCTGCACCACCACAAAGTTCGTCGTGTCGTCCACTGAGAAATTGAGGTTGTAGCTGTTCTTGGTCATTTGCTCGTTGAGCTTCTTGATCGCTTCTTGAACTTCCTGACGCATCTTCTCCGGATCCAGATGCAGGTCAGCAGGCTGGCGCGAATGAGCCATGCCTTCGGCATTCCCTTGGGGCTTAGGCTGAGCCACACGCGCAGCCTTGCCTTCTCCAACGACAGACGGCCGGTTGATCGCTGGCGAGTCAGCGCCCAGCGCGGAAATGGGATCGGTCATGGTCGTTTCCCTCTCAAAAAGGGCTTCGAAAAAATGCAAAGCCAAAGCAGCCAACCGAAATTGGTCGAACACGCTCGAGTTGGGGATCGGCCCGTCGGCTAAAAACTTGAGCCCAATTTGCAAAAAAGATGCATGCCGCTAGGTGTAAACCCTAGACTAGTTGGACGAGGTCATGTTCGAAAAGCTGTTTTTCAGACCCGCTCTCACTGAAGCTGAGTTCCCAACCACACTGTCCATCAAGCTGAATTGCTGCGTGTAGCGCTCGAGCAGCTTGGTCATGCGATCGTCCAATTTGGTCAGTTGGGCCTTGTAGGCCTCGATTTGGCTGTTGGCGCTGTCGACTTGCGTTGCGACGATGCCTGTGGTGCGCAACATCTTGTCGAGCTTGACTACGGCGTCCCCCGCAATGCCGGCGGGAGAAGGACTGTAGATGCTCTTGTTATTGGTGCCTGCGGTAAAGGCCTTGACGACTTCGTCAAAGTTACTCTGAAGCGCATTGTCGAATTTGGACTCGTCCAACTGGAGTTGTCCGTTGCGGTCGAAACTTAACCCGATGTCGCGAGCAGCCTACAGCAAGGTTGCCTGACTTTGTGGATGAGTCTTCAGTGATGTAGCGTCGGACCTGAGATCGAATGCTCTGCAGCAATGAGTCGCCTACTAGCGCACCCCCTACTTGCTCCACCTTGCTCTTTGAATTTCCGAGTTCCTTGAGCGTGGTCTCAAGATCGTTATAGGCAGTGACGAGTCCCTTAACACCATCTTTAATTGACGTGGTCTGTCTGCTCAAATCGATAGTGGCCGAACCCGAAGTCACTGACAACAAGTCCAGCGTGACTCCCTCAATCAAGTCACTCACATGATTGCTGCTGCGTGAAATTGTCAACCCGTTGAGCTTGAGACGAGCATCATCCGCTGAACTCAACTTATTGGAAAAGTCCAGTTGGTTGGCATCTGCAGTCAGCGTGAAGTCGCTCTTGGTGCCGGTGGCACCGGAAACGACGATTACATAGGGCGCCTGCGGATCCCCCGTGTTGAGCAATTGCGCCTCGACCCCCACTTTGGCTTGGTTGATGGCACGCACCACGCCTAAAGGCGAATCATCAGTGACTTCGATAGTCTGCGCCTGACCGCTGTGAAGTGAAAAGCTGATGTTAAACGGGTGGCCTGTGTTCAATGACTCATCCGCTTTTGTAAATGAGTTACTGCTGCTGCGTTGCGCGGTCGCCAGATTGGTGACCTCCAATTTGTAGCTGCCAGCCTTGGCGGTAGTCGTGGCTGTAACGCCAATGGCAGAGGTCTGAGAATTGGCCGCGGCAATGGAGCTGAATTCAGAGGCATCATCCAGCTTGGCGAATGCAGTCTTCAAGTCATTCAGCGCAGACTTGATGTACCCGTAAGCAGATATCTTCGCCTCTGTCTTGGTAATCTTGCCGTTAATTGCATCCTTACGAGGACCAATCTCCGCGTTCGCGAGGTCCTGAGCGAGCGATTTGGTGTCAATGCCAGAACCCGCCCCCAAAGTCGAAAGGAAGTTGGTAGACGCCGTTGTCGATGCGGTAGACGATGTGGCCATGATTGAATATGGATTAACCTGGTGTCATCGACCAAACCATGAAAAACTTGAGCTCGGACGTATCACTCTATTGGTGATACTAGTTTCGAATGTAGTCAAACAGGTTGAGTCCGGAAATCTTGGAAAAGCTTCCCATCGCCGCCTGAAGTGCCATCATGTCCTTGTTCATGCGGGTAACGGCCTCGGTGTAGTCCAGGTCCTGGATGTCCGATAACGTTGATTGCAATCTCAGCTTTGTTTCGGTCAAGGTGTCGAGTTGCGACTGCACAACTTGCTGATCAGAGCCAGAGCGTGCTATGGCGAGTGTGAGATTTTCGGCCATTTGATCGATGTCGGAGATTCCTAATCGGATATCGGATGACCGCCCTGCCTTCACCGCATTGATCTCTCGGTCTATAGCATCAAAGAATCCGACAGCGGAACCGTCAGAGCGAACAACACGCTGATAGACATCGGTTCCTGAGCGGGTGTACTTGACCGTCCGTTCGACGCCTGCCGGAATACTGATCTGAGTCTGGTCGCCCTGATAGGTTACGGCCCCGGAACCGGCCTCGCCAAACGCCGGCGTCTGAACTCTTGAACCTGAAAAAAGATAGTTACCGGTGTCATCGCGCGCGTTGCCGACAGAAACGAGTTCGTTCCGCAAGGCCTGCATCTCGGTAGCTATAGCGTTACGCTCCGAATTCCCCAAGGTGTCATTGGCAGCCTGGACCGCCAATTCTTTCAATCGAGTGAGGATATCGTTGGCCGACGACAGCGCGGTCTCTTCGGCTTTGTAATGGTTCAGTGCGGAATTCAACAGGTTGACGTTACTGTTCTGACGATCAATTTCTCCATTGAGTCGCTGAATAGCGGCAGCCTTGTCAGGAGCGTCGCTGGGCGACAACACTTGCTTGCCTTCGCTCATTTGAGCCTGTGCAGTGGCCAAGCGCTTTTGAAGTGCACTCATCCGCTCAGTGGCACTGTCAAAAAGAAAGGCAGTCGAGACTTTAGAAACTGAAGACATCACCGCACCTGCAAGATGGCGTCGAACAATTGAATACTCGTTTGCATGACCCGAGCATTGGCTTGGTATGCCTGCTGATAACGCACGAGTGCCGAGGCCTCTTGATCTAGGCTGACGCCCGAAACACTGTCACGGGTTTGCTTGGCTTGCTCATGCACCACCTGGAGAGCCTGTTGGGCAATGGTGACCTGCTGGGCCACGTTGCCAACCTGGTTCACACGCTCAATGTAGGACTCCGTCATGGTCAGGCCACCAGGCATGACCTTGTCGTTTTCTAGATCGACCATGCGCAGCATGGACTCGTTGTTGCCTATGCCGTCCCGATTTCCATCCAAGGTGAACTTGTCGCCGGCCTTGGGCTGGGTGGACAACTCCACCCGCAGTCCGCGATAGCTGATGACGGGGTTCGGAACGTTCAAGTCCAATGAGCGGCGAGCCAACTCGGTAGCGGTGGCCGTGTCGATGATCTTGTAGTCCACGCCGCCACCACTGCCGGCCACGATCTGCACTTGCAGCGGCGACTCACGAAGCAACTGCTTCATGGTGCCCCCCACCCCCGTGAAAGTGGACGTGACGTTGACGGCTGTGTTGGTACTGCTGGTATCGGTGACAAAGACCAAGAGATCGTCCTTGCTCGCGCCCTTGATGAACAGGCCGGTATCGAAGCCCAGCGCCTTCAGATCTGAAGGCTTGCCCACTGCACCGAGACCCAGACGGATGTCATCGGTGACGTTGGCGGAGGCACGCTGAATTTGCAGCTGGCCAGCATCCGTGACCGAAGCAGTGACTTTGTTGGTAGCGCTCAAGCCAGTCTGACTGTTGTTAATCCAGGTGGCCACATCGCTGACACTGGCTCCAGCCGCCAAAGCCCCCAAGGACACACCATTGATGTTGATGGCGCCGGCTGCAATCGCCGCACTGGTGACGCCACCGCTCAGTGCGGCGCCTGTGAGGACGGCGGCTGTAGGCACGGGCGGCTGCAGCTGCCCAGTCGCACTGTTGAAACTTTGAATCTGTTGGACATCAGCCTTGGCGCCCATGAAGATGTCCATGTCCATATAGGCCTCGGAGCCCTTGGCATTGAGCATGGACGCGTCGTAGGTCGCGCCAGCTTCCATGCCGTTGCTGGCCTGCATGAGCCTTGACTGCAATTGCGTGCTCAAGGCACCGCCTGCCAAGTGCCGCCCATCACGGGTCAGGACCTGGATCTGCTGTGTGGCCGTCGGCGCCTGCAAGGTGAGATGGAGATCTTGCGTCCCCGCCTTTACCACGCCTGCTGACGCGTATTGCAAGGCACCATCGATGCGCAGGGATTCTTCGCCAAGCTGAGGTTGAAGACCCAAAGCCAAACCACCGGTGAGTCCTGTGGGCCCCGCGTAAGACGGGTCTGCAAAGCTGATGCGTGCCTGGGCCGAACCGCTGTTCAGCGGATCGTCGATGACACGGAACTGCCCCGCTGCGGCCACGCGGTTGGTATCTTGAATGACCAGCTGCATGCCGCTGGCCTTGCCTTCGAGTCCGGCGGCGAAGCCAAAGAGGTCGCCGCCCAACTTGCCCTCGGCATCCAGTCCGTTGCTGTGAATGCTGTTGATTTGCTTGACCACCACGGAAGACAAATTGTCCAAGGCATCACTCGCTGGCGTGAGCACCTGGTCCCGAAAACTGATGGTCCCACCCAACTTACCGCTGGTGAAATACGGGATGGTCTCGGGTTTTCCGTAGGGGTCCAAGACAAAGTCCAGCTTGGTCGGATCGGAGCTGGAGGGCTGGACACTGATCGCTCGAGAATTGATGCCGTTGATCAACACACCTTGGTCGATGGTGTCGCCCACACTGACCAAAACAGCCCCGTTGGTGGCGAACTTGGTTTTGACGGCCACCAAGTCTGACAGTTGGCCCAGGAGGCGGTCGCGCTGATCCAGCAGCTCTGAAGGTTGGCTGGACTCCGAAGATTCCTTGGCCAGTTGTCTGTTGAGTTGCGCCAACTGGGTCGTGAGCGAATTGACCTGACCTACGTTGGTATCGACAGCTTGGCGAGTTTCGGTGTCGAGCAACTGAAATTGAGAGGCCAGCTCTCTAAAACGCGCGGCCAAGCCGTCAGAGTCGCGCAAAAACAGGCTTCGCGACACCACCGATGCAGGGTCGGTGGACAACTCACGG